>Ga0302303_10000164_pt1 | contig 70286 bp, 62 predicted proteins | sample III_Palsa_E2_1_FD_194542 | JGI IMG/M metagenome (GOLD analysis project Ga0302303, IMG submission 194542) | Peat permafrost microbial communities from Stordalen Mire near Abisko, Sweden - III_Palsa_E2_1 | ecosystem: Environmental > Terrestrial > Soil > Palsa > Peat permafrost | place: Sweden...
TATTTTAATTATAAATCCGAAATTGAACATTCGAAATTCGAAATCAATATGACCCGAATTGGCCTTATTTCCGACACCCACAGTTACCTCGATGATGCCGTATTCAAACACTTTGAAAGCTGCGATGAAATTTGGCATGCCGGAGATTTTGGCAATATTGAATTGGCAGATAAACTGGCTGCATTCAAGCCATTAAAAGGCGTATACGGCAATATCGATGGGCAGGACATCAGAACTACCTATCCCTTAAATCTGCGCTTTAAATGCGAGGATGTAGATGTATGGATGACGCACATTGGCGGTTATCCGGATAGATATAACGCAGCAGTAAAACCAGAGATCTATACTAATCCTCCGCAATTATTCATCACCGGGCATTCGCATATTTTAAAGGTGATATTTGATAAAAAGATCAATTGCCTGCACCTTAATCCCGGCGCGGCGGGCAAGCAAGGCTGGCAAAAAGTGCGCACCTTAATGCGCTTTGCTATTGATGGTAATAAGATACGGGATCTGCAGGTTATTGAGTTGGCTTAATAAGTTTGCAGTTAACGGTAAGGAGTTTGCAGCATATCAATTTTTAAGTGCCAACTGCAAGCTTAGTACTGCCAACTTAAAGTAAATTCACCTTCGCATTTTCCATTTCGAAAACGGAATCGATCAGTAAGTTTTTTTGTTTACCGGCGGCTACGGCAAGCTCGTCGCAGCGTTCATTTTCGGGGTGACCGTTATGACCACGTACCCAAGTGAATTTTATATTTTGGAGCTTACTTACTTCAAGGTAACGTAGCCAAAGGTCTTTGTTCTTTTTATCCTTAAAGCCTTTTTGAACCCAGCCATGCACCCATCTTTTCTCAATCGAATCGATCACATACTTTGAATCGGAGAAGATCATAACATCCTGGTTAAGCGTTTTTATCGCCTCTAATCCCTTTATTACAGCCATCAGTTCCATGCGGTTATTGGTTGTTTTACGAAAGCCCTCAGAAAGTTCTTTATAATGCTTACCCGATCGTAAAATAACCCCATATCCACCCGGCCCCGGGTTGCCGCTTGATGCTCCGTCTGTAAAAATTTCGATCATTACCCCCCCAAGCCCCCTAAAGGGGGAGCCGGAATTACGGCTAAAATTAGCAATAAATTTGGAATTGTTCCCCCTTCAGGGGGCTATGCGTTTGGTTTTTAAACGCAGCGAATTACCTATCACCACAACATCAGAAAATGCCATAGCAAAAGCACCAACCATTGGGTTTAAAAAGCCTAAAGCTGCAATAGGAATGGCTATAATATTATAAGCAAATGCCCAAAATAGGTTTTGTTTAATTGTGGTAAGCGTGTGTTTGCTGATCTGCAAAAATACTACAACCGACTGTAGGTCTGTATTCAATAAGATCACCCGTGCAGATTGTATGGCTATCTGGCTGGCATCATTCATGGAAACACCAACATCAGCCTGGGTTAAGGCGGGGGCGTCATTAATACCGTCGCCAATCATAATCGTTTTACCTTTTTGTTTGTAAATATCAATAACGGCCAGCTTTTCATCAGGTAATTTCTCTGAGTGGACTTCCTTAATTCCAATTGCATTGGCAACTTTTAAACAACGGCTTTTTTTGTCGCCACTTAATAATACAGGGGTAATGCCCAGTTTTTTAAGTTGATTGATCAATTCTGCCGCATCGGGTTTTATCTCATCATCTACAGCTATTTGAGCCAGCAATGCTTGATTTTTATACAGTGAAAGGTTGAAATTACTACTGCCTTCAGCTTTTGCGGTGCCTAAAAAGTAATTATTACCATCAACATCTTCGGCGCGCATGCCTAAGCCTTTTTCTTCAACCGCTTTACGCAATATTATTTTTTGCTGTGGCAATGTCTTCAATCCTTTTACTAATGATTTGGCTATCGGATGATTCGATCTTTCTTCAATGGCCATAATAATGCCGCGGATATTCTCAATATTGGTTCCGGCTTCAACTTTAATATCGTTAATGACGAATTTTCCGGTTGTTAAGGTGCCGGTTTTGTCAAACACTACAAATTTGGTATTTGCTACTGCTTCAATAGTATCCCCACCTTTAATCAATATACCGTTTTTTGCTGCCCTGCCCAAGCCAACCATAACAGCCGTAGGAGTGGCTAAACCCATGGCACATGGGCATGAAATCACCAAGACTGCAATAGCGCTCATTAAAGCAGATTGAATACCTGTATGGCCCGCAAAATAGGTAATAATGAAAGTTAATAATGATATTAGCATAACAGCGGGTACAAAAATAGAGGCTACTTTATCGCCGAGTTTTTGTACGGGTGGTTTTGCTGCCTGGGCTTTTTTCATCAGGTCGATGATCTGCGCCAGAACGGTATTTGAGCCAACTTTAGTGGCTATCATGTGGATATTGCCTTGTTGAATAATAGTTCCGCCAATTACCTTGTCATATTTGCCTTTTTCAACTGGCAGACTTTCGCCGGTAAGCATTGATTCATCAACTGAAGCATTGCCCGAAAGTACATCGCCATCAACCGGAATTTTATCACCCTGATTAACTAGTAAAGTGTCGCCAACTAATACCTCTTTGGCGCTGATCACCTCAATATTTCCATTAATTACACGGTTTGCGGTAACCTGCTGAAATTTTATCAGGTCTTTTACTGCGGAGGTGGTTTGTGTAACCGAGCGTTTTTCAAATACATTACCCAGCAATACCAATGTGATGATAGTGGCACAGGTTTCATAAAACTCATAATGCTCGCCCATGTTTTCAATAGTTCCGATCAGGCTATAAACAAAAGCAGCTGTTGAGCCTGTAAATATCAGCACATCCATATTGGGCAACCCGTTTTTAATGGAGCCAATAGCACTTTTGCCGAAATGCAGGCATCCCACCACAAAAACAGGGATACACAGCAACAACTGCACTAATGGTATTTGTAAAAAATGCCAGGGCAGTATCATGTGCAGCAGCAACGGAACAGTAAAAATAGCGCAGAATATAAATTTATTCTCCACCTGCTCATAAAATTTAGGTTGATGTAAAGCCAGATCGTCAACAACTTTAAAGCCTAATTGCTCTATACCCTTAATAATATCCGGAATTTTAGCCTCATTATTGGTTGAAAACTTCACTTCTTCACCTGCAAAATCAACTAAAATATTTTGCAGCCCATTTTTCTCCAATAAATTATGGATCGACATTGCACAGTTGTTACAATGCATCCCCTTAACATTCAGCTCTATTAGTTGCTCTGCCATACTACAAAGCTACCTAACAGATAAATTTTACAGGTAAGCCGAATGTAATATTAAAAAAGGCTTTGCATTTAAGCCGAAGATTTATACTTTTGCAATCTCCAAAACGGTAGATGTAGCTCAGTTGGTTAGAGCATCGGTTTGTGGTACCGAGGGTCGTGGGTTCGAGCCCCATCATTTACCCGAGCGCCTTTCATGAAAATGGAAGGCGCTTTTTGTTTATATTGGAGCGGTGATAACACTGACCAAAGGCTGAATTATTATAATTTTACCAAAAATCACAATGAAGAATATAAACAAACTAATTATCGGGTTTGCATTAGCCCTAATTACGCATATAGCCTCAGCACAAGAAAATACACTATACGATACCACCGCTAAACCCCAACTCATTTCAAAGCAGTTTACTTTTACCGAAGGTGCATCAACAGATAAAAAAGGCAATGTGTTTTTCACCGATCAGCCTAATAATAAGATATGGGAATATGATACAAATGGACATTTATCGATCTTTCTAGATAGTGCAGGTAGATCAAACGGGATGTATTTTGATCATAAGGGTAATTTAATTACTTGTGCCGACGAACACGATCAACTGTGGTCTATCAACTCTAAAAAGAAAATAAAGGTGCTGGTGACTGATCTTAACGCTAAACTGATGAACGGCCCCAATGACATTTGGGTGGATAACAAAGGCGGCATCTACATGACTGACCCATACTATCAACGCGATTACTGGAAACGCACAAAATCTGATCTTGACGGTGAAAAAGTTTATTATCTGCCTAAAAACAGTCATCAGCCTATAATAGTTGATTCAACCATAAAAAAGCCAAATGGCATTGTTGGTACGCCCGATGGCAAATACCTGTATGTGGCTGATATTGGCGCTAACAAAACCTATAAATATGTTATCAATAAAGATGGCAGCTTGTCAGACCGGAAACTGGTTATTAACCAGGGATCAGACGGGATGACATTGGATGAAAAAGGGAATATTTATTTAACCGGTAATGGCGTAACTATTTATGATCCATCGGGTGTAAAAATAGGGCATATTGCCATACATGAACCCTGGACATCTAACTTATGCTTTGGCGGTAAGGACAAAAATATATTGTTTATAACGGCTTCAACAGCAGTTTATACTTTAAAGATGAATGTAAAAGGGATAGAATAATTAGTTTAAAGCGGGCAGACTTATTTTGAAGATCGAACCTTTGCCTTCTTCGCTTTTTACTTCAATTTTGCCTTTGTGCCTTTCTATTATCTGCTTTACTATACTTAAACCTAGCCCGGTTGATTGTTCACCTCTTATACCCGTACGGCCGGCTTTTGAAAAACGGTCAAACAGATGAGGGATCATATCTTTAGGAATGCCCAAACCGTGATCCTTTATTTCAATTGTAGCGAGGTTGTTTTCCTTATCGAGATAGATCTCGATCTTGTCATTCTCTTTTGAAAACTTAATCGCATTACTGATGAGGTTATCCATTACCCGGTGAAATTTCTCTTTATTTACTTCGGCATACAAAGGGATATAAGCACTGCCGAAAGTGAAAATGACGTTGGCTTCATTATGTATCTTCCAGCTGTCAATTATCTTTCTTACAAACAGGTTGAGGTCTACCTGTACGGTTTCAATTACGTTTTGGTTATCGTTACGCGCAGCCTCTAAAAGGTCTAGAATTATACTCCGGGCCTTAACACATGAAGCTTTTATAATATTAATATTTTCGAGGGTTTCCTCATCAACATCTTCCAATTCCATTATCATGGCTGTTGATTCTACAGCCGCCAGCGGGTTACGCAAATCATGTGCTACCATACCGAGTACCTGGTTTTTGAAATTAGCCGCATTCTCGATCTCCACATTCTTTTCCTTTATTTCCAATACCTGCTTATAATAACTGGCCTTATAGGAATAAAAATATCTGGATGTTAAATAAACGCCGCACAGCATTATAACGGATATCAGCTCATTATAAACAAGCTCGGTTGCATCGGCCTGGCTATAGGCTAAAAATCCTGTGAATATTATTCCAATACCAACTATCAATATAATGGTTTCATAAAATTCAAACACGCATACTACACTAATTATCACCAGGGGCACCATATACAATGTTAGGGCGTTGCTTGGGTCGGAAGTAGCAATCAGGCTGGAGAAAATGCCGCACGCTATAAGGTAGAAGGCGAAAAGAAAAACATATACAGTAATTATATTTTTGAACTTTTTAATTTTATCATAATAAGCTATGAATAAATAACTTATTATGATAAAAAATGGAGTTATGATTATGTACAGCCAGTTAGTGTAATCAAATTCAGGAAAATTTTCGGCTTTGGTAAGGCTTTCCGGGAAAGTCCAGTAAAGTACACGTAGAATCAGATTGAAAGTTAAAAAAATAAAGCTGATAGTGCGTACAGCAATAAGGTTTTGCAGCGTATAGTAATTACGATACGCAACAGCATATTTACGTGGTATCTTTTTTAGAAAACGGGTATCCAATTTTTGAGGTTAAGGAGTCAATTCAAAAGTATAAATTTTTTCACAAAGTTTGTTTTTATAGATGGTGATGATCAATATTTAAAAACCAAACATCAATTGCTAATGTTTAATAACCGACTGAACTAATCTCATAACTCTGATCTCAAACTCCCAACGACAAAAGGGCATGCGCCGTTGGTTCTTAAATGACATTTTTTCATAAATTAACTATTGGTCGGTTTTTTGAACAACACCTATCATGAATTTTAACAACTTTACCATAAAAGCACAGGAAGCCGTGCAAAAGGCTTCCGAAATTACAACCGGCAACCAGCAGCAGGCTATTGAACCCGCTCACTTGCTTAAGGGGTTGTTATTGGTTGATGAAAATGTTATTAGCTACTTATTAAAAAAATTAAACGTTAACCTTAATCGGTTGAACGAAATATTGGATAATCAGATCGCATCGTTCCCTAAAGTGAGCGGCAGTAATGTTTATCTATCTTCTGATGCTAATTCGGTGCTACAAAAAGCGCAATCCTATCTTAAAGAATTTAAGGATGAGTTTGTATCGGTAGAACATATTTTGCTGGGTATTTTAGCAGTGAACGATAAAACCAGCACTATTTTAAAGGACTTTGGTGTAAATGAAAAGGACCTTAAAAAAGCAATCATCAGTTTGCGTGGCGACAACAAAGTAACTGACCAAAATGCCGAAGCGACTTATAATGCGCTGAATAAATATGCCCGTAATTTGAATGAGTATGCTGAATCAGGCAAGCTTGATCCGGTTATTGGCCGTGATGAGGAAATACGCCGGGTGATACAGATTTTATCACGACGTACAAAAAACAACCCTATTTTGGTTGGTGAGCCGGGCGTTGGTAAAACTGCTATTGCCGAAGGCATTGCATTTCGAATTATTAAAGGTGATGTGCCTGAAAGCCTGAAATCAAAAACGGTTTTTTCGCTTGATATGGGCGCGTTGATAGCCGGTGCCAAATATAAAGGTGAATTTGAAGAACGCCTAAAATCAGTAATAAAAGAAGTTATACAAGCCGATGGCGAAATAGTACTCTTTATTGATGAGATCCATACGCTTGTTGGTGCGGGTGGTGGCGACGGCGCTATGGATGCCGCTAATATATTAAAACCGGCCCTTGCCCGTGGCGAATTAAGAGCCATTGGTGCAACCACACTAAACGAATACCAAAAATACTTTGAAAAGGATAAAGCGTTAGAACGCCGTTTTCAGATGGTGTTGGTTGATGAGCCTGATACACAAGATGCAATTTCAATCCTGCGTGGGTTAAAGGAACGATATGAGGCCCACCATAAAGTGCGAATAAAGGACGAGGCAATTATTGCTGCTGTTGAAATGTCGCAACGTTATATTGCCGACAGGTTTTTACCGGATAAAGCCATCGATTTAATGGATGAGGCTGCTTCTAAGCTGCGTTTGGAGATGGATTCAGTACCTGAAGCTGTTGATGAACTGGAGCGCCGCATAATGCAGTTGGAGATCGAACGCGAAGCTATAAAACGTGAGAAAGATACCATTAAAGTTAAATCATTAAGTGAAGAAATAGCTAATCTTTCTGCTGAGCGCGATTCCTTACGTGCCAAATGGCAGGGTGAGAAAGACCTGGTTGATGGTATCAACTTAAAAGTTGAACAAATAGAAAACTACAAACTGGAAGCTGATCAGGCCGAACGTGCCGGTGATTATGGCAAAGTAGCAGAATTGCGCTACGGCCGTATCCGCGAAGCGCAGGAAGAAGTAGAAAAGCTGAAAGCTGCATTGATAGAAAATCAAAGCGACAGCCGTATGCTTAAGGAAGAAGTTACCGCCGATGATATTGCAGGTGTAGTTTCAAGGTGGACAGGTATCCCGGTTTCAAAAATGATCCAGAGTGAGCGCGAAAAGTTGCTAAACCTGGAAGATGAATTGCACAAACGTGTAGCAGGGCAGGAGGAAGCAATTGAAGCCATAAGCGATGCTATACGCCGCAGTCGTGCAGGGTTGCAGGATAAACGTAAACCTATCGGTTCATTTATATTTTTAGGTACTACCGGGGTTGGTAAAACCGAACTGGCTAAGGCTTTGGCCGAATACCTGTTTAATGATGAGCAGGCAATGGTACGTATTGATATGTCGGAGTATCAGGAACGCCATTCTGTGTCAAGATTGATCGGTGCGCCTCCGGGCTATGTGGGTTACGATGAAGGCGGACAATTAACTGAAGCTGTACGCCGCAGGCCATACAGTGTAATACTATTGGATGAAATTGAAAAAGCACATCCGGATGTGTTCAATATTCTGTTGCAGGTATTGGATGATGGCCGTTTAACGGATAATAAAGGCCGTGTGGTTAACTTTAAGAATACCATTATCATCATGACATCGAATATCGGTTCACATATCATCCAGGAGAATTTTGAGAACCTGGAAGATGATAACCGTGATAGTATCATTGCTAAAACCAAGAACGAACTGTTTGAATTGCTGCGTAAAACCATTCGTCCGGAGTTTTTGAACAGGATAGACGAGATCATCATGTTTACCCCGCTTACCCGCGATGAAATAGGCGACATTGTGAAACTACAGTTCAAACACGTACAGCAAACCCTGGCAGAAATGGGCATTACGCTTGAGGCATCAGACGAAGCGCTCGACTGGCTGGCCCAATTAGGCTACGACCCGCAATTGGGTGCAAGGCCATTGAAAAGGGTTATCCAGAAAAAGATCCTTAATGAGTTATCTAAACAAATACTTGCCGGCAAAATTGATAAGGACAGCAAAATAAAGCTGGATATGTTTGATAACAACTTCGTGTTTTTAAATACACCGGAAATAGCTGAGGTTTAATATTAGATCCATTATATACTGAAGAGAGCCGCCTTTATATATAAGGCAGCTCTCTTTTGTTTTAGAATTACGTTATTAACATTAACTTTAATAAACGCATTAGTGATGCCGTTGTTTTTTATGATAAGTTTAATATATTTATCATAAAAATAGTAAAATGCCTAAACCCAATCTTATTATTGTTTTAGCCTTGGCTATTGTTTCAATATCATTTGTAGCTGCTGACCTTGAATATAAAGATGTATTAGGGGGCGACATGAAAATGTTAATACCCAATAACTTTATTCATATAACAAAAGAAGCATATAAACTTCATTATGATGGCGATATAGCGCCTGATGATTATTATTGCAATAAGGATACTTCCGAATCAATTGGCTTGTTAAGCATGCCGAAAAAAACGAATGACTTTGTGTGGTGCAGAAATATGGTCAATATGGCATTTCTGTCGCAGGCTAGTAAAACTTATTTTAATGATACAACAACCATTAATGGAAATAAGGCATATGTAGCTGTGTTTGAAGGAACAGATGTTGGTAAGCTAAAGTATATGACAATGTTTTTTATTAATGTGAAAGAAAAAGTGGTAATGGGAGGAATTACCTGCGATATAAAACTGGAGCATGAATGGATGCCTACTAGTGAAAAAATATTAAAATCAATAAAATTAAATTAAGCGGATTTGTTCGATAATAACTTCTCCGGAATTATTTAATTAAGTTAATGGTTAAACTTAATTATAAAACGATTAACGCAAAGAGCCGCCCTTATAAGGTGGCTCTTTGCATTAATGTCAAACTCTAATCGATCTTATTTTTTATCCTGCTTATCATTTTTTTCCTGAGGCTTTGGCTGTGGTTTGTTTGCCGGCGCTTTCTTTGAACCATAGGGCTGATTCTGATATGTTCCACCATGACCATTATTTGAGGACGGCGTTCCGTTTCCTGTTCCTTTCGGTATACTCACTCCTGAATTTTGATTAGCATTACCAGTTCCTGTTCTTGCATTGGTGTTATTATAAGCAGGCCTTGAAGTTGCAGTATTCGAGCCTGGGTTTTGATTAACGGTATTAGGATTATTAGCGCCCGGCCTTGTATTTTGGTTTACAGTATTTGTATTACCCGCACCTGGTTTTGCATTTGGACTGTTATAACCTTGTCTTTGATTGCCATTATTATTACCTGCTGAATTAGCATTTGGCCTTTGATTAGGTGTGGCGGTTACAGCTTTTTCAGGCGCTCTTGGTGCAGCAATATTCATAGGTTTATTGCCATTGGCTGGCGAGGCAAACTGGTTTTTGTCGTTTCTTGCCGCACGCTGATTCCTGATTTGGTCGGGAGTTTGCTGTACGCGTGGTTGGCGTTCAACCTGTAATTCTTGTGGCGAAGGTTTGGCTATAACACCGCCTCTGCCGTTAAAGCTGCTACTGTTCCTGCCCGGCTGGTTTACAATCACTGTATTGTTTACATAAGTATTGCGCACACTTACGCTAACCCTTACCACAGCTGTGTTATAACGATAACGGCCGCCCTGCCATTCGCCACCGTAATAACCATGGCCACCATAGCCGTAACCATAATAAATGCCGCCATAATAACCTACACTGGTACCCCAATATCCCGAATGGTAATAATAACCAAAACCATTGAACGACCAGTAAGCAGGTGTCCACAAAAGCCCTTCTGACGGTGGTGCTACCCATACTCCGGGAACCCAGTAATATCCTCTTGCATCTACGCTATAGGCCCAATAGCCGGGCTGCCATAAATAACCATCCTGCGGGCATTCAGGCTGATCATAGGTAGGTAAAGCTGGTGGCGGTACATTAGCAGTTACAGCCGTATCTACAGGTGTTGTGTCATCCACTTGTTGTTGAGTGTTATCAGGCGGGGCGCTTAGGTTATTGAACCAGCCAAATTGCTGGCACCTGTTAAGGTTGGCCATATTATTTTGTGAGATCCATTGAGCTTCTAAGTTTTGGTCGCCTCCTGCACCATGAGGGTTATTAAAATACAACTTATTTTGGTCTACATTATATATAAAAGTGTAAACGGGTACGGTAGCTCCGAAAACTTTGGTGTTTTCCTGTATCTGGTACTCATTTCCGTTTGAAGGGTCGGTTTGGGTAATAACATAAGCGTTATGCCCTATTACATGTTTGTATTGTTTTTGTACAAGTATGGTATTTGTAACCAGGTCGATAAGCGCATTTTTAAATAGAATAGCAGTATCGCTTTGTGCTAAAACTTCCTGTCCGCTTTGTGCATCAACTATAAAAATTGTTGCGGTGGGGTAATTATCATAAACTCCGTTTTGTGCATGACTCGTAATGCCGATAAAAAGTAAAAAAGATAAAATAAAAGTAAAGCGTTTCATGCCCATGATCAATAGTTTAGGGTTAATTTTTGTTAAAGTAATTAGTATTCGGCGAAATTATCAGAAAATAGTTATATCCATGAAAATAATTTCCTGATTCTAAGTCAATAATATTAATTCAGTTTATTGAGATCCGTAGGGGACACTCAAAATGTGTGAATTTAGGATGTATTCAAACAATAGTACTTTGTGGTTGGTTGTATAACAACATCATTAACCATACCACTACCATGATAACATATAACAATTTAGTAGAAGCTACTAACGATTTGATGAAAAGGGGTTATACCGAAAATCTGAGTCTGGAGGGCGATACTGTCGACGATAAAGAAAAACATATACAAATGACGGCCGATGATTTCGAGATAGATGAATTTTATCGCTTTGAAGGAATGACTAATCCGGCAGATATGTCGATAGTATATGCCGTAACTTCTGATAAATATAAACTAAAGGGCGTATTGGTAAATGCTTATGGCACTTATGCCAATAATAGTTCATCGGCAATAGAGGCTAAACTGAATCACAACCAGTTTAGTGATAATCTCCATCGTGACAACAAGCCGACTGAGGATAAAAATTAATCCAGGTGTCATTTCGACCAGAGGGAGAAATTTTTTACAACTTGCATACCCGCTATAAAAGTCGAAGAAGATCTCTCACTATCGTTCGAGATGACAAGGTCTTTAAAGTTTGGAAAGTAGTTTTTTTCCACGTGCTTGTATAGCGGCGCTTCCATCTTTCATTAAATATTGCAATTGCTCGGCTAATTCTTCGGTTATCCAAGGGTAACGAGAGCGCATATTAAATAAAGCTTCCGCAGCATGCACTTTTACTGCTATTAAAACATCGGGGTCTATCAACCAGTCAAAACATTGCTCAACAATTGGTTCCAGGTCAATATTTGCCAATCTTTCTTTAATTTCTATTGGCATTTTAGGCGAGCTAACATGCATGGCTATCTTAGCATAATGCCTTTGGCAGCTTGGATTCGTAATTTCTCTGAAATTTGATATCAAATATTCAATATCATTTATGTAATACCCGGTATAGTTTAAAATCACATTCTCCAGCATCCACGCAGCGCGAAATGCAATAACTTTGTCGGGGTGAAAAGTTATTGGCACTAAATCATGTAATGAGAATTGGCTTTCTTTTATAAGCATACTCAATTTATCAACTTTGGTTTTGCCTTTTGTTGCAGCCAACTGCTTAATCAGTTCGGTTTGTGTCATTAATAACTGTAATTTGATATATATAAATTGTAAAATTACATTCCCTGCCTTGCAAATTCCCCTGCATAAAAATAAAAAAACAATACATTTGTCCACCCGTTTTAACGGAACATTAATACATGGTTAAATTTAATCGTTTCACACTTGATAATGGTCTGCGTGTTATTGTTCACGAAGATCATACTACACCAATGGCAGTTGTTAACATACTTTATGATGTTGGCGCACGCGACGAAAACCCTGAACAAACTGGCTTTGCCCACTTATTTGAGCACCTGATGTTTGGCGGTTCGGTAAATATTCCCAGTTATGATGAGCCTCTGCAACGAGTAGGCGGCGAAAATAACGCCTTCACCAGTAACGATATTACCAACTACTATATCACCCTGCCATCGTCGAATTTAGAAACGGCTTTTTGGTTGGAGAGCGACCGTATGCTGAGCCTCGCCTTTAATAAAAAGAGCCTTGACGTACAGCGGAATGTAGTTATTGAAGAGTTTAAACAGCGTTACCTGAACCAGCCTTACGGCGATGTATGGTTAAAGTTGCGCCCATTGGTTTACAAAAAGCATCCGTATCGCTGGGCAACCATTGGTGAAAAAATACAACATATTGAAGATGCCAAAATCGAAGATGTGAAAGCATTTTTCAAAAAGCATTATAACCCACAAAATGCCATTATGGTAGTTGGGGGTGATGTGAGTTTGGAGCAGGTTAAACAATTATCCGAAAAATGGTTCGGGCCAATTCCACAAGGAGAAAAATATCATCGTGATCTGCCTCAAGAACCAGCGCAGCATGATGAGCGCCGCGAAACGGTTATCGCCAAAGTGCCATTGAATGATGTTTATATCGCGTTCCAGATGGAGGGTAGATTAGATGATACTTATCACACTTCGGAATTGTTGTCTGATATACTTTCGCGTGGCCATTCATCGCGTTTATACAAAAGCCTGGTTAAGGAAAATCAAATATTCAGCGAGGTACATGCCTACATGAGCGGAAGTTTGGATACCGGCATGTTTGTATTTGAAGGTAAACCCCTTGAAAATATAACCATTGAACAGGCAGAAGCCGCGATATGGGAGCAATTGGAAATATTAAAAACCCAAGAGGTACCGACCGATGAACTGACCAAGGTGAAAAACAAAACGGAATCAACTTTGATCTTTTCTGAAATGTCACTGCTCGATAAGGCCATGAACCTGGCTTATTACGAGTTATTAGGAGATGCAGATGAACTGAATCATGAGATTGATAAATACATCGAAGTAACAGCAGCCGACATTAAACAGCAGGCAAATAAATTATTCAAAAAAGATAATTCGTCAACGCTTATATATCTTGCTGAAAAAGTTTAATAGTTCATCGGCTCATTAGTTCATTGGTGCAGCACAGCCAAATACCAATGGATAATTTGAAGCGATACCAATGAACTACTTAACCATTGAACAAATGAACAATTAAGAAATGAACAGAAAAACAGCGCCTGATTATAAGGCCATCGATCATATTAATCTGATACATCCGGAGCATACCAAGCTTGGCAACGGCTGTAATGTTTACTGCTTTAACTCCGGCGACCAGGAACTGGTGCGCATTGAATGGATCTTTAATAATCTGCGTTTTAACCCGGCCAAACCCTTGTTAAATATGGCCGTTAATACCATGCTTAATGATGGTACCAAAACCTTAACCGGCGCACAAATAGCTGATAAAATAGATTTCTACGGTGCATTTTTACAGGTTGAATATGGTTATGATCATTCCGAAGTTACACTGTATAGCTTAAATAAGCACCTGCCTAATACGTTGCCGGTAATAATGGATATTCTTACAAATTCCATATTCCCGGAGAAAGAACTGGAAACATTTATCCGTAACCAACAGCAAAAATTACAGGTGAGCCTGCAAAAGAACGATGTTATTGCGCGCCGTAATTTTAACAAAGCTTTGTATGGCGATACCATTTACGGCTTCTCTGCAATTGCAGATGATTATAAAACCCTGCACCGTGCTGATATGCTGGTGCATTATCAGCAAATGTATCAGCCATCAAATTGTACAATAGTAATAGCCGGAAAGATAGAGCAGGACACACTCGCCCTGTTAAATGATACTTTTGATAGTAACTGGACAAATCCTAACAAAACCGCTGATATAACGCAGCCAGCATTAAATCCTGCTGCCGAACATTTTTATTTTATCGAAAAACCTGATGCATTGCAATCGGCTATTCGTATGGGAATGCCGCTGATCAATCGCACCCATCCCGATTTCCCATCGTTGCAAGTACTAAATACTGTTTTAGGAGGTTATTTTGGGTCAAGACTAATGGCTAATATTCGTGAAGATAAAGGTTATACCTATGGCATAGGCTCGGGCATGAGTTCATTAAAACATGCCGGCGCATTATTTATAGCAACAGAGGTTGGCGCTGATGTTTGTAAAGCAGCAATAAGCGAGATTGAAAAAGAGATCAACATTCTGAAAACAGAATTAATACCCGAAGAAGAACTAACATTGGTACGCAACTATATGTTAGGTTCGTTATTAGGCAGCCTGGAAAATGTGTTTTCCCATGCTGATAAGTTTAAAAGCTTGTATTTCTCCGGGTTGGATTATGATTATTATGATAACTATACGAAAACTATCAGAAATATAACATCTGATGATTTGATAAAACTGGCTGATAAGTATTTGAATTTTGATGGGTTTTATAAGGTGATAGTAGGAAAGTATTAATTTACTACAGGTTTTAGGTTGTGGCTGGCTAATCACGGCGTTTCAAAAAAAGATAATACCTCTTTATTAAATTCATCTATTTTTTCAACAGGAACATAATGGCTCGCACCTTTAAAAATATATAATGTCGAATTTGGAATGCTTGCAGCAATCAACTTTGTGTGTTTTTCCAATATTACATCGTGTTCACCAGCCATAACCAATACAGGTGCTTTTATAGTTTTTAAACTTTCTGTGGATATGTGCGGTTCGTTTAACAACATAGTAAATAGTCTTGATTCCATTATGGCATGAGCCGAGGTGTCTTTTTGCCATTGCGTTAATTCCTTCCTTATTTCTTCTAATACCTTAGTATCAATAGCGTTATCAGAAGGCTCAAGATTTGCGCCTGTAATAGCCAGCTTATTAACATATGATGGATATTTTATAGCCATTATTAATCCCGTATTACCGCCATCGCTCCAGCCTAATATATTCGTTTTGGTGATATATAACGAATCCAGCAATTGTTTCATATCGTTAGCAAACAGATCATAAGAGAGCGGGCCGTTAGTAAAATCTTTACTCTTTCCCTGTCCGCGCGTATCAACAGCTATTACCTTATAATGCTTTGATAATTCTGGTATCTGTTTAACAAATGCATATATTGATTGGCTATCGCCATGCAGCAATAACAATGGTTCGCCACTACCGTAGGTTTCATAGTACAAGTCGACATCTTTTAACCTAACCCTTCCTGATGCAGAAGGATTACTGCCATAGCGGGGATGAGTAGGCGGATTAGGATTATAGTCTGACTTTATTTTTGCCTGGCTAATATCCTTGCCATCAATTAAAACTTGTACATCATCAATCCATAATTTGCCTTTTCCGCCCAATAAAGGCCCGATAAAAATGGTTTGTGCTTCCTTGTTAAGAGGAAGTTTGACGCTATATTGCGTCCAGTCTTTTGTGCCATATATATGTTTTCTAACTAAGTTTTCAAACCCGACCGAATTATTATCTGCGTCATCAATTCTTAGCATAAGGCCCATAAAGTCTGATACATTTTCCAGCTTTATCCATGCTTTTAATTCAATTTCTTCACCTTCATATTTTGCCGGAATAATATATACATATGATGCAAAAGGCCATTTACTTGATTCATCGGTTTTTTCAATAAACAAAGAAAATTTACCGCTATGCTTTTCTAAACTATCAATTTTGGCTGTATATCCTACATTCTTGCTAAAGGCAACCCAATTATCAGGAAGCATATTTTTAGACGTATTGCTTTCCATGCCAAAGTTAAATGTTGATTGGGCATATAACAGATTGCAAAACAGCAAAACTGATAAGACTAACAAAATTCGTTTCATAGGTTTAGATATTTAAAAGTAAATCTAATACTTGAATTGCTTATTCATAGTGATTTAACACAATTTAACTTGATGATATCAATCATCCGATTGTCTGATTTTCGAATTAATCCAATAATTCCGAAATCCAAATTCCGAAATTCGAAATAAATTACTACCTTTGTCCGGCAAATAATACCTACAAATAATTATTTGCTATGCAATCAAACCCCTCTAAATTTGTTGCCGAAGGTTTAACTTACGACGACGTCCTTTTACTTCCCGCTTATTCAGAAGTATTACCCCGCGAGGTTGATACCAGTTCTTATTTAACAAAAAAAATAAAGATCAATATTCCGCTTGTTTCAGCAGCAATGGATACCGTTACCGAGGCAGCTTTGGCTATTGCAATGGCACAGGCCGGAGGTTTAGGTATGTTACATAAAAACATGAGTATCCAACGCCAGGCTGATGAAGTAAGAAAGGTAAAACGTTCAGAAAGCGGTATGATCCAAGACCCGGTTACCCTGCATGAAGATGCTTTATTGGGTGATGCCTTCAAAATAATGAAGGAGTACCGTATAGGAGGTATCCCGGTTGTTGATGCACAGGGTAAATTAAAAGGTATTTTAACTAACCGTGATCTTCGCTTTGAAAAAGATGCAACCCGCCCGGTAAGTGAGGTAATGACCAAAGCTAACCTGATCACCGCTCCAAAAGGCACAAACCTGGTGCAGGCCGAAGAAATATTACAAAACCATAAAATAGAAAAACTACCTGTTGTTGATGCCGATGGCGTTTTAATAGGTTTGATCACTTTTAAGGATATTCAGAAATTCAGAAATTTCCCGAATGCCTGTAAAGATGAGCATGGCCGCCTGCGAGTGGGAGCAGCAGTAGGTGTTACTGCAGATACAATGGAGAGGGTAGAGGCGCTATACAAAGCAGGTGTTGATGTGATTGCTATTGATACTGCTCACGGCCACTCACTGGGAGTTATCAATAAGTTAAAAGAAGTAAAAGCCGCTTACCCTGATCTGCAAGTTATTGCAGGTAACGTAGCAACCGGCGAAGCTGCTTTAGCTTTAGCCAATGCAGGTGCTGATGGAGTAAAAGTAGGTATCGGCCCCGGTTCTATTTGTACAACCCGGATCATAGCCGGGGTAGGGGTACCCCAATTATATGCAGTATATGAATGTGCCGAAGCCTTAAAAGGCACTGGCGTTCCGGTAATTGCTGATGGTGGTATTAAACACACTGGCGATATCGCCAAAGCCATTGCAGCTGGTGCTGGTTCTATTATGGCAGGTTCATTATTTGCCGGAGTTGAAGAGTCACCGGGCGAAAGCATCATTTATGAAGGCCGTCGCTTTAAATCATATCGTGGTATGGGTTCTATAGAGGCTATGGAATCAGGTTCAAAAGATCGTTATTTCCAGGATGTCGAGGATGATATTAAAAAGCTAGTTCCCGAAGGCATTGTAGGCCGTGTACCGTACAAAGGTACTTTAGCCGAAGTGGTTTACCAATATGTAGGCGGTCTGCGTGCGAGCATGGGTTATTGCGGTGCTAAAAATATTGAAACGTTGCAAAAAGCAAAATTCGTTCGTATAACAGCATCAGGTATCCGCGAATCACATCCACACGATATTACCATCACTAAAGAAGCTCCGAATTATACAAGGTAATAAACGCATCTTAATCTCAACGCGTCATTAGCAATGACGCGTTGAGATTAAGATGGCACCTTTAAATTCCAACCCTTTGGCTTCACCCAGTTAAAAAGCAGGGTAATAAATAAAGCGATCAAACAGCCAGCTACCACGCAAACCACTCTTTCCAAAGCTATATACCAATGCTTTGTTTGCTCTACCTGTAAGGTTATAATAATTAGCGCAGCAAGAGCGCTGCGTATGGTGCTATTTATTTGCAGAAATATGCCTAACAGAATAGTTACAGCAATGCCAATACAAAGCAATAATAATTCAGGTAATTGGATAGGGTAAAGGCAAATACCCACAGCACAGCCTAATATGTTGGCTTTAATACGGTCGTAGGCTTGAGTATTGCTATTATCCTGCGATGTGGCAAGCGCAACAGATATTACCGACCAATAAAAGGGATATTGGGGCACTGCCTTGTAAAGTATATAACAGATAATAACGCCTATTATGCATTTTGCTAAATAAACCAGGTGAGATAAGTATTCGGATTTTTTAAGTTGAAATATACTCATGCCTGATTAAATAAAATGGTGCATAAATTTTGATGGTTTTTATAACCAATCAACGAAAAATTATTTGAATGGTTTTGTTCTAAAATCATATCTGCCTGCTAACTATTTGAAAAATTACTTTCCAAATTTTATCGGCATAATCTTTTATTCCTATATTGCTACTTGATACTGGCTAATAAATACTAAAACATGTCTCCCGCAATACTTCTGTCTTTCATCATTGGCTATTTTTTGGTGTTGCTGGTAATATCTTATCTAACTTCCCGGAAATCAACAGATAACGATACCTTTTTTGTTGCTAACCGCAATTCAAAATGGTATTTGGTAGCCTTTGGGATGATCGGTACGGCATTAAGCGGGGTTACCTTTATTTCCGTACCCGGCAAAGTAGGAGCACCAACCGGCGATCAGTTTGAATATTTTCAGTTTGTGTTAGGTAATGCAGCGGGATTTATCATTGTAGCAACTGTGCTGCTGCCTTTATATTATCGCCTCAAATTAACATCAATCTATAGCTATATTGAAACTGCTTTAGGTAAATGGAGCTATAAAACCGCTGCCGGTATTTTTCTGATCAGCCGTATAATAGGTTCCGGGTTCAGGCTTTATTTAGTAGTTATTGTGCTGCAAAAATTCATATTTGATAGCTATCATATGCCATTTGCTGTAACTGTACTTATTTGCCTGCTCCTCATATGGTCATATACTTTTAAAGGAGGTTTAAAAACGATCATTATTACCGATAGTCTGCAAACGTTGTTTTTAGTATCATCGGTATTTTTATCGATATTCTTTATTTGCCGGAGTTTGAATTTAAATGTTTTCGAAGCATTTGATGCAGTTAAGAATAGCAGTTATTCAAAGATCTTTTTCTTTAATGATTTTATGACCAATAAATTTCATTTTGTAAAAGCATTTTTGGGTGGCGTTTTTATCACAGTGGCAATGGTTGGATTGGATCAGGATCTAATGCAAAAGAATCTCAGCTTAAAAAACATCAGCGAAGCAAAAAAGAATATGTTCAGCTTTACAGCAGTATTTGTGGTGATCAACATTTTCTTTTTAAGCGTGGGGGCGTTGCTATATCTGTATGCTGCACGCTATGGTGTAAAAGTTGAAAAAACAGATTACCTGTATCCAACTATCGCGCTTAAATACCTGGGTGTTGTGCCTGCTATGGTATTTATGCTGGGCTTAACCGCGGCTACCTTTGCTACTACAGATTCTGCTCTTACAGCTTTAACTACATCTTTTTGTGTGGATTTCTTAGGTTTTAATAAGGGAGAGACTGTCAATAGCAAAAATAAAATTAACACAAGGCATTATGTACATATTGGTTTTTCGGTGCTGATGCTGATAACCATTGTTTTATTTAATGCTATTAATGATAAAGCTGTGGTAACCGCTATTTTTGCGGTTGCTTCATATACATATGGCCCATTATTGGGTTTATATGCATTCGGGTTGTTGCTTGGCCACAGGCAGGTGAATGATAAGCTGGTACCTTTTATTTGTTTATTATCTCCGGCAATTTGTTATTATTTAAGCATGCATTCGGCAAAACTATTTGGCTATACCTTTGATAACGAATTGATATTGGTTAACGGTTTAATTACACTCCTGGGCCTGCTGACAACTTCCTCGGCTAAAACAAAACAGGCAATTAACAATTAATACATTTTACTTTATATTTATATATGACAAGTGATGATAAAATAAGACGCGCGTTTGAAAATAAAAACTGGCAGGAAATTAAGGTGACCGACTCCTGGCAGATATTTAAAATTATGGCTGAGTTTGTTGATGGTTTTGATAAACTGGCTAAGATTGGCCCTTGTGTGTCTGTATTCGGCTCGGCACGAACACATACCGACAGCAAATATTATAAAATGTCTGAAGAGTGTGCCCGTATATTGTCTGAGAACGGTTATGGTGTTATATCAGGCGGTGGGCCAGGCATTATGGAGGCAGCCAATAAAGGTGCATTTGAAGCTGGCGGAAAGTCAGTAGGGTTGAATATTGAACTACCTTTTGAACAGTTCCACAATAAATATCTCGACCGGGATAAGATATTGGAGTTTAATTACTTTTTTGTGCGAAAGGTAATGTTTATGAAATATTCACAAGGCTTTATTGTCCTGCCCGGCGGTTTTGGTACCATGGATGAATCATTTGAAGCGATGACACTTATACAAACTGGTAAAATAGCGCGTTTTCCAATAGTTTTTATTGGGGTTGACTACTGGAAAGGGCTGTTTGACTGGGTTGAAAAGAGCATGCTGGATCACGAACATAATATTAGTGCGGAAGATCTTAACCTGTATCGCCTGGTTGACACTGCTGAGGAAGCTACCGAACATATTTTCCGTTTTTATGATAAATATGTGCTGAAACCTAACTTTTAGGCAATTGGTATAGTATTTGTATTTAGAAAAATATTAACATACATCTAACTATAAAAACCATGAGCAATAACAGCACTAAACCTGAAGAAAAAGGATTTTTTGAAAAGGTTAAAGAAACAATTGAAAATCTTTGGGATGATACTAAAGATGAGGCTGTAGAATTAAAAGACAAAGCCAGTGATACAATAGATCATCTTAAAGAAAAGGTTGCAAGTAAAAAAGCGGCAGTTAGCAAAAAAGTAACTCCTGCAAAAGCCTCGGCTGCGCATAAGGTATCCACAGTTGCAGCTAAAGCTAAAAAAGTAACAGCCGTTGCGAAGAAATCAGCAAGCGAAGCAAAGGATAAAGTTGCAAGTAAAGCAAGTTCAACTGCAACCAAAGCTAAAAGTGCAGTAGCGGGTGCTAAAAAGTCAACAGCTGCAAAGTCAACTGTTGCTAAAAAAGCGGTTGCTGCAAAATAATTGACAATTTTTAAATTGTCATTGTAATGACGAAAGCATATACAAACGAAAAAAGCGGTGAATTTCACCGCTTTTTTCGTTTGAAGGGGCTATGCTCCGAACTTATAACCAACCCCTTTAACGGTTGATATAATATCGTCGCCTAATTTCTCTCTTACCTTGCGGATGTGTACATCAATAGTACGGTTGGTAACCACTACTGAATCTTCCCATATATTTTTCAGGATCACTTCACGGGTATAAACTTTACCGGGTTTTGAAGCCAGCAGGTATAGCAGTTCAAATTCTTTTTTAGCTAATACCACCTTAGCGCCTTTTTGAAAAACCAAGTATGCTTCACGATCTATTACCAGATCGCCAATTTCCAGTTTGTTGTCAGTAACATCCTCAGAAGGAGCGTTGCGGCGCAGTATAGCATTAATGCGACTTACCAGCGCACGCGGTTTAATAGGTTTAGCTATGTAATCGTCGGCCCCTACATTAAAGCCGGCAATTTCAGAATATTCCTCACTACGGGCAGTTAAGAATACCATAAAAGTATTTTTGAATTCGGGCATGGTACGCATAATGCGGCATGCCTCAATGCCATCCATTTTAGGCATCATAATATCCAATACTATCAGGTCGGGGAGTGATCTCTTGGCTTCTGTAACAGCTTCCTGGCCATTATGTGCTAAAAAAACCTGGTAGCCTTCCTTCTTTAAATTGTATTCTATTAGTTCTAAAATATCCGGTTCATCATCAACAATTAATATTTTCTGTTTCGATGTGTTGCTCATGACGGTTGAATTTTTGTGTAAAAGTATAAGCGCAATAGAAGTAAATAGTTAAATCTACATTAAGAAATTGTTAAATGTTACTTTATTTTAACAATTTATTCAGGCTTATTAAACGTTTTATTTAAAAATTCTTCAAGATCGGCACCACGTACATTTTTTGCAACGATGATTCCTTGCGGATCTATAATGAAATTTGAAGGTATTGCTTCAATATGATATAGCCTTTCAGTAGGCCCATCAAAGTTTTTAAGGTCTGATGCATGGCTCCAGCTCAGGTTATCAGCGGTAATTGCTTGCTGCCATTTGTCTTTATCTGTATCAAGCGATATACCTAATATATTAAGCCCTTTTGATTTATAAATGGCATATTGCGCAACTACATTCGGGTTTTCCTGTCTGCATGGCGCGCACCAAGATGCCCAAAAGTCGATCATTACGTATTTGCCTTTGTAATCAGATAATTTTATAGGTTTATTATCAATACTAATCACAGTAAAATCAGGAGCATGTTGCCCGATGGACACCGGTTTAATGGCCATCATTTGTTTAATGAACTGCTGTACCCCGGGATTATCTTTAAAGTTATTCCTGATCGCGTCAGCATAAGCAATTAGCTGTTGCTCATATTTATCAGGATCAAGCGAAGTTGCCGCATAAAAACCAGCCAATGAATTTCTGTTATCATTAATAAATTTAAGCGTAGCAATACTATAGTCGCTAATATTTTTTTGAAAAACAGGCATGTAGATCTTCATCAATGAATCAGATTGCTTGCCCAATGCCTGTGATTTAGCCTGATACTCATCAGCCAGCTTAGTGTTTTTATCGGTATAGAAATTACTTACTTTATTAAACTCCTTTATTTTATCTGATTCATCAGAGCCTGAGATCTGATAAGTATGTGTGTTATCAGTAAGGTCGGTAGTGAAATCTATTGCATCGCCATTTTTCGCTATCAGGTCGAAAATAGTACCGCCCACACGTAATTTGTACAGATTAGCATAGGGCGCACTGTGTTTAAATTCAAACTTTCCATCCTCGCTTAATTTGGTGGAATCAATAACGTTAACGGATGAGCTATCGGCCTCCAATAAAAATATGGTTTTTAAGCTCGAAGGATTTTTAATAGTACCTGAAATTGTAAATGCGTTGTTATCCTTGCATGAAAATATCAGCAAAGAGAATATTATGGCGGTATACGAAAGTATGCGGTTCTTCATTTATCTTGATTCTAATTCTTTTATCAACAGTTGATTGGTCTTTTGTGGGTCGATCTTACCTTTTGAGCTTTTCATTATTTCGCCCATAAACAAACCTAAAACGCCTTTTTTGCCTTTCTGGTATTCTATTACTTTATCAGGGTATTTAGCAATGGCATCCTGTATAAACTGACTTACATTGCTACTGTCTGTACTAATCAACAGATTTAGTTCAGCTGCAAGTGCTTCGGCGGTTTTGCCGGGTGAATTAAGCAACGCAGGGAATAATTTATGCGATGCTACCGAGTTATTGATCTGCCCTGCATCAACCAGTTTTATTAAACCAGCTAAATGCTCAGGTTTTACACCGATATTGGCAATTGAAGTTCCGCTTTCGTTTAAGTGTGATTTAACGGGGCCCATCAGCAAGTTTGCAGCTGATTTATAATTAGCCGTATGCTTTATCAATTCATCAAAATATAAAGCAACATCCTTATCTGCCGTAATTACAGCGGCATCATATTCCGATAATCCTAATTGAATATATTTATGATAAAGCTGGTTAGGCAACGCAGGCATAGCCTGTTTAATTTGATTTAAATAAGCCTGATCTAAAAATAGGGGAGAAAGATCTGGTTCAGGGAAATAGCGGTAATCATTGGCCATTTCTTTTGAACGTAAAACGGAGGTTTCGCCGGTATCAGCATTAAAGTTTAATGTGTTTTGATCAATACGACCGCCGTTTTCAATAATATTTATTTGCCGCGCAAATTCATGCTCAATAGCACGCTGTACGTTACGAATCGAGTTTAGATTTTTTACTTCACAACGATTGCCATAAGCTTTTTCGCCTTTTAACCTCACCGAAATGTTGGCATCGCAGCGCATACTGCCTTCTTCCATGTTTCCATCACAAACATCAAGGTAACGCAACAGCTTGCGTGTTTCTGTTAAAAACTGACCAGCTTCCTCGCTGCTACGCATATCAGGCTCTGTAACGATCTCTATTAGTGGAACGCCCGCACGGTTCAGATCTATCAATGAATCATCACAGTGCTGGTCGTGCATGCTTTTGCCGGCATCTTCTTCCATGTGGATATGATGGATGGCGATGTTTTTTAAAGTGCCATCATTAAGCCTTACTTCTACCGATCCGCCTAAGCAAATGGGTTTTAGATCCTGGGTTATCTGATAGCCTTTGGGCAGATCGGCATAAAAATAGTTTTTACGGGCAAATGTGTTTTTTAAATTGATGCTGCAGCCACAGGCCAGCCCCATTTTAACAGCGTATTCAACCATCTTTTTGTTGATACGTGGCAAAGTGCCCGGATGCCCGAGTGATATAGCGCTGATGTGGTGATTTGGCTCAGCGCCAAACGCTGCTGAATCCGAAGAAAATGCCTTGCTTAATGTAGATAATTGCGCGTGAACCTCTAACCCTACAACCAACTCATATTTGTCACTTATACCGCCTGTGAGAACTGTCATAAAAATAAATATCAGCTATAAATGGGCTGATCCAATTTTCAAATATATGGTTATTAGTTATTAAGCGTATAAAAAAATGACAGCAATTCTTTTAATATCCCCTCGTTATTGCAATGACGAGAGGAGAACCCATGTTAGTCTTGACTGTGATGGTGCTTTTTCTTTTTATGAGTTTCTTCAGTGTGCTTTTTCTTTTTTGAAGATGAACTTTGCTTTACAGCAGAAGTGCTTTTTACAGTTTTTGGTATAGGAGCTGTTTTTGGAGTATTTACAGTTGAATCCTTACTTAGTTGCTGCACGGTAAATTCATTGTTTCTTAAACCATATTGCAGCAATCTTTTCTGGCCTGTTGGTTTGGCATCTTTACCATTACCATTATATATTGGAAACTCACGCATGAATTTACCTTCCTGTATGTAAAAATTATCACCGCCGCGATACCCTTTCTTTTGGGAACTGGTTAGCTTGGGAAAATCGAGCTTTTGCGCTTTATTGTCACTGAATTCAAAAGCATAAATAACTGCATAATTGGTGGTGTCTGTAGCTTTTGCCTGTATTAATATTTCCGGATTGCCATCCATGTCCATATCTGCATTGTACACATCTATAATATTTCCGTCCAGATCACCTGTTGTTGTGGTATACTTCATACCCGAAGAATCGGAGTGCAATATGATGAATGATCCAACTGCCTGTGAACCTCTTCCCCAGCTTAATATGTCAAAATCATTGCCCGGTGAAACTTCTATCAGTTTATGATACCTGAATGGCGGCATCATAAAAGGTTTTTTTTCTACAACAGGAGTGTTATCCGTTTTTTTGGCTTCCTGGTTGCACCCGGTCATCAATATTAAACCTGCCAATAATAATATGTAAAACCTGTTATTCATCTTTATAAATTGGCTTAATTATACATTTCATCAGGTGATAATTCACCTTTAGGTTTGCCTGGTATGGTCAAATATACACGAAGCGTGCCCGTAGTGCCAACATTAAAATACTTTAACGTAAAACGATGGTAACCTTGTTGCAAAGGAACTGATCCGCCCTGCTCAATAGCAGCGTGCTTGCCATCATTTTTAACTACAGGTACATCATCTATCAATAGCTCTGAGCCATCATCAGACTGTGTTGAAAAGCCATATACATTAGCATTGTCAATACGAATATAACCGCTATAAATTATACCAAATGCTGTATTATTTTTCCGGATAAGTGTGGTGTTAAAACTTTTAGCTATGCCGGTGTCAACAACTGCTGCATTTGTCAATTCATCTGTATTGTTAAATGTGCCTGTGTATAATTGATATTTTAAACCATTAGCAACAGTACCCGCATAGTTAACGGGAGGAAATGCAGGCTTATTGTACATGATAGTACTGGTAACACGGCTGCGTTTGCCAGATGGTGTTATTACGATTGTCTTTAACTCGCGGAACTGAAAATTTCCTGTTTTGGCATCAGGCGGCGGGATGTTATAGCTTAATGGTTTAGTATAAACCAGGTCGGTTTCGCGGGGCATATAACTATCAATAGTATAATAAACCTTAGCTCCGTTAACCGGTGATTTTAGCGTAGCATTTAACTGTGATCCAAATTCGATGGTATCCTGTGCGCCGATAGCTGAAGGTACATGATAATCAAAATTGTTTTTATCAAGCCATGCCAAATGGGAGGGAAGGCGGTTTTCAGAAAAATCAGTATAATTTTTATTGGCTAACGGTGTCCATGCTACTTCACTTAGTGCCAGCATACGCGGTAGTATCATGTACTCAACTTTGGCTTCGGTAGCGTTATATTCTGTCCATAAATTGGCCTGTACACCAATAATATGTTGTTGCTGTATAAGGGTTAATGCTGCCGGGGTTGGGTTATAGCTATACACCTTTGATAGCAGCTCGTACCCGCCAATACTTAATGGTTCCTCGTTTAATTTACCTTGTGAATGGTCGAAATAAAGACCGCCGCTGCCCGGGGTCATGATTACATTATGGTTTTGTTGGGCCGCCGCTATTCCGCCTGCCTCGCCGCGCCAGCTCATTACGGTTGCATTAGGTGCAAGGCCGCCTTCTAATATCTCATCCCAACCTATAATGCTGCGGCCTTTTGAGTTTACGAATTTTTCAATACGCTGTATAAAATAGCTTTGTAAGCCGTGTTCATCTTTTAAATGGAGCTTTTTGATCATCTTTTGGCAATAAGCGGACTGCTGCCAAACTGTTTTTGGTACCTCATCGCCGCCTATATGAATATATTTGCTTGGGAATAGTTCCATCACCTCCGTCAAAACATCCTCTAAGAAGTTGAAGGTTTTATCTGAAGGGCAGTAAACATCATTAAACACACCCCAGGTTTCTGATACCTTATAAGTCGCATTAGGATTACAACTTAACTCAGGATAAGCAGCCAAAGCAGCTTCTGAATGGCCGGGCATTTCAATTTCAGGGATGATATTGATGTACCTGTCGGCAGCATATTTTACCACATCGCGTATCTCATCCTGTGTGTAATAACCGCCATAAGGGGTATTGTCGAATTGCTGTGGCGTGCGGTCGTGGTAGTTACCTATTACAGTTTGTGCCCGCTGACTGCCAATCTGCGTTAACCGGGGGTATTTTTTTATTTCGATGCGCCAGCCCTGGTCATCAGTTAAATGCCAGTGAAAGTTATTGAGTTTGTAAGCTGCCATCAGGTCGATGTATTTTTTCACAAATTCTACCGAAAAAAAGTGACGACAAACATCCAGCATTAAACCACGGTAGCCAAAACGCGGATAATCTTCTATTTGTACGCAAGGTAATTGTATGGTGGCACCACCTTCGGCAGGCATTAATTGTATTAATGTTTGTATGCCATAAAATAACCCGGCTCCTTTGCCAATAATGGTTATTTTCTGCGGAGTGATTACAAGCCTGTATCCTTCAGCGGGCAAGCTATCTGAACCAACCGATGTAAGTATAAGGCTATTAGCAATGTCCCCGCCTGTGTTGCTTTTGGGCTGAATATTCAGCATTTTTTTACTTTGCAGGTAATCAGCTAAAAATACAACGGCTTTATTCCCCGTGCTATCAGCCAAAAATGTAGTTTGCTGACTTAAAGTAAACACACCAGAAGTTTTTTTGACAGATACAGGTGCGGGTATGATCCCAAGATTAGGGCCGGTATCCTGGGCGTTTGTTATAGTTACAGCAATAGTACTGATGGTAAAAAATACCAGGAAGAACTTTTTAATCATAGTAAATTAATACAAGGGGGTAAGATAGCAGATTTTTAAAAAAATACGATGGAAGTAGGTGTAAAAATTACACTTTAAGCAAAAAAACCATCCCTTATGCGGATGGTTTTTTTGCTTTGTCTGTTTTTTCAGGCGTTGCAGTGGGTGTTTCTTCTTTTTGCAAAGGCAACGCCGGTTTAGCTTTTTTTACCTGATGTGGCCTGCTTTTTCCAAACGAGCCCATCGCGATCTTACCTTTTCTGGATTTTTTATCTCCTTTTCCCATAGTTTGTTATAATTATATAATGTAAAAGCTAACAAACAGGGAATTGTTTTGAGTATTATCACTTATTGCTTATTAATCAAACCCTAATGCCGTCCACTAGCCAGCGGGTCGGCATCGCAGAGTACAGCCATTTTTATGATGTATACTTTGTAAATAAGATGTTGAAACAAGTTCAACATGACCAGGTCTTATTACGCCGTAACCACATGCTCTTTAGCTGCCAGGTAACGCTCCGCGTCAATAGCTGCCATACAACCAGTGCCCGCAGCTGTTACTGCCTGGCGGTAAATATGATCCTGAGCATCGCCGCAGCAAAATACACCTTCAATGTTAGTTTCTGTTGAACCCGGCCTGGTAATAATATAACCGGTTTCATCCATATGTATCCAGCCTTTGAAAACGTCGGTATTTGGTTTGTGGCCAATGGCTACAAAAAATCCGGTTATATCTAAAGTTTGCGATTTCTGAGTTTCGTTGTTGAGTACTTTTACACCAGTTACACTTTGTCCATCGCCCAAAATTTCGATGGTTTCGGTGTTGTATAAAATTTCAATGTTTGGCGTATGTAATACACGATGCATCATAGCTTTTGATGCCCTGAACTCATCACGACGTACGATCATAGTTACTTTACGGCACATTTTAGCCAAATAGGTAGCTTCTTCAGCAGCGGTATCACCAGCGCCTACAATAGCTACATCCTGCCCTCTGAAAAAGAATCCGTCGCATACTGCACATGCTGAAACACCAAAGCCACTGTATTTTTGCTCTGAATCTAAGCCCAGCCATTTAGCAGATGCACCTGTTGATATAATAACAGAATCAGCCAGTATGGTTTTTTCTTCATCAACCACAATTTTATGTGGCAATACTGAAAAATCAACTGAACTTACATAACCAAAACGGATATCAGCACCTAAGCGTTCAGCCTGTAGACGGAAATTTTCCATCATTTCAGGGCCCATAATTCCATTAGGATAACCGGGGTAGTTCTCAACCTCAGTAGTTTGTGTAAGCTGACCACCGGCAAGCATACCGGTATATAATACAGGTTTCAGATCGGCGCGCGCAGCATAAACTGCAGCAGTGTAACCAGCAGGCCCTGATCCAATGATCAGGCATTTAACGTGTTCTATTTCTTGAGACATTTCTATTTCTAAAATTGAATTGCGAAGTTACAAAAAAAGGCAATTTGGTTGGTCAGAACTTAGTAAACATTATGAGCAAAATAATTCTGGTTTTTTAAAACATGATTTTATATTTTACGTAAAAATATGCTTAGATGGAACACAAGGAAAAAGCGCTTACACAATTTATAATACTGATTGTAATTATAGTAGTAGTTATTATAGCAGTGCTGAAATTTTTCCTGAAGGATTTTTATATTTAAAATTACTTTCTCGTATTTTCAACACTTATAGCGATGGGTTTTAAACCCATCGCTATAAGTGTTGAAATGATTACTTTCCGGTGTTTGCCTTCAATACCCGAATGAAATTCCCGCCCAAAATTTTATCAATATCTTTCTCGCTATAACCTAATCTTAATAATGCTGCTGTTATTTTTGGATAATCAGTTACATCATCCATGCCTTTCGGATAGGATTCGGCACCATCAAAATCAGAGCCGATGCCCACATGATCAACACCAATGAGTTTGGCTATATAATCAATATGTTTAATCAGCAGGCTTAACGGTGGGCGCATTGATTCAGCTTCTGCTTTATACATGGCGTAAATCCGATCATCTGCCAGGTCTTCATCATTATATACTTTTGTTAGCGAATCCAATGCGGCCTTGTGCTTGAGCCGGAAAGCATCCGCTTTTTTAGCATAAGTACTATCAACAAAACCGCTGTAGAAATTTACAAATACAACACCGCCATTTTTAGCCAATGCTTTAAGCTGGTCATCCTTTAAGTTACGCTGATGTGGGTTGAGAGCATAGGCACAGCTGTGCGACGCGATAACGGGTTTGTTTGTAATAGCCAGTACATCATAAAATGTTTTTTCGCTTGGGTGCGACAAATCGATCATTACACCAAGATCATTTAAATGGTGAACTATTTGTTTGCCATATTCGGTTAAGCCATGATGATCTAAACTGTCATATCTGAATTTTTCATCATAAGCCGATGTAGCCCATGATGTGCTATTATTCCAGGTGAGGGTTAAATAACACATACCGCGTTTATGCAGACTATCAATATAATCCATCCTGTCCTCAATCATATGGCCACCTTCAACTCCGATCATAGCGGCGAGTTTATGGTCGGCTACAGCTTTTTTTAATTCAGCAGAGTTACGTACCAACGTTATTCTATCGGGATAGCGATTGATGAGGGAATAAAGGGAGTCGATCTCGCGATTGGCAAATTTAAAAGCAGTGCCTTTGCCGTATTGTGGTCCGCACCATATTGAAAATACCTGGCAATCCAGTCCGCCTTGCTTCGCTCTAACCAAATCCAGCTGGCCATCAGTTTGTAATTTGCCGATGTCTTCATGGTTGATCTGTACATTTGATAACACATCATTATGAGTATCCACCAAAATAGCACGCTGATGGATCTTCATGGTATCCTGTGCAAATGCGTTTATAACAGTAATACACAGAATTATTAGTAGAGGCAGTTTTTTCATAAGCGAAAAATAAGAAAAATCCGTAGAGGTACAATACTTTGTGTCTCTGATAAAAATTATTTAAGACGCAAAGTATTGCGTCTCTACGGTGTTATGTTTGAATAATCCCCACATTAAATGCCTTTTCAATAGGAGCATGATTTGCAGCTTCAATACCCATTGATATTACTTTACGCGTTTCCATGGGATCGATAATGCCATCGATCCATAACCGTGCCGAGGCATAGTAAGGCGTTGTTTGCGAGTCATAACGGTCGCTTATTTGCTTTAATAGCTCGGTTTCTTTTTCTTTGGTGATCACATCTTCACCTTTTGATTTTAAACCTGCTGCTTGTATCTGTAATAAGGTTTTTGCGGCTTGCGAACCGCCCATTACCGCTATTTTAGCTGATGGCCAGGCATAAATTAGTCGTGGGTCATAAGCTTTGCCACACATGGCATAATTGCCCGCTCCATAGGAGTTGCCGATCACAATAGTAAATTTAGGCACTACCGAATTAGCTACTGCATTTACCATTTTGGCACCATCTTTAATAATGCCACCTTGTTCGGAACGGCTGCCTACCATAAAACCGGTAACATCCTGCAAAAAAACTAGCGGTATCTTTTTCTGGTTGCAGTTCATAATAAAACGCGTGGCTTTATCGGCAGAATCAGAATAGATCACACCGCCAAACTGCATCTCGCCTTTACCCGATTTAATCACCTTACGTTGATTGGCAACGATACCAACCGCCCAACCATCGATCCGGCCCAATCCGCAAATTATTGACTGTCCGTATTCTGCTTTATACTCTTCAAATTCCGAATTATCAAGCAGGCGCAGTAAAATGTCTTTCATATCATAAGGCTTATCACGCGCGTCTGGTAACAGGCCATAAATATCTTTTGGATCAAGCTTCGGTGCTGTTGGTTTTATCCGATCGAATCCTGCCTTTACATAATCGCCGGTCATGCTCATTATATTGCGGATGCTGTCTAAGCAAGCTTTATCATTCGGCTGCTTGTAGTCGGTTACGCCTGATATTTCGCAGTGCATAGTCGCCCCGCCAAGTGTTTCGTTGTCTACTTCTTCACCAATGGCTGATTTTACCAAATACGATCCCGCCAGGAAAACTGAACCTGTGCCTTCTACTATCATGGCTTCATCGCTCATGATAGGCAGATAAGCGCCGCCTGCCACGCATGAACCCATAATAGCCGATATTTGTACAATACCCATGCTACTCATGATGGCGTTGTTTCTGAAAATACGGCCAAAATGTTCTTTATCCGGGAATATTTCATCCTGTAAGGGAAGATATACGCCAGCCGAATCAACTAAATAAATAATTGGCAAGCGGTTTTCCATCGCAATTTCCTGCGCGCGCAGGTTTTTCTTTGCTGTTATCGGGAACCAGGCTCCGGCTTTTACTGTGGCATCGTTGGCAACCACCACGCATTGCCTGCCCGAGATATAACCAATACCACAAACAACTCCGCCAGAGGGACATCCGCCATGTTCGGCATATAAGCCTTCACCGGCAAACGCACCTATTTCAAGCCAGGGTTTATCTTTATCGATAAGGTAAGCAACACGTTCGCGTGCCAGCATTTTACCTTTTTCTTTTTGCTTTGCAGCAGCTTTTTCACCGCCACCCAGGTAAACCGTTTTAAGCCGGGTATTTAATTCATAAACAAGCTGTTTATTTATATCCTCATTTTTATTAAAATCCAGATTCATATTTTGGTTGATATGTGCGGTGTGATTTTGGCAAATTACAATATCAAAATGTTATTTGATGAATTTTGTTTGCAGGAATTAATCCCGATGTATTCCGTGTGGGTGCATTATGGATATGAAAAGTAACAATGGTCTGTTTTCTGTTCGATTATTATGCCCGGTTGCTCTGAATGACAAAATAAATAAAAACTGATCAGCCCTTTAACTGTCTTATAGTACCATGAGTATATTAATTATTCTATTTTTGATCGTGATCGCTGGCTATTTATTGTTCCGAAAAAAGCCAATAAATACCGGGCTAAAAGATGTAAAGTTACCGGATACATATAAAGAAATACTTATGTCGCAGGTAGCCTATTATAAAAAGCTTGATGACAAAGACAAAACAAAATTTGAAGGCCTGATCAATGAATTTCTGCAATACATCAGGATTGAAGGTGTTGGTACAGAAATTACAGATATTGACCGGGTACTGATTTCTTGCAGTGCGATAATTCCTATTTTCGGATTTCCTGATTGGCGATACAGAAATCTGACAAATGTGATTCTCTATCCTGATACCTTTGATAAAGATTTTCAATTTGATGGTGAAAATCGGAATATTTTAGGGATGGTCGGTTCCGGTTATATGAACGGACAAATGCTATTGTCGAGGCCCGGATTGTTAAAAGGCTTTTCAAAATCAGCAGGAAAAGAAAATGCAGCCATCCATGAATTTGTTCATTTATTGGATAAGTCTGACGGAGAAACAGACGGCATACCGGAAAATTTACTACCCCACGAATATACTATTCCATGGCTTAAAATGATGCACGAGGAAATGCATCGAATTAAAGTTGGCAAATCGGATATAGAGCCTTATGCTTTAACCAACGAAGCAGAGTTTCTGGCGGTTGCAGCAGAATATTTTTTTGATAAGCCGGATGAATTAAAACATAAACATCTGGCAATTTACGAGGCACTATGCAGGGTTTTTAAGCAGGACCCAGCTACAGACCATTTAGGAAGTAATTAATGCTGTCATCAGTAGCAAAAAGACTATTGCAAAATGAGTGTCAAACTATTTAGTATATTTGGCTAATTAATACCTCACTGCATTAGTGCCGTTTCCATCTGAATTAAAAGCCGAAATTTGAATACCAAGATATATACCGTAATTGCTGCGAGCGGCAGTTACATTCCAACGCAAAAGATTGACAACTCCTACTTTGAAAATCATACCTTCCATGACACTGATGGAGTCCGTTTAACCAAAAGTAACGAGCTGATCATCGATCAATTTAAAAAAATAACGGGTATCAGCCAAAGGAGATATGTTAGCGATGAACTGAATACCTCTGATATCGCTTACCTGGCTGCTAAAAACGCCATCGAATCAGCACAGATCGACGCTGAAACCCTCGACTATATTATTGTCGCGCATAACTTTGGTGACGTAAGCACTGCTAATCACCATACAGACATGGTACCGGCACTTGCCTCAAGGGTTAAATACAAACTGAATATCCGCAATCCAAATACTATTGCTTATGATTTACCATTTGGCTGTGCAGGTTGGTTACAAGGGGTGATCCAGGCAGATCAGTACATCAAAGCTGGTTATGCAAAACAGGTTCTGGTTATCGGCGCAGAAACCCTTTCCAGGGTCTGCGACCCCCATGACCGGGACAGCATGATCTTTTCAGACGGTGCAGGTGCCATCATCCTAAAGGCCACCGCATCTGATGAGCCGGTCGGTATTTTGGCACACCTCACTAAATCCTATGCTAACGAACTGACTTATGTACTTAAGATGGGCGACTCTGCTAATTCACAATTGAATGGAGATCGTGTATTCTTAAAGATGCAGGGAAGAAAACTGTATGAGCATGTGCTTAAAATTGTACCCGAGCTGATCAAAGAATGCCTGACTAAAGCCTCCATATGTATCAACGATATGAGCAAACTGTTGATTCACCAGGCCAATAACAAAATGGATGAGGCCATTTTAAAGCAACTTTTTGAGCTTTATGACAGAAAAGATATTCCGGCTGATATTATGCCTATGACTATTTCCTGGCTGGGCAATAGTTCAGTTGCAACATTACCGACACTATATGATCTGATAGCCAAGCACCAATTTACAGGTCAAAGCTTTGAACACGGAGAGCATCTCATTTTTGCCGCAGTTGGCGCGGGTGTGAATGTAAATGCGCTGGTGTATAAGGTTCCAGGTTCTATTTAATTTTCTACTCAAGAGCCGGTGACGGGAATCGAACCTGCGACCTACGCGTTACGAGTGCGGTGCTCTACCAACTGAGCTACGCCGGCTGTTATTAAGCCTTAGTGTAAAGTTATGAGTTTTAAGTTGTTTTTTGAAATGCTTATCACCTTACACTAAAGACTTAGAACTAAATCAAATTTCTGTCCCTGAACCAAACTTCATCGGTTTCAACCTTAAAGTTATCCATAAGGCTGATAAGTTCAATAGGGTCGCCTGATGATAATACCAGTTTCCTGTTCACCGGTTTTAGAAATCGCTGCTCAACCATTACATCCAGTTGCTGGAGTAACAGATCATAAAAGCCATTAACATTTAATATACCAACCGGGCGGTTATGCAAGCCCAACTGCAGCCAGGTTAATACCTCGAAAAATTCTTCCATTGTGCCTAACCCGCCAGGCATGGTGATAAAGCCATCGCACAAATCATTCATTAATTGCTTGCGCTGATGCATGTTTTCAACTATATGTAGTTCAGTTAAACCGGGATGTTCTATTTCCTTATCTGTTAAAAAGCGAGGCAGTACACCAACTGCTTTACCGCCTTTATTTAATACGGCATCGGCTACCATACCCATAACACCAACTTTACCACCACCATAAATAAGGGTAATATCGCGGTTAACCATTATTTGTGCTAACTGGTCAATAGCGTCTACCAATAAAGGATCGCCGCTAAAATTGGCACCGCAAAAAATGCAAATACTTTTCATTTATTTACTGAATTAGTGATTGAGTGAATTAGTGATTTTGTGAATAATTAAAAGTCCAAATTACTAAATCTTAACTAATGCTAAATCAATAATTCACTCAATCACTAATTCAATAATTAATTATCTTCGCATCATGAACTTTTCATCAAAGTTACTGGAAGATGCGGTTGCGGAGTTTTCGAAACTACCAGGTGTAGGTCAAAAAACTGCCTTACGGTTGGTTTTGCATTTATTAAAACAGGATAGGGAAGAGGTTGACAGGTTTAGTGGCGCTATCAGCAAATTACGAAACGAGATCCAGTTTTGCCAAACCTGCCATAATATATCAGACCAGGTTGTTTGTCAGATATGTACTGCGCCCAAACGCAATCATGAAATTATTTGTGTGGTTGAGGATACGCGCGACGTAATGGCGATTGAAAACACCAATCAATACAACGGATTGTATCATGTTTTAGGTGGCTTGATCTCGCCGATGGATGGGGTAGGCCCGTCTGATTTGGAAGTGGATACGCTGGTAGAACGCCTAAAGGATAACCAAGCAAAAGAGGTGATTTTTGCTTTAAGCGCCACTATGGAAGGCGATACCACTTTATTTTATTTAAACAAAAGATTAAAATCTTACAATATAACTATCTCAACAATAGCGCGTGGCATAGCTTTTGGTGGTGAATTAGAGTACGTGGATGAACTAACTTTAGGTCGGTCTATCGCAACACGTGTTCTATACGAGAATTCACTATCGCGCTAAAATATGAAGCTATCTGTAGTTATTGTTAATTATAATAGGTGTGAAATGCTTAGGCATACACTAAATTCCTTAGTTGATGCTGTAAAACACATTGATTATGAGGTTTTTATAGTTGATAATGTATCTACAGATAATTCTGTTGAAATGGTAAAAAGTGAGTTTCCTGAATCTCATGTTATTATCAATTCCAAAAATGAAGGATGTGCAAAATCATACAATGAAGCCATAACTTTAGCTAAGGGTGAGTATGTTTTACTAGTCACCCCGGATATTATAAGCTCCAAAAAGACGCTTGAACGTGCCCTTGAGTTTATGGATATGCACATAGATTCAGGGGGACTTGGCGTAAGAATGATAAATCCGCACGGCAGGTTTTTACCAGAATCGAATCGGGGACTAACACGTTCATGGATCACATTTTTTAAGCTTACAGGGTTGGCCAAATTATTCCCCAAATCACGCCTTAGCGACCGTAATCGTAAAGACTGGGTTGAAGAGTTTCAAACCTCTGAGGTCGATTTTTTAAATAATTCTTTTATGCTGATACGTAAATCAGCATTTAATGATATTGGCTTGTTTGATGAACGTTTCTTCATGTATGGGCATAATATTGACATTTCGTACCGTTTAAGACTTGCGGGCTACAAGAATTATTACTTTCCCAAAACATATATCATAAAGTTCAGTGATAGCGGTATTGCCAAATTTAACTGGCAGTATATTAAGAATTTTTATGGCGCTATGATTATCTTCGCCATGAAATACTTATTTAAAATGCCTGAAATTAAAGTAGCAGGCATAGTGCAACCGCAGCTACCACTGATATATGAAATTGAAAGATAAAGTTGTAATTATAACCGGAGCATCATCTGGCATCGGTAAATCACTTGCTCATGAATTTGCTAAACGAGGCACCAATTTAGTTTTGGGTGCCCGGCAATATGTTGCTTTATGTGAGATAGCTCAAGGCCTTGAGCAGCAATATGGTATAAAAGCTGTAGCTGTACATTGTGATGTTTCGATCCAGGATGAATGCGAACAACTGATCAAACAAACCTTGCTGATTTTTAAAAAAATAGATGTGCTGGTAAATAATGCGGGTATCTCTATGCGTGCTTTGTTTAAGGATGCGGATGTTGATGTTTTAAAACAATTAATGGATGTAAACTTTTGGGGTACAGTTTATTGTACTAAATATGCTCTGCCCGAAATTATCAAGACGAAAGGCACAGTAGTAGGTGTATCATCCATAGCAGGCTATAAGGGTTTGCCGGGGCGCACAGGTTATTCAGCCTCAAAATTTGCCATGAATGGATTTTTAGATGCCCTGCGTGTAGAAAATTTGAAAACAGGTATTAATATATTAACTGCATGTCCGGGTTTTACAGCATCGAATATTCGAAATACAGCACTTGATAAGAACGGTAAACAGCAAGGCGAAAGCACATTGCACGAAGAGAAAATGATGACTGCCGATGAAGTTGCCAAAATTATTGTTGATGGCGTTGAAAATCGCTCACGTACACTCATCATGACCGGACAGGGAAAACTAACTGTAGCCTTGAGCAAATTTATACCTGGAGTATTAGATAAACTGGTTTATAACGTGTTCGCTAAGGAGAAGGATTCGTTGTTGAAATAATGTAATTATTAGATTTAAATTAGCTTTCTGCTATTTGTTTCTCTTTATATTCAGGCAACACAACTAAATCATAATGATTGATTCGGCTCAGATCAAGCACAATGCGCCCGTTATCTGCCCGGTCAAACAATGGTCGGAATTTAGCGCCCCAAATTATTTCATCGTATTGATAAGCAGTACGCGAATGTACAGTTTGTGAAAAGGCATCGTCAAATGTTTTTAAAAGCACGGCAAAACTGGCTTCAGATTTAACCAGATCCTCATGGGTCATGTCTTTTAACGGGCTATCTTCATCAAGGGGATGTACAACGGTCCAGTTTAAAGTAAGTATGCTTACCAACTTCCTTTCCAGTGTAAGCGGGAAAAACCTGCGTACAAGTTTGCCGTCAACGTCTTCATTATAGGAAAAAATCACCTCAATATTAAGGTCGACCAAAATATTACGCCGCTTATTTGCCAGCCTGAACATTAAACCCCGACAATTTTCCCGATAGGGCGCTATCAGCATATTATTACTGTAAAGTATTTTTGCTGATGGCCTTGAAAAGCGTCCGTATAATAAACCTGTTGCCAGTGCAAAAGCAAGCAAACCCATCATTGATTCAAATGCCGCAACACTATTTGCTGCCATTCCCCTGGGGTTAATATGCCCATAACCAACGGTGGATATAGTTTGTGCCGAGAAAAAGAATGCCACCCAAAAACGCGTAAGTTCAGTGTCATCATGGGTGCCATATAAGCTGTTAGGGCCTATTGACATGTAAATGAGAGAGAACACTATATTAATCACAATATAGGCGCTAAAAACCATCCCCCAAAACTTAACCCAATTCATAGTGATCAGTTTGTGGTAATTATCGGCGGTATTAAAAAACGACAATCCCCTGCGTAGCACATTTGGCGAACCATCTTTATTAATTAAAGGCTGGTTCTTCATTACTGGTTGATAGCCAAAACCAAGGTCATCTTCAGGATTTATTTTTCGTTTATGTATAGCCATTTGCTAATGATTGAATTATTGATTTAGTGAGTGAGTCAGGGCAATCGCTTTTAGATTTTTACGGTGGCTTTTTCCATAGCGACGGGTTTCAAACCCATCGTTATACGGTTAATATCACCAAGTTGATTGAGTGAATTGGTTTGAGCTAAATTATATCTTATTCAACCCAATAAATTACTCACTTCATCAACTCATCTTGTAAATTTATCATTCTGTTTGCTTTTAGTAAAAACTATTTCCATATTTGTCACATAATAAAAACAGTGATAGTATTAAACAACAATTGGTGGTGGCTAAACGAGTAATCGTAAGGCAATTCCATTTTTGTTTTTTTAACATATACAGAAGGGTTGCCATGCGGTAACCCTTTTTTGTTGGCCTCTCCTGAAAGGGGAGTGAATGCGAAGGCAATTAAAAGTAATTTAAAAATAAAATTTCCCCTTTAGGGGTTATGGTATGAAGCAGATATTAAATCATCTTTTTGAAAATAAAACATTTACCAGGGAGCAGTCAAAAGAAATTTTGATAAACATTGCTCAGGGTAAATACAATAACTCGCAAATGGCTGCATTTATGACGGCCTACTGCATGCGCAGTATTACAGTTAATGAACTGGAAGGCTTTCGTGATGCTATGCTTGAACTTTGTCTTAATGTTAACTTGGAAACTGGTGAACTGATAGACCTTTGCGGTACCGGTGGCGACGGTAAGGATACATTTAACATATCTACCCTGGCATCATTTGTAGTAGCTGGTGCAGGTTATAAAGTTGCTAAACATGGCAATTATGGCGTTTCATCCGGTTGTGGTTCATCAAATGTGATTGAATTCTTGGGTTATCAGTTCACCAATGATATAAGCAAGCTCAAAAGCAGCATCGATAAAGCAAATATTTGCTTTTTACATGCACCATTGTTTCATCCGGCTATGAAAACTGTTGCACCTATACGCCGTGAGCTAGGAGTGAAAACATTTTTTAATATGCTGGGCCCGTTGGTAAATCCTGCGAATCCTGAAAATCAGTTAGTAGGGGTTTTTAACCTTGAACTGGCGCGTGTTTACGCTTATCTTTACCAAAAATCGGATAAACAATACACCATTGTTAACGCTCTTGATGGCTATGATGAGGTTTCCCTAACTGGAGATTTTAAAACATTCAGCGCCGATGGTGAAAAAATTAACAGCATTGAAAGTCTGGGATTTGAGAGGTTAAACCCATCTGAAATTACCGGTGGGCATACCGTCAATGAATCGGCTGATATTTTTATGAAGGTACTGAACGGTGAAGCTACATCGGCACAAAACAATGTGGTTTTATGTAATGCTGCGCTGGCAATCAAAACAATTGAGCCCGAAAAAAGCTTTGCTGATTGTTTCTATAAAGCAGAAGAAGCATTATCAAACAAAAAAGCATTGAACAGTTTTAAACTTTTAATTCAAAACTAAGGCATGAAGATAAAGGTTTGCGGTTTAAAAAATCCTGAAAACATTAAAGCTGTAGCAGCTTTATCGCCTGATTATATGGGCTTTATTTGCTATGGACTTTCGCCACGATTTATCAGTGACTTGAAGCCTGAAACTTTGATCGAATTACCCGCAACTGTCTATAAAACAGCGGTTTTTGTAAACGAGGATATAGAAAACGTAAATACGTTGATCAATATATTTAAATTTAATGCCATACAATTGCATGGCGATGAAAGCCCCGAATATTGTAATGAGTTAAAGAGCAAAGTACAAGTGTTAAAAGCTTTTGGATTGAACGCAAACTTCGATTTTGAGCGTTTAAAGCCTTATGCAAACAGTGCTGATTTTTTTCTGTTCGATACTAAAACCGATATTTATGGTGGCTCGGGTAAAACTTTTGACTGGAGCATTCTTGATAAATACCAACTGGATGTACCTTTCTTTTTAAGCGGCGGTATTAGTTTAGATAATCTTGAAGAAATTAAAAAGATAAATCATCCCCAGTTTTACGGAGTCGATCTTAACAGTCGTTTTGAGACTGAGCCGGGGATAAAAGATATAGAGAAATTGGAAAAGGCATTTAACATAATCAAACAATTTGATACGCATGAAATACGGAGTTAACGAATTTGGCTATTACGGTGATTTTGGAGGTGCATATATTCCTGAAATGCTCTATCCAAATGTTGAAGAATTAAGGCAGCAGTACTTAACCATTATTAATGATGCTGATTTTAAGGCTGAATTTGATCAGTTATTAAGGGACTATGTGGGCAGGCCATCTCCTTTATATCATGCAAAAAGATATTCTGAAAAATACGGAGCCAACATATTTTTTAAACGCGAAGATCTGAATCATACCGGTTCCCACAAAATCAATAATGCTATAGGGCAAATACTTTTGGCACAACGCTTAGGTAAAAAACGCATTATAGCTGAAACAGGCGCTGGTCAGCATGGGGTAGCTACGGCTACAGTTTGCGCCTTAAAGGGGATTGAATGTGTTGTATACATGGGCGAGATTGATATGGAGCGCCAGGCACCAAACGTTGCCCGTATGAAGATGCTGGGTGCGACTGTTGTTCCAGCAAGATCAGGTAGTAAAACATTGAAAGATGCCACTAATGAGGCCCTGCGCGACTGGATAGCTAATCCTGTTGATACACATTACATTATAGGCTCTGTAGTTGGCCCATATCCTTATCCCGATATGGTGGCAAGGTTTCAATCAATAATTTCTGAAGAAGCTAAAAGGCAACTATTAGAACAAACAGGCAAAGAATTACCTGAATACGTTATGGCTTGTGTAGGAGGTGGTAGTAATGCTATGGGTATGTTCTATCACTTTTTGGATGATGAAACGGTTAAATTGGTAGCTGTTGAAGCGGCAGGCAAAGGGGTAGATAGCGGGCATTCCGCAGCTACTACGTTTTTAGGTCGCGAAGGAGTATTGCACGGAAGTCGTACTATATTGATGCAAACGGATGATGGACAAGTTGTTGAACCTTATTCTGTTTCAGCAGGATTAGATTACCCGGGTATAGGCCCCCAACATGCTCATTTATACAAGATCAATCGTGCGCAATATGTAAGTATTACTGATGATGAAGCCTTAAAGGCGGGCTTGTTATGTTCGCAAATGGAGGGTATTATCCCCGCTATTGAAACAGCACACGCACTGGCACAACTGGAAAAAATGCAGTTTACAGTTGATGATAATGTAGTGATTTGTATATCAGGCAGAGGAGACAAGGATCTGGATACATATATAAAATATTTTAATTTTTAATTAGTTCATAGTTCATGGTTAATAGTTCATAGTAATATGTGCGAACCATGAACCATAAACTATTAGCCATGAACTAATAAAATGAATCGCTTACAAAATCTTTTCAATACCCAAAAAAGCAACCTGTTATCTATTTATTATACAGCAGGTTATCCGGCATTAAATTCAACGGTTGATATTGCTGAAGCATTAGAAAAGGCTGGTGTTGATTTTCTGGAAATCGGATTTCCATATTCTGATCCTGTTGCTGATGGCCCAACTATTCAGCATAGCTCAGAAACTGCATTGGAAAGCGGGATGACGCTTAATATATTGTTTGAGCAACTGAAAGATCTGCGTAAAAGGATAAGTATCCCGATATTACTAATGGGTTATGTTAATCCAATAGTACAATATGGGGTTGAACGGTTTTGTAAAATGGCCGCTGAAGTAGGAATAGATGGTGTGATAGTGCCTGACCTGCCGATGTATGAGTATGAAAATATGTATGCCAAATACTTTATCGATAACAATTTAAGCAATATTTTCCTGGTAACTCCACAAACATCGGAAGACCGTATCCGAAAGATAGATGGATTAAGTAACAGCTTTATTTACCTGCTTTCATCATCATCAATAACTGGCGGCAGCTTAAATGTATCAACCAATATTGAGGATTATTACAAACGTATTAAAGCCATGCAATTAAATAATCCGGCAATTATTGGGTTTGGTATATCAAATAATTCAACATTTACAAAAGCGTGTGAATATGCCAGTGGCGCAATTGTAGGCAGCGCGTTTGTTAAGTTGTTGGCTGAAGATGATTATTTAGAGAAGATACCTGCGTTTGTGAAAGCAATACGGCCTTAATGTTTAGTTAAAATCCATATCAAAATCTGGTGAAATATATTTAATGTCCACAGATGGATTTTTTGATCTAACAGCTTTTACAAATGGAGTCAATGAAACAAGTCCATTTTTTAAGAAAATAAGAATTGATTTTTGTTGGTCATTTTCAATATATTGTATCTTCCACATGTTTCTAAAACTTCCATAATAAGGAGTCAGTTTAATTTGTGTGATATTTTTTAAGTTGATGACTTTTTCTGCTTTCCTGTTTCTTGCGAATAAACATGTATCGTCAAAAACGGCACTGCTAACTACGAAGTATATTGTATAAAAACTGTAAATGGCAAAAACCAAAGCCAAAATAAATAGTACAATTGGGATTTCTGGAATACCTATCCAAAGCAAAGGGGCAATTATTATTAAAACAAAAGTAATGATCTTTTCAGCAATTAAATTGCTTGATAATTGGTGTTTAATCAATTTTGTAAAGTTTTATTAAATATAAGCTGAACTAATTATAAATACAACTCCAGCTCACCCTTACCTTCACGTATAATTTCAAAGTCGCCTGAGGTGCAATCAACTACGGTGGATGCTACGTTTCCGCCATATCCACCATCAATTACTATATCAACCTGGTTCTCATATTTTTCATAGATCAATTCCGGGTCTGTTGAGTATTCCATAATCTCGTCATCATCTTTTATCGATGCAGATACAATGGGGTTTCCAAGTGCTTTTACAATTTCGCGGGCTATATTGTTATCGGGAACCCTTATACCTACTGTTTTTTTGTTTGAACTCAGTAGCTTAGGCACCATGTGACTGGCATTAAATATAAACGTAAACGGCCCGGGCAGTGCTTTTTTTAATACCCGGAAAGTAGTATTATCTATCGGTTTAATATAATCTGATATATGGCTCAGATCATAGCATATAAATGAGAAGTTGGCTTTATCCGGCTTAATATTCCTGATCCGACAAATAGCTTCTATAGCTTTATGATTGGTAATATCGCAACCCAACCCATAAACAGTATCGGTGGGGTAGATGATAAGGCCGCCTTTTCGCAGCACTTCAACAACCTGCTCAATAGCCTTAGGATTCGGATTTTCTGGGTAGATCTTGATTAACATAGTATTTCTTTCCTGTCATACTGAAGTACGAAGCATCTGTATATAATGCAGGTACAAAGTGGATAGCCTCTTCGCTATCGCTCAGAATGACACTGTTTATAAGGATCGATGTATTATTATGTTTGCATTATACGAAAAAACCGGGGAAACACTGAAATTAATTCCAGCATTTGCCCCGGTGAGATCTTATATAATCGAAATGGCAGACTCAGATAAATTCGAAATCGAACATCCGCAATTCGAAATCAATTAAGCTTGTTTAGCAAACTGAACGTTGATCAGTAATTTGATGTCTTCACCAACAACTACTGAACCTGCTTCGGTTACGCCATCCCAGGTTAAACCAAAATCTTTACGGTTTATTTTACCGGTTATTTCAAACCCAGCTTTTGTATTTCCGTAGAAATCAGCAGCAGCGCCGCCAAATTCAACGTCTAAGGTAACAGGTTTAGTTATGCCTTTTACAGTAAGGTCACCCTCCAGTTTATAATCGTCGTCATCTACTTTTGTAAATGAAGTTGATTTGAAAGAGATTTTTGGATATTCTGCTGCGTTAAAAAACTCAGCTGATTTTAAGTGTTCATCACGTTGAGTTTGGTTAGTGTCAATGCTGTTTATGTCTAATGAAAAAGAAATACTTGCATCTGTAAAATCATCATTTGCAGTATCTAATTCACCTTCAAAACTTTTGAAAAAGCCACTTACGGTTGAAATAACCAAGTGTTTTACTTTAAATTGAACTTCTGAGTGCATTGGATCTAACACCCATTTTGTTAATGTTTCTGTTGCCATGATTTCTTTTAGTTATTGTTTTGTTATACAAATATAAGTAGATGTATGTTTAAACATCTATTTATTATTTAAGATTACAATTCATCAACATTGTATGAAAAGTTTAACATCAAAGTTGAGCATTTGTTCTGTTCAAACGTTTAGATTTACATTAAATAACTGTTACCAAATGCGTAAGCTTTTTATCCTTTCAACTGTCGTAATTCTAGCCGCTTTAATTGGGTGGACATTGCTCTGGAAACCGGCGATATGGTCGCTGGTGATATTTGTACCATTTTTTATTTTAGGGGTTTATGATTTTTTTCAAACCAAACATACCATTACCCGAAATTTCCCTGTTTTTGGGCATTTAAGATTTTTGATGGAGGATCTTCGGCCTAAAATTTATCAATATTTTATTGAGAGTGATACTAATGGTACTCCATTTAATCGTCAATACCGAAGCGTAGTTTATCAGCGCGCCAAAAAGGTTGATGATACCCGCCCGTTTGGTACTGAGCTTGATGTTTATGAAAACGGTTATGAATGGCTTAACCATAGTATAGCAGCTATTGATCATAATAAATTAAATCTCGATCCACGGGTAAAAGTAGGAGGGCCGCAATGCAGGCAGCAATATTCGGCGAGCGTGTTTAATATATCGGCTATGAGTTTTGGTTCATTGAGTCAGAATGCTATCCTGGCATTAAATAGTGGTGCTAAGATCGGCAACTTTGCGCATAATACTGGTGAGGGCGGCCTGAGCGATTATCACCTGCAGCCCGGCGGCGATATCATATGGCAGATAGGAACCGGCTACTTTAGCTGCAGGCACAAGGATGGCACTTTTGACTATGATGCATTTGCACTGCGTTCGGTGTTGCCTCAGGTAAAAATGATCGAGATAAAACTATCCCAAGGTGCCAAGCCGGGGCATGGCGGTATATTACCGGCTGCAAAGGTAACACCCGAAATAGCCAGGATAAGGTTGGTCGAAATGGGTGAGGATGTAATATCGCCACCATATCATACCGCTTTCAGTACTCCGCTCGAGATGATGGCCTTTATAAAAAAGCTGCGCGAACTTTCCGAAGGTAAACCTATCGGGTTTAAACTATGTGTTGGCCATAAAAGTGAATTTCTTGCTATTTGTAAGGCAATGATAGCAACAGGCATTTATCCGGATTTTATTACCATTGATGGCGGCGAAGGTGGTACAGGTGCTGCACCGATGGAGTTTTCCAATTCTGTTGGGATGCCTTTGCGTGAGGCACTGGCTTTTGTTTATGACGCACTAACAGGATTTGATCTTAAAAAGCATATCCGCCTGATTGCTTCGGGTAAAGTAGCAACCGGGTTCGACTTGGTAAAGAATTTTGCTTTAGGTGCCGATATATGTAACAGCGCACGTGGCATGATGTTCGCCCTGGGATGCATACAAGCGTTGGAATGTAATACAAACACCTGTCCAACAGGTGTAGCCACACAGGATAAAAGCCTGATGAAGGGCCTCGTTGTTGAAGATAAAAAAACAAGGGTAGCAAACTTTCATAATGCCACGATTGGCAGTGCTATACAAATGATAGGCGCAGCTGGGTTGCAGCATCCTTGCGATATTCACAGAATGTTCATCTATCGTCGCGTTAGTAATAATCAAATACAGACCTACGGCGAGTTGTTTCCATACATCCCTAAAGGCAGTTTGCTAAAAACACCATATCCGTTAAGTTTTGAAATGGATATGGCTATTAGTAGTGAAGAAAACTTTGTACCTGATTATACTAAGGTAAGCACTGTATCTTCAGAAGATGCGAGCGCTTATATGGGATGAAAAAAATAAAATCGTCATTGCTGCGATGCACGAAGCAAGCTCTAAACTGTACATAGCGGACCTGCATAACTGACGTTCGTGCTTAGAGATTGCTTCGTGCCTCGCAATGACGCTCTGAGAGTTTATAACAACAAAGTGAGCAATCAGCCCTTGTTATTGTATGAACATGGTTATCTTTTGCTGTAAACAACTAATGATGCCTTCGCCAATAAATTTTTATTGATCATAAAACCAACCAAGGCAGGTGTCGCCGTTTTGTCAATACCCAAGTGGGATGTACTTAAAGCATAAACGGTAATGATATAAGCATGCGGTTTGTCATTCTCAGGAGGACAAAGCCCTCCGTAACCGGCATTACCGAAATCGGTTAAACTTTGAACTGCTCCTTCGGGAATTAATTTATTCATCGGATTACCTGCACCCTGTTTTAACTCAAATACATTGTTAGGAATATCAAATACTACCCAGTGCCACCAGCCACTTCCTGTTGGCGCATCAGGATCGTACATGGTTATCGCAAAGCTTTTAGTTCCGGCGGGTGCAAAATCCCAAGCCAGTTGTGGTGATTTGTTGTCGCCATTGCAACCAAACATATTGGCTATAAACTTACCTGTAAATTGCCCGCTTAAATCATGGCTTGTTAAAGTAAATGTTTGTGCTGCAGCTCGGTTGTGAATGCTTATGATAAAGCATATCATCATTATTACTATCTTATTTTTCATACCACAAAAATCTATAATGTGAAAAATATTCAATAGTGAATTAAGTTCAAACAGTATTGTTTTTAGCTCAAACTATCGGTTTGCGATCGGTAAGCTGCAGGGGTTTGGCCAAACCTTTTTTTAAATGCCTGTGTAAAGTTTGATGCATTTTCATATCCCAATTGCATATATATACTGTTAACTGTATTACCTTCAATTATTTGATGCCTTGCAATATCCAGTTTCTTTTCCCTAATGTATTTTCCGGGTGAGATGCCGTATTCTTTTTCAAAATCACGTTTAAATGTAGCCACGCTACGGTTAGCAAGAAACGCGAGTTCGTTTAAGGACAGGTTTTTTAAAATATTATTCGCTACAATTCGTCTTAGCTGATTGCTGTTGCTTGCCTGCAAAGGTTTAAAAATATTAAAAAACTGTGCAGGAAAACTTTCTGCTAATATTAAAAAAATCTCTTCTAACTTATGTAATAATAAGGCTGTAGGTACCGATAATTGCTTATCAATCAAATGAATTAATCCATTCAAGTATTCGGTAATATAAGGTGTTTGGCAAAACTTCATGAAAGCATCTTTTTCGGGGATTTCGGCTTGAAGTTGATAATCGTGTTTCGCCAACTTAGCTATAAATTTCTCTGCCAGTTCAGCTGGAAAAAAAATTACCAGGCTGCTGTATTTGTTTGCATTAAGTTTTCTTTCGGCTATAATGGCATTTCCGTTAGGTATAAGTACAGCCTCATGCTCGGTCACAATTGTGCATTCTGAGCCTCTATAAAGCTCCTTCTGTCCACTTAATATAAAGCTGATAGCACATTTACTAAAGGAGATAAGGTTTCTCCCTGCTGGCGTATATTCATTGTAATAAATGATCGCAACTTCGTTTGATGTTAATTGCTGATGCTTTGTTAATATTTCCGGTACCTGGATATTTACCATGCCGCAATTTGTGGAATATATTTACTATAAAAAAACAAAGGAGAGCAATTTGCTCTCCTTTAAATATCTAAGTCAAACAATGACTAATGACTCAATGATTAAAGCGCCAAAACCTCTTTAACGCGTTCAGCAGCTTCTTTCAGTAATATTGCTGAATAAACTTTTAAGCCCGAGTTATCAATTAGTAGTTTTGCTTCTACAGCATTGGTGCCTTGTAAGCGTACAATTATTGGAACCGGGATGTCGCCTATTTCTTTATAAGCATCAATCACACCTTGTGCAACACGGTCGCAACGAACAATACCACCGAAAATGTTGATCAATATAGCTTTAACATGTGGATCTTTTAATATGATATTGAAAGCCGCTTTAACAGTTTCAGCATTAGCGGTACCGCCTACGTCTAAAAAGTTAGCAGGCTCGCCACCGGCAATTTTAATAATATCCATTGTAGCCATAGCTAATCCGGCACCGTTAACCATACAACCCACGTTACCATCAAGTTTTACATAGTTAAGGTTTGATTTGCTTGCTTCAACTTCCATTGGGTCTTCCTCATTAGTATCACGCAAAGCGGCAAAATCAGGGTGGCGGAATAAAGCATTATCATCCAAATTTACCTTAGCATCAACAGCTAAAATTTTATTATCAGATGTTTTTAATACCGGGTTGATCTCAAATTGTGAAGAATCGGTAGCATCGTAAGCTTTATATAAAGCGGTAATGAATTTCACCATATCCTTAAACGCATCGCCTGAAAGTCCAAGATTAAAGGCAATTTTACGTGCCTGGAAACCTTGCAAACCAACTTTAGGGTCAATCGCTTCTTTATGGATCAGTTCAGGAGTTGAGTGTGCAACCTCTTCAATATCCATACCGCCTTCGGTTGAATACATGATGATGTTTTGTCCTTTAGCACGATCAAGCAAAACGCTGATGTAAAACTCTTTAGTTTCGCTTTCACCCGGATAATACACATCCTGGGCAACTAATACTTTTCTAACTAGTTTACCTTCAGGTCCGGTTTGTGGAGTAACCAGCTGCATGCCTAAAATTGCACCTGCTTTTTCCTTAACCTCGTCTAAATTTTTAGCTAATTTAACGCCACCGCCTTTACCGCGGCCGCCCGCATGTATTTGTGCTTTTACAACAACCCAGCTTGAGTTGTATTCGTCTTTCAATTTTTTGGCAGCTTCAACAGCTTGTTCAACGGTATCAGCAACGATACCCTCCTGAACTCTAACACCGAAGCTTTTAAGAATGGCTTTACCCTGATATTCGTGAATATTCATGTTTCTGAAGAATTTGCGGTAAATCTACATTTTTTTGCCAATTATTGATTTAGTGAATTACTGATTTATTGATTGAAACATGATTTTGACAATTAATTAACCGCTCTTTCAATCAACTTGCTCAACTCAATCAACCATTACACTAAATTCACTAAATTCGCCCCATGCTTAAAGCGCAATCCATACATAAATCATACGGCAAGCTTGATATACTAAAGGGCGTTGACCTTGAGGTACAAAAAGGTGAAATTGTTACCATTGTTGGTGCATCGGGTGCCGGTAAAAGCTCATTACTTAATATTTTGGGTACTTTGGACAAACCCGACTCCGGTAAGCTTTTTATCAATAACCAGGAACTAAGTAAGCTAAATAGTAAAAATCTGAGCCTTTTCCGCAATCTGAAAATTGGTTTTATATTCCAGTTTCATCATTTGCTGGTTGAATTTGATGCATTGGAAAATGTATGCATACCGGCATTTATATCTGGTAAATCACGTTCTGAAGCTGAAAAAAGAGGAATTGAGTTATTGGAAATGCTTGGATTAGGCGACAGAATGAAACATAAACCCAATGAACTATCAGGCGGCGAGCAGCAAAGAGTAGCTGTAGCCCGTGCGTTAGTAAATAAACCAGCACTTATTTTTGCCGATGAGCCATCTGGCAATCTTGATTCTACTAATGCGCGCGAACTGCATGAATTGTTTCTGAGATTACGCAAAGAGTTTAATCAAACTTTTGTGATCGTAACACATAATGAGGATCTGGCGGCACTGTCGGACCGTAAAGTATTAATGAAAGACGGTTTAATTATATAATAGTGAATATACTCATAACTGCAGCAAATTCGGCTGAAGCTTATCAGCTTAAAAGTAAAATGGGCAATGATACTGTGATTTTAGGCGACTATTTGGAACTACCGGAAGTAATGCTGAAAACTGGAAAAATGATCAGGTTGCCAAATCCAGTGTCTGTTTCTTATATGCATGAAGTGCTAGCACTTTGCCTGGATAAGAATATTGATAGCATTTACCCGTTGCGCGAAGAGGAGGCAAGGCTTTTAAAGGAATCAGAGCAATTATTTAAGGAATATAATATTACAATATTTTATGAATATAGGTTTAAATGAAATATAGCGACATTGACAAACGCAAAAGCGCATTTATATTTGAGCTGGATAATGTACTTTATCCTGAAAAGGATTATTTATACCAGGTTTATTACCTGTTTGCCAATTTAATTGAATACACCGAATTGTTTGATGCCCAGGCAATGATCGGTTTAATGACTTCAACCTATGAAAAGGAGGGAGCAAATGTTGTTTTTGATAGGGTGAAAGAAAAATTTCATCTGGATGAAAAATACAGGCAAAGTTTTGAAAACTTATTGCTGACTGCTAAACTACCTTTAAAATTACTGCTCTATAAGAATATGCTTGAATTGTTGCAGGATATTGTAGTAGACCGAAAGAAATTATTCATAATAACCAACGGAAACCCTGAGCAGCAGTTAAACAAAATAAAACAAACTGAATGGCACGGGCTTGAAAAATATCTAGTATGTTATTTTGCTGATGAAACGAGCCCCAAACCAGAGCCTGATATTATTCATTTAATATTAAAAGAGCATAATTTACAGCGTAGAGATATTTTAATGATAGAAAATACAGAGGTCGACAGGCTTTGCGCTCAGGCAAGCGGCATTGATTATTTTAATGTCGAACAATTTTTAACATAATAAGCTTATTTTCGTAAAAAATACAGATGTCAAGTATGTAATCATAGTGTATGAAAAAAATACTCCCCTTTCTCATCATACTTTTTGCTGGCTTCATATCATCTTGTAAAAAGGATAAGAAAAATAATACCCCAACTTCTACTATTAACCTTATTAAAGATTCTGTTTATTACTACGAGAAGGAGGATTATTTGTGGAATGATGCTATACCAAGTTATTCTACGTTCGATCCACGCTCATACACGGCTGATAATGATCTGGATGCGTTAAACAGCGAGCTTTTTGCAATTTCACAGCTAAAAACCAATCCTGAAACTAATGCGCCTTATGAGTATTACGCTACTGACCCAACAGAGCCTAAATATTCATTTATTGATAATGGAGCAGAGGCCGCATCATTAAACGGTACAAATGCCGATTTTGGCTTTGAACCCGCCTACATAGCTGATGATGATCTTAGGGTAAAATATGTTTACCCTGGTTCGCCGGCTGATGTGGCTGGTATAAAACGCGGTTACCAGATAACCAGTATTAACGGCAGTACTGATCTGTCATCAGATGATAATACCGATCTTAACTATGTAATTAACGCAGTTTATTACAGTACCACCATTACAATGGTTTTGCTAAAACCTGATGAAACAAGTATTACCGTTACTTTAAATGAAACAAACTATACGGTAAACCCGGTTATTACATACAAAACTTTTAACGAGGGTAACGGACATATTATTGGTTATATCGTATTCAATAGTTTTACCGCACTTAGCAATGCCCAGCCCGAGTTGGATGCCGCTTTTAATTCTTTTATAGCTAATGGCGTTAATGAATTGGTGGTTGATTTACGCTATAACAGTGGAGGCGACGGAGAAACAGCAGAGTATTTGGATAACCTGATAGTACCGGCTGCCAAAACCAATACTTTAATGTATACCAAGTATTATAACAGCAATTTGCAAAATGATGTTTACCCATTGCTAAGTAAAAAATACAGTCTTACTAAGGGCGAGTTTTTGCCGCAAAATAATCAGATCCAATTTTCAAAACAACTTACATTAAGCCTTAATAGAGTGTTTTTTATTGTGACCAGTGAAACGGCATCATCAAGCGAGCTTGCTATCAATAATTTACTGCCTGAATTAAATGTGCAATTAATTGGCAATACAACTTATGGTAAACCTGTTGGCGAAATACCTATCCCTATAAATAACTATGTATTGTATTCGCCGCAGCTATATGTTGAAAATTCTGTAGAAAAAGGAGATTATTACTCAGGTATGGAACCTGGAACCGTTACCTACCCCGGAAAACTTGCAGCTGATGATATAACCAAAGAATTTGGAGACACAACAGAAATGTTGCTATCCTACGCTTTGAATTATGTGAAGAATAGTACTTATGCCCTTAAAACTCCACAGGTCCAGGGATTAGCAAAAGAGCATACATTATCATTAAGTCAGTCGCGTGCTATATCTCTGCAATTGAATCGTCGAAAGTTGAAACCGATGTTGTTTAGCAAAAAGGTGAAATAGAAATAATTTTTATTGTCATTCCGAACGAGGTACGAGGAGAAATCTTCTTCAAATAACATAACCCTATACAAGTCGCAGAAGATTTCTCACTATCGTTCGAAATGACAGCGATAGATTAATCAGCTAATTGCCGTAGATCCACAGGTACCACCCGCGATATTCCCTGCTCAACCATAGTTACGCCATAGATCACATCTGTACTGGCAATGGTTCTTTTATTATGAGATACGATAATAAACTGCGAGTCTTTCGAGAATTCGCGGATGATGTTGTTGAATTTATCGATATTAGTATCATCAAGGGGCGCATCAACCTCATCAAAAATACAGAACGGAGCAGGTTTTAACAGGTAAAGAGAAAATAGGATAGCTGTAGCCGTTAATGTTTTTTCGCCGCCTGATAACTGGTTAATAGATAGTGGGCGCTTTCCTTTTGGCCGTGCAATAATGTCAATATCTGACTCAAGCGGGCGTTGCGGGTCGGTAAGTATCAGGTCGCATGAGTCTTCTTCATTAAACAGCGAACGAAAAACCTTTATAAAGTTTTCGCGTACAGTAGTAAATGCCGCCATGAATTTTTCTTTCGCGGTATCGTCAATTTCCTGTATAGTTGCTAATAGAGATGCTTTTGCTTCAGCCAGGTCTTTCTTTTGTGCCTGGATGAACTGGTAACGCTCGTTCATCTCGTTATAAGCCTCAACAGCCATCGGATTTATCGCGCCAAAATCATCCATCTGCTTTTTCAGCTTATCGGTTTTCTCGCGCAGTTCATCTTCGCTTTCAGTTATTGCAGCATCAGTATCTAATATCTCCTGTATATCAACATTAAACTCAACTGATAGGCGTTCTTTCAGGGCATTTAATTCCAGCTTCAGGTTATTACGCTCATCCTTCAACTCATTTTCAATCAGGCTGGCGTTATCTTTTTTACGGCGCAGATTGGTTATCTCATTCTCTGTTTCAGTTATTTTACCGCGCCATTCATAGTATTCCTGTTCCGCCTGCTGTGTAGCTTTTTCAAGATCCTCTTTTTGGGCGTACATTTCAAGCAAGTCGTCGTCAGAATGGTCGGCTTGCTGCAAGTTTTCCTGTATAGCAGCTTTCACTTTTTCAAGCTCTATACCGTTTTGTTTAACCCGGCTTTCAAGATTTTCCTTTTGTGATTCACGATAATCCAAATCTTTTACCAGTCCCGAAACTTTGTTTTGTTGCTGATGAAAACGAATATTATCCTGGTTATATGCGTTTGATTGTACAGTTACAAGCTCATTCAATTCATTAAATATTTCTTGTTTATCAATTAAAAGGTCATTCTGAATTTGCTTTTGTGTTTTTAACTCGGCAAGCCGTGGCTGTAAAGTTGCTGTTTCGTCTTTTATGCCGCTAATTTTTTGGGCGATATCATCTTTACGGTTAAGGCTGTTTTTAATGAATGTTTGATATTGTTCCTGCCGGGTTTTAACCGTGATCAACTCAGTGTTCAACCGGTTTAGTTCCTGTTGTTTTAGTTTTAATTCTTCGGCTTTGCCGGATGCTTTTAAAGCTGCAGATCGGTTTTGAAGATCAGTTGACTGATCTTTAAAATCATTTATCCGTGTATCTATCTGTTTTATTTCCTTAGCCAGGTTTTCCAAATTTTTAGCGCGACCAATACGCTTTCCTTCAAACAATCCAACCGAACCACCGGCCATGGTATGTTTGGATTTGTTGAACTTTCCGCTTTTACCTATCAGCACCACACCATTGGGTAGTTCAGCGTTGTTAAGCATTTGATCATTACTGTCATCAACCAAATAAACATTTTTAAGCAAATGATTACAAAGGTTTTGGTAATGCTTATCAACTTCAATTACCTGTAATGCAGGAATAGCACCAGGAAAAATTTGTAAAATATCCGAAGTTAAAATCCTCTCCTCAGGGGAGGATTTAGGTGGGGCTTGTTCATTTTTATAACCATCCAGCACAAAAAATTGTGCCCTGCCTTTTGCCGACTTACTTAACAGGTTAATAGCGCTAATAGCCTCATTATAATTATTAACCACATAGTGATTCATTAGCGGCTCTAAATAGTTTTCAATAGCTACGCGATATTCCTCTTTGCAAAATAGAATATCACTGAATAAAGGCACGTTACCGGTCCAGTCGGCATTCTTCTTTAAAAACCGGATGGATTCGGGGAAGCCCTCCAAATTATCAACCATACTTTTGGTAAGGTTGTATTCGTTTTGCTTTGCATCCAGTTTACGGCTGTCGGCTATAATGCTTTCCTTAACTATATTAAGTTCTTCATCAATAGTTACCAGTTGATCTTTTAGCTTTTGCTCAAAGTCAACAAGCACATGGTATTCCTGCTCTAAAGTTTCGGTTCGCTGTTCTAATTCGGCAACAGCTACGTTAAAATGCGAAAGTTCCACTTCTTTATTGGTGGCATCTTCCATGTTCCGCTGACTTTCCTGCTCTAAAGCCTGTTGTTGTATTTGCAGAATATCCAGGTCTTTTTCTGTTTTATAAACCTGGTTCTGTAGTCTGGTGTTAATGCCGCTAAGTTCACTTAATTCATTCCGAGCCGAAGTTTGTTGTGCACGTAGTTCATCAACGGCTAGTTTAAGGTCTGCCAGTTTGGTTTGTACCGTTTGCAGTGTTTCGTCTTCCTGAAATTTTTCTTCGGATAAGCGTTTAATATTATAAAGTACGTGGTTCAGTTGGTTACGATCGCGTTCCAGTTCATCGCTTAACCTGGCTTCCTTATCCTGCTGAAATTTAAGCTGTTCGTTCTTTATCTTCTTCTCACTTTCATAAGCCCTTATCTTACTCACATATTCATTAGTGGCTTTTTGCTGGATGGAAAGATTTTTCTCTTTATTCAGGCTATCCAGCTTTGATTGCTGCAGAGTTGCTTCAATAGTATCTATCTGTACTGCAATTCCAGATTTTTCAACAAGCTGAATTTGTTCCTTTTCTTCAATACGGGCAAGCGACTCACTGAATGAAGCAATGCGGAACGAGGCCAGCATAATACTCAATGATTTATATTGATCGCGGATGCGGTAATAGCGTTCTGTTTTCTTTGCCTGGTTTTCCAGCGTTTTCAGGTTCTTTTCTATTTCGAAAAGCAGGTCCTCAACACGTTCCAGATCAGCCTCAGTGTCCTTTAATTTGGAAAAAGTTTGCTTTTTACGTAGTTTGTATTTTGATATGCCCGATGCTTCTTCAAACAAATTTCGGCGTGAACCTTCTTTGTTATTGATGATCTCATCAACCATTCGTAATTCAATAATTGCATAAGAGTCGGAGCCAATACCGGTATCCAAAAATAGATCGGTAATGTCTTTTAAGCGGCATTGTACATCATTCAGCCGGTATTCGCTGTCGCCGTTACGATAAAGCTTGCGGGTTAGCGTAACCTGCGAGAACTCGACAGGCAGAACATTTTTTGTATTATCAAAGGTGAGCGATACCTCAGCAAGATTAGCGGGTTTCCTGCTTTTGGAACCATTAAAAATAATGTTGTCCATCTTTTCAGACCGCAGCATCCGGGTGCTTTGTTCGCCCAATACCCAGCGTATGGAATCGACCACATTTGATTTTCCGCAGCCGTTAGGGCCTACAATAGCAGTTACACCCTCATTAAAATTGATGGTGATCTTATCTCCAAAGCTTTTAAACCCCTTGATTTCTAAAGATGTAAGCTGCATTTAAATTTTAATGGTACAGAAAATTCCGACCTTCAAATTAGGCATAAAAAAATGAAATTCTAAAATATATTTAAGTGAATGCGAACGACAAAAGGATAATGGCGAAAGTTAAATTATGATTACAGCCAAATGGATGAAAATGCACGTTTGCTCTTACATTTTACCCTAATCCTTTTGCCTTTTACCTATCCAAATAAAACTTTTGGCACCTTAAACAGTTTATGGTATCATAACTCTAATTATTATGAAAATAGCCGTATTCGCAGCCGCTGGCCGTATTGGTAGCCGTATAGTTAATGAAGCTTTAAACCGTGGACACGCCGTTACAGCGGTTGTACGCCATCCTGAAAATTATACGCTTATTCATCAACATTTAAAGGTAGCTAAAGCTGACCTGTTCAATTCGCAGGATGTGGAAACCGGAGCTTTTGATCAGGATGCTGTGGTATCAGCTTATAGCCCGGCCAAGGGCATACCTGCATCAACTATTACAGAAGTTGCCATTCCGTTAATAAATGGTTTAAAGCAAGCGCATGTTAAACGCCTGTTGATAGTTGGCGGGGCTGGCAGCCTTGAAGTTTCACCGGGTGTGCAATTGGTTGATACACCAGATTTCCCGGCAGAATACAAGTCTGTATCCTTGGCTCACAGGGAAGCATTGAAATTATATCAACGGGAAAAAGAATTGAACTGGACATTCGTCAGCCCTTCTGCAGAAATTTATCCCGGAGAACGTACCGGCAAATTCCGTACTGGTACTAATCAACTATTAACTGATGCACAGGGCAGAAGTCATATATCTATGGAGGATTATGCCGTCGCCGTTATTGATGAGATTGAAAATCCCATGCACATAAGGGAAGTGATGACAGTGGGATATTAATTATAGTTGTAAGTTATGAGTTGAAAGTAATGTATTTTTTCATACTTACAACCTATAACCTACAACTCAATTTCTCCCTTTAAATAAGTTACTGCTTTACCGCTAATCAGTACGCGGTCGTCTTTAAGCTCGCACCAAAGTTCACCTTTACGTGATGATAGCTGATAGGCATGGAGTTTATTTTTACCCAATTTTTTTGCCCAATAGGGTATGAGGTTACAATGTGCTGATCCGGTTACGGGGTCTTCAGGAATACCTGCACCGGGTGCAAAAAATCGGGATACAAAATCAACATTCTTGCCAGGTGCGGTAACAATTACACCAACGGTGTCCATTTTTGATAGCGCAAAAAAATCAGGACTAATATCTATAATATCATCTTCAGACTCATAAACTAAAAAGTAATCTCTTGAGCGTAATACTTCAACAGGTTCTTTTTCTCCTAAAGCCTCTACTAATCCGTTGGGGGCATCTATATGAATAGGCGGCCTTGACGGAAAGTCCATTGTGTATTTATCCCCATCCTTTTTAACGTGCAATGTGCCGGCCTTTAGCGTTTCAAAATGTATTGCATCTTCATTATGCGCTAATTCGGTATATAATATGTGTGCCGATGCAAGGGTAGCATGCCCGCACAGATCTATTTCATATTCAGGTGTGAACCATCTTAATTTATAACCGGTTTCGTTTTTTACAAAAAAGGCAGTTTCGGCTAAATTATTCTCCTGTGCAATTTTTAACATCACTTCATCAGGCAGCCATTCCGTAAGCGGACAAATAGCCGCCGGGTTACCACCAAACAGTTTATCGGTAAAAGCATCAGCCTGATAAATTGGAATAGTCATATTTAGATGAATTATTTGTTAAGCTAATGTAGGAAAAGAATGAAAAGAAACAAGAGTTTAGAACCAGGAGTCAAAAAAAAAATATAAGAACAAAAAAAGTCAGGAATCAGGATGACAAACTTTCGTCGCTATCCTGATTCCTGACTCTCGTATCTTGACTCTTCTAAAAATTACTTTCCGTAATAAACATTATTGCTTAGATCTGAATCAGGTAAATCGTGATCAGGATCAAGCACCATAGATTTTATAGCGGAGATTGAAGGGTATTTGAAAACCCATACACCATTACGTTGCCATATATTCACAGGGAAATGCAAGGTTTCAACAGTTCCGTTGGTCTGGGTTATTTTTAAAACCACAGGCATGGCCATTTTGTCCTTGTTCACAATTGTGATCAGTGCACCCTGGGCAACATCATTATTTATGTAGCTAACAGATTGTATAGCCTGATCAAGTTTCCAGGTGGTAAAGAACCACGGTTTAAAGAACCAATTTAAATCCTCACCTGTGGCATCATTCATTGCTCTGAAAAAATCATACGGCAGTGGGTGTTTAAATGCCCAATGCTTAATGTACTCGCGGAACGCATAATCAAAACGTTCAGGCCCAAGCACATCATTACGTAGCATGGTAAGGCCCAACGATGTTTTAACATAATATTGGCCATAATCATTAAGACCGATAGCCTCAGGAGGTGTCATAAGTGGATCTCTGCTGTTTTTGTACTCCCTTAATATGAGGTGAGCCATTTTAGCGGTATCTTTATATTCGCCATTATTAAAATGATCTGAAGCATATATATTTATAAAGGTGTTAAAGCCTTCATCCATCCACATATATTTACGCTCATTGGTGCCTACTATCATCGGGAACCAGTTATGACCTATTTCATGTGTGATATCGCCCCAAAGATTTTTATTCTTTAAATTGTTAAGGCAGAATATAATACCCGGATATTCCATACCCAAAGCAACGCCTGATACACTTGTAGCAGAGTTCCACGGATATTCAAAATAAGCATTAGAATAAATTTCCATGCTGTTTTTTAAGTATTCAGTTGAACGGCTCCATGAATCAATTCCTGAGCTTTCAACAGGGTAGGCTGACATAGCAATCCCTTTACGTCCTGATGGGAAATTAACTCTTGCCGCATCCCAAATAAATGCAGTTGAAGCTGCCCATGAAACATCGCGGCTGTTTTGCATTTTAAAGTGCCAGGTTAAAGTTCCTTTAAAAGGATGGGTTGCTGGCTGATCAACTTCTTCTGGTTTTATCAGCATGACCGTTTTATCGCTGTTGCGAGCTTCAGCCAAGCGGCTTTGTTGTGTTGCAGTAAGTACTTGTGCGCCGTTTTGCAAATCGCCTGAGCCAACAACCAGCATATTTGCTGGTGCAGTTATGTAATAGTCAAAATCGCCATAATCGCAATAGAATTCACCTAAGCCCATGTAAGGTAAGGTGTTCCATCCTTCGGCATCGTCATAAACACACATCCGTGGGTACCATTGGGCAATTTCATAAACATAACCTTGTTTAAATTTTTGGCGGCCCATACGGTCGGCACCGTAACGTGGTATTGAAAAGCTATACTTTACTTTTACAACTATCTGATCGCCTTTTGCGCCAAGCGGAGTTTTTAAACGAACCTGCATACGGGCATCAGTTATCACCGGGTCAACAGTATAAGTTTGATTTTTATAAGTAACAGATACGGATTCAATATGATAACCACCACGACTAAAGCCTTTTACATCAAAACGGTCACCACTGATTGGCGTAACTGCAGCACCGCGGGAATCAGGTTTAAACAAGTTCTGATCAAGTTGTAACCATAAGTAGTCAAGTTTGTCAGGGCTATTATTGGTATAATCTATAGCTACATCGCCGGTAATAGTAGTATCCTGCGGAGTTTCGCTTAAAGTAGCATGTATAAGATAATTTACATGGTTTTGCCAGTAGTTAGCGCCGGGTTGTCCGTCTGCCGACCGGGTATCGCCGGTAGTAACCGGCCAGGTAATAGGGCCGAACAAATCATTATGATCGTACTTAATAGAATCGGGCGTTTGTTGTGCCAATGCATTTGCAGCTGTAAAGAACAGGGCGCATGCTGCCACAAAACGTTTTAGTTTAATGTAGTGCATTTTTTTGGTCAATTAAAAAGCCGAAAATAACAAAAAAAATGAATGTTGCATTTTTAAAGGTGTAATGATAAGCCAGAGAGCTGTTGAAAACTATTGATGTAATTAAAACTTTTCAATCCAAAATTGCTTTAATTTTAACAGACTGAATTATCGCATCTTTACCCGCTTAATTTATTACATGAACCATCTTGCCAATTCTACGTCGCCCTACTTATTGCAGCATGCCAATAATCCTGTAAACTGGTACCCCTGGGGAGCCGAAGCTTTAAAAAAAGCTAAGGATGAAAACAAACTGATACTGGTAAGCATTGGCTATTCTGCCTGTCACTGGTGCCATGTTATGGAGCATGAAAGCTTTGAAGATGAAAGCGTGGCGGCGGTAATGAATGAGTATTTTGTTTGTATTAAGGTTGACAGGGAAGAACGCCCGGATATTGACCAAATCTATATGAGTGCCGTACAGTTAATGAGCGGCAGGGGTGGTTGGCCATTAAATTGTATTTGCATGCCCGATCAGCGGCCCATATATGGTGGCACCTATTTTCGTAAAAATGATTGGACATCGCTGCTGTTTAACTTGGCCGATTTTTATAAGCAAAAACCAACCGAGGCCGACGAATATGCTGTAAAATTAACGGAAGGCATAAAGCAATATGAATCTATTGGGTTTGTAAAAGAACAACCCGATTACAGCAAAGACGATGTACAGGTTATAGTTGATAACTGGAAAAAATACTTTGATAAAGAAGAAGGTGGCATGGGTTCGTCGCCCAAATTTCCAATGCCAAATAACTGGCAGTTCTTAATGCGTTATGCATATTTAATGAACGACAGCGAAATTGCTCAAACGGTTACTTTAACGCTTAAAAAAATGGCTTTGGGTGGTATATATGACCATATAGGCGGTGGTTTTGCGCGCTATAGTGTTGATGGCCGCTGGCACGTACCTCATTTTGAAAAGATGTTGTATGACAATGCCCAGTTGGTCAGTCTTTATTCAGAAGCATATACCTGGAAAAGTTCGCAGCTTTATAAACAGGTGGTAGATGAAATTATAACTTTTATATCTCGAGAGCTAACATCGCCGGAGGGTGGTTTTTATAGCGCATTAGATGCGGATAGTGAAGGCGTTGAGGGCAAGTTTTATACTTTCACCAAAGCGGAGATAGAAGAAATATTAGGCGATGATGCAGCCTTATTTTGCATTTACTATAATATAACGGATGAAGGCAATTGGGAAGAAGAGCATACCAATGTATTGTTTAAAAAACATAAGGATATGAACTTGGCCAATCAATTAGGGCTGTTGCTTGATGATATGGTTGAGCGTATTGAAGCATCACAAAAAAAAATGTTTGAAGCACGCAGTCACCGCATACGACCGGGGTTGGATAATAAGATCCTGGCTTCGTGGAATGGTTTGATGCTTAAGGGGCTTTGTGATGCTTACCGTGCTTTCAATAAAGCTGATTATCTGGAAACTGCACTCAAAAATGCCGCATTCATTTTAAATAATTTGATAGATGCTGAAGGCAGGCTATCGCGTATATATCAATCAGAAGATAACTATTTGATTGCTTTTTTGGATGACTACGCTAATGTGATCGACGCTTTTATTGCTTTATATGAGGTTACGTTTGACGAAAGCTGGCTGCAACAAGCTCAAAAATTAGCCAATCATGCTATCGCTCATTATTATGACCCGGGTAAAGGGGTATTTTATTTTACTGCGGATGATGATGAGCAACTGATCGCTCGCAAATCAGAAATAATGGATGGCGTAATACCTGCATCTAACTCAGTAATGGCCCGTAATCTTAAAAAGTTGGGCTTATTGTTTGATGATGAGGAATATATTGAAGTTTCAGCGCAATTATTACGTAATATAACGCCACATCTGGCTAAATATGGATCGGCTTATTCAAACTGGGCAACACTATTACTCGATGAGATTTTCGGTATCTATGAAGTTGCTATAACTGGTGATGATGCTACATCATTCCGAACGGAAATAGAAAATAATTACATCCCAAACAAAATAATATTGGGAGGTACAAAAGGAAGTTTACCTTTGCTGCGGGATAAGTTTAGCAACACAACCCAGATTTTTATCTGTAAAGATAAAACCTGTAGTTTACCAGTTGATAATATTACTGATGCTCTGAAACAAATTAATTCTAAAATTCTTATATAAGAAAAAACACTTTTGATAATGAAAATTGCACCAAAAAACGTAGTGTCGCTAACTTATGATCTGTATGTAGATCAGGATGGCACTGAAAATTTAGTTGAGAGCGCTACTCAGGAGCAGCCTTTAACCTTTTTATTCGGAGCAGGACAAATGCTACCAAAATTCGAGGAGAATTTAAGTACGCTATCAACAGGGGATGATTATGATTTTCATTTATCAGCTCAGGATGCTTATGGCGAATATGATGAAGAAGCTGTAGCTAATTTACCAAAGGAAATGTTCAATGGTACTGATGTACCTGAAATAGGCAGCATTTTACCATTACAGGATAATAATGGTAATCGTTTTCAAGGCCAGGTAGTATCAGTTGCTGAGGATTCAGTAATTGTTGACCTTAATCACCCAATGGCAGGCCAGGAGCTTCATTTTAAAGGTAATATTTTAAATGTACGCCCGGCAACTGAAGAAGAATTATCTCATGGCCATGCTCACGGAGCAGATGGTCATCACCAACACTAATAAAACTCATAAAGCGTTATTGCGATCAGCCTATAGACTGAAGAGCAATAACGCTTTCGTTTTTAATAAACATCCAGCCTGCTATCATAACCTATACTGCATTTTATAAATATGCGGCTTAATATTGGCTCATGATTTAGTGTGGCGGGTACAAATATTTTATCTTCTTCATCTATAAGTTCCGGGCTAAAAGTAGTTATCCATTCATCTCCCTGGTATTTTATATGTATTTTAAACTCGGCGAGTCTTCCGCCAGGGCTAACAAGTACCTCCAAAACTGCAAAAATCTGCGAAGGATCGATATTATAGAAGTCCTGCGGCAATACATAAAACTTTAAATAGGGAATGTACCCATAACATCGTCCGCCTATTTTTATGGGTTTGGTAACATAGTCAGTATCTTTAAATTTAGTATCAAAAACATACATTATTTTTGTTTGGTTAAGGCTATCCGCAGGCTCCTCATATAATATCATACTCCGGTTATAATCAAATATCTGTGTCAGTTTGCCACCGGTATCAAAAAAACGCCATATGCCAGTTTTTTGATTGTTTGTATAATCACCAAAAGCAAGTGCAGTTTTGCGCTCGAACACTGCCATATATCTGCCTTGTTTAGTTTGTTTGTCGGTTTTTAGTACATTGTAATCTTCTATTACAGATGCTGTTAGCCTATCCTTTTGCTTAATAGTTTCCTGAGCAAACATATTTCCGGCAAATAGTATAATAATAACAAGTAGGATATATTTTTTCACTAATAGGTACTGGTTTAATAAATATTATAAAAATAATATCGGGGTACTATGCGCAAAGTGTAATAAATATTATAATAATGCAATTTCTGATGATTAATTTGTGCTTATAAAATATTCAATCTTATGATAGCTCAACCCAATGAATCACCGTACAAAAGTGTACGTTTTTCAGAAACCGTGATCACTGAATTAATGATACCTGCTTATTCTAATTTTGGCGGTAAGATACATGGCGGTGTTTTGTTATCGCTAATGGATAAGGTGGCTTATGTTTGCGCAGCCAAACATGCGGGCAATTATTGTGTAACAGCATCAATTGATACAGTAGATTTTTTACAGCCGGTTGAAGTAGGTGAACTGGTCTCACTCATGGCTTCTGTAAATTATGTGGGCAATACTTCGGTGGTGGTGGGTATAAGGGTAATATCTGAAAATATTAAAACCAATGAAATAAAGCATACTAATACTAGCTACTTTACTATGGTTGCCAAGGATGAAAATAACGATCTTGTACAAATACCCGGATTAATACTGGAGGACAGGGAAGATGTAAGGCGTTTTATTGAAGCAAGGCGAAGAAAAGAGATCAAACAAAATTACAGAAAAGAATCTGATGCAATTAAAATGCCCAATGATTACGAACAATGCAAACAATTGCTCATCGGCGAGCGTTGTATAGTAACTGCCTGATAAAATAATAGAATGAGAACTTTCAGGCACCTGCTATACTAATTATATTTATTAATTCTTGGTTGTACTTTCAAGTTGAATTGTTCGTTATTGTAATTAAAGGCAATTTATTTTAGTTGAACCATATTATACTTCCATTATCCTTTCGTTATTATTCCCCAGGGTTTTGAATCATATTCTTCCGTTTCAATAATTTATATATACCTTTCAAGCTTAACCCTCTAATTAATTACAAACTAATTTAAAACCAAATGGCCTTTTTAGACAGTGTGCTGGAGCCGCCCGCGTATGGGTGGAAAGATGAGTGTGGAAACCTTTCGGAACCAACTTCCAATCAAATACTAAAAGAATTTTTTAAACGGCTAAACGTATTCAAAAACAAAAAGAACTGGATGTCGTTTATGAGCTGGTTCATGGTTTTGTGCCTTGCACCATTTTTGTTCCTTTTTATATTCAAATATTTTTCGATCAAGCTATTAATAGTTGCCTTTGTTTACAGCATGGTAATTATGGGTACACACGGTACTATCTGGCATCATCGTTATTGTACACATGGGGCCTATGAGTTTAGTAATAAGTTCTGGCGGTTCTTTACTCAAAATCTGACACTTAAAATTATCCCCGAAGAGATATATGCCATTTCGCACCATGTGCATCATGCTTTGTCTGATCAGCCGGGCGATCCTTATAACGCCTCCGGCGGTTTTCTGTATTGCTTCCTGGCCGATGTAAATCATCAGCCAATAGCGCGTAACATGACAGAAAAAAACTATGATAAATGCGCTAATTTAATGAAACATACAGGCGTAACCACGAACACCTATGTTCAATATCAAAAGTGGGGAACATTAGCATCTCCATTGCGTACTGTTGTTGGGGTGTTGTTGAACTGGGGTTTCTGGTTTATGTTGTTGTATGTATTAGGTGGTTTTGGCTTAGTATGTGCAGTTTTTGGTGCAGCCGGAGTATGGGCAGTTGGTGTGCGTACCTTTAATTATGAAGGCCATGGTAAAGGCGATGATAAACGCCGTGATGGAGTGGATTATAACCGTGAGGATATGTCGATCAATCAATTGTGGCCGGGTTATGTAGCCGGTGAATGGCACAATAATCATCATCTGTACCCTAAAAGTGCACGTTCAGGTTTTAAACCTCATCAGCTCGATCTGGCGTGGTGTTATATAAAACTGTTAAGCATGATAGGTGCCGTAAGCCATTACCGTGATTCAAAAAAGCAATTTTATTTGGATTATTATAAGGTATCAGCTGTAAAAGTACCTGTAGGCAAAGTTCGTCTGGCAGAACCGGAATTAGTTCCTATGGACTAACCATAATAAAGAACGCTAAATAACTAATCATTGAGCTAATAAAAGAGGGATGCATTTTTGTATCCCTCTTTTTGTTAAATCGATTTTAATTATCTGTACGCTTATTTAATTGGTAATAAATGAAGGATTTAAGACAAAAAAACACTACCTCTTTATAAAATGAATAGTTAACTTAGTGAGTCCTAAATTATAACCAACCTCCAATTATATGAAACCAAAGTTAAGCTATCTATTATTATGCTTTTTATTTGCTTTTTTTTTCGATCAGCAAACGTTTGCTCAATCATCGATAGGAATATTTGATGGACAAACCGATGTAGGCCATGTAAAGTTAGCGGGCAGCGCAAGTTATGACCCCGATTTACAGCAATATAAAATAACCGGATCAGGAACAAATATCTGGTTTAATCATGATGAGTTCCATTTTGTATGGAGGCGCATTAAGGGTGATTTTATACTTACCACCAATGCAGCTTTTATTGGTAAGGGTGTTGAACCGCATCGCAAAATGGGCTGGATGGTAAGAACATCACTCGATTCTGATTCAAAACATATTAATGCAGTGGTACATGGCGCTGGTTTAACATCACTACAGTTCAGGCGTACAGTTGGCGGTAATACAGAGGAGATCAAATCTGAATTAAACGCAGCAGATGTTATTCAATTAGAAAGAAAGGGCAATACCTATATTATGTCGGTCGCCCACAATGGAGAAACATTTGTAACAGAGCGCGTTGATAGCCTTGACCTGGGAGATGACGTATACGTTGGTTTATTCGTTTGTTCACACAATCCTAATGTTTCTGAAACTGCGATATTTAATAATGTGCGAATAGTAGTGCCTGCGCATGGCGAGAATGGCTATCAACAGCATATAGGCAGCGATATCCAGATACTTGACTTGGCAACACAAAACAGCAGGATCATTTACCAGTCACCGGAATCATTACAAGCACCTAACTGGACTAAAAATGGTAAGTCATTAATTTATAATAGTAATGGCCTGCTTTATAATTTCGACCTTAAAACAAATATTCCAAAAGTGCTCAACACAGGTGTGGCCACCAATAATAATAACGACCATGTGCTTTCTTTTGATGGGAAAATGCTGGCGGTTAGTAATAGTGAAAAAAATGGCTCGATAGGATACATATTGCCGGCTACTGGGGGAGATGCGAAACAGATGAATAAGATCGGCCCGTCATACATGCATGGTTGGTCACCAGATGGTAAATACCTTGTTTTTTGTGGCGATCGCAACAATGAATATGATATATACAGGATACCTGTAAAAGGTGGTGATGAGGTTAGGCTAACCACAACCCCGGGATTAGATGATGGGCCCGAATATACACCTGATGGAAAGTATATCTACTTCTGTTCAGTTCGCAGCGGGTTAATGCAGATATGGCGTATGAAACCCGATGGCAGCGAACAAACACAAATCACGAATGATGATTACGATAACTGGTTCCCACACATTTCGCCCGATGGTAAATGGATAGTTTACATCAGCTTCCGTAAGGATGAAGTTAAACCCGATGATCATCCATTTTACAGGCATGTTTATTTAAGGCTAATGCCTGTAGGCGGCGGCCCATCAAAAGTAATTGCTTACCTGTATGGTGGCCAAGGTACTATCAATACACCATCATGGTCGCCTGATAGTAAATACATTGCCTTTGTAAGCAATACACAATTGTTATTTCCTATATTTCCAATTGCTCAATAATTATTATGATGTATGATTCACGCAGAGAGTTTTTAAAAAGCAGCGCAATATTGGTTGCTGGTGCTTCTTTATTCCCTAATCATTTATTTGCATCACCTAAAAAAATAGAACGCCTGGGTTTACAGCTGTATACAGTGCGTGATGCTATGCGAACTGATCCATCAGGTACCCTGAAGAAAATATCCACTATGGGCTATTTTCATGTTGAGCATGCCGGTTATAACGACCGCAAATTTTATGGTTACACGGTTAAAGAGTTTAAAGCGGTATTGGATGATACACATCTAAATATGATCAGCGGCCATGTAACGTTATCGCAAAAGCACTGGGATGCTGCCAGTAACGATTTTACAGATGAATGGAAGCAAACGGTTGACGATGCTGCTGAAGTAGGACAAAAATACCTGATAAACCCAGGTATGGATAGTAACTTGCTGACAGATGTTGATGCCTTTAAAAAATTCATGAATGTGTTTAATAAATGTGGTGAATTATGCCATAATCGTGGTTTGCAATTCGGTTATCATAACCATGATTTTGAATTTACTACCATGTTTGGCAAAACCATGTTATACGATCTGATGCTGGCAAGCACTGATCCGGCTCTGGTATCGCAACAAATGGATATTGGAAATATGTATCCAACAGGTGCCATGCCGCTTGATTATATTAATAAATATCCGGGCAGGTTTGAGCTTATGCACGTAAAAGACGAGATAAAGAATGCTGATGGAAAATACGAAAGTACATTGCTTGGCAAAGGCGTAATGCCATTAAAAGAGATATTGAAGGCAGCACGCAAAACAGGAGGAACTTCGCAGTTTATTATTGAACAGGAAGAATACCAGGGCTTGGATCCGCTCGATTGTTCAAAAATTAATTTAAAGGTGATGAGTAAATGGGGATATTAGGCCATTATTACTGGGTTTACTATATATGAAACTAAGGTTAGGAATGATAGGCGGCGGTCAGGGTGCGTTTATAGGTGCCGTACACAGGATTGCTGCCCGTATGGACGACGAATATGAATTGGTTTGCGGTGCTTTCAGCAGTGATGCAGATAGGGCTAAAGCAAGTGGTTTACAGTTGGGCTTGTCAGAACACAGAGTTTATACATCCTATCATGAACTCTTTGAAAAGGAAAGCCAACTACCCCTCGATGAACGTGTGCAGGTGATCAGCATTGTAACGCCAAATCATTTGCATTTTGAGCCAGCTAAAATGGCGCTGGAAAACGGTTTCCATGTGATACTGGATAAACCTATGACTTTTTCACTGGCTGAAGCTAAAGAGTTAGAGAAAACGGTTAAAGCTAGTGGCAAGCGTTTTTGCCTTACGCATACCTATACAGGCTACCCAATGGTTAAAGAAGCTAAGCAACTGGTTAAAGCAGGAAAATTAGGGCAAATAAGAAAAGTTTATGTGGAGTATCCACAAGGCTGGCTTAGCACATTTTTAGAAGGCGAAAACCAAAAGCAGGCATTGTGGCGTGCCGATCCAAGTAAAAGCGGTATAGCGGGTGCAATGGGTGATATCGGTACACATGCATTTAATTTATGTGAATATGTTAGCGGTTTACAAGTTACTAAACTATCTGCCGATATAAATATTGTAGTACAGGGCCGTAAGCTGGACGATGATGGCGCGGCCTTGCTTAAATTCAATAATGGTGCAAGCGGCGTATTGATGGCATCACAAATTGCGGCAGGCGATGAAAATAATATCAAAATAAGAGTATATGGCGAAAAAGGCAGCCTGGAATGGCAGCAGGATAATGCTAATAACTTATTGGTGAAAATACTTGATAAACCTGCCGAAATATGGCGAACCGGTGGCAGTTATCTCAGTTCATTTGCATCGCACAACACACGTGTACCCGCCGGGCATCCCGAAGGATACCTGGAAGCTTTTGCTAATTTATACCGGAATTTTGCGTTATGTATTAAAGCTGATATGGAAGGTAAAACACCCGAAAGGGAATGGCTGGATTACCCGGGCATTGAAGATGGCGTAAGAGGGATGGCATTTGTAGAGAACATGATAGCATCAGGTAAATCAAATGAGAAATGGATGGATTTTATAGTTTAAGAGCCATGTCATTGTGATCCGCTAGCCAGCGGATCACAATGACAATCATAAATAATATCAAATATGACAACCATTAAAGGCCCTGCAATATTTTTAGCACAGTTTATGGGTGCCGATGCACCATTCAATAATCTACGTTCTATTTGCGAGTGGGCTAAAGCACTAGGTTTTAAAGGGGTTCAAATTCCAACACTTGATCCAAGTTTTATCGACCTTAAAAAAGCTGCTGAAAGCCAAACCTATGCCGATGAAATAAAAAGTATTGTTAATGAATGTGGATTA
>Ga0302303_10000165_pt1 | contig 70155 bp, 65 predicted proteins | sample III_Palsa_E2_1_FD_194542 | JGI IMG/M metagenome (GOLD analysis project Ga0302303, IMG submission 194542) | Peat permafrost microbial communities from Stordalen Mire near Abisko, Sweden - III_Palsa_E2_1 | ecosystem: Environmental > Terrestrial > Soil > Palsa > Peat permafrost | place: Sweden...
AACTTTGAAACGCTGAAACAGCATTTGCTGTACTCGTCCGCCAGCCAAATACATGCTCCGTTTGCCACGGAATGACATGGTCACCCTCCGCAGAATACCTACCTTGGTCACGCAATAGTGCTAAAAACTCCTGCTGGCTTGTCGCCTGTGCAAAACACCTGTTTACGGTATCAATGATCTGCTCGCGCTGTTTGGCATGCCACTTTGCATGGCTTTGGTACCGCTCTCCTTTGCCATGTTCCGGCAGGCTTTCGGTGAGTTCGGGGTATTTTCGCTTATGGTATTCCTGAAAAGATACCTTCAGTTCATGCAGTTTTGCTTTGGACATGCCAAAAGATTTGCCTGTCCTGAAATGCAGTCCTGACGTACAGAAATGGATATGGACATGCTCCTTGTCCCGATGAACGGCACCGATCATTACACCAGTTATGCCGCGCAGTCTGATATATTCGTGTACCAGATCGTCAATCATTTCCTTTGTAATAAGTTCGTTGTTCTCTTTAGCGGACAGTGAAACGAGTTCATGAAAAAAATAGATTTGGTCGGTACGTGATTGCAGCCTAAAACTTTGATTTTCGATAAATTCATGCACATAATCGTTTATAGTGTCAGAACGCAGATTATGCGTATACACCTCTGCTTTATTTATCTTTGCTTCATCTAGTATGTATTGGATAAGGCTTTTGTATGAAGGGTTATGCCTCGCTAGGATTTTGACGATTGCCATATTTAAAGCTACGAAATTGGTGGGCAATAAAAAAGCACCGTGCAATTGCACGGTGCGGGTTTGTTGTGTTACTTTTTTAAGAACGGTTTGAGTTCCTCGGGAAACTCCTCCATCGGCCAACCCTTTTTCAAGGTTTCAATCAATAGCAGATATGCTTCTTTCCAGGTGCCTTTGAAGTTGTACAGTTCGGGATACTTTTCGACATCTTCCAATGTGGGCAATAAAAAAATTGCTGTACCATCGTCTTTCAAGTGTACCTCATAACCTTCTTTGGCTTGGTTTGTATTGTGGGTATACGAAGGTGCAAAAAAAGCGATGATAACGATGCTCCTCTTTAGCAATTCTATGTCTTCGCTTCCTACAATAGCACTGAATGGGCAGTACTCCCAACCCGGTAGATTGCCAAATAACGTTACCCACTGCTGTAAGATTTCATCTTGTTGATCCCAGGCTGTAACGGTTAAGCTATAGTCTAAGGGTACTTTATCTTTTAAGAACAAATGAACCTCAGGGATTTGAGCTAAGAAGCTGCTTAAAAACACCTTGTCTTCATTAGAGATTGATCTCAACTGTGCAAGGCGTTTTTGGATTAAATTGAGTCGATCAATGTTAGAGATTGTTAAAGCTATATGTTTCATGGTCATTTAGTGACCAAAAAAAAGAATAATAGCCCCTTCCTTTGAACACCAAACGACGCCGCTTTTAAGGAACTGCATTCAAGAAGATTACTACTATTTTTGAAATATGTCAATAGTTAATGAACTACCATTTCAACAACGAGGATATGAAAAACCATTTAATAGCGCTTGTTTCAGGGTCAATAAAATATTGTTCAATTTGATCTTTTATTCTTTTATCAAAATACCAGTCGTCAAAAAGAGGTTGACACAAGCCTTTTTCAGCTAATAAATTATGATGGAATTTACACAAATAAATATCCTTGAAGAATTCGGGAAACCTGGGATGTCTTTCTAGTGAAAAGTAGCGAAATAAAGCTTTAGCAATTGGATCATTTGGATTATATTCTAACAGACGATCGCTAGTCTCATTATTTTTGTTTAAAATATCTGCGAGTCTTAACAGGGTATCCCACGACATAATTGTTGAGTTATTATTAAATAAGCAAGACGCATAATAAAGAGCTAAAGCCAAGCCAGGGAATTTCCCATATATTTTCTTTTGATCTGTTACAATAATCTCTTTGAACTGGTGCAATAACGATTTGCTTTTCGTGAACAATCCATCTTCAGCAACACGTATAATAACAAACAGTAAAATAAAAATTGGACAGCTATTAATTGCTGACGTGGTTAATTGACTCGCAACGGCCTCGCTCCATTTTTTATTTGGGCCTATTACTTTCTTTAGGATTGATTTATTTTCATCATTTAATAATTCAAACGCGCCATTCTCTATAAGATAAGGATAATAGGGCTTTTCTTCAATAGGATTGCGGTCGCCAATGATTATTCTAATATTATTAATTTTTGCAATCCTATTTAGAAACCTGCTAGTTAATTCGGGGCTATGCCTATAGGCATACCAGTCTTCCAATATTAAAAGATAGTTTTCAAAGGTTTTGCTAAGTTTGAGTAAGTCAATGTCGCAAAAATCATTAAGATCATCTATCCATATTGCCCTGAATCGCTCACTTTTACAGGCTATAGTCAAATGCCTTAAAAATGTGGACTTGCCACAGCCACCATTTCCATGAATCACCGCAATTATTTTACTCTTTCCCTCAAAATTTTCTAATATGTGATCCTTAACGGTTTCGTTGAGATTTCTTGGATAGTCCCATGTTTTAATCACGCCATGCCATTGGCAGTCATTGTCATCTTTTCCTAAATAATAATCAACATGACTATATGGATGATTTTTAGATAATATATTTTGAACGAAGTCATCGTTGATTAAAATGGCACTTTCCAGCTTTATATGCCTGAAATTTGAAAAATGCGTCCCTTTCGGCGTTCTAATTGTGTCTGCATATAAATCAAGAGTTTCAATCGTGAATATTTCAAATTCTTGACTTGTAGATAGCGGAATTTCATTTCTGCTTTCGTCAAGCTCTCTATGAAAAAACTTAATCAGTGTTTGACCGTCAAAACGCACGTCCACACTTTTCTCAATATCATCATTGAATGAAATATAGTATGGACTCCGCTTGTCTTTGCTAAATTTTAGCAGTTCATCCTTTAAATCCGCTTTTCTGTTTTCGGTATACCTATAAATGACTCTATCCCTCAATGAGTTTAAGAAAAATGCAGAATAACTTTTCCTGTCGGAAGGCTTCTTTTTCATATAAGTATTGACAAGGTAGGCGAACCAGTGGGTGCTAATGTGCGAACCAGTGGGTGGTTAATAAATCAGAATTTTTAGTGCTTTACATTCAAATAATAAAGTTATGGAAAATTCATCAAAAATTAATTTGTCACCCCTCGAAATTGAGATTGAAAATAAAATTTCATCAGCATACCTATTCTCAATTGCCGTCCTAGTTGGGCAACTTGATTTTTACGCGGTATTTATCGGCCTACAAACTCAATCTGACTTCACGGAAAAATCTGCCAAACAAGTGATCGGGCAAGAACACGACATAACCAAACTCGCTGCTGAATTCAGAAATGCTCCTGGCGTACGGCAGAAAGCCGATAAATACCACCAACTAATCGCGGAAATAAAAAAACACCGATAACTAAAATCAAATCAATATGGAAACAAAAACAATCAGGTACTATAGACCCGAGTTAGAGGCGGCTATAGACCAAAAAATCAAACTGATCGAGCAACGCATTCCGATCGTTTCGGTAGCCTACGCTGAAAAGAAGCAACCGCCCTTATCCAATGAAGATATAGGGCCGTTTTTCAAGGAGTTCCATATGCAGTATCAAGAGGTGTTTATCTCGATAAATGAAAGCCTGCAAACGAACAATCTGGAGGCAAACCGCAGCAAGGACAATGAGCAAACGAAGCGAGATATTGCCGAGCTGCAAAACCAGCTAACCATGGCGCAGGAGCAAGCCTTGCACAAGGGCGAAAATACCGCAAGAAAGCTGAAAGCACCATTCCAACCCGTCCGGCTTTACGGAGCATGGAGTGTGGTCGGTGTACTTAGCCTGTATGAAGGACTGATGAACCGTCCTAGCTTTTCTGCATGGGGCTACAATCTCATAGAAGCAATCGGCATGAGCATCGCTTTTGCAGCCCTGCTTGCAATTCTGGCACATACCTTTGAGCGCATCGTCAGAAAAGGCAAAACGCCTTGGCAACAGCGAGCAATTGCAATTGGCCTCTTGCTGTTCCTTGCAATCATCTTTTGGTATCTGGCGGAGGTCAGGGCAAATTATCTCTCCACGGTCGTCACCGAAAACACCGGCGCTGCCGCGTCATTCAGCCCGATCCCGTTCACGCTTCTTTCCATGCTTCTTTTTATCGCCTCGGTCGCTACCTGCCACTTCCTGCTGCCGACCCGCGAGCAGCGTGAAATCATGCGTGAATACCAGTCGCAACGAGAGGCGGAGCGAAAAATCCCCAATAAAGTTACACAACTGGAGGCGGCTATAGAAGCCAAAAGAGTTGCAAATGAGGAAATGAACCGCATGTACAATTCCTTGCAGGAATACGGTGCCATGCTTGAACAGCGCATTATTACGCACGCCAAACATGGCCTAGAATTATGGAAGAAGCATAATTTTTTGCATCGGACAGATGGCAGGCCGAAATCATTCGACAACGAATATTCTTTTGAATTCAAAACTTTTTTTCATCACGTAAACCTTTTGTAAAATGAAACCTATTATAACAATCCTGGCTTTGGTTGTGAGCTGTGTGTTGCCCTCTTGCAGCACACGGCCATCAGCCCCCGATATTCAAATAAGCTTGCTATTTGATATGACCGATAAGGTAGTAGCTGCATTTCCCTCGGCAGATGAATTCATTTCGCAGCTGAACTTGAAGGAGCAGCCATACCAAAGTATCTGTGTTCGCATATCGACCATCAGTGACAAAGACCTCAATAGTGCGACGGTCTTGTCACTCGAAAAAGAGGACGAGTGGGCATCGAATATCACCATCCGCAGGGCTAAGATACAGCACTTTGCCAAGCAATTGCAGCAGTGTCTTTCCGCCATCCAAGGGGCTGATACGAGCTGCCATTCCATCATTTACCGGGCAGTAGCTGCCCAGGCGAACAGGCTTGCGGCATCCCCGGCGAAACGGAAATACCTCATCGTGTACAGCAATCTGTATGAGAACAGTGACATCAATTTTTATAATCCAGGCACGCTGCGCGTATTGCAAAACAATCCCAATATTATCCAGCAACGGTTAGAGCAGGAAGTCGCTCTGCACTCGCTGAACGGCCTTGATACATGGCTTATCTACAACGCAATAAGTTATCGGGATAACAATCATTTCAAGCCAATTGTGGCCTTGTATCAGCGCATTTTGCAAGCGCATGGCAGCACGGTTCATGTCGATACTAAATTCCAGCCGCTATGAATGTCATCGTTAAAATCTTGAAATTCCTCTGCTACGCAATTATCACCGTAGCAGAGTTTGCCCTGGCACTGTGCCTCGACATCGTTAAACAAATGAAAAAACCTTTTCAATAAAATCATTATGGACATGAAAGAAACGGCCATCAAGGCTGCACAATTTACCTTCGGACTTGCTTCGGACTTTTTTACAGCATTGCTTGACGCTTTCTCAAAGCCGCAAGCTTTTAATGCCGAATTTGGCAGCGAACGACTGATTGCCAATAGGCTAAATAAGGGCTTCGTAGTATCCAGCAATCGTAAAATAACACGTAATATGAGTTACCGAAACCTGATGATTTCCTCGGTCACTGGCGGAGGAAAGACAACTAAGCTATTAGTTCCTTCGCTTTTGTCACTTCGCAATTGCAGTATGATTGTTAATGACAACTCGAAAGAACTTTATAATTTGACGAGCGGTTATAAATCGAGCCACATGGTTGTAAAAACACTTAACTTATCTGACAGTACGGTAAGCAGTGGTTTTAACATTCTGGCAAATGCCAAAAGCTTGCACGATATAAGCCGGATCGCGCACATCATTGTCCTTACAACCCTGGACAAGGGAAATTCTGATCAGTTCTGGTCACTCTCGGTGAAAACATTATTGCAAATTTTCATTCAGCTGACATTGCTTCAAGAGGAGGAATTCCGGCACATGGCGAATGTTTTGCACTTGTTGAAATTGTTTTCCGCTAAGCCGGAAAAGGTTGATGCCCTTGTTGCTAAAACACATGATGAAAAGCTAGTGCTCGATTATTCCAGCTTTTTGGCTATCCCTGAACGTACACGCGACAATATCGTCGCTTCGGCAAAGGCGGCTTTACAAATTTTCGAATCCCCTGAGGTGGCAAAAGTCACCTCTTTCAACAGCATAGACTTTTCTGAATTTAGAAAGACACCCACGTTATTATACCTGCATGTAAGTGTTAATGACGCTAAGTTTCTTTCGTGTTTATTGTCGATCTTTTTCGAGCAGTTTTATAGCGCGATGCTGGAGCATTTGCCTGCAAAAACGGATTTGGATTGCTTCTGCCTCATTGATGAAGCTTCATCGCTCTATATCCCGCTGCTGCCGTCTGCCTGCGCGAACGGGCGTAAATTTCGGTGCGGCTCGATTGTGGTAGTCCAATCAAAGGGTCAACTTAAGACATTTTACAAGGACGAGTCTGGGAATTTATGCGCAAATTGTGTAACCCACATACACTTAGCTGGTCAGACTGCACTTGAGGAGCTTCGGGAAATAGAAGCATTGAGCGGCAAATGCATCTATAAGGACAAGGATGGAAAAGAGCGTACCAAAAGCCTAGTTACTGTCGATGAAATACGCCAGTTGCCGGATAACAGATCATTAATTCTCTGTGCCAACAATCCTATAATATTGGGAAGGGTAACACCATATTGGCGAAATTTTTCCTATCGGAGCTATACCAAAATTCCCCCAGTCCCTTTGCGCGGCGATATACCTGACGGCCCTATACCGCTGATTAAATTGTAATGATGCAATGAAAATCCGGAGCAAAGTCTTGTATGACTATCTCAAAGAAGCCGGTGTGCTGAATGGCACACCGGAGGAGATAGCCCATGCAAAGCAGCGATACCGGAAACAATACAAAAAGAACTGGAAACAGCAAAAACGGCCGCGAAAAGAACTAAGAATTGAATTCACCCTGAAGCAATTTGCAGCTATCAGCCGCAAGGCTTTGGAATCAGAATTATCACGTACAGCGTACGCACGCAATACGATCCTTGCGGCAACGGGATCGGAACAGTTCATTCCGCATAAGGAACAGTTACTACAAATACTGCAATTGGTCAGTATCACCGCAATTGCAACAGCTAAAAGCAGCGTTCCCCCGTCCCGGCTATCCGAATGGCTGGAACAGGCTGAAACGATGCTCATGCAATATCTTAAACAAAAAACTTAATAAAAATAATGATGGAAAAGCAAACGGCGCAAGAAAATGATCCTCTGAATGAGGATGCACGGGAAGCGGATGGCCTATGGGTATCCGACGATCCGTATGAAGCGATGAAGATCATGGGGTTCATTCCCCTGGAACCCGGGCCTGAAGATGGAATGGAATTGCCCGAAGGGTCGGACCGGGTCAGGGCTCTTTTTGACAATGGGCATACTACCGACCAGATAGAATTCATCCTGGAAATGGAAGCGGATGCGGGCATCCAATTCGAAGATTATGACGAAGCGCTGGAATGGGGGCAAGACCCGCACAACTTCACCGAAGAGGAGCAATTGCAGTACATCATGGAGTTGGAAGAACGGGCAGGCTGCGCATTCGAGGACGTAAGCGAGGCACGGGAATGGGAGCGCACGCATTGCGGCGACTTCGATGAAGAGCCGGACGAAGCTGGCGAAAACGAGCTGACGGAAGAGGATATGGACACAGATAATGAAGAACGGATGCGCCGAGAATTTGAATTCATTATGGAAACAGAAGAACGGGCAGGCATTGAATTCGATGATTATGAAGAAGCCAAGGCATGGGAACAAACGGAACATAGCAAAAAGGATGTATCGCAAGACGAAGTACGCGACAGCGGACTGACGAATAAAGAAATACAAACCCTACGGGATATGAGCGAAATCAGAGAGAAAAAGTCTGAAAAAACGTTCAATAGACTGGAGCAAATGGAGTTACAAGATGCTCCGGCATTGGCGGTAAAAACAGGCAACCAAAAGCAGGTTTCAATTGAAAATGAAATGGATGAATTGGAGGAAGCAATTAAAAAAGTACAAGCAATGGAAATATTAGACGAAGCTCAGGTTAATGAAATTGAGGTACGAATCTTGGACCTTGCACGAAGAACAGGAATTGAAGACTTGAAAAAATACGGATTCGATCCGGAGCGATAACTTATTTATTGGTTTATGAAAAACGACACAAAAATTGACTGTTCGCGTACCAGTGACCTTACAATTGAGGAAATAAAGGCATGTTCATTGTTTTCACATTTGACCGATCAGGAAGCCGAAGAGGTCATTAGAACGCTAAAAATATTTACAAAAATTGTATATGATTTTTATAAACATCGCTCGGAAAAATCATAATTATTTCCTATTTTACAGTCGTTAAATTACTGAATGTGTACTGTTTATGAATGATGAGATGTTATTTTCGACCTTTGCGAAAGGGGCAAAGGCAAAAGTGGTAAGGGGCACCAATTGTGTTATTTACACCAGAGTTTCAGGCAAGGAACAGACGGAAAATTTAAGTCTGACATCACAAAGGAAGGCTTGTCACAGCCATGCGGAGAAATGCGGCTATTCCATCCTGGCTACGTTCGGCGGCACCCACGAAAGCGCCAGCACTGATGAGCGAAAGGAATTCCAGGCGATGCTGTCCTTTGTCAAAAAATCCAAGGCAAAGGTGTCATATATTTTAGTTGCCAGCCTCGAACGGTTCTCAAGGAATGATAATTCTATATGGCTCAGCGGCCAGCTGCGGAAATTGGGCATTGAGATCGTCTCAGTGACACAACCGATTGATACATCGGGCCCATCCGGCCAGATGCAGCAAAAGCTCTTATTCCTATATGGAGAATTCGATAATCAATTAAGAAAACAAAAATGCACCACCGGCATCAGGGAAATGCTGTTAGCGGGCGATTGGCCCACCCGACCTCCGCTCGGATATGACAGCATCAACGTTAATGGCAAACGGAAAATTATCATTAACGCAAAAGGCAAATTGCTAAAGCAAGCGTTCGTCTGGAAAACAGAAGGGGCTAGCTACGATGCAATCCGGGATAAGCTCGCAGAAAAGGGCATTGCGTTATGCCGCCAGCGCGTCGGCAACATACTTCATAACCCGTTTTACTGCGGCATGATCAGCCATAACATGTTGGAAGGGACTATTATAAAAGGGAACCATGAACCATTAATATCAAAGGAGTTGTTCTTAAAAGTCAATGGCTTATTAGATCAGCACACCCACGGCTACACTATCCAAGAAGAGAATGAGCATATCCCACTGAAGCGCTTTTTGTTGTGCGAAACATGCGGCAGGGCATTGCGGGGCTACATTGTTCACAAAAAGAATATCCATTATTACAAATGCTGCACCATTGGCTGCAAGAACAACCGCAACGCCAGTGTCCTCAATCAGCGCTTCGCAGAATTATTGGAAGTATTTAAGTTGGACAGTGGGGAAGAAGAGCTTATAACGCTGGTCAAACAGCAGGCCATCGCAACATTCAACCAGTTCACCAAAGGCAATGAAGATGCCCGGCAATTGCTCCATGAACAATATAAAGAACTTAAAAAGAAGACCGACCGGCTCGAGGAGCGATTCATCGATGAAGAACTGAACGCCGAGCTGTACAACAAGTTCGCTGCAAAATATGCTGACGAGTTGAAAGAAATAGAAGAGAAATTAACGAAGGCATCAAATAAGGTGTCGAACCTTGAAGAATGTGTTGACCTGGCGGTCAATTTTGCCCTTAATCTGCCTAAAAAGTGGCTTTCTGCCGATTACGTGACCAAGCAAAGGCTACAATTCTTGCTGTTCCCGGAGGGCATCAGCTATGACCGTAAAACTGATAGGTGTCGAACCGATCGCATTAATTCTGTCTTCCTGTATTTTGCTCATTTAAAGCAAGTTATCCTAAACGAAAAAAGAGGTATACCAGCTTTACAGCTGAATTATACCTCTTTGTCTCATTGGGTAGCGGGAGCAAGACTCGAACTTACGACCTTCGGGTTATGAGCCCGACGAGCTACCAACTGCTCCATCCCGCACTGTTTTTATTTTTACGATTCGCTTCATTACCGCGAAAAGGGCTTTTTATAAGATGCTTTCCCGTCACCAATCCCAATGGGATAAAAAAAGCCTTTAGATAAACTAAAGGCTTCTGGGTAGCGGGAGCAGGACTAAACTCGAACCGCTTTTTAGAGAACTTAAAGTCACTGGGTGCATTGTCATCCATATAAAAAACTGATAATTAATTATTTAACTTATCTTGCATTTTTAAAGAGGCAATATATACTTAACATAATATTTAAATAGTTTTTATATGTGATTACGAAATGGTTCGAGCCGTTTGGGAGCAATTATAAATAGTTTTTAAAATATTCAGCACCCAAGTGGGTGTTTCTCGAACCATTTTATCGCGGATTTAAAGAGTTTGGCTTCCTTGGCATCATAATCAATTTCTTGGTTCGAGCCCATTCTCCGGACCTTTAAATCCAAGTCTCAATCGGACTAAACTCGAACCACCTAGCAGGACTTGAAGTGCACTGCACTGAGCAATATTACTAAACTTAGCGAGAGCTAAACAATGCCTTGATCTAGCTGCATACATTATTTGTTTAGCTTTTTCTTTCATTCAATAATTTATTCAGCTTCTCCTTAGTTTCAGGGATTGCCTTCAGCGTTAACGCCTTCTTAAAAGCCTCAATGGCTTTGTTTTTTTCACCGGACGCCAGATAGAAATCACCAAGTGAATCATAACAATTACCACTATAGGGATAATTGGCAATATTCAGTTTAAAAAGGTTTTCGGCTTTTTTATATTGTTTCGTACCTAACATTTGGTATCCAAGGTTATTGACCTGGGTTTCTCCTGGTTTAACGCTATATCCCATATTTTCAGAGACCTTTTTGTAATGCGCAACAATTGCCGAATCCAGTTTAAAGGTGGGGTTTTGTAATTCGCTTTGGTATATTTTAAGCTTGTAAAAAGCGAAAATAAAGCGAAGCGCATCATACTCCCCGATTAATCTTACAGAAGGATGGTCATCATCCGTATAGAATTTGTAGCTGTAACGCAATTGATTTTTTTGATTGCTATTAATAAGTTTAATGAACTTTAGATTGCTACGAATAAGCGCAGTATAACCGCTTGTATCTTTTTGAACACTTAAGGTATCCATTCCTTTTTCCATACGATTGGCCATTGCCATGAATAAAGTTTTGCCTTGGTAATTCTGAACGGGTAAAATTGCTCTTGCTTCTTCCAAAGTCTTGTTGTCATTCCACCATAAGGATGCTTCGAGAGAAACATAAGCGTTAAATAAATTAGGATGATGAAGTAGTGTATTGATAACCGTTAGGCCTCCAAGGGAATGACCAATCAATGTTTTATAAGTTGTGGTTGGATAATTCGAATCGATATAAGGAATCAATTCTCTTTCCACAAAGGCCATGAATTTTTCGCCATTGCCAGTAACGTTAGGTAACTCTTTATCCGACCCGGTTGTAAGTTCGCTCAAGCGATCATCGGGGACAATTCCAACCACAATCGTAGGAGGGCAAAGGCTCGATTCTTCCATATGCTCGGTAATACTAACAACGGTGTTGAAATTTTCGCTTCCGTCTAACACGTAAACAACCGGATAATTACCTCTGCCTTTAACTTTGTCGCCACCGTTACTGTTGGGAATATGTATCCAAATTTTACGTTGCTGGCCTAAAATTTTTGAAGGAATGGTTTCTTCGAACCCAGTCCTGAAGGGACTGTTTTCCTGGGCATGGACATAGAAAGAACATAGAAATAGTACAATAAAGTAGAAAAAAGATTTCACAAATTTTTGGTTAAGGGTGAATAAATAGAATTTTATAAATATAATAGATGACGTCTAATCTATCTTAAATGTTGCACATCGTAGGAGCAAAATTAAAATAAGTATTCGATCTCAAATATCCGTAAATTTTTTGCCGGTGGTCGGTGTTTTCCGCACCACCATGTACGAAAACCCCAAACGCAAAAAAAACTCTAACTTTCGTTAAAGGTATTTCATTTACTGGGGTAGGCCGAACAGGAAACTAAACTTGTTTCTAACCTTGGAGATGATCCAATTTTGAAGGACTCCATGAAATCTTTAGATATATACATTGGTAATCCGTTACGCATATACATGTGTCTTTGTTGGGAAGTGATGCAATGACCAATTTGCCAAATTATGTTATTATTAAAACCCTCTGGAATTTTAAATAATGTTTCGTACCCAATGGTTTCAATTAATTGCAACAGCCTAGTCCTGCTAGCTCTTAAAATTTCACATTCGAAACGTTCATTAATCATTTAAATTAGTTTAAGTACTTATTAACGGAAAAGACCGGAAGGTTATCAAAGTAAACATTTGACATTAAAGTTTAAAATTGACATGTCAATTTTAGAAAGATACACGACAGCGTTCAAATTAATTTAAGACATTTCAATACTCTTTGGTTCGAAGATAATCCTGATTGGATCACATTAGCTTTATGAACCCAGCTGGACGATTTTCGAACCACTTTATAAATGATTTGCATTGTATCGCGCAATTTTAATATTTGGTTCGAGCCCAGTTTCAGGAGCAATCACCTAGCAATGTTATTTTATTTTCCGTCCCCAGACATAATTGGAACCATTTGCTGGAACAGTTGAAGCTTTTAAGCTGGTTACAAGTAGCATAACGAGGTTCGATTCTATAGAGGAATCGAACCCCACCTCAAATTGTCGCTATGTTTCTTAAATTTTCTAGAAAGTGGTTCGAAAAAAGTCCAATAGGGTTCAGCTGAAAGCCATTGTAATCATTCCAAGTGCGCAAATCATGAGGGGTGTCTTAGTTGAGATAATTAGCGACGATTACCTGCCGACCTCCGAAACCTATAATCAGAAAGTCTTGAAAATGTCGAGTTTAGTGGGCCGTAACCCGGCAGTATATTAATCAATATTTTAATAATTAAAATATTGATTAATATACTGGTTGAAATTCCGTTACTTTACAATCCTGTTTATTGAAGAGCTCCTTTCCAATTCATACCCATTTACATTAGTTATCAATAGCCCTTCATCCTGTTATTTCCAATTATTTAAAAATTCTGTACCATGGAACAATCATTTGACACACCCAATTTACCAGAATGGCTTGATGCCCACACCGAAACGGATTACGATCAGCTTGATTTTGGAGTAGTAAAAATGGATTACAAAGGAACGGTAGTTGCTTATAATGCAGCCGAATCTGCAATAGCGGGAATTTCTAAAGATCACGTAAAAGGGAAACACTTTTTTACACAAGTCGCGCCTTGTACCAACAATTATATGGTTGCAGAAAAATATATGGGTGATGTGCTCGATGAAACCATACCCTACATTTTTACCTATATAACCAAGCCAACAAAAGTAAAGCTGCGTTTGATCAAAGGGAAAAATGGTTATCAATATTTACTGACACAAAATGCTTGATCGTGGCTAATTTATCTCCAGAAGAACAGGTACAAAAGATGCTATCCATTATATATCAGATCCCGGTAGGATTGATAGAGGTGGATATGTCGGGGAATATTACACAAATGAATGCCAAAAGTGTTCAATTGCTAATGCCTTTATTTTTCAGTCTGCAATTGCCTGGCGATAATATCAACAAATTATTGGCACTTATTGCCCCTGCGCTGTTAAACAGCATACAGGAATATAAAGAACAAGATGGGGTTATCGTCAGCCAATTACATCAGGAAATACATTCCCTGAGCCAAAATGGTGATACACTTATACTGCACTACCTATTTACCATTCATAAACTGAATGCGAACAGCCTGATGTACTACTTTGATGATATTACCGAAGTGTATCTTAAGGAAAAACAACTGAGTCAAATATTGCAGGATAAAGCTATAGCACAAAATAAATTTGAAATCGCATCAGGTGTATTGCACGATATCGGGAATGCAGTAGTGGGTTTCGGCTCTTATATTATCAAAATAAAACGGCTGGTAGAGCAAAATGACATCGGTTCCATCGAAAACCTGAAAGGCTTTGTAATAAAAAACTTACCCGCCTTTCATGCATCTGTCGGGGAGCAAAAGGCAAATGCACTATTAGAGCTATTGGAGGGATATATTACGCAGCAGTATAGCAAGTTGAAAGAAATAAAAACTTCCGTTTCGGATCAAATGAAAATTATTTCACACATACAGGAAATATTGAATATCCAACGCCAATATGTTAAGGGGCAAAATCCGGAAAGAGAGCCGGTAAATATTCGTGGCGTGGTAAATGATTCTGTTTCTATGTTATTTGGAAACCTGGACAAAAACTCCATTACTTTTAGTCTTGATGCACCGGCAGTTTTACCTAAACTAAAGGGGGACCGTACCAAATTAATACAAGTTTTTTTAAACCTTTTTAAAAATGCCGTTGATTCTTTAATCACTGTGAGTCATACAAATAAAGAAATAGCCGCCTCTATCGTGGCAACAGATGATATCATTACAGCACAAATAAAAGATAACGGAAACGGCTTTGACCCGGAAAAGGGTATACACCTGTTTGACAGGGGATATACTACTAAACCAGAAGGGACTGGTTTAGGATTAGCAAACTGCAGAACCATTATTGAAGGGCACTATGGGGAAATAACCTTGACAAGTGATGGAATTGGTAAGGGCGCCACTGCAACTGTTATCTTTCATCTGTAAACGAATTATTAAAATATTTACCAATGGAAAATGAAGCCTTTAATACGAGGGTCTTAGTTATCGATGATGAAGAGATCGTAAGAGATAATATTGAAGATATATTGATCCCATATCATTTGAAAAAAAATGAAAAGATGGCCAATGCATCAAGTATACTTTTTGATGATCCGGAACAGGATGTTCAAATGATAATCCTTTCCAAGAACAGTCACATCCCGGTATTTACATTAGATAAAGCCATAAATGGAATTGATGGCTTGAAGCAAATAAAGAGAGCACTAGCCGAAGACAAACCCTACGCCGTGATATTTCTGGATATGAGGATGCCCGGCTGGGACGGGTTGGAAACAGCTATGCACATCAGGGAAGTTGATATTAAAGCAGAAATAATTATTATAACCGCCTACAGCGATAAGTCAATTGAAGAGATCATAGCAAAGGCAGGAACAAATATTGGTTACCATTGTAAACCGTACGCCTCCGAAGAAATATTACAATTGGCTACCAAAGCAGTAAATGATTATAATAAGTTAAGAAACCTGGAAAAACTGATCCTGGTTATTTCTAATATCAATCTATCGGAAACCCATCTCAATTCGCTTTTACAAAATATACTGGACCAGTTGGCCATGTATATTGGAAGCGACACGGCCATACTTGGCAAACTGCTTCCGAACAATGAATATCAAAAACTATTTTCGATTGGTTCTATAGAAAACGAAATCAATATCTATAAAATAGCTGAGATAATTTCATCAGCTAAATTTGATAAAGAAGAAGTTGTACAAATTGACGAGTTGGTTTTCGTGAAACTTGATGATTATTCCATATTTGCACTGCTCAGTAAAGAGCTCCAACTAAAAACAGAAAAATTATATCTCATTAGGTTATTTGTTCAAAATGCCGCCAGGGCCATTAAAAACATGCAACTTCATGAGGAATTAATGAAGAAGGAAAAACTATCCGCTGTTGGTAAAGCATTAGGAATGTTGATCCATGATTTAAGGACACCCATAAAAAGCATTCCCACTTTTACTGCTTTCATAAGAAATGATGGCTTTGAAAGCCAATGGCTGGATATGATCGATCTATGCGGTCAACAGGCCTCTGAAATATTTGACGACTTCCTCGATTTTTTGAGAGATGCACCGTTATTGTCACAGCCTGTTACCATTGATAAGCTGATTAAGGATGGCATCATGTTAGCCAATAACAGGACGGATTTGACGGATATATCAATTCATGAGGATATAGAATCCCACCTGGTGATATTTGGCGATAGTAGTAAACTGAAAAGGGTGATCATGAACTTGGTAAGCAATGCTGCCGAAGCACTAAAAGACAATAAAGTACAAAATTCAGCTATCGGCATCACTGCAAAACGAGTAGGCCACACCGCGGAAATTATCCTGAAGGACAATGGGCCGGGTATTCCTGAGAAAATCATGGGTAGCCTTTTTGATGCCTTTGTAACAGCTGATAAAAGTAATGGTACCGGTCTTGGGCTCGCAATAGTTAAACAATATATACTGGCACACCAGGGGTCTATCAGTGTGAATAATAATAATGGCGCGGAGTTTGTTATACGGTTGCCATTAACTGATTAATATTTAGAACCAGCAACATAAAAAGGGTATCTTATCAGAGAGATGGCTTTTTAAAGAGACTACGTTTTGGTATAAAATCGTGTGATACGATTATTAGCGAAGGCTTTCATTTTTTTCTCACGGACTCGCTAACTCTCTCTTTACCAATTTTAACTTCGGATAATATGTTGTCTGCGACTACACAAAAGCAGAAAGTTATTTTGCATTCATAGAGCGACTTTATAGCCCGTAGGGGAAGTTTCTCGAACCATTTTTAGCTGATTTGCGCCTGCTGGCAGCTTCGTGAATATATGTAGCAGTTATTTATAACATCAAGAGAACTCCCGCGTCAGCAAGCTTATTGGCTATATCACTGAAATATTTAGTCACCCTTCCGTGACTAGGATCGTTTGAAGCAAAATCACCAAATGCACATCTATATCCTAATATAGACTAAAAACTCGCCTGTTAAGTGTCCACGCTTCACCAAAAATGATTATTATATATTCGTTTAATTTGACAATAGCCGCTCAACCTTTGTTATGTGGCTTTGTAGTTTGAGTAGTTGGTCAGTTGAAATAATTGCTCTTTATAAGGGACGTAGAGTTTAAACAACCATCAATTTATTTAAAATTTTCGCACGCAGGGGCTAATTATTGGTTCGAATCCCATCGGATTCACGTTATCTTTATGAACCCAGCTGGATTATTTTCGAACCATTTTATGGATGAAATAAAGAAAATTACATATTTAACTCCTAAATTGTAGAGAGAAATTAGTTTGGTTCCCCTATGGGCTATCAGAGGGGAAAGGTTATCAAAAGATAACTTTTTCCCTCTTTTTATGCTTTGTAACTGCCTGTTTAACTGAAAGATAATCGCTAAATGTTCGCCAAGGTGAGGGGTTCGATATCTCGTTCCTTGGAAACATAGGTTTTTGGGGCACATCAAACCGATCAGCTTACGCTTTTCCACAATACTCTCAGACTTATAATGCAGTTGTGTATATCAGCGGTATATCTACCATATCTTCAAATTTAGTGTATACGCATTCTCCAAAAGAAAAATTTTCAAGAATATTCAATTATTACGCTGCACAGAATACTGCCGCCTTCGAATTTAGCGTAACAAATTAATTTTAGAATTAAAACAACAATGTTTCTCCATCAGTCAAGTTATCAAATATGCTCATAGCATTGAGAACTACTATCAATTCATTTCGTGAGAATGTTACCCAGTTCGTAAAAGATCGCATGATAAACTTTAGTATGATAGTAACTGTAAATATTTCAAGAACTTTTTAATGCTTAAAGCCGACAGATATGCGATAAATAATAAATTATTAGATAATAATCATTATCTTTAGGGTAAATTTATTCAGAATTAAGACAGTTATGTCAGCAAATAAAATAACTATTCTTTATGTAGATGATGAGGAAAATAACTTATTTTCGTTCAAGGCCACTTTCCGGCTAAAATATCGTGTACTAACGGCCCTTAGTGGTGATGAGGCCCTGAAGCTTTTGACAGCCAACACGATTAACATAATTATCACCGATCAACGGATGCCAGGAATGACAGGGGTTGAATTTTTGGAAAAGGTATTAGAAGACTTTCCAGACCCAATAAGAATCCTTCTAACTGGTTATGCCGATATGGGCGCAGTAGTTGATGCCGTCAATAAAGGGAAGATATTTCATTACGTTACCAAACCATGGAATGAAGCAGAACTTGATTTGACCATAAATAGGGCTTATACAGAGTACCTTGAAAAAGCTCAATTAAAGGAAATGAATAAAAAGCTGGAAGGGTCAAATGATCAATTAGAATTTTTGTTAAGACAAAAGCTGCTTTCGTAATACTACAGCTAAAGAAAAAGTTATGCCTGAATAAGCAGCGGTATCAGTTTTTCTTTGGTAAGAGGCTTTTCTATGATATTATTTACCGTTTTATAGGTTCGTATCCTGTATATATCAGCCGGATTATTTGCAGGCGTTAATACAGTTAATATGGTAATTCTATAGTTTTTTTGGACTTCAGCCGGGAATTTTTCAAATTCTTCAATAAAATCAACCCCATTCATAAACGGCATTTGTAAATCAAGCAAAATTATTGTTGGAACAAGGTTATTCCCAGCAGTACTTTCACGTATTATTTCCAATGCATTCTGAGCATTCTGAAAAGTCTGAATGGCTAAGTCTTTAGCACTGCGTTCCAGAAATTTTTGAGTAACGTAGCAATCAAGTTCGCTATCATCAATTATTATAAAAGAAAATTCCATGTTCATTATATAGAAGGAATAGTTACTTTAAAAGTTGTTCCCTGGTGCAAAATGGAATGGACTGCTATTTGTCCGTTTAATTTTATTAAGGCACTTTTTACATTATATAAGCCAAAGCCGGATCCTACCTCCAAAGAATTGGAACGATAAAAAAGATTGAATATTTCCCCGATATGACTTCCTAAAATACCTATACCAGTATCTTTCACATAGATTGTTACTACAGTTTTCGCCACTTCAATAATCATTTCAACTGATTTATTTTTACTGTTTCTATCCTGGTATTTAAAGGCATTGGACAAAAGATTGTTAAAGATAAGGCTTAATATGGCATAATCGCTTCTGAAGATGCCATCCTGACTAATGCTTATATCAAACGTCACCCCATTTACTTTTGAAAGAATTGAATATATGGATTTCAGTTCGTCAATAAGTTTCTTAAAATCAATTTCCGTTATTTTTAATTCCCCTCTTTGTAAACTATAATAGTCATGCATACTTAAAACATAAGCATCCAATTTTATTACCGACTTCTTCATCAGGGACAACATTTCTTTCATCTCGGCAATGTCGTCGATCTCATTTGCCAAATTAATTGCTCCCAAAATCCCAGACAAAGGTCCCTTGATGTCGTGGCTAACACTATAGGCGAACTTGTTTAGTTCGTCATAAGCTTTCTGCAGCTCAATAATTTTAATGAAGAGCATAGAATTCGCTAGGTAAAACTTATTAGCCTCCTCGATTGCTCCAATAATATCAGCTTCTATCCATGGTTTTTGCACAAACCTGAAAATATTCCCTTTATTGATAGCATCAATTATCGACTCAACGTCAGTATATGCCGTAAGCATAATGCGTATAGGGAGCGGATAACTGACCCGTATTTCTTCAAAAAAATCGATGCCTGTTTTACCTGGCATTCGTTGGTCACAAAAAACGACTCTGATATTGGGATGATCATCCAAACAAACCAGTGCCTGCGGTATATTTTCAGCCGTAAAAATCTGGTAACCGAGCCTAAATGAAGCCTTAAAGCCAAACAGGTGATCCGGCTCATCATCCACGTACAACACTTCTACTTTTTCAGCCACCTTGATTTGGTTTATGGACATTATCTTAACTTTTCGCAAAATAAAAACTTGCGATGTTGGAGAACATCAGTAAATCCCTATGTAATTAATGATTTTTTATCTACCCTGTGAAGTTGGTGGGTATTTGTAAAACAAATTCAGTTCCCTCACCTTGTACACTGTTAACATTTATTGTTCCATTATGTTTTTTTATTATATTATAAGCAATGGACATGCCTAAACCGGTGCCTTCTCCAACATCTTTAGTTGTAAAAAATGGTTCAAATACTTTCTTTTGTGTTTGAGCATCCATTCCCGTTCCATTGTCTTTTATTTTTATCGAAATATTTTTTTCATCATAGCTTGTTATGATAACTATTTCACCACCAGTATCTTTTCCAAACCGTTTTTGTATGGCATAAATAGCATTTGTAATGATATTTAAAAACACCTGGTTCAATTTTCCTGGATAACACTCCACCTTTGGCAGATCGCTGAATTCTTTGATTATTTTTATTTTATTATTTAGTAAATTATTTACTACTGCCATGGTTGATTCCAGCCCCTCGTTAATATCGGCTTTTTTGAGATTATCCTCATCAAGCCGCGAAAAAAATCTCAGTCCCTTTACTATCTCGGCCGTCCTGGAAGCGCCATCATTTATCCCTTTTATAAGATGTCTGATCTCTGATGTGAGGTAATCCAAGTCTAATTCTTTTTTATAAGCTTTTATTTGTTTTAGCTTATCAGCAGGCGAAGAATCTGATACCCCTACATTTTCAATTACGTTAAGCGCCTCCAGTACCATTTCAATATCCCGTTTTAAAGGGTTAATGTTCGAAGTGACAAAATTTATTGGATTATTAATCTCATGCGCTATGCCTGCTGTCAACTGGCCCAGCGATGCCATTTTCTCGGATTCCACCAATTGGGTTTGTGTCGCTTTCAGGTTTTCAAGTGTGATGTTCAGCTCCTGGTTCGATTCATTTAATTTAATAGTACGTTCATTTACCTTTAACTCTAAGACCACATTTTGCTCTTTAATGATCCGTTCGTTTTCCATTAAGGCGTTTACTGTTTCTTCCTGCGATTTCTCTTTCTCTGCTTTAAATATATTTATTTTATCCGCAAGCGCCAGTGACAATAAAGTAACCTCAAGAGCTGTGCCCACCTGCATAGTGTAATTTGTGAAGTTATTATAGGGAAGTATACCAAGGTTACGTAATACAAACAATACGATACCGATCAGAAATATAGTCCACGCCAATAAAAAAAGTCGTGCAGGCCTGAATCTTTGCAATGATATAACTATAGCAGCCCAAAAAATAACAAGGGTACAGGCCAACGCAGATATATCGATCATTCTATAACTGATATGATCTAAACCAATTATTCGGAGGATAATTGCTGAAGCATATAAGATAATAATTAGCGGAAGGAATTTATGAAGCTTTGGGGTTCGCTCCCTGGTATGTAGAAATGAACTCACAAAGAATACTGCTGAGATACCGGCCAGTGCCGGAAATATGATCAATCCTTTATTAAATAGAACAGGACTGTCGTAGAAGATAAAATGATAAGTGTAACCCGAGAGCGACGTCTGTGTAAAACCAATAAATGTGGTATACAAAACGTAATAGAGATAACTCCTATCTTTTGTCGAGATAAAAACAAACAGGTTGTATAGCACCATGACCATAATTAAGCCAATCAAAACGCCCCATACAAGGTCGTGGGTAAGTATCGATTCCGCTATTTTTTGGGGAGTTCCCAGGATGAGGGGCAAAATCATTTGCTCACGGCTGCCTACTCTCAGATAAAAGGTCCCTGTAGCATTTTGGGGGAGGTAAATATCAAATATAAAGTTTTGATGCTTGTATTTTCTGTTGTTGAATGGTACGGTATCGGTAAGTTTTTGGACCTGGTATTTATTATTATAAGAAGAATAAAATTCACACATATCCAGGGTGGGGTATTCTATACTTAACAAAAGATGATTTTCCGGACTCATATTTTTCACAGAGAATTTGAGCCAGAAATAAGAATTGCTTAAATTTAAATTAGGGACTTCGCTTTTTGAGGGTATATAGCTCGAAGCAATGCTTGCTGCCTGAAAAGACAGATGATTGAGAGTGTCTTCTAGGATAGACACATGATTACCAATGATCAAATTGTCCCCTTTAAATACGACAGCGGTTAGTGAAAAGGTTTTTACTGAAAAAAATATTTGAAGCAGTAAAAAGGAAAAATAAATTCGTTTCATCTTTAGAATCAGTATGAGATATAATGAATTCAGCCGGCTGCATTTATACTACCCGGCTATTGTTATGCTATAGTCAATACTTTTTCAATTGGTAATCTTTGCGTTTTCACCAGTGGCTCGGGTGCGATAGCAATTTTAGTCAAAAATACCTCAGCGCGGTTAGCCTCAAGCCCGGTTAGCCCGATGAATTTGTCTCTTAATTCATTTAATTCAAAGATGCTTTGGGGATCTAAACCTTCTCCGTTGCTATGCGTAATTCTCGGAAAAAGATAAAAGGGAGATATTAACGGATGAACAGCCAGATTAAGATTTGTTGCTGCCAGCCAAAGTCTTTCCATAGAACGGCCGCCTTCAAAAAAGTTCTTTAAATTATACTCCGGTAGTGTGATCATACAAAGGGCAGAGGCATCCGCCATGGTTCGTTTGGCAAGCATATCTAATGCGTGCCCACCATTGAAATCTTTTAGCGTTCTGATCACATGCTCATCTTTTATAACGCTAAGTGCAGCCAATTGAGAATTACTTAAGCCTAATGTCCTGATATCAATGCCATCTTTTGAATTATCCGCGTCTTCTTTTGTCCACCGCATTTCCTTGTGAACAAAATCATAATGCCCCGCTTGGTTTAAAAGTCTTATTCGGTCACAGGCGCCAATGATCTTTGCAAATGTGTCCAGGTCGTCCTCATTTGTAAACCATTGTACTTTTGCACCATTAATAGATTCAGCAAACACGCTTAAAAGGTTAAGCGTATTTAAAGGAATATTTGCCTTGGGGGCTGAAGTTCTATTGGTGGACCGCTCAAATATTTTTTGACTTAAGGACATCAAAAAAACTGCATCTTCATTATTGTTCAGTTGTTTGAAGTTAATAGATGCTACTAGTTTTTCACTTGATCTGTTAGGCAAAAATTGCAGAATTGGTTCTATGCCTAATGCAAGTGCATTGATATATAAGTTTTCATAGGCTGCCCCAAGGCTAATAAACGAGGCCATCTTTTGAAAATCACCAAAAGAAAAAGATCGGAATTCATCATGAAAAAGGTACAAAGTACCCTTGTTATATAGCCATTTCCATGGCTGGTCATTCCCGGTTGAAGGAGCAGCACATGCTGCATGAACAATTTTCCGGATCGTGTCAGCTTTAGGAATTATGCAATTGGCTTCTTTTTCCAATTGTGATCCATCAATCAAAGTCCTCATGTCATTATCAGACAATGGGCTAAACGGATTTACAGGGCTTGCTAATGGCTGAATCTTTGTGTCCTTTTCAGGAATAAGTCCCTCAAGATCAATATAATACCTTCCGGATTGATGAAACTGATCAAGTAAGATACGCCTGCAAACATCAGCTCCGACAGCACCGCCCAAAGTTACTGAGCTGGCAAGTTGCGGCCAGGTATTGATAGACTGTTCTACCTCCACCATCGAGGCTTTGGCGCGTAAGGAGATATTTTCAATACCAAGCATTTGTAAAATAATTGGTATTTTTTCTTCATTCGTTAATTCTTTTATCGTTTCAGGGTTAACATTTTGTACCGCTCCGTGTAAAATAAGCCGGTCTGGTTCCAGGTCAAAACGTTCAACATCAAGCATACCGCGATCACTGGTATCCATTACTACTGGTATTTTTAGTTCGCGTGCCTTAACCCTCGATAATATTTTAATATCTAAACCATCGCATTCATCAACCAGGAGATCAAGTTTGCCGTTATCATTAAAGAAAGTATCCATATTGGCTTCAGTTAACCCGTCAAAAAAACAACTTACCTTTAAAAAAGGATCAATTTCTGCTATTTCTCTGGCTGCTATAACAACTTTTAGAATACCCATATTATGAAGGCCTGTCTGTATCCGATTTAGATTGCTCAATTCGAGTGTGTCAAAATCCGCCAATCGTAATTCCCCGAATCCTCTTTCCATAGACAGCGTAAGCGCAATGGAGTGCCCGACGGAGAGACCAACAACACCAATCTTCTTTTTACTGAGTATGCTCCTTTCATCTTTTGTGATCTTATATTGGTTCCGGTTGGTACGAACCTCTATGAATTCGTCCTCGTCCAGTAAGTGAACAAGGTTTCTGCTCCATGGATAATAAACCCAAATTCCATATTCCTCAATAGCTACGCCTCTTAAATGACTGACGATGCGACTTTCGTATTCATCACTTTTTATTTTAATAGAAGGGTTTTGACTCTTAATAAGTTCCTGCAACTGACCGTAAATCTCATCGTGCTCAAACAAAAGCTTATTTGCCAAACGCAAATCATTAAAAGCTTTTTTATCGGCAGGAATATTCAGCCTAAAAAATTCCGGGGTATAAATAAGCTTGTCTTCGGGAGTTGTTTTCATTTTATTTTTTATGTTTAATCTCGAATATTGGAAAGATAGCCAATTAAATCTGTACGAAATAATTAATTAAAGATTAAATAACTTCCGGATCACACTCGTTTACTTTTGATTTTAAAAATAAAGCATCCGCTTGTAAAATGGCTGTATTCAGGTCCCATTGTTCCAGGCGAGGGATTTGTGTTTCGTAATGGATCGTTATTTCCTTTTTTCTTAATGCCTCTACACGCGTTACATTTAAGTTTTCCCGAATTCTCATAATGGCATTCTTATCTTCTGAATTAGCCTTGCTTAGTACAGGCACATCTTTCAATAACATAACTGTGGCAATCAGGTCTAATTTTGGATAGTAAAATTCGCCGTCATTACCGATGCTTTTTTCTTTTTCCATACCAACAGCTTCGGCAGCTGGTATAGTATATGGCGCGCACAGCGCAAAAAGGGATTGTACACCGATCTGGCTGGAAATAGCGATCGCTGTACGAACTAAAAATATACTTCCAATTCCATATCCCGCAATCTCACGCGAATTCCATAAACCACACACTTCTCCGGTACCTTGTTGCGCAAAACGCCAAACTAAATTAAAGACCTTGCTATCTATTGCAGATGTGGCTTGTTCTATAGGTAAGGGCTCTGACCCGCCAGCAACATGCACCCTTGCACCACCATATACTTTCCCCCCATCCAATGACTCTACGATCATTACAAAAGCAGCTGGGTTTTTTGCCCATTCATTTTTAGATGAGGTAACTTTTGTCACTCCAATACTGGTTAAAACATGGGTATGGCCTTCAATAAATAACTGACAGGTTTCGGGCTCATCAATTGCTCGGAATGCACGAAGTCTTACCTCTGGCTTTTCTTTATTTAAACCGTCCATCATTTGTCTATTGTTGAAAATTACAGGTACCTGTAGTGGTTAAGTGCTTATTATTGTGATTATCGTAGTACAAATAGCTCTCAATACGAATTTATTATCAAGGTGCAGGTTCTTTTAATTGTAAACGGATACAACGCCTTAAGTAACTTACATCATTCACAAATTTTTAAAATGAGAATTATCGTTGCATACATTTACAAAAGAAAATTTCAACCAAATTGTTTGGGTTGATTGGATAGAATAGACGACGATACTTTATTAGATTATCATCAATAAATAGGTTTGATTTATTGAAGCGGGTCCGCTTTTACTACACCGAATTACATAATTAAGAAAAGTCCTTGATGGAGTCAGCTTTGACAATAATGTTTTAGGATAGGTAAAAAACCGGTAAATTCGGTAAACCCGCATGTACAATATATATATATCAAAGGTTAAGTATTCCATCCTTGTCGAACAAACTGTAAGTGCCGAGGGCGCCAATGTAACCACACCCCCGTTAACCGAAATGGAGGGTTTACAGCTCATTTAAACGGCGCTTTTGGTAAACAAGTTATACTTACACATATAACCCAATTACTACGGCCAATTTTCAGCATCACACCAACCTCGTAAATTTTTTAATAACAAAACGCATTCAAAAAAAGATAAAGGTGAAGTAGACATTGTTTGCTACGACCTTTTAAACCGAAACGTTAGTGCCTATCATTACGTGATAGCCGACTCCATAAACGATATTCAAAACCGAGTACTGCGGTGGTATTTACTTTTAACTTATACTTACCATTTTAATGCATTTAAATAAGTCGTTTCTGTTTTAGTAATAATAACGTGTAGTGCGATAGCGCACAATTTTTTTTATTTTAATGCCTTTTTTTAATCGTACTACTCGTTAATAATAATCGGGTTCTGTATATATCACAAGAGATCTCAATATAGTTTTTGTTTAAGCAAGCCATGTTTTGGTCATACCAAAACGCTTGCCGGGACACCCGGGCCCGGTATGCCGCACTTCGTTTAGCGTAGGGTAAAACCATATCGTGGTATAAAGTCTCGCGGTATGACATAGATTTTATCCCGGTATAAAGTACCCCGGTATAAAATATTGTTATCAATCTTCAATCCTTAGAAAAATCTTTTTTGTCGCGTATGGCGATCCATTTAAATATTATTTATCTTTGAATCATCACAGCGACAGCCGCCCGTTGTGATCAATTTTCCATAATGCGAACGAATGTCTTTCGCAGCCTCAATTTTCATTTTACTGAAATATTAATGCATTATGGACACCCCTGTATTTTTTACCTTTTTTTATCTGCTGCCGCTTGTTCTGGAAAAGCAAGGCCAGCCTGACAGTTTTATTAAGCCGTTTTTAAACTATTTACATAGCGGTAATAGCTTTGGAAGCAGTATTATTTTCTTTTTATTAACGGGCCTTTAAGTTATGGGAAGGCCAAAGATGGAAAGGGATAAGAAACTATCCCGGCGGTTTATATTTCGGCTGACTGAGGATGAATTGAACCGGCTGAATAAAGCAGCAGAAGCCTGCGGTAAAGCGCCGGGCACCATTGTGCGGGTGAAACTGTTCAGGGGAAGGTTTCCCGAGCCCAAAACAGCGAAGCTTGACTTGCATACCTTTTTGGAACTACGAAAGATCGGTGTCAACCTGAACCAGCTGACCAAAAAGGTCAATTCCGGTTTTTTGGCTACAGGTCTGCTGTCTATCCTTATGAAGCTTAAACAGCAGCAGGAAACCATCATCAATCAACTCATCCATGATAGCCAGTCAGAAAATAGGTAAAAGCTTTATGGGGGCATTAAACTACAATCTCCAAAAGATGAACCATCCTGACAGTAACCGGCGGGCGAAGCTGTTGGATATGAATTTCGATTGTGACACCTTGGAACAGGTGAAAAAAGAAGTGGAGCTGCTGAGGGAGTTAAGGCCGAACCTTAACCGTTATGTTTACCATACCAGTCTCAACTTTGCTGTAGAAGATGAAGCATTTTTAAGTAATGAAAAACTATTGGCAATCGCGCACGACTACCTCGAAGCCAATGGCTTTAACAATAACCAGTATTTGATATTCCGGCATTATGATGCCGGGCACCCGCATATCCACCTGTTGGTCAACCGTATCCGTTTTGATGGCAGCGTGGTATCGGACAGTAATAACTATCAAAAAAGCGAAGCTATTTTAAGAAAGCTGGAACTGCGCTATAATTTGACAACAGTAGCACCCAGCAAAGATGTCACACAAAGGGCCGCGAAGAAGGATGAAATAGAGATGGCCCTTCGCACTGGCAAGCCATCTGAAAAGATGCTGTTACAGGAAAAGCTCCGTCAGCTGACCGGCCAAAAGAATATAAACTTAAAAACATTAATTCAGCAGGGAGAAGCGCAGGGTATTCATTTTCTTTTCAACCAGGCATCTACAGGGAGGATAATCGGAATTACCTATTTCCATAACGGTTTTAAAATAAAAGGAAAAGTATTGGGCAACCAGTTCAAATGGTCGGAGTTACTAAAAAGAATAAACTATGAACAAGTTAGAGACAGCAAGGCAGTTAGCGAAGCGAACAGCAGGACAAGAGCAATCTACGGGGACAGAACATCAGCAGGTGAACGAATCACAGGACATCGCGTCGCAAACGGAAGTGATCAACTTCTTACAGGCGGTGCAGGAAATTTTGAAGTTGGCGCAGGAGAATGGAGCGATGATCAGGAAACTGCAACAGCATGTTACCCGGGTAGAGAAAGATCACTGGACACAGGTCAGGATGCTGATCTTTCTTATCCTGCTTCCGCTGATCATGAGTATTACGGCAATGATCATATTGATTTCCCGCAAATAAGCGATGATGTGGATGATGAGGCGGTATATGGTAAAAGCCGTCGCTGGGGGCGTGGGCGGTAAATTCAGGTAAAACGCTTGAATTTATCAATGAAAAATCTAAGTTTGTAATACCATCATAGTTTATATACCTCCTAAAAAGTCATGTCATTAACTTACCATCAGCGTATTCTCGCTTTGGCCCAATGCTGGAAAACAGGTGACATCAGCATTGAACAACTTGGCGAATTTAATTTATGGTATGAGGCACTGGAGGGTGTTCCTTTAGGCGACCCGGACGGAATTACCGTTGAACGGGTGGAAATGCGGCTTTATGAGCAGTTTAAAAAGTACGATAAGCCCAAATACCCAAACATGGGTTTCCGTGGAAGGAACTTTGATTATAAATTATTTACCGCCTTTTAATAATTCATTCTTTTCTTTTTCAGATTGTAGCAGGCGTTCAAGTAGAGCTACTTTTTCGTCGTAAAGTGCTACTATCTTTTCAATTGGGTTAAAAGTACACTGGTAATTTAAAAGTGAACTATAATCATTCAAGGAACTATTATCATGGAAAGTATTAATATTATTAAATATAGCATCTTCGCTAAAGTTTTTTATAGCTTCGGCAGATACCCCAAGAACACTAGCTACTTTTTCCAATACATCATCTTCAATGGTTTCTGCTTGTTCCATACGCGAAACAGTTTGCTGACTTACGCCTAATTCAGAAGCAAGATGTTCCTGTTTGATGCTACGTAATTCCCTGATACGGCAAATCTTACGGCCAATATGTGTATTCGATGGTTTAGCGGTTGTTTCCATATCTCAAAAATACAAATTTTCTTGCTTGTAAAAATAACGCTTTCCTGAGTAAAATACCAATGCTTTGGGTTTAGTACCGCGCTCTTGTGCATTTAATTTGTATATACAGCTAAAGGAATACGTATCTATAGGTATATAACGATATACAACTAAAGGTTTAGCTGCATTAACATTAATACGCTTAGGATGAATAAGATACTGTACGTAGCACGAAAAGCCAAAGGATTCAAGGAAACCCAGCTGGCTAAAATTTTGCAGATTGATGAAACGGCTTACAAAGAAATGGAATGTTCACTGGCTGATGTATCCGCCCAGCAAGCTGTAAAACTTGGTAATTTATTTGATGTGGAGCCGGAATACTTTTTAGTTACTGAGAACCGTGGGCCTGGTCTTATCAATACGTTTATGGATGGGGTAACTATTATCCTACAGGATAAGTCAATGGAACAGATGCAGCCAAAGAATTATGCGATGATTATCGGTTTATGCAATACAGCCTTATTATTACAAGTGGAATTAAATTCAGCTATATTCAAGCAACGTGAGTTGGAAAAGGATAAAGAGGCCATCAGGGAACTTTATTTACAGTTGAAGGAACAAACCCATGAACATGCCTGATGTAATGAAGCGGCTGCGGCAGGCGGTTCATTACATCACGCGTTCCGCTATTTTTATTCGCCGCCAGCCTCTCCGCAAAAGCAGGAGTAAAACTCGTACCTCGTTTACACCTGCTAAAAGAAAGCAGGAAGACTCCCCTTGCACCGCAATCACAAAATTAGCCGCACAGCAAAACAGTAAAGGCCATGTAAATGGGCGGTGTTAGTTTTTTTTAGCCCAGCCTTGACAATTTTGCTGTTTGCTGCTGCCTGTTGTTTAAGCGGAGCAATGGGATATTATGTACAAAATATCTTTTATGATGGTGTAATAAAATGAAAGCAAGAGCGTCTAATGTATAATAAGGCACCACCTTGTTACTGTACTTCTAACCACCTGCGGATTTTCTTGCAGGAAGCGTACGGTGTTTACATAAAAGTTTTACATGGTTCACAAGCCTGTACTTTTCCTGTAAGCACCGGATTAAGACAAATGTTAAAGGACTATGTAAACCGTCGGGAGATACGCACCTGGAGTTGTACTGGTGTCTGATGCTTTCCGGCGTTACCCATTAACGTCTTAATTGAATGCTCATGAAAGCCGGAACATCGGAAAACAGGAGCATCACTCCTGAAAAAGCAAAAAAAATACTTCTTGAAAAAGGTGTAGAAGTAACTGAAAAAGAAGCCAAAGAGCTCTTGGATTTAATGTATTTTTTTGCTAAATTGTCTGTAGAACAATACATTAAAGAGGTTTCTAATTATAAATAATCACTTGTTTCCCTATGAAAAAAGCAGATCTATATGTGAGGGTAAGTACTGATGAGCAGGCAGATAAAGGCTATTCCATTCGTAGCCAGGAAGAAGTATTGCGTAAATACTGCAGCATTCAGAATATTTCCGTTGGAAGAGTAATTTATGAAGATTATTCTGCCAAAACTTTTAATCGGCCAGCGTGGACTGAAATGCTTAATCGAGTTAAAAAAGAGAAAGGTAAATCGACCGACTTATTGCTTTTTACCAAATGGGACAGATTCAGCAGGAATGCGGGTGATGCTTATCAAATGATTAACATCCTCCGTAAATGCGGTATCGACCCGCAGGCTGTGGAACAGCCGCTCGATCTCTCGATACCTGAAAATAAGATGATGCTGGCTTTCTACCTTGCAGCTCCCGAGGTTGAGAATGACAGGAGAGCGCTTAATACTTTTTATGGTATGCGCAGAGCGAGAAAGGAAGGCAGGTATCTGACAACCGGTCCTTATGGTTATATCAACCGCACTACAGAGGGTGGCAAAAAAATGATCGTTCCAGTGGAGACGAAAGCCAAAATTGTTCAATGGGCGTTTGAGCAAGTTGCCACGCAGCGGTATCATATCGATGAGATCAGACGCGAGGTTAATAGTAAAGGATTGAATTGCAGTAAGAGCAACTTTTATACGCTATTAAGAAATCCTGTTTATTGCGGGAAGATCGTAGTTCCGGCTTACCGGGATGAAGAAATGCAGATTGTCCAAGGGCAGCATGACGCTATTATCAGTGAATCATTATTCTATGAGGTGCAGGATATTCTGAATGACAAGAAACGGGTTCAGCTTGTAAAGGCCACAACCGAGCATCATCTTCCTTTAAGGGGGTTTTTGCTTTGCTCCAAATGCGGCAAACAGCTAACGGGAAGCGCATCTAAAGGAAGACATAGCTATTACTACTACTATCATTGTGTTTCTTCATGCGGTATGCGCTTCAAGGCACAGCAGGCTAATGAAGCCTTTATAGAAGAGTTAAATAAATTCGTACCTAAAACGGCAGCAATTGCTGAATTGTATAAGATGGTAGTTAAAGATATTTTCAATCAGCAGACAAGTCCATATACAGATGGGCGCAAAGAATTATTGAATCAAATGCAGGTTGAGAATGATAAAGTAACAAAGGCAAGGAAACTGTTGCTGGAAGATGCGATTGACAGCACTGATTATAAACTAATCAAAGCAGAATGCGAAGTCAAGTTATTGAGACTTGAAGCAAAGCTATCTGACATTGTTAAGCCAGAGGTATTTAATCTGAATGACTGTACTGATAAGGCATTGAATAACCTATCCCGCTTAAATACGCTTTACACCAGTTCTGACACTAGTGTTAAACGCGCCATCATTGGTTCGATATATCCAGAAAAGCTATGTTTTGATGGTTCTACTTATCGAACCGCGCAAACGAATCAAGCGGCACAACTAATGTTTTTGATTAACAGCAAGTTAGGCGCAAAAAAAAATCGGACAGACTTAGATTTATCTAAGCTGTCCGATTCGGTAGCGGGAGCAGGACTCGAACCTACGACCTTCGGGTTATGAGCCCGACGAGCTACCAACTGCTCCATCCCGCACTGAATTTTGATATGTTGCGATCCAGGCATAACTCCGGAAAGTTGCTTCCAATTACCTAAAATGCAATTTGCACTCCGTTTTAATTGGACTGCAAAGATATAATTCGTTTCTTTGCAGTCCAAATATTATTTTAATTATTTTTCTATGGCGCATAAGGCAGGTTTCGTGAGTATAATAGGCAAGCCAAACGCTGGTAAATCAACGTTGATGAACGCGTTAGTTGGCGAAAAAATGTCAATTATAACCCCCAAGGCGCAAACTACGCGTCACCGCATTTTGGGTATTGTTAACGAGGACGATTACCAGATTGTGTTTTCTGATACGCCCGGTGTTATAAAGCCGCATTATGCCTTGCACGAAAGTATGATGCACCAGGTTGACGGATCAATTGTGGATGCGGACCTGATTTTGCTGGTGACCGATATTTATGAAGAATATGATGAAACCGACGTGCTGAAAAAGCTGGAAGGCTCATTGGCGCCTGTTGCAGTGTTAATTAACAAAGTCGATCAGTCGGACGAGGAAACGGTGAAAGCCAAAGTTGCATTTTGGGAAGAAAAGCTGAAACCGAAGGCGATTTTTGCCATATCGGCTTTAAAAGACTATAACGTGTTGGCGGTAATGAATTTTGTGATTGAGCATTTGCCCGAGCATCCGGCTTATTACGAGAAAGATGCCCTGACCGACAGGAACGACCGGTTTTTTGCATCAGAAATGATCCGCGCCCAAATATTAAAACAATATAAAAAAGAGATTCCTTACAGCACCGAAGTTATTGTAACTGCTTTTGTAGAAGGAGAAACCCTGCACCGCATCAGTGCGGAGATTATTGTTGAACGTGATTCGCAAAAAAATATCATTATAGGCAAAGGCGGCGAAATGCTGAAAATAGTAGGTACTTATGCCCGCCGGGATATGGAAGAATTTTTTCAAAGAAAAATATTCCTCGAAATGTTTGTAAAAGTTATACCCGACTGGCGCAGCAAAAAAAATTACCTTAAAAAGTTTGGGTACGAATAAGATTTGAGATATTAGATGTGAGATTTGAGCGCCATGCAAATGGCTACTTATCTTAAATCTGAGCTCTCTATTCAGAAATAAATAAATAATTTAGATGTAGATTTTGATATGTCGCAGGTAGCTAATTCCTGTCTCATAGCTCATATCTCACATCTCAAATCTAAAAAAATGAGTAACATAGTAGCTATTGTAGGCAGGCCCAACGTGGGTAAATCAACTTTATATAACCGTTTAACTGAAAGCCGCAAAGCTATTGTGGACGATTTCAGTGGTGTAACCCGCGACAGGCATTACGGTGTTTCTGAATGGGTTGGCCGTCAGTTTACGGTAATTGATACCGGCGGATATGTAGCTAATTCGGCCGATGTTTTTGAAGCCGCTATCCGCGAGCAGGTCTTGATTGCTATAGAAGAGGCTACCGTAATTTTATTTATGGTTGACGTTACCACGGGTATTACTGATTTGGACGATGAAATTGCCAGTCTTTTGCGCAAGGGTAAAAAGCCGGTATTTGTAGTTGTAAACAAGCTGGATAATACCTCACAACTGGCCGACTCGATGGTTTTTTACAGCCTGGGATTAGGCGAACTCTATAGCATTTCATCCATGACAGGCTCCGGCACAGGCGAACTGCTTGACGAAGTGGTAAAACACTTTGATGATGAGCCGCTGGAAGAAAATACACTACCTAAATATGCTATTATAGGTCGCCCCAATGTAGGTAAATCTTCCATAATCAATTCCCTGATCGGTAAGGACCGTAATATTGTTACGCCAATTGCCGGTACCACCCGCGATTCTATCCATATTCATTATAACCAATACGGTCATGATTTTATGCTGATTGATACCGCAGGGATGCGTAAAAAAACAAAGGTTAAAGAGAATATTGAGTTTTATTCCGTTATGCGTACCATTAAAGCGTTGGAAGAAGCCGATGTAGTTATCCTGATGATAGATGCTGTAGAGGGAATAGAATCACAGGACATTAATATTTTTCACCTTGCCGAGAAAAATAAAAAGGGCGTTGTTATCGTAGTTAACAAATGGGATTTGATCGAAAAAAACAATAAGACCATTAAAGTTTTTGAAGAACAGATAAGGGAAAAAATTGCTCCGTTTACTGACGTGCCCATTGTATTTACCTCGGTAACAGAAAAGCAGCGTGTATTAAAGGTTATTGAAACTGCTAATCTTGTTTATCAAAACAAGATCAGGAAAGTACCTACTTCAAAATTAAATGAGGTAATGCTGCCCATTATTGAAGCTTATCCGCCGCCATCAATAAAAGGTAAATACGTGAAAATTAAATACATTACCCAAATAGCAGGTACTTCGCCAATGTTTGCGTTCTTCTGTAATTTACCTCAATACATCAAAGAGCCATACTATCGTTTTATCGAAAACAAACTAAGGGAACATTTTGACTTTAACGGAGCGCCGGTACAGGTGTGGTTTAGGCAGAAGTAGGTTTTATTTCGGATTTCGGAAGTTCGATTTCGGAATTATTATTCATTTTCAATCGGGTCTTCGGGATGCTAAAATTATTCAGCTTTACAAATCCGAAATTGAACTTCCGAAATCCGAAATCAATCAATCGCTGCTATTGCTTTTTGCAGGGTGACATCATCGCTGTTTAATGCCTCAAAATAAGCATCATCGCCCCATTTAAAACGGGTTGCGTAAGCTTTAAGCATCGTTTTTATGGCGGGTTTTGATAAAAGCAGCTCTTGCGAATCCATTTCCTTTATTGTTTTTGAAGCATAAACAATAAACCGGTTAAATTCATCGTCACTTACAGCGTATTGCTTTATAAAAGCATCAGTTGTAGCAAAAGTATTTAATACCGGTTGCATATGATCAATTACATAGGCTGTAAAAAGCTGCTGATTGCTTAATTGCTGTATCAGATAAGTATTTTCTGCGCTATCCTGCGGCACAAATATGTCGGGCATTATGCCGCCGCCGCTGAATACCTTTTTACCGCTTGCTGTATGATAAGTTGAAGTCCCCCTGAAAACACTGTCGTCCAGATTGCTTTGTGCCGAAAAGAACTCGCCTTTGCGCATCCGTTCGGCTATTTCATTGTGATAGCTTTCTATGCCATCCTTATACGATTTTTGAATAGAACGACCCGAAGGCGTATAATACCTGGCAACGGTTAAATTAACGGCAGAACCATCAGGAAATGCAAACTGTTGTTGTACCAGCCCCTTACCAAAAGAACGGCGGCCAACAATTACTGCGCGGTCAAGATCCTGCAGCGCCCCGGCCAGTATTTCACTTGCCGATGCCGAATATTCATCAATCAGCACGGCAAGCTTACCATCCTGAAAGGTGCCCGAATCTGTTGCAAAATAATCCTTCCGTTCTTCGTGCTCGCCTTTGGTATAAACAATGAGCTTATTTTTCTTTAAAAATTCGTCGGCAAGCGCAGTGGCGGCATTCAAATAGCCACCGCCGTTTTCCCTGATATCTAAAATCAATTTCTTAAGTCCTTGTTCCTTTAGCTTGTTTAATGCAACACGGAAATCGGCATCTGTTGTAAGAGCAAACTTGCTTATTTTAATATAGCCGATAGTTGGTGCTACCATGTATGCCGCATCAATACTGCTTAAATTAACATGTCCGCGTTTAATGTTGTAAACTTTTAAAGCCGAACTATCAGGAGGTAATACGGACAATGATATTTCAGATGCATTTTCGCCCCTGAAAATATTGTTTACATGATCGGCTGTAAGATGTGTTCCTGAAAATTGTTTTTGGTTTACCTTAATAACCCTGTCGCCGGGTGTTAATCCGGCAGTGGCAGCCGGGCCATCCGGATAAACCATGGTTATTACCAGTGTATCCCGCAATAATTGATATTCAAGTCCAATGCCGGTAAAGCCACCTTCAAGGTTTTCATTAATAAATTGAGCCTTTTGTGGTTGCAGATAAAGCGAATGCGGATCGAGGCTTTGTAAAAGGTTATTAACGGTAACACCCTGCAGACTATCGACATTTACCGAGTCGACGTAATTATTTTTAACCAGGTTAAGTACCTTGGTTACTTTATCATTGTTGCCGAGCGAAAAGCCGATATTGTGATTGTTGAAATTATTGTTGCTGATAAAAAAGCCGATAGCAATTCCAATCAAAATTAAAATTACCGACCTGAACACAATGCCCGCTGAATTCTTCATAAATAATTATCACTACAAAGTTAATAATTAGTTGTTTAAGTTGCCTTTGGTATATAGCCCGATTTTTAGATTAAAGAGAATTAAACAAATTGGGATAATCTGTTTATTTGGAAATTAATTGTTGGAATAAACTCTCAATATTTTTAACCAATTTTGCTAAAAATCATCAACCTTAAATGGAGAGAACAACAGAAAAGGATTCGCTGTACAGCAATTTGGAACAAATGTCTGTATTGGAAATCCTTCAAAATATAAATAAAGAAGATCAGACTGTCCCCTTGGCTGTTGCCAAAGCCTTACCCCAAATTGAAGCATTGGCAACTATAACGGCCACTAAAATGAAACAGGGCGGCAGGCTTTTTTATATTGGTGCCGGCACCAGTGGCAGGTTAGGGGTGGTTGATGCATCAGAATGCCCACCAACCTTTGGTGTTCCGTTTGATATGGTGGTGGGCCTTATTGCGGGTGGTGATGGTGCGATACGCAGAGCAGTTGAATTTGCCGAAGATGATGCAGAACAAGCATGGATTGATTTGAGCGAATACCAGATAAATGAAAAGGATGTTTTGGTAGGTATCGCTGCATCGGGCACAACGCCTTATGTAATTGGTGGCTTAAAAAAAGCTAACGAAAATAATATTATCACAGGCTGTGTGGTTTGTAATAGCGGGAGCCCCGTTGCAGCCGAAGCTAAATACCCGGTTGAAGTAATAACCGGGCCCGAATTTTTAACCGGATCAACCCGTATGAAAGCGGGCACAGCACAAAAGCTAGTGCTGAATATGCTGAGCACCAGTGTGATGATTCAACTGGGTAAAGTAAAAGGTAATAAAATGGTTGATATGCAACTATCCAACAGCAAGCTGATTGACAGGGGTACCCATATGGTAATGCAGGAAACCGGATTGAGTGAAGAAGTTGCCGCCGACTTGCTTAAAAAGCATGGTAGTGTAAGAAAAGCAGTAGAGAGTTTGAAGTGATTTTTTGCATGCAGAGTGACTAATTAATTTATTATAAAAAATAAGAAAGTCTCCCCTGCCGGGGGAGATTTAGAGGGGGCAACATGCACGAAATAGAGCCATATTACAAATGGAGAGACGATTATGTTGCGGCAGAGGATCAATATTCTCCATTTTATGCAACAGAATACAGTGAGTTTGAATTTGATAAGCAAGTGTACAATTACCTGCTTCACCCGCAATGGGATTCATTCGGCTCAAATACATTATACCTCAAAGTATTATTTGCGGATTATGAACGTTCTTATACTATAATTGAGCTTATTGGGGAATGGAATGATGCCATCAATAACGATATTATGATGCTGAAACGGGAGTTGCTTGACCTGATGGTGGATAGCGGCATCAAATACTTTATACTGATAGGGGAGAATGTGCTTAATTTTCACTCTTCTGATGATTGTTATTATGAAGAATGGTTTCAGGACATAGAAGATGGCTGGATTGCAGGTATCAACTTCCGCGAACATGTAATAGATGAGTTTAAGCGGAATAATATCGACTACTATATCAATTTCGGCGGTATGTTAGATGATCTGGGCTGGCGCACGTTAAAGCCGGTACAGGTATTTAAATTGGTTGAAGAACAATTGATGAGAAGGCTAAATTAAGATTTAGCGTTGGTGATTAAAGCTGCGTACATGCAGGAAACCAATCCTTAACGGCCAGCGTATAATTGCCCAATTAAACTTTTTCTTATATTGCTCATCTAATATCACAAATCAATACTTAAATTTGAATAATTAATTTTTTTAACAAAAAATGGAAAATAACAGACCTGATTACGTTTACGATAACGTAATGCAAATAAATGATGCTGACGCATCACGTAAATTTTTAGCTAACGTTTTTATGTGGATGTTTGTGGCTTTAGGAGTATCTGCACTTTGTGCTTATATTTTTGCTAATAGTCCTGCATTCCTTTCAACATTAGTTGATGCAAACACTCACCAATTAACGGGTTTTGCTTACATTATAATGTTTGCACCCCTTGCATTTGTGCTTTTAATAAGATTTGGCCTTAACCGTATTTCTTACCCGGTATTGGCACTATTATTCGTTGCTTATGCAGCCGTAACTGGTATGAGTTTGAGTTTTATATTATTAGCTTATACTGCATCGTCTGTATTAGGTGTATTCTTAACTTCTTCAGTAGTATTTGGCGTTATGGCAATTGCCGGTTATACAACAAAGACAGACTTAACTAAATTTGGATCTATATTAATTATGTTCCTTATCGGCATAGTTGTGGCAAGTTTAGTTAATATGTTTTTACACAGCAGTGGTTTGGACTTGATTATAACCTATATTGGTGTTGCTGTATTTGTTGGTTTAACCGCTTATGATGTTCAAAGATTAAAAAACATAGGTGCGGGTTTAACCTACGGAGATGCTTCTGCATCAAAGATGGCTTTAATGGGCGGTTTAACGCTATATCTTGATTTTATCAATTTATTTCTGATGTTACTGCGTCTTTTCGGTAGAAGAAGATAATCTAAAAAATAATCTTAAAAAGCTGCCTGACAAAAACAGGCAGCTTTTTTTATGCAGTAAAATTACATCACCATGAAGGTTAACGACATATTAGCCTATTGCATTTTAATGGTTTATTACGCATCTTTGCTTTGCTTATGGAGAAAGACGGAGGGATTAGACCCTGCGAAGTCTTGGCAACCTGTGCTTACAAGGTGCTACATTCTACTCGATCAGTCATGGTACCGGCGAGAAAGATAAGCGAAAGTCACTATACAATCCGACTTTTCGATATAAGCTTTATTTTTTGTGATTACATAGATTAAATTTTGATTACACAGATTTGTAGTTGATTGCGCTGATAATTTTACATTGTAGAAATCGGTGGGATCAAAAAAAATGAACAGGTGGATCAAAAAAATGAATCGATGAAATCAGAAAAACAAAATCGGTGAAATCATCACAAGACAAAATCGGTGAAATCATCAAATGAAATCGGTGAAATCATAAAATGAGTATTAAAAAAGAATTAGAGAAACGCATCCTTATAATTGATGGGGCTATGGGCACCATGATACAGCGGTACGAATTGTCGGAAGATGATTTTCGTGGCGAGCGTTTCCGTGACCATGCTTCTGATTTGAAAGGTAATAACGACCTGCTAAATATTACACGCCCTGATGTGATCAAGGCTATTCATGCTGAATACCTGGATGCCGGGGCCGATATTATTGAAACCAATACTTTTAGCACGCAGCGTATATCCCTTGCTGATTATCATCTGGAAGAGTTGGCATACGAGCTAAGTTATGAAGGAGCGCGTTTAGCACGTGAGGTAGCAGACGAATATACACAAAAGCAACCCGCCAAGCCTCGTTTTGTAGCGGGTGCAGTAGGGCCAACTAACAGAACCGCGTCGCTTTCGCCGGATGTAAATGATCCTGGTTACCGGGCGGTTACCTTTGATGATTTGGCTGAGGCTTATTATGATCAGGTCCGTGGCCTGGTTGATGGTGGTTCGGACGTTTTGTTGATTGAAACTATATTTGATACGTTGAACGCAAAAGCAGCATTGTTTGCCATTGATCGCTATGCAAATGAATCGGGCAAGCATTTGCCTGTCATGATTTCAGGAACGATAACCGATGCTTCCGGCCGTACATTATCGGGTCAAACCGTTGAGGCTTTCTGGAACTCCGTACGCCATGCCAACTTACTATCGGTAGGTTTAAACTGTGCATTGGGGGCAAAAGAAATGCGTCCGCATTTGGAAGAATTATCTGCAAAAGCTGATGTTTTTATATCTGCCTACCCAAATGCCGGTTTGCCAAATGAGTTTGGTCAGTATGACGAAACTGCTCATGAAACTGCCCACCAGGTAGATGATTTTATGAAAGCTGGCCTGGTAAATATAGTAGGTGGCTGTTGCGGTACCACACCCGATCACATTAAATGTATTGCCGAAAAGGCAGCCAAATATTCACCCCGTTTAAAGGCCGAAGTAGAACCCTATCTGCGTTTAAGCGGATTGGAAGCAGTAACCCTAACTCCCGAAACTAATTTCGTAAATATTGGTGAGCGAACTAATATCACAGGCTCGCCAAAGTTTTCAAAGCTGATATTGGCCGAAGATTATGAGGCTGCTTTAGCTGTCGCCTTACAACAGGTGGAAGGTGGTGCTCAGGTTATCGACATCAATATGGACGAGGGGATGATTGATTCTGAAGCCGTAATGGTTAAGTTTTTGAACCTGGTAGCCTCTGAACCTGATATTGCCAAACTGCCCATCATGATCGATTCATCCAAATGGACAGTTATTGAGGCCGGTTTAAAGTGTTTACAGGGCAAGGGCATCGTTAACTCCATCTCTCTAAAAGAGGGTGAGGATAAATTCAGGGAATATGCCCGTAAAATTTTAAGCTATGGTGCGGCTACCGTGGTAATGGCATTTGATGAAAAGGGGCAGGCCGATAGTCTTGAGCGCAGAAAAGAAATCTGCGAACGTTCCTACCGAATTTTGGTTGATGAAATTGGCTTCCCACCACAGGATATAATTTTCGACCCTAATATATTAACTGTTGCTACCGGGTTGGAAGAGCACAATAACTATGCAGTTGATTTTATTGATGCTACCCGCTGGATAAAACAAAACTTACACCACGCTAAAGTGAGTGGTGGTGTGAGTAATATATCATTCTCTTTTAGGGGAAACAATGTGGTGCGTGAGGCTATGCACTCGGCATTTTTATATCATGCCATAAGGGCTGGTATGGATATGGGCATTGTTAATGCCGGTATGCTGGAGGTTTATGAACAGATTCCGAAGGATTTGCTTGATCTGGTAGAAGACGTATTACTTAACCGTCGCGACGATGCAACCGAACGTTTGGTTGAATTTGCCGATACCATCAAATCAAAAGGTAAAGAAATAGTAAGAGACGAGGAATGGCGCAAAGCACCGGTTGCTGAGCGTTTGTCGCACTCGCTGGTAAAGGGTATCATTGAATACCTGGATGATGATGTGGAAGAAGCAAGGCTGCAATATGCTAAACCGCTGGAAGTGATTGAAGGCCCGTTGATGGACGGAATGAATGTTGTAGGGGACTTGTTTAGCGCCGGAAAGATGTTTTTGCCGCAAGTAGTAAAATCAGCGCGTGTAATGAAAAAGGCAGTTGCCTATTTATTGCCGTTTATAGAATTGGAGAAACAACGTGTTATTGACGCCGGCGAAGATGCGAGCGATAGCAGGGCAAATGCCGGTAAGATATTGATGGCTACCGTAAAGGGTGATGTACACGATATTGGCAAAAATATAGTAGGCGTAGTTTTGGCCTGCAATAACTTTGAGGTGATTGATTTAGGGGTGATGGTACCTGCGCAAAGGATCATTGAGGAGGCAAAAAAACAAAATGTGGATATCATCGGCCTCAGTGGTTTAATTACCCCTTCGCTGGATGAAATGGTGCATTTTGCCAAAGAAATGGAACGCGAAGGCTTTACCATTCCGTTAATTATTGGTGGTGCTACCACTTCACGTATCCACGCCGCTGTAAAGGTTGATCCGCATTATTCGGGGCCCGCAATTCACGTGCTGGATGCTTCGCGGAGTGTTACCGTTTGCAGCAGCTTAATGAGCAAAGAAAATCGTGGCGCATATATTCAGGGTATAAAAGATGAATATGCAAAAGCCCGCGAAGCGCATCTGAATAAAAAATCAGATAAACGCTTTATGACAATTGAAGAAGCGAGAAATTCAAAGTTTCAGATCAGTTTGGACGGAGACGTAGCGCCAAAACCTACATTTACCGGTACAAAAGTATTTGACGATTTTTCGCTGGAAGATTTAGTTCCTTATATCGATTGGACACCTTTTTTCCATACCTGGGAGTTGCGCGGTAGCTATCCGAAGATCTTTAATGATAAGTATGTTGGGGTTGAAGCTAAAAAACTGTTTGACGATGCGCAGGTATTGTTAAACAGGGTGGTAAAAGAAAAACTGTTCAAAGCAAAAGGAGTAATCGGGTTCTGGCCGGCAAATAGTGTTGGCGATGACATTGAACTTTATACCGATGATACCCGCACAACGTTGCTTGCCCGTATCCATACTTTACGCCAGCAGGCCGAAAAAGTAAAGGGTGAGCCATATTACGCACTATCAGATTTCATTGCTCCAAAAGACAGCGGTGTGCCTGATTACTGGGGCGGTTTTGCTGTTACCACAGGTATTGGTTGTGACGAACTGGTTGCAGAATTTGAAAGAGATCATGACGATTACAACAGCATTATGGCCAAGGCCATTGCCGATCGTTTGGCTGAAGCTTTTGCCGAAAAAATGCATGAACTGGTACGTAAAGAGTATTGGGGATATGCCAGTGGCGAACATCTGGCTACTGATGAACTGATTAAAGAAGAATATCAGGGAATTCGCCCGGCACCGGGTTATCCGGCCTGTCCGGATCATACCGAAAAAACAACGTTGTTTGAATTACTGAAAGCCGAAGAAAACGCAGACATGCACTTAACCGAGAGCCTGGCGATGTTGCCTGCAGCAGCGGTAAGCGGATTTTATTTTGCGCATCCGCAGGCACGGTATTTTGGTTTGAACAAGATCAGTAAAGATCAGGTAGAAGATTACGCGATACGTAAAAATATGTCTGTAGAGGAAGTTGAAAGATGGCTGGGGCCGAATTTGAATTATTAAGTCTGAACAAATAAATATTAAAGCGTCATTGCGAGGTACGAAGCAATCCCCGACTTACAGAGCCGCTCTGTATTGCTTAGAAGATTGCTTTCCCGAAACAAGTTCGGGACAGGCGATACTTCGCAATGACGCGGGGAACTAAAGTCACAAATGAAAATAACCGAACACATCAGCAACGCCAAAGGCAAGACACTTTTTTCTTTTGAATTGATACCACCATTAAAGGGGCAAAGCATCCAGGGAATTTATGATGCCATTGATCCTTTAATGGAGTTTAAGCCGCCGTTTATTGATGTTACCTCGCTGCGCGAGGATTTTATCTACAAAGAACATTCAAACGGCTTGCTGGAGAAATTAAGTTACCGTAAACGCCCGGGTACTATTGCCATTTGTGCGGCCATCATGAATAAGTATAAGGTGGATACTGTTCCTCACTTACTGTGTGGCGGCTTTACCAAGGACGAGACGGAGAATGGCCTGATTGATTTACAGTTTTTAGGGATCGAGAATGTTTTGGTTTTGCGTGGCGATGCCCGCAGAGGTGATGCCTCGTTTGTGCCAACACCAAACGGACATAATTATGCTACAGATTTGCTACAGCAAGTGGTTAATTTGAACAACGGCGTCTATCTGCACGAAACGAATGAAGAGATACTTAAAACAAACTTTTGCATTGGCGTAGCGGGTTACCCAGAGAAACATTTTGAGGCGCCAAACCTTAAAGCTGATTTTAAATACCTGAAACAAAAGGTTGATATGGGTGCCAATTTTATTGTTACCCAAATGTTCTTCGACAATCAGAAATATATCGACTTTGTAAACAATTGCCGTGCTAACGGCATTAATGTCCCCATTATTCCGGGTTTAAAACCGGTTATCACTTCAAAACAACTGGTTAATCTTTCAAAAACATTCCATATTGATATGCCCGAAGATCTTTGCGATGCAGTGAATAGTTGCAAATCAGAAAAAGAAGTAAGAGAAGTGGGTATTGAATGGACGATAAACCAATGTAAAGAGCTGATAAAGTTTGGTGCGCCGGTACTGCATTTTTACACTATGAGTAACGCAGGGCCAACCAAAAAAATAGCAGAGGCAATATTTTAAAATAAGAAAGGCGCAAACATTGCGCCTTTCTTATTTGGGATAAAACTTACAAAGTTTCAAAAACTTCGTAAGTTTCTAGATTTCGATTACCAAACCTTTGTTCTGTCTTCCGGTTTCTTATACATCTTATCTCCCGGTTTAATACTAAATGCTGTATACCAGGCGTCAATATTGGTTAACGGCGCGTTGGTGCGGTATTGCTCAGGTGAGTGTGGATCAACCAAAATCCTTTGCGCCGCAGCTTCCGGACGTTGTGAACCTCTCCAAACCTGCGCCCATGATAGGAAGAAACGCTGATCGGGCGTAAAGCCATCAATCTTTTTAGTTGATTGGCCTTCTTTGGTTTTTTTGAACGCAGCATAAGCAACATTTAATCCGCCCAAATCAGCAAGATTTTCGCCTAGGGTTAGTTTGCCGTTTACGTGTAAAGTGTCTAATACGGTAAAGGCATTGTATTGGGCAACAACCTGGTCGGCACGGGTTTTAAATTTGTCGGCATCATCCTTTGTCCACCAATCACGCAAAGTTCCGTCAGCGTCATATTGGCGGCCTTCGTCATCAAAACCGTGAGTCATTTCGTGACCAATAACGGCACCAATACCACCATAATTTACGGCATCATCGGCCCCAAAATCAAAGAATGGGAATTGTAGGATACCTGCCGGGAATACAATCTCATTATTTACCGGGTTGTAATAAGCGTTAACAGTTGGTGGTGACATGCCCCAACGGGTTTTATCTACAGGTTTGTTAATTTGGCTAACCCCATAGTTATATCTCCAGATAGAGACCGCCCTTAAATTGCCAACATAATCATTGCGGTTAATGGTTAAACCTTCATACAATTGCCATTTGTCAGGATAGCCAATTTTTACAGTAAAGGCATTTAATTTTTTAAGTGCGCGTGCTTTGGTTTCGGCACTCATCCAGGTTAAATTTTGGATTCGCTCGCCCAGGGTAACCTTCAGGTTATTTACCAGGTCAACCATGTATTGTTTGGCAGCCGGGGTAAAGTATTTAGCTACATATAATTGGCCCAATAGTTCGCCAACGCTGCCATCAACCAACGCCGACATACGCTCATTACGCGGAGTTTGTACCTTTTGGCCGCTTAATGCACTTGAAAAAGTAAAGTTAGCGGCGACAAACGGACTGCTTAAAGCAGATGCCGAGCCCTTTAAAATATTCCATTTCAAATAAACTTTCCAGTCATTTATTGGGGTTGCGGCCAATAAAGTATCTTCAGTTTTGAAGAACGCAGGCTGCCCAACGTTCATGGTATCTTGCCCCGCAACTTTCATTTGCGGTAATAACTCCACCCAGTTAAGGTGTGGGGTAGTTTTCGCAAAGTCGGCAACGGCAAATTTGTTGTAGGTGATATTGGGGTCGCGCATGGCAACACGGCTCAGTTGTGCTTTGGCTAATGCTGCTTCAATAGTAAAAATGGTTGCTGCATTTTTAGTTGCATCATCATTGCTACTGCCTGTTAATGTAAAAAGAGCAGTAATGTATTGTTTATAGGCATCCTGTATTTTTTTAGTACGGGCATCACTTTTTAAATAGTAGTCGCGGTCGGGTAAGGTAGTACCGCCCTGGTTTATACCTGCAACATATTTGGTAACGTGCTTTTCATCCTGACTAACGCCAAAACCAAACAGAGGGCTGCCTTCACCATTTACACGCTCAAATACTGCTTCGCTGATAACGCCATTAAGGTCTGTTATTTTATCAATACGGTCTAAATCGGGTTTAATCGGATTATAACCTAATTTTTCAATAGCTACGCTATCCATTCCACTGGCATACAAATCACCCACACGTTGTTCCAGGCTGCCTGCAGGGTGTGTGCTTTTGCTTACTTCGTTTAATATTCCTAACAGGCGGTCGGTATTTTCCTGGTGCAGAATGTTAAAACTTCCCCAGCGGGTTTCTTTAGCCGGAATGGCATTTTGTTTTATCCAATTGCCGTTGGCATATTCAAAAAAGTTGTCGCCCGGTTTAACGGTCAGATCCATATTAGCAGGATCAATAAATTTTTTAGGCGGGATAGCAGCACTTTTTGTTTTGCTTTTCCCTTTGCCTTTCTTGCCGCCACCGGCAGCAAAAGTGGTTACCGAAAGGCCCATCAGGCCTATCAGCATTAAATTAGTTAGTTTGGTCAGTTTCAGTTTCATGTTTTTTTATCAAAAACTTAAAGTTAATAATTTGACCTATCCATACAAAACGCATCATGCTTGTATTTAGCGGTCAAGCCATTTTATTAAAATGAATAGTTTCGTCTTTTTCAATATCCTTTACAAAAAGTGCTCTAAATGCTACGGGCTTCTTAATCCGGAGTGAATTTTACGGGTTGAGTTTTCAATTGTAAAAATGTTGTTGCCTGTTCAGAGGCCTCATTCAAGTCCCAATCAAAGACAATGAGTTAAAAAAAAGACTAAAAAAGCTGATCTCTTTAGGATAGAGGTTTGGGCTGAGGCCGAAAAAAGCTATTTTTGCATATTATGAGTATTTCTAAAACATATTTGCCCAAAGAGACCGAAGAAAAGTGGTACAGTTACTGGTTAGAACATAACTTTTTTAAATCAGTACCTGACGAGCGCGAACCGTATACTATAGTTATTCCGCCACCAAACGTCACCGGTGTTTTGCACATGGGCCATATGTTAAACAATACCATTCAGGATGTGCTCATCCGTCGTGCGCGCATGAAGGGTAAAAACGCCTGCTGGGTTCCCGGAACTGATCACGCCAGTATTGCTACCGAAGCAAAAGTAGTGGCAATGCTGAAAGAGCGCGGTATCAGTAAAAAAGATTTAACCCGCACCGAATTTTTAAGCTACGCCTGGGAATGGAAAGAAAAATACGGCGGCATTATTCTTGAACAGTTAAAAAAGCTGGGCGCATCATGCGATTGGGATCGTACCCGTTTCACTATGGAGGATGATTTGTCTGAAGCAGTAATAGACACCTTTATCCATCTCTACAAAAAGGGCCAGATTTACCGTGGCGTGCGCATGGTAAACTGGGACCCGCAAGGCAAAACTGCTGTATCTGATGAGGAAGTTATCCGCAAAGAGGTTAATCAGAAACTTTATTATATAAGGTATAAAGTCTTAAGTACTGAGTCGAAAGTCTTGAGTCAAGAAAAGACTTCAGGCTCAGGGCTTCAGACTTCGGACTACTTAACTGTAGCTACCACCCGCCCTGAAACTATTATGGCCGATGCCGCCATCTGCATAAATCCTAATGATGAGCGATATACACATTTGCATGGCAAAACAGCTTTAATACCACTTATTAACAGGGAGATTCCGGTTATACTGGACGAATATGTAACCATGGATTTTGGTACAGGTTGTTTAAAGGTTACCCCGGCACATGATTTAAATGATTATGAGCTTGGCCAAAAACATAACCTGCCGGTAATTGATATTTTAAATGATGACGGAACATTAAACGAAAACGCGCAGATATTAATAGGCGAAGATCGTTTTGCTGCCCGTAAGAAAATAGCCGTATTGCTTGAAACAGATGGGTATTTAGATAAGGTAGAGGATTATAAATCGCAGATAGGTTTTTCTGAACGTACAGATGCCGTTATTGAGCCCAAACTATCAATGCAGTGGTTTTGCAAGATGGAAGAAATGGCTAAACCTGCGTTGGATTATGTTTTGAAAGGCGATATTAAGCTAATTCCGGACAAATTCATCAATACCTATAAGTATTGGATGGAAAACGTGAAGGATTGGTGCATTAGCCGCCAGTTATGGTGGGGACAGCGTATACCTGCCTGGTATTTACCAAACGGCCAGTTTGTTATAGCTAAAACTTTAGAAGAAGCATTTGAAGCTGCCAAAAATATACTACCGCAAGTTAAGGCAGAAGAACTAAGGCAGGATGAAGATGTATTGGATACCTGGTTCTCTTCGTGGCTGTGGCCGATATCGGTATTTGATGGCTTTAAGGACCCTAACAATGCGGATATCAATTATTATTATCCAACCAACGATTTGGTTACTGCTCCCGAGATCTTGTTTTTCTGGGTAGCCAGGATGATTATGGCCGGACACGAGTTTAGAGGCGAAGTGCCGTTTAAGAATGTTTATTTAACCGGCATAGTGCGCGATAAAATTGGCCGTAAAATGTCCAAATCATTAGGTAACTCGCCCGATCCACTTGATCTGATAGATAAATATGGTGCCGATGGCGTTAGGGTGGGAATGCTGCGCAGCTCGCCGGCCGGAAACGATTTAATGTTTGATGAAACCCATTGCGAATGGGGCCGTAACTTTTTCAATAAAGTATGGAATGCCTTTAAACTGGTAAAAGGCTGGGAGGTTGATGATAAGCTTACCAATACTAATGCAACCACCATTGAATGGTTTGAAAGCAGGTTTAACGAAGCATTGATAGAGATTGAAAGCAACTTTGCTCAATACCGGATTTCAGAAGCGTTAATGACCACCTATAAACTGGTATGGGACGATTTCTGCGCCTGGTACCTGGAGATGATAAAGCCTGTTTACGAGCATCCAATTGATAGGGAAACACTCAATGCAACCATTGGTTTTTTTGAAAATATTTTAAAAATCCTGCACCCGTTTATGCCATTTATTACCGAAGAGCTATGGCACGACGAGCTTTTTGGAGAACGGTCTGAAAGCGATTGCTGCATCGTTGCGCTATTACCAAGCAATGGGCAAATTAATACCCAGGTATTGAATGAGGTTGAAATTATAAAACAAATCATCACCCAGATAAGAAATGTTCGGAACAATAAACAGATTTCGCCAAAGGAAAAATTAGAACTTTCGGTAAAAGAAAACCCGTCTGTTAACTACCACAATTACGAACAAATTATTAAAAAGCTGGGTAACATCGGCAGCCTGGAAACTGTAAAAGATAAAGTAGCTGGTGCCGTGAGTTTTATGGTAACAACCGACGAGTTTTATATTCCGCTGAATGAGTCTATCGACCCGCAGGTTGAGTGCGAAAGATTGCAAAAGGAGAAAGAGTATTTAATGGGTTTCTTAAAATCAGTTAACTCAAAATTAGGAAATGAGAAATTTATGGCAAACGCCAAGCCCGATGTTATTGAAATAGAATTGAAGAAAAAAGCCGATGCTGAAGCTAAGTTGAAAATCTTAGAAGAGAGCCTTTCAGCTTTGGCTTGCTAATTGCATATAAATTTGTGATAAATTATTGATGGGCGGGCATTCAATTTTCCGCCCTTCCTTGTTATTGCAAATTTTTATATTCAATTTTAACTGTTAAGCCACAACCTTAATGAGTCGGGAAGTCAATTTTTTTAATTTTTCAATAAATAAAATACTTTCAAAAAATCAGTCTATACTTGATCAGGCAAAAATACGCCTTTTATATTATGGCTTTTGGATTGTAGCTGTAGCGGTTGCAGGCTTGTTTGTAAGCGTTTATTTTCAACACCAGTTTTTATTATCTGTCACTGCCGGTATTTTATTTTTCTCCATAGTAGTTCTGTTTAAATATTTAACCTATCGGCCGCATTGGCGCCAAATATCTCACGCACTACTTGTTATTGCTACGCTCATCAATTTAAACAACGTATTTATTGCCCTGCAGACCGTTGATATAATTACTATACAGATCATCTTACTGATTATACTTTTCAGCTTTTACATGTTGGGTCAAAGCTGGGGTTTGTTTTATTCACTGCTTAACCTGATCCCGGTATTGGCTTTTATGGTATTGGAATATAACTCGAATTATTTTATACCAATGCGCCCCGAAAAGGTAGATCAGTCGACTATTATTATCGGCATTTTTGCAAACTTTATTATCATTATTTATATACACAGCCATTTTTACAACGCCTTTTTTAATAATATAAAACAGCTGAAAGAAACGGGTGATGAGCAGCAAAAGCTGAATGCACAATTAGAAGTGGCCATTGATAAGGTTGAAAAGTCATCGCAAATAAAGTCTGAGTTTCTTTCAACCATGTCACATGAAATCCGGACGCCGCTCAACGCAATTATCGGCATGAGTAACCTGATGATTATGGCTAATCCCAGGCCCGATCAGCAAGAAAATCTGAATGTATTAAAGTTTTCAGCAAATAACCTTTTATCTATTGTAAACGATGTACTTGATTTTAATAAAATAGAATCAGGGAAGGTGATTTTTGAAAATTTGAAGTTTAATATGGTAGAGTTGCTGCAAAATATTTGCGGAGCCGAAATATTAAAAGCAGAACAAAAGGGATTAGATTTTGCCTTGAAAATTGATCCCCAGTTGCAAAACAAAACACTTTTTGGCGACCCTACACGTGTAAGTCAAATATTGTTTAACCTAATCAGCAATGCTATTAAATTTACGCCACAGGGCAATATTTGGGTAAAGGCATTTCTTTATGAAGATAAACATAACTCGGTTATTGTAAGCTTTATAGTTAAAGATACCGGCATAGGGATTGAAAAAAATAATTTGGAAAGCATTTTCGAACCTTTTACACAAGAATCAATTACCACTACCCGTCAATACGGAGGTACCGGTTTGGGTCTGGCTATTGTTAAAAGGTTGTTGGAGCTACAGGGCTTACATATGAATGTAAACAGTAAAGTTGGCGAAGGGTCTGAATTTACATTCAATATGGAATTTGCTGTATCTACAGAACGGGTAAGGTATACAGCCGATAAGCATCATCCGTTGTTCCCGGGTAATGAGTTATTGAGTTCCTTGAAACTCCTTATTGCCGAAGATAACCCGGTAAATGTATTACTGATGAAGAAATTATTATCAAAGTGGAATATTACGCCTACCATAGCCGAAAATGGCGAACGGGCTATAGAGGTTTTGCAGTATGGTAATTTCGATCTAATTTTGATGGACCTCCAGATGCCTGTAATGAATGGTTTTGATGCAGCCAAAGAGATACGCAAGCTGCCCGATTCTAAAAAGGCAGGCATCCCTATTATAGCGCTTACCGCCGCGGCTTTAAATGATATTAGGGAACAGGTTTTAAATGCAGGCATGAACGATTACGTTTCCAAACCATTTAAGCCCGAAGAGCTGATGGAGAAAATTCAGAGCCTTGTTGCTGCCGTGCCTCAATAATATTGCTATTTGTAATCGGGTAGTTGGTCAATAAATTGATAATTGCCGGCATTAAAATCAACACTACAATAAAAATGCTGAAGCCCGTTGGTAACCGCCAGTAAGCTTACTTTATGCACCATATTATACCGGGCTATCTGGTCAAATGTTTTCTGATCAATGTTTACTGCGGGCGCTTTACATTCAACCAGAAGGATTTTCTCTCCTGCCGAATTAAAAGCAACAATATCAGATCTGTTGGCTTTGCCGTAAAGTTTATGGCCGCCTTCTATTTTTATTAATGTTTTAGGATATTTTTTTTGCTGAATAAGGTATTGAACAAAATGCTGCCGCACCCATTCTTCGGGAGTAAGAAAAATGTTTTTTTTTCTTATCACATCAAATATAAATAGTTGACCATTTTGATCACTTATTTTGAACGGGTAAGGTGGCAAATGAAGCGGTTGCAGCAATTCCATAGCGCGAAAATGGCTATTTTAAGTTGGTAATCCTAATACGGTTAATACCTTATTGTTATTTGGCCCGTGTCAGTAATTCGGCGTTTACCATTCACAATAAATCTGTAATTTGCAGCCTGAAATGACCGCCACGGATTTACTTAAAGACCTCAAGAATAGAAAATACAAACCCCTGTATTTATTACATGGGGATGAACCCTATTTTATTGATTTGGTAAGCAATTTTGTAGAGCATAAGCTTTTGCCCGATGCCGAAAAAGGGTTTAACCAAACCGTTCTTTATGGTAAGGATACCGATATTATGACGGTGCTGAATGCATCGAAACGATACCCTATGATGGCCGATTACCAGGTTGTGCTGGTAAAAGAGGCCCAGGATATGAAATGGGGGAGCGATGATGCCGACAAAAAGGGAATAAACCCTTTATTAAGCTATTTGGAAAGCCCTTTGCCCAGCACCATACTGGTGTTTTGTTATAAATACGGCAAGTTTGATAAGCGTAAAAAAACATACAAAGCCATTGAGAAGAATGGCGTCATTTTTGAATCAGCGGCTTTGTATGACAGTAAAATACCTGCCTGGATTGATGGTTTTATAGCCGAAAAAGGTTATAAAATCAATCAGCAGGCCTGTATGATGTTGTCTGAATATTTGGGTAACGACCTGTCCAAAATTGCTAATGAGCTGGAAAAGCTGATGCTGAATGTAGCAACCGGGCAAGAGATAACGCTTAAGCACATTCATGATAACATTGGCATAAGCAAGGAGTATAATGTTTTTGAATTGCAAACGGCCCTGGGCAAAAAGGATGCTTTTAAAGCCAATCAAATTATAAATTATTTTGAAGCAAACCCCAAGGCTAATCCCATCGTATTGGTTTTGGGTAATTTGAATAATTTTTTTAGCAAGGTGCTTGTTTATCATTATGTGAGAGATAAATCGCAACAAGACCTTGCCCGCGAATTAGGCATCAGTCCTTTTTTTGTAAAGGATTATGAGCAGGCAGCGCGTAGCTATAATTACGGTAAAACCATGCAGATTATAAGTTACCTGCGCGAGTACGATTTGAAGAGTAAAGGTGTTGATTCAACTACTGATCATGGCGGATTAATGAGGGAACTGGTATTTAAGATATTACACTAATTTTATTATTTTACCTTTGAATGGGGATGTAATTGTTTATTTCTTTTTTTCCTTGTATTTATGTGAAAAAGCTTTTGTTTGGTGCTTTAAACCTGATAATTAAATAATTATAAATGCTATTTCGCTCATCAGAAGAAAACAATATCAATAAAGTAGAAGATGCACATCCTGACCTGATGGCATTTTTTAATGCTATGGATGAGGTGTTTTTTTCTGTCGATATGACCAGCTCAACCTTAATCCAGATATCAGACGCATGCGAGGCCTTGTATGGTTATAAGCCCATTGATTTTTTGGTAAATAATAAACTTTGGTTTGAATTGATCCATCCGGATGATAAATATTTAGCCCGGGATGAAGATGAAATATTAAAACGTGGCGAATCTGTAAACAGTGAGTATAGAATTATCCATAAAAATGGCACCGTTCGTTGGATTGAAAAAAAAATTATCCCTGGTTTAAATGAGTCGGGAATGCTGGTAAGGGTAGATGGCATTACAAGAGATATAACGCTGCGCAAGCAAAAGGAAGAAAATCAGCGGGAAACGGACATCAGATATCGCCAGATTGTTGAAAATGCACAGGAGGGTATCTGGACAATTGATGTTAACAACAAAACAAATTTTGTAAACAAAAAAATGGCCGATCTGCTGGGATATACCCCTGCCGAAATGATCGGAAAAGAGCTTTTTGATTTTGTTGATGCTGCTGAAAAGGAATATCTCATGGCATGCATGGAAAGGAGACGGAAAGGAGCCAGGGAAAATCTTAATATCAGGTACAAAAAAAAGAATGGAGACGATTTTTGGGCAAACATATCGGCAAATCCTATTCTTAACGAAGAAGGTCACTATCAGGGTGCGCTGGCAATGGTTATTGATATAACGCAGCGAATGGCTAATGAAGAAGCACTTAAAATATCAGAAGCCAATTTGCGCACCATATTCGAGAATACTGATACTGCTTACATATTGTTTGATTCGGAACTGAAGATAGTTTCCTTTAATATTTTGGCTCAAAAATACTCAGAAAGCCATAACAATCAGACACTGGAAACTAACAAAGAAATACAATATTATTTTTCGGCAGAAAGGTGGCCTTTTATAGCAGAAACGCTTAAAAAAGTGGCCGCCGGCGAAATGATTAATTATGAATTGAGCTATACGAAAAATAACGGCATTGTTCAATGGCATGATGTGCGCTGGCTTAATGTGAAAAATAATGAAGATAAAAACTGGGGTTTTATTTTAGCCAATAAAGATATAACCGAGGCAAAAAATGCTGCCCTTGAACGGGAGAGGATAACTGCTGATTTGATACAGCACAATAATGACCTGGAACAATTTACGTATATTATTTCGCACAATTTGCGGGCTCCCGTTGCTAACATAATGGGGCTTGCCGATATGCTCAAAGAGCACGATTTTGATCAGGAAGTGAGAAATGAGGTGGTGGATAGAATTTCACTATCCATAAAGAATATTGATGTTATTATACAGGATTTGAACAGTATTCTGCAAGCAAGGGGAGCTGTTAATGAAAAAAAGGAAGCAGTTTATTTTGATGACGTTGTAAACTCCATAAAAACAAGTATCTACAATACCATGATAACTGAAAATGTGCAATTCAAGTGCTCATTTGAGGAAATTGAGTCCATTTTTACTATTCGCAGTTATATCTATAGTATATTTTATAATCTTTCATTAAACAGCGTAAAATATTGTCGCGCCGATGTCTCGCCCGTTGTTACCATTACAAGCCATGTGGTGGATGGTGAAATTGAGATCTGTTTTAAGGATAACGGAAAAGGGATTGATCTGGATAAAAACGGCGAGCATTTATTTGGCCTTTATAAACGCTTTGACACTACTACAGAAGGAAAGGGAATGGGGCTTTTTATGGTAAAAACCCAGGTTGAAGCGCTTGGAGGTTCTATTAAAGTAAAAAGCAAGTTGGGCGAGGGGACAGAATTTGCTATCCGGTTTAAGCCGCGGTTGGTAACGCCCAATATTTAGTTTCACCAACCGCAGCAAATTTATCAGGCCGCTTCTTCAAATTTAACAACTGTAACTCTCAGTCTGTCGTCAGGCATACCATCTGTTTCAAATAAAAGGGTAACCTTGCCATCTTTACCTTCAATGGCTAGGGTTACTTCCCTATCGGTACCTTGTTCGTCGGTAATAGTTGCTTTAATAACCCATTTACCTTCCTTAAAAGGAATCGTCCAGTTACAGACATCAGATTTTATTTTACCGGTCATTTTGTGTTCATCGTTCACATTGATAGCCAAATCTGTTTTGTTAATGTCAACTATTGCTTTTTCGTCTACCGTTCGCTCAACAGTGCCAGCGGCATTAAGATGTTCTGTTTTTGCAGTTGTAATAGTTACTTTTTTACCGCATTGGGCAAAACTAATGCTACATGCTGCTGTCAGCATTAAAAAGATAAGTGTAAGGGATTTCATGTTGTTGTTTATTATTTATTGTTTGTTATTTTGTTGCTTATTTCCCGGTGAGGAGACCTTTTATTCCATCACACATCTTTTTTATGCGATAAATAGATGCGTTTGAATTTCTCCTTTTATCAATCTCAATCATAAGTTTCCCCGGCGATTCGTTAGCATAAAATTCGGTTCTGTCTGCAAGTCTGGTTGTCACATCAAAATAGTCTTTGTCTGATTTGGCCAGGCTATTGGGAGAAATGCTCTGGTTAATATATTCCTGTACGCGAGCTGTATTTCCGTCGGGAAAAACTGCCGTGAATTTGTATTTGTCGTTATCATCGTGCACCGCTATGGCAATATCACGGTTGTTAATCTGGAGTTTTGACCATACTAAAAAGGTACCCAGCGCTATCAGGCAGAAGGCAGTTAAATAAAAGCTTGTTTTCATTTTACCACTAATTAAGTTTAAGATTCTGTTGTTTAATTTACCCGGCAAACAAAAATCGATGTTTGTTTAACAAATATATATGTTTACTATGGTAATATGCAATACATAGTTCTATAAAAATAACACATTATTATGTATGTGTTTGATTATAAGATATATAATTATTTAATAAAATTTGCAAATCTGAAAGTTGATGATAAAAAGCTCATCAGAATGGCTTTTACACCAGAATATTGGTGAGAAAACTGAAGAAAAACTAAATAGATTTCTTTTTCGTATAAAAGATAAGTTGTTAAGATGACATTTTAAAAATGCGCATGTTAATGCTTTTATTAAACCCTGCAGGCATAATTAATTTAAATGATTGAAGACCTAAAGCATCAGGCTATTGAACACTTTTTACATTTTGGTCTCGCAGACGATAAGGAGCTCATCGAAATAGTAGAACTTGCGGCAGCGGTTGCAAATGTGCCATATGCAGTAATAACCTTTTTAGATAACGACACCGTTTACTTAAAAATCAGAAAGGGGATGACGGTTACCTCATCGCCTAAGCATTTAAGTTTTTGCACGCATATAGTTAACAGGGATGAAGTTGTTATAGTTACAGATACTTTAAAAGACGAAAGATTTTCTGATCATCCTAAAGTAAACGGTGGTATGGGTTTACGTTTTTTTGCGGGTATACCAATCATCTCCCCCAATGGAACGAAAATAGGATCACTTATTGTGCTCGATAAAAAGCCACACACATTGGATACTCATCAGCAGTTGGTGCTGAAAATATTGGGTAACCAAATAATGAAGATAATAGAGGCACGGGCAACCACCGAGCTACTCCATAAAAAACAGGCAGAATTGGAAGAACAAAAGGTTCTTAACATACAGGCTAATATCCGTTTGCGCTCGTTTTTTGAGAGTTCAACAAATTTCCAGGTATTACTGAACAGAAATGCCGAGGTTATGGACTTTAATAAAACAGCCTATAATTTTATCAGAGCGGTACACAAAACCGAGATGAAGAGCGGCGACCAGTTTATAAAATACCTGCATCCGGAGTTTGTTGCAACCTTTATAGACAAATATCAATTAACATTAAAGGGAACCAAATCCGCTGTTGAAGGATCAACGGATTATGATGAATTAGGGGTAATTTGGTGGGAAGCATCATTCGAGGCAGCGCGTGATACCAATAACGAAATAATAGGAGTATCATACATTATCCGTAACGTAACCGAAAGAAAAATTAAAGAACAAAAAATATTGGCGCAAAACGCTTCATTAATAAAAATAGCGCACATCCAGGCACATGAATTTCGGGCGCCATTAACCACCATAATGGGTTTGATGTATTTAATTAAAGAAGAAAACTACGAAGCCCCATCAGAATATATCGAATTATTGGAACAGGCAGTTGATGCATTGGATACCACTATACGGCACATTGTAAGTAATATAGATGATATGGTTATTGATAATTATACCGCTGATCTACAGAAAAAATAGCGATAGGATAAAAGATGAAAATAAAAGGCGGCTTATATGGGCCGCCTTTTGTTTTTAACAACAATGTATTTAAATAGTGGAAGGGCTTCTGATTAAGCCAATTAAAAATGCAATTACTGCAATTACCAATAAAGCATGTATAATGCCGCCCGCCGAGTAGGCAAATACGCCAATCGCCCATCCAATTACGAGGATGACTGCGATGATATAAAGAATTGATCTCATGATGATATGTTTTTTATGTTAGATGTACTAACCATGGTAGTAAAACCGTGCCAAAGCCTGAATTAAGTAGCAAGGATATTCCTTAGAGTGATTTTTGTTTAGAATAAACTACAGTTGTTGTTTAGTGGAAGAACGTCGATATTCACGCTTGTCATTTTTCTCAATTTCATTATCTTCGGGTAAGCATCTTGATTGATTTGTAAACCTAAACGCCAATTTGGGACACATAAATGTATAACATTACTCTTATTTGTACGACACACAAAGACATTGGAAATTGTAACTCAGAAGAATTGTACAAGATCATATATTACCACAACCCGGAAATAATATTTGAAGAACTGCGCCCCACGATTTACGATGAGTGCTATACTTTCAACTCTTTTGGTATTCCTGAGCGCACGACCTTAGAATCAAAAGCTATTACGATGTATTTGCAGACTCACGATTTAAAGCATATTGCGGTTGTTAGTACTGACGAGGATGAAAATTTAGATACTAAATTCAATTCTATGAACGCTTATCAAAGTTGGCGTAATATTATAAGCGAAATTGAATTTTTAGAGAGGTGCCATGGATTTTCGTTTATTAACAGTCCCGAATGTGAACAGCTTTTTGAAGATATAAAAACACTTGAAAAAAAAGTATTAGAGTCATCTGGCAATGAAAGCTTATCTCAAATATTTTTATTGGCTGACAAAGGTGTTAATGATTATGAAGATGGAATAATTAAAAATATATACCAATATAGCGAAGCAAACAAATACGATACAGCATTGATGTTTATCGGGGCTGCTCACAGGAAATCGATTATCCAAAAAATACAGGAATACGACAAAGCGAGCAAACTAAAACTGAACTGGACATTGTACAACAAAGTGTAGATGTCCGCCAACTAAACGGGTTTAAACTTTGAGCATTTAATTTTTGGAAAAGCCAATCACGAGGTGGTCAAATAGGTTAGCATCTTTCATTGAGTCAACGACGCTTGTTAGTGGAGGCGTTGGTAAGGTGAAAACTTGTCTGTAGTCTTCTTTAATGCTTTTATCTAATTCTTTTTGAAATACTTCCCTGACTTTTAGATGTGCCTTATACATATTGTCCATTGATACAATCTTTGATACAGTAAATTCTGATGTTATTGTCTGTTCGTACAGAAAGGATTTAGCAATATTTTCAATTGAAAAAGTTAACGAAATTTTAAGCTTTAACGGTATTGTTGGATTATTTCCCGCGTAGCGGAACTGTAAGTAATGCATTAAGTCACCTCTTAATATACCGTTTTCCTTAGGAGGGTTTATTGTTGACTTTAAATATTCAATAGCTAAATCCATAATCAAAAAATATTAGTTTAAAATATTAGTTTTCGGGTATATGTAAAGGTTCTGATTGTTTTTGTTATAAATTTTTTTCTTCTTCAAGAAAGACTTTTATGTCACCAACACTTGGTTCAAGGTCAATACGTTTCATTGACCGTCTCTTTACTTCAAATGCGTACAACTCATCCACCAAATATTGAAAATCTTCAAATATTGTATTATCGTTCTTTCTTAATCTTCGTTCTTCTGTTATGTAATCTTTACACGCACTCCACCATCTAATTGCAAAATAAGAAAAGCCAGCCCAAACCATTTCTTTCTCTAAATACCCTTTTCTAAGCATTATTCCAACGGATTCAAAAAAGTTTATCACTGCTTCTTGTATGTCGGCATGTGTCGTACCTGAAAGCAATTGAGTTGCTAATTTTTTTCTTTCGGCAATTAGTGCTGTACCATCAAACTTATCTTCAAAATCAGATTGTTGGCGCATTTGCAAATCCAAACGCCCTCTACTTAATTGTTTATTTATCATAACGATTGTGGATGCTACTAACGCCCACGATGCAATCGCTGTTGCTGCTACCCAAAATACTTCGCCATTCATATTATATACAATTAATTATTTGTGGTTATTTAAATTATAACTAAATCTATAACAAATTTAAACAATTAATTGTCTGCTGTTCGAAGCCTTCCGACTTTGATCTACTATACCTGTAGATTGTATCTATACTACACATCCACACAAATTCATTTTCACTTTATCACCACTTTTTAACATCTTTACCTATCTTTTTAAAAACGGATACAAATGCAATATTGGCTCGTAAAATCGGAACCTGTAAAATATAGTTGGGAGAAATTTAACCAGGATGGTCGTACTTTTTGGGATGGTGTACGCAACTACCAGGCCCGTAATAACTTAAGAGAAATGAAAGCCGGCGACCTGGTTTTGTTTTACCACAGTAACGAGGGTAAAGCGGTGGTAGGCATAGCCAAAGTGGTAAAAGAATTTTACCAGGACCCAACTACATCCGATCCTAACTGGGTGGTGATTGATCTTGCGCCTGTTGAGGGTCTAAAAAGGCCGGTAACACTTGAAGAAATAAAAGCAGACGAACGCCTTAAGGACATAGGTTTGGTTAGACAGGGACGCTTATCTGTAATGGGCCTTAAGCGAGAAGAGTTTGATCGTATTGTTGAATTGGGCAGCAATTAATAACTCCAGATGCATAAAAAATTAAAAGTTGATCCCTTTATCAGGATCGGTACTGTGACATTGTTCTTTGCTTCGGCTTTGAAAGCCAGTGCCCAGCAGGAATTTAAGCCTTTCGAAAACTTATTTACCATACCCCAAAGCTACATAGTTAAACATGTAAATGTGCCGCCGGTTATTGATGGCGACATTAATGATGCTGTTTGGCAACAGGCCCAATGGACAGATGATTTTAGGGATATTGAAGGTGATTTGAAACCCGATCCGCCGCTAAAAACTAAAGTGAAAATGCTTTGGGATGATAGTTGCCTGTACATAGCTGCTCAAATTAATGACCCGGGTGTTTGGGCCACTATAAAACAGCACGATGCGGTTATTTTTTATGATAATGATTTTGAGGTTTTCATCAACCCTAATAATACTACTCATCAGTATTTTGAGATAGAATACAACGCTTTGAACACCGTTTTTGATCTGTTTATGAACAAGCCTTACCGCAATAATGGTAATGCTATGATTAACTGGAATACCGAAGGTTTACGATCGGCAGTAAAGATACAGGGTACCATGAACGACCCGTCGGATGTTGATCAGGGCTGGACTATAGAGATGGCTATTCCGTTTAAAGCAGTAAGCATAGGAAACAATGTACAGGTGCCCCGTGACGGCAGTTTTTGGCGCATCAATTTTTCACGGGTAGAGTGGGATACCAAAGTTGTTGACGGTAAATATGTTAAACTAAAAGATAATACTGGGCGCAGTTTACCCGAACATAACTGGGTATGGTCGCCGCAGGGGGTAATAAATATGCACTTTCCCGAGCGGTGGGGTTATCTGCAATTCAGTAAGGGTAACACAAATAATACAGTGTTTACTTTGCCATATTCTGAACAGCAAAAACGATATTTATGGCTCATATATTATCGTCAAAAGCAATGGCAGCAGGAGCATGGTAGTTATGCAAAGTCAATTGAAGAGTTGGGTTTAAAAAGTGAAATAAACATCGGTAACAGTACCAACACATTGCAAATGGAAGCTACTGTGCACCAGTTTATAGCATTTATTACTGATAAAACCGATAATATCACCTGGAGCATTAATCAGGATGGACTAATCGGCAGATAAAAATTTTCGTCAAATGAATAAACGTGATTTTTTAAAGGCCAGCCTGTTGGTTGGCGTAGCATCGCAATTACCTTTAGGCAGCGAGGCAGCAACTTTGTCAAAGAAAAAAAGCAAAAAGCTTAAAAATTGGGTTTGGACCAATCCCAACCAAAAAGATACTGATGATGAGTTAAAAACCCGCTATGCTGCTTTTAAAGCTGCCGGTATTACCGGGATGTTTTTTGAAGCTGATAGCGAACGACATTTCCGCGCGGCCAAAGCACAGGGATTGGAAACTCACCGCTGGATGTGGACCTTTAACCGCGCTGAATTGATAACCATACACCCGGAATGGTATAGTAAAAACAGGAATGGTGAATCGTGCGCCGATAAACCGCCGTATGTTACTTATTACCGCTGGCTATGCCCATCGAGACCCGAAGTACAGCAATACCTGGAACAACAGGTTACCGATATTTTAAGCAAAGACTATGTTGATGGCATCCACCTGGACTATGTGCGCTATTGCGATGTGATTTTACCATTAAACCTATGGGATCATTATAAGATTGAACAAACACGCGAGCTGCCTCAATATGATTATTGCTATTGCGAGGTCTGTCAGGCACATTTTAAAGATCAGTACGGCATTGAACTTTCATCACTGCAATACCCGGAGGCCAGTTTATCATGGCGTTTATTCAGATATGGCAATATCAGCAGGGTGGTAAACAGTTTATCAGATATAGCCCATCAGCATAAAAAACAAATTACCGCAGCCGTTTTCCCTACGCCTGAGATTGCTCGTCGCAACGTTAGACAGGATTGGACCAACTGGCGCCTTGACGGCGTATGCCCTATGATTTACCACGGCTTTTACAATGAGAAACCCAGCTGGATAGGCGATGCCGTTAAAGAAGGTGTACACTTTTTAGCCGGCTCATTCCCGCTGTATGCAGGTTTATATTTATCTGACTTTAAAGACAATGATGAAATAGGGCAGGGGATACAATACGCCTTAAAAAACGGAGCTTCTGGAGTGTCCTTATTTGGCAACGTAACACAACCCGTTCTGGACGTTTTAAAGCAACAAATAGCAACAACGCCTTTAGTTTAAAAGGCGTTGTTGTTTCTTTTTTCCTTAGGAAAAAATGACGAATTACCTGAACACTAAAATTTGCCATAAAAGTTAGTGATGTCAAAATAAATAGCTACTTCTTTCCCGTCGGCTGTGGTGATGTTAATAATATCGTAAGTTCTTTTTTCGTGAAAAATTAATGCTTGCGAGTGCGGCCTCGATCCGGGATAATTTTGTTTGATCCAGGCATATTCTGCGCGTCCTCCGGCGCCTTCTGTGGTTTCGGTTATTACAATAGCTTTATCGTACGTTGAGCCGTCCTTTTTGCCCGTGGTTTTAATATTATTAACGGTATCCCGCTTGGCGAATCTATCGTCCGCTTTGGCAGCAAACGAAAAGTAGAAAATAAACATAAATGATAACAAGGTAATTCTCATAACTGCTGATTTAAGTATGAAACTAATTTAGCAATTATTTTAATAAACTATGTTTTTAGTTTATTTTATTCTCCGTGCTCAAAAAACAATGCTTTTAATTCCGTGGCATCATTAGGCTTCATTTTGCCACCTAATATTAGGCGTAACTGTCTGCGACGTAATGCGCCTTCATACAAAATCATGTCTTCGGCAGTTTCGGGAATCAGTTCGGGCACGGGTATGGTGCGGCCATTCTGATCAAGCGCTACAAAGGTATAATAAGCCTCGTTGCTCTTTACTTTTGAGCCCGATGGAATATTCTCGGCCCAAACATCAAGCCTAACCTCAACAGAAGTAGTAAATGCGCGGGATACTTTTGCCTCAATGGTAATTACATCACCCAGTTTAATAGGGTTTTTAAAAGAAACATTATCAACAGATGCGGTAACTACTATACGGTTGCAATGTTTTTGTGCCGATATGGCCGCAGCGATATCCATCCAGTGCAGTAAGCGGCCCCCCATTAAATTGTTTAGTGTGTTGGTATCATTGGGTAATACCAGTTCATTCATTATGGTATGCGAGTCTTTAGGTAGCTTTCCTTTCATTGAGTGCAATTTTTACAAAGATAGCTTTTTGATGAGAGATTAGAGGTTAGTGATTGGAGGTTAGGGTTGTTCATGTCTTTATAATCCAATGTTGTTTTCCCAATTAAAACCAATCTCTCATCTCTGACAATCGCTTTTAAAAACGAGGCACCTATGGAGCCTAAAAAACAGCATATTTGTCTATAAACAGGTAGCTCCTGCGGAGCTTAAACAGATAAATCGAGTGCCTCCAGCGGAGTCGCCTGTTTATAGCATAAATACAATAACGTAATCAGGCTCCAGCGGAGCCTCCTTTAATCGATATATTAAAAAAAAGTGATTCCAACGTCCAACCTCCAATCACTAACCTCTAATCTCCCCTCACTAACCTCTTGCCAATTCAACACAATTCAATTAGCTTTATGAGCTTAAAAAAATCAATTTAGTTTTTATGAAATATCAATTTGTGCGGGGCAGTTTAATAGGTATGCTCGCATTGGGCATGGTGTTGCCTTTGGGTTTAATGGCGCAGGGCAAGCAACAATATGGCAGTTTAGCCGAAGCCTTGCAATCCGGTCGTAGTTTGTATGGCAGTCAGGGGCCGCAAAGTGTTAACTGGACTAATAGCGGCAACAAATATTCGTACACCGATAATGACGAAATTCACTCCATGGACCCTAAAACACTTAAGGAGGAGTTGATTTTTAAAAATGAGGGATTAACTTTTCCCGGCACCAGCAAAAGTTTTGATTATGAATCGTTTCAATGGTCGCATGACTCTAAACACCTGGTATTTAAAACCAATTTGAGGAAGATTTATCGTCGGTCGGGCATATCAGATTACTATATTTATGATCTGGAAAGCAAGCAACTGAAACAGGCTGCTAAGGATGCCCGCACGGCCGAGCTATCGCCCGATGGTTCAAAGGTGGGTATTGAGCGTAACGGCAATATGTTTACTTACGACTTTGCTACCGGTAAAGAACAGCAGTTAACCGGCGACTCGACCAGCGAAAATGGTATTTTCAACGGCCATTACGATTGGGTTTATGAAGAAGAATTTGGACAGGAACAAGCCTGGAACTGGTCGCCTGATAGTAAATATATGGCTTTTTGGCAATTTGACGAGCATAAAGTGCCCGATTTCCAGATGACCAATTATGAAGGCCAGCATCCGGATAACATTCATATCTCTATCCCGCAGGTAGGTGATGCCAATCCATCGGTTAAAATTGGGGTAATTGATGTAGCATCGGGTAAAAAGGTATGGTTAACGCCTGATGAAACCGGCGATTTCTATATCCCCCGCATCTACTGGACCAGCAACCCTGATGTATTGGCCATGATGACTTTAAACCGTGCCCAAAATCATCTTAAACTATATTTCTTTAACGTAAAAACAGGTGAGCACCATGTGGTAATGGAAGAGCAGAACAGCACCTGGGTAGCTATATTTAACTTTTATACCAATGTGAATGATATGATCTATTTCCCCGAAAAGTCGAAAGAGTTTTTCTGGGTGTCTGATCGTTCTGGATATTACCACATCTATCGGTACAATTATGATGGTAAGCTTATTAACCAGGTAACCAAAGGCAACTGGGATATGATCAAAGTATCAGGTATCGACCCGGAAAGTAAAAAGATCTATTACCTGTCGGCAGAGACTTCGGGTTTGGAGCAGCAGTTTTACTCTATTAAGTTTGATGGCAGCGATAAAAGCAAACTATCAACCGTGCCCGGTTTCCATGACATCAACATGTCGCCTAATACCAAGTATTATCTTGACTCGTACAGCAATGTAAGTACGCCATTGCATGTTGCTTTAGATGATGATAAGGGCAAAACCCTGAAGATGCTGGAAGAGAATAAAGGCGTAAGCGATTTTATTAGTACCCACGCTTATTCGGCCCCTGAGTTTTTTAACTTTAAAACAGCTGATGGCACCAGCCTCGACGGTTATATTATTAAGCCTTTCAACTTCGACCCCAATAAAAAATACCCGGTGGTGATGACCGTTTATGGTGGTCCCGAATCGCATGATGTATTTAACAGCTTTTCGGCCGATATGTGGCAGCAATGGCTGGCTCAAAACGGTTATATTGTGGCTAATGTAAACAACCGGGGTATTGCCAATTACGGCAGCGCTTTTATGAAAATTGTTTACAAGCAATTAGGTAAATACGAAAGTAATGACTTTGCCGAAACCGCAGGATACCTGGCTAAACTGCCTTTTGTTGATAGTGCAAAAATGGCCATTATGGGTACCAGCTACGGTGGCTACAGTACCACCTACACCTTACTAACCCATCCGGGTGTGTTTAAGGTGGGTATAGCCAACTCGCCGGTTACCGACTGGCGTTTGTATGATGATATTTATACCGAGCGTTACATGGCGCCATTGAGTGAAAATGAAGAGGGTTACAAAAACAGTTCAGATATGACGCATGCTGCCAAACTGAAAGATCACCTGTTCCTTATCCACTCCATGAGTGATGATAATGTGCACCCGGCTAATACCATGCAACTGTTAACTGCTTTAACCAATGCCGGTAAGGATGTTGATTTGCGTATCTATCCTCCTGGAGCACATGGTGCAGCTTATAACTGGCCAAGTTATATCTTGATTGAAAGCGCAAGCTATCAGTATTTAGAACGGTACCTGAAAGGCAACTGTGATTTACCCAATTTGAACGCCAAGTAGGTCTGAACTAAGATATAAGGGATTTGAGGATGGCAGGATGATATTTTTATCCTGCCATCTTTTTTTTGCACTAATAAAAAGTTTGTCCGTCCGCTCCCCGGGCCGGACACGTGTGGACGACCGGACAAGCTTTTTTAATAACTGCGCGTCATTGCAATGATGTTTTATTGGTTATTTTTTTAGTTATTAAGATTCAGCGTTTTTCTCCACAAATCCGAAATCGAACATCCGATAATCCGAAATTCACAATAACTTTGCTATCTTCAAACAAAAGGATTATAGCTGTCATGCCGGATTTTTCACACTTACACGTACATACTCAATTTTCACTGCTCGACGGTGCTGCCGATATATCAAAACTATACAAAAAGGCAGCAGCAGATGGTATGAAGGCCCTTGCTATTACCGACCATGGTAATATGTTTGGCGTGTTTAAGTTTGTAGCCGAAGCCGGTAAGCATGGTGTAAAACCTATTGTAGGCTGCGAGTTTTATGTGGTGGATGATCGCCATAAAAAACAATTTACCAAAGAGAAGAAAGATAAACGCTACCATCAGCTGATGCTGGCTAAAAATCCCGAAGGCTATAAAAACCTGGTAAAACTTTGCTCGCTGGGTTACATGGAGGGCCTTTACAGTAAATGGCCGCGTATTGATAAAGAGCTTATACTAAAGCACCATAAAGGCATTATTGCCACTACCTGTTGTTTGGGTGCATCGGTACCGCAGGCTATTTTAAGAGGTACCGAAGAAGAGGCAGAAATTGAGTTTAAATGGTGGCTGGATCTGTTTGGCGAAGATTACTACATCGAGTTACAGCGCCATAACCTCCCCGAGCAAAATACCGTTAATGCGGTGCTGCTTAAATTCGCTAAAAAGTATAACGTAAAGGTGATTTGTTCTAACGATTCGCACTACGTGGATCAGCAGGACTCTAACGCCCATGATATTTTGCTTTGCGTAAACACTGGCGACATGCAAAGCACACCCATTGCTACCGACGAAGAAGGTGGTAAGGGCTATCGTTTCGGTTTTCCTAATGATCAGTTTTATTTTAAAACGCAGGACGAAATGGGCAAGCTGTTTCATGACCTGCCCGAATCATTGGATAACACCAACGAGATTGTTGACAAGGTGGAGGTATTGAAGCTTAAACGCGATATTTTACTTCCAAACTTTGTTATTCCCGATGAATTTAAAATTCACAGTGAGCTTACGCCGGACTCAGATACCCTTAACCAATGGGAATATTTAAAGCATTTAACGTATACAGGGGCTAAGGAAAGATATATTGATATTTCGCCAGAGGTGCAGGAACGGATAGACTTCGAGTTGTTTACCATACGAACCATGGGTTTTGCGGGCTACTTTTTAATTGTGGCCGATTTTATAAAGCATGGTCGTGAAATAGGCGTGTTCATTGGCCCTGGTCGTGGTTCTGCTGCCGGGTCTGTGGTAGCGTATTGTACCGGGATCACCAATATCGACCCAATGAAATACAACCTCCTGTTCGAGAGGTTTTTGAACCCTGATCGTAAGTCAATGCCCGATATTGATACAGACTTTGACGATGCCGGTCGTCAGAAAGTGATTGATTATGTGGTTGATAAATATGGCAAAAACCAGGTAGCGCAAATTATTACCTATGGCTCTATGGCTGCCCGTACCAGTATACAGGATGTTGGCCGCGTGCTGGATATGCCACTGTCTGATGTAAATGCCATTAAAAAGCTGGTTCCTGATACCTTGGGCATCACCCTGAGAGATGCCATAGAGCAGGTTCCGGAGCTGAAAGAAATATTAAAAGGGAATGACCTCAAAGCACAGGTACTGCGTGAAGCAGAGAAGCTGGAAGGCTCGGTACGTAACACAGGTGTACATGCAGCAGGTATTATTATTGCCCCTTACGATTTAACAGATATTGTACCCGTTGCCGTAGCCAAAGATTCTGATCTGCTGGTTACCCAATATGATGGCCGTGTAATTGAAGATGCAGGCGTAATAAAGATGGACTTTTTGGGATTAAAAACCCTTACCATTTTAAAGGATGCCCTGCGATTGATTAAACAAAATCACGGCGTAGTAATCGAAATAGATTATATCCCGCTGGATGACCTGAAGACGTTTGAGCTTTATCAGCGTGGCGATACCAACGGTACGTTCCAGTTTGAAAGTGATGGTATGCAAATGTATCTGCGCGATTTAAAGCCCGATAAGTTTGAGGATTTGATTGCCATGAACGCCCTCTACCGTCCGGGGCCGATTGAGTACATACCCAGCTTTATTAAGCGTAAACACGGTGTTGAACCGGTAGCGTTCGACTTGCCGGATATGGAGGAATATCTTGGCGAAACCTACGGTATTACCGTGTATCAGGAACAGGTGATGCTTTTATCGCAAAAGCTGGCAGGCTTTAGTAAAGGCGATGCCGACGTATTGCGTAAAGCAATGGGTAAAAAGCAAATTGAGGTACTCAACAAAATGGAATCCCAATTTATGGATGGTGCCGCCGCTAAAGGTCATCCTAAAGATAAACTGACTAAAATATGGAACGATTGGAAGGCTTTTGCCCAGTACGCATTCAATAAATCGCATTCTACCTGTTATGCTTTTGTGGCCTACCAAACCGCCTACCTGAAGGCGCATTACCCATCCGAGTACATGGCAGCGGTTTTAAACAACCAGAATAACATGGAGAAGATTACCTTTTTTATGGAGGAATGTCGCCGTATGGGTGTGGAAGTTTTAGGGCCCGATATTAACGAAAGTGACATGTCTTTCGCAGTAAATAAAAGAGGGCAGGTGCGTTTCGGGTTGACTGGTGTAAAAGGTGTGGGCGATAAAGCTGTTGAAAGCATTATAGAAGAGCGTGACAAAAATGGTCCGTATAAATCTGTTTATGATTTTGCCCAGCGCAGCAATACTCGCAGCGTTAATCGTAAAGCGTATGAGAATTTAGTTTATGGGGGCGGATTTGATGAGTTTGGCATTAACCGTGCCCAATTCTTCGCTAAAACAGAAAATGGCGTATTAACCGGTATAGAACGCTTAATTAAATATGCTAACGACTATCAGAATGTACAAAGCAGCTCGCAGTCGTCATTATTTGGTGGGGGGGTAGCATCGTATGTGCCTGAACCTGCCATGCCCGAATCGGAAGAATGGGCACTGATAGAAAAACTAAAATACGAAAAGGAAGTAATCGGCATCTACCTGACCGGTCACCCGTTGGATAATTACAAGGTAGAGCTGGAAAGATACTGCAATACCAATATCAGCGACCTGAAGATGATGCAGAAAGCCCGTTCGGGTGAGGGTGGTGAGGAAATTATGACAGCCTTTGCCAACCTGCGCAGGCGTGGCGAAATCTGTATTGGCGGCTTGGTATCAACCGTTCAGCATAAAATGACCAAAACGGGTAAGCCTTTCGGCACCTTTGTTTTGGAAGACTACAACGAATCGTACGAGTTTGCTTTATTTGGCGATGATTATGTAAAGTTCCGTAACCTGCTGGTAAGTGGTTACTTTTTGCACCTGAAAGGTATTATTGAAGAAAAATTCAGGCAGAAAGATAACTGGGACATGAAGATACTCACCATGAGCCTGCTATCAGAAATGCGCGACAGGCTCACTAAATCGCTTACCGTTTGTTTGGAACTGAATAATTTGAACAGTCAGCTATTGGATAATATTCAGGAGTTGATTAATACCAATAACCAAAAGTACCCGGTAAAAAATTGTACGCTGCGCTTTATGATTAAAGATAGGGATGATAACCTGCTGGTTGAACTCCCCTCAAAAAACTTTAAAGTAAACCCCAGCGACGATTTAATGGCCGAAATTTACAGCTTAACCAATGTACAGCCGGTGTTGAATTGATAGGGGGGATAAGCAATCCCTAGTTTTGTCTGAATCAGAATTTACTGAATTTTAGAATTTTCAAGATGCAACAGTTTAATTCTGTTCATTCTTTAATTCTGTAAATTCTGATTCACACATTCTTTATTCCGTTACTTCCGGTACTTGTGTGGGTATCTGATACGGCACAAAAAGCAATATTACCGCTACGCTTTGTACCACAAGCTGTGCGAGCGACAAATACAACGCATTGGTTAGTTTTGATTTTAATAAAACCGGTAAAGCAATAGCCGTTGCCGAAAAGCTGAGCAATAGCAAAACCAGCAATACCCATCTTATCCAGCTATATCCGCCTCGTACCAGGTAGGCAGCGCCCATCAGCAGTATAATGGATACCAGCGTAACATCCATATCCAACGATCCGCGGTTACTGAATAAAAGATAACCGATAACAGTTAACACGGCCGACAGTCTGAGCAAATTGGATGATTTATTGGCGTTTGGGTGCATTTGATACTATAAATATTTGCCGCGAAATTAAATATAATTAGCACAATTGAAAGGGTTTTTCCGTCCGTCCGGCCGGAGTGGCCGGTACCTGCGGCCGGACGGACAAAAAGTCTAGAGCAGAAAGCTAAAAGCTGAAAGTCGGTGCCCATGTTGGTGTTGTCACCATAGCCGTTAACTTAAGGGATTAAAGACTTTGTTAATGATTCGGAATGCGGGCTCTTTACCTTTTTTAGGCTCAATCATTAGGCTTTTAATGATCGGACAGAGGAATAGTTCACACCAACTTT
>Ga0302303_10000166_pt1 | contig 69238 bp, 78 predicted proteins | sample III_Palsa_E2_1_FD_194542 | JGI IMG/M metagenome (GOLD analysis project Ga0302303, IMG submission 194542) | Peat permafrost microbial communities from Stordalen Mire near Abisko, Sweden - III_Palsa_E2_1 | ecosystem: Environmental > Terrestrial > Soil > Palsa > Peat permafrost | place: Sweden...
AATTCATTAATTTTTTTTGCCAAAGTTTAAGATTTGTTAATGGTTTTTCATTGTTTTATATCTCTATTTGTTGCACCAAACTACTTGAGCCCTTTGAGTATGGCCTTGCAGCATTGTTGCGACATCTCTACCAAAAAACGCCCTCCACATCCACACAACCCTGATCTGATTGGTTCTCATAAATACTTCTTAAAAATTAGTTTCAAGATTAATTATCACAAGGTCCCCGAAGAATATTTAGCATCCACTTGAAATATAGCAAGCAATGCTTTATGCCACTGCAACACTTCAATTATTTCCTTTTACCCTCTGCTGCAGATCGTCGGCACCGCTTTGATGCTCACGTTCAGTTACCTTATTGCTACCGAAGTTGTACGTAAGTGTAAGGCGGGCTATTCTTGTTTCGCTTTTTTGAGTAATTGCCATGTTGGTTGCCGCGTAAACAGCGTCAACGTCATTACGGTGGGTATTAAAGATGTCGCTAACCGAGAACTTAATATTAGCTTTCTTTTCGGCAAAGGAATGGCTCACACCGGCATCAACCCAGTACTGAGGCTTTACATAAAAAAGGGCGTAAGTTAAAGCTGACCGGTAGGTCCCTGATAGTTCGGCTTTGAATCCCGCCAGCGGCGTAATGGTTTGGGTAGTACTAAACGCGTATGCTGCCTTTCCCCGGTCGAGGTCTGCTCCTTCCAGGTTGTCTGATTTAAAAGCGAGATAAAAGGCCGTAGCGTTCACATTGCCGTCCCACCACCTGGTTACCGTAAATGGTGTAAAAATATTTAAGTTATAGGCGTTTTCTTGCTGCAGGTTTCCCTGGGTTATAAAGGATACTTTTGTTGCCGGGTCAATACCGGGCAGGTCGGTGATGACATCTGCAGTATGGCTATAACCAAGCGTGATGTTGATACTTTTGTTGTAGGTATATCCTATTCCGAAATTATTGGTGTATTGCGGTCTCAAATAAGGATTACCTTTCTGATAAGTATAGGGATCTAAACGAAAGACGAACGGATTCAGGTTATCGTATTGCGGCCTGTCTATCCGGCGGCCGTAAGTAAAATTGGCCTCATTTTTTTCATCAAAGGTATGATTAATAGATGCACTTGGAAATAAATCGAGGTAGTTCCGAGGTATATTCAGTAGCACACCCATCGAATCGGCACGTGCGTCCGACTGGGTATATTCCGCACGCAATCCCAATTGTACCGACGTGTTTTTAAATTCCTTGTTTAAATTAAGGTATCCGGCGTCTATTTTTTCGTCGTAAATAAAATGATTCGCATTCAGGTATTGTGCGTCACTTTCAGTCGCTTGCAAAAGGTTATTGTCTGTTTTAACATCACTGAGCTTTAACCCGGTTTCCATTTTGATTGACTTGGTAAGTGGGTTCGTATAATCAACTTTCGCTGATCGAATGTCGATGTTAGATGGAGCAATATTTCCTAAAAATGCCTGCGGATGCTGCTGGCTGCCATCAGCCAGAAAGAAATCGGTGGTATAAAGCTGCACCAAGCCATTGTTGAACTTTGAATAATCAAGGTCAGCACTGATTTGCTGACCAGCGGAGTCTATTTTAAGAACATCATTTAAATTAACAGCGTAATTATGATAGGTTTGGTCCATTTCAGAAACCGTGTGGAGCGACGAATCTGCCTGTGTAAAATTCCTGCCGATATAGTTATGGCTGTCTACGGCGTCGTTCTCAGTATTAAAATAACCGTTTACTACAACGCCTACTGTGTTTTTAGCTGAGGTCTGATAATCGGCACCAAGCCGATAGCTATTATTATGTGCCAGGCCAATTAGGGGACTGGTTTCGCGGAAATACGTGGTGTCACCCACAATTCTTTTGACGCCGATATCCTTTGTGCGCTTATCGTCATTATGGCTGAACGAGCCGAAAAGGTTGAGGTTGCCGTCTTTATGGTTCAACTGCAGTGTCTCGTTGTCTTTTCCGTAGTTACCGTAACCGGCACCTAAAGTGACGCTCCCATTGGTACCCGTTTGCCTGTTCTTTTTAAGTTTAATATTGATAATACCAGAATTTCCCGTTGCATCATACTTTGCTGAAGGGTTCGTGATGATTTCTATGGACTGTATTGTGTTACCGTCGGTAGACCGCAGCAAAGTGGCCAATTGTGCCGTGCTTAAATAAGTAAGTTTATCATTGATCATAACACTCACACCCTGTTTACCCCTAAGGCTAATGTTATCATCTTTATCAATCGAGACACCAGGTGCCCGCTCTAGTATATCCATGGCCGAGTTACCAGCGGCAAGCACGCTGTTGGCGACATTCACAACTGTACGATCTGATTTTTGCTCAACCAGAGGCTTCACAGATGTTATATTTACCACGCTTAAAGCATGGGTCGTTGGCTGCATGGTTATATTCGGTACCACAACGGTTTGCGAATTTTTACCGACATAAAAGGGGTCACTCACGACATTCTTATAGCCAACCATGCCGGACTTTATCAAGTACCGGCCATCTTTGATCCTAATGAACGTATAAACGCCATTTTCGTTGGTTATTGCTCCCTGTACCAGGGATGAGTCTTTGGCATTTAACAGGCTGACCGTGGCGTACATCATTGGCTTGCCCAGTTCATCAAGCAGCTTTCCTGTAGCCTTGCCCGTTTGGTTGGATGTTTGCGCGAATGATGTAATTGTTCCGATTAGTGCAAGCATTAACATAAGAGATATTTTATTCGCAATTTTTTTTTTTACTTGTTTTGTCATAAAATTTTATCAATAAAATGCAGGGAGGATTTTCGCCCTCATTTTTTAGGTTTGTCCGAAACATTTTGATTTATATAACTGGCCTCAATTTGTTTCAAACTGAGACAAACCTAAACGGCATTAAGAAGGCAATCAACCTGATTCTTGCGGAGTTTTTACTTAATTCGGCACCAACTTTCAGAAAGTCATCCGGTAATTACAGGAAATTACTTTCCCTTATTGATTATTGAGAAGGGCCATTAATGAAATTTTCATACCTTTCACTAAAACATTCACAATCAATAAGAGCCTATTTGGCAAGAGTTATTGTTTTTGTTGTTAACCGGTTAAGCGAATGTTTCCACCAAGAAGATGGAATACAAGAAACTTCTGAAAATAAAATAATGGGCGAAAAGGCACTATTGAGAAAAGACTTGCCAATGTTTGCGAGTTTGTTGTATCCGACAAATAAAATTTAAATAACGCGGATTACACTTGTCAAATGGCAAGAAATGAATTTACCTATCTCTTTATTAAGCCTTTTCTGATCTTAGATAGCAACCTAAGAGGTGCTACTGTGAATATGAGCCACTACAACGACCAAGCGGGCAGCCCTCAAGTAGGGGTATCTCTTCGCTCTGCCCTAACGCGTTTGAACGGCCGATGATCTGGCCAAGGTGTCATTTCATTACCTTTTTTACCATGCTTACGGCCTACGGTTTATGTGTAAAAGTTGCCTCAGATAAATGTCTCACCCTTTCAGTACTTAATTTTCCATAGTGTAGGCTGATGTCTTTTGAATATCAGTCCGGTTTGGCAGCAAGCTTTTCTTCTGCCTGAGCCACTGTGTCTGCCAATACATTTGTCATAAACAAACCCGATGCTAGGTGTAGATTTACAATGATATATGGCCAACCATTGAAAGAGATATTATTAATCGTTGATCTAGCAGTTGTAAGGCGCCCAGAGCAAGAAGGCCAAAATGAAATATAAAAAATGCTGAAAACATATCAATTCTAAGGAACTCCTATTTGAATCTTAAATAAAAAGAACAATCCGTAAGATCATATTTTTTTTCTTACAACGATGGTATTCAATTAAAGGAAACTAGCATATTAATTATTGTGACATGCGAATGCCCATTTTGCCGTCCCTATCCATCCTTTTTTTGTTGTACCCATGGTTTTTATGGTATATCTATTAGTAAAGTTTTTTGCAACGTGCGGGTATAATTGATCTACATTCAACACAAATGCACTCAAAAAGTTAATCAATGTAAAGAGCATAACGCTATTTATTATTGCGACAGAAAATCTTACCTACAATTAACCACGTATTATCAATCTTTAGCAAGTTTAAAAAATCGACAAATTGGAAAGTTGGATAATCGAGCGTTAATTTAGCCTGGGCAGCGTTACCGCTAATGCTTATATAATCCACATTTACAGCTCTTTCCTGGACCTGTCCAGCTTTAAGATAATCTGTAAAAAACTTTTCGATGGGAACATCAGTGAATGCCTCATCCTTAATAAATTTCATCGTTGCAGAAGGATGGAAAGCCTTTGAAACCATTGGAATGTCGCCCATTGTACCGCCATCCGTGTAATTGCTTATTGTTTGTTTGATTAATTGCTCTTCGTTTGCCATATCTTTTTTTCTTCAAATCTACGGCACTTTGAAATACGAAAAAATGGATTATTTTGTAACTAATGATTTTCTGTACTTACCCGGCGCCAGGCCGTTTATTTTTTTAAACATGCGGTTAAAATAAAAATGATCGTCATAACCAAGATGCAGCGCTATATCTTTAATTTTTTCATCTGTTTCCTCCAACAGCTTTTCGGCTTCGAAAACGATCTTTTCTTCGGTTAGCTGGCATGCTGTTTTACCGGTGATATTTTTAACTGCCTCATTTAATTTTCTTTGACTTATACCCATGGCATCGGCCATTAAATCGGCGTAGGCATATTCAATATACTTGTCATTAAGCAATTCAATAAAATAATGATAAACATTTTCATCATTGTTAAAAGGCTTTGTTGTAAATCTTTCAAACATTCTTAATTATAGATCCTCTCTTTTAAAATACATAAAAATCTGTGACCATGAATTTTTTTTATCTTTGAAGTAGTTTTCGAGTACACCATAAGTTTTAAAACCCAACTTTTCATATAATCGTCCCGCCTTAGCATTGGTCTTAACCGCCGTAAGTGTCACCTGATCTATTTCCGGACGCTCAAAAGCTTTATTAACCGTCAGCCGAACCAGCTTTTCACCGATACCTTTACACCAATATTCCTGCTCCAGGAATACTTGAATTATTTCACCCCTATGCGTAGTTTTTCTCGTCCTTCTTTAATAAATCCACAAATTCCGATAAGATTAGTAAATCGAAAAGCTCCATAAATAAATCCATCAGAACATGGAAAATTAATGATGTTAGTAAACCTATTGGGGACGACGCTATTTCTTCCAGGGTAGTTGTTCCAAAATTATCTGGAAATTTTGTAAGACAACTAATTCTGACCTTCTTATACTGTTCAAGATCGTTTGAGGTTAATACCTTAAAGATAATTTCATCTTCCATTTTTAAAGCTTAGTGCCGCTGCCCCCAATAATTTTCCAGATATCTTCTTGCTGTATCCACACTCTTATGTATTGAAAACTTTCATCCAGTATGTGTTCAAGGTATTTTCCTTTGAGTTTAACTTTCACGGTAACAACAGCGGTATTATCAATTAGGTGGATGGTCTGCTCAGATGCTTCTATGTGTTCAATTGTTACCTGACCGGAAATATAATTGGCCATATCCATTGCCTTAGTGATAATCTGGCCCATAGGATTTACAAACAACAGGTCGCTGTGCAGCAATTTATCAAGCAGATCGATATTATTTTCTTTGATAGCTTGCAAAAGCATCTTCTCACAATTTTGTATTTCAGCGAGTCTTTTCATAAAAAGATACTAAACAAATTATATTTAGACAAAATAAAATCAAATTCCCTTGCCAACACTTGTCAAATGGCAAGAAATCATTTGAACTATTCCTTAATAAAATTTTTCCTGGTGCTGAATACTGGCATTAATGTCAGTCAATCACTTTCAAGTCTTTCAATGTTTTGAATGCGAGTCTTGCTGATGGATAAGTTATCGAACCACCTCCCATAACTCCAATCTTAATTGCTTCAATGATTTCTTGTCTTGTCGCTTTTTCGGCAAGGCAACCTTGAATGTGGTACAGAATACATTCCTCACACCTTGTCAAAATGGAAATTGATAATCCTGTCAATTCTTTATATTTTTTAGGAATAACACCATCAGAGTACGTGAGGTCATCCAATTTCCCAAATGTTTCAAAGAATTCGTCACTATCTAACATTAGTTTATTTAGTGATTTTCTTGTTTGATTAAAAAGTTTTATTTCCATATTTCAATTATTAAGATTGCTCATTTTATATCAGTTATTTTTTTCGCTTGAATTTACAAGCCCCCATGTTACCCGTAGCCAACGGTCTCAAATTTTATAATTGTTTCTCCGCTACGGCGAGTTTAGCACTGCGTAGATTATATCATTAATTGAATATAAAGAATATGTTCTAATGCCGCTGCCTCCTATAATTTTCTAGATATCTTCTTGCTGTATCCACACCCTTATGTATTGAAAACTTTCATCCAGTATATGTTCAAGGTATTTCCCCTTTATGATTCTATAAGTTGTATGTAGTTTTCCTCCGATTCCTTAACCGAACTTTTGACAACAATTCCCTTACGTTATTTTTAACAGATAAGGGCTACTTGACCTGCAACTTGCCAGTTTGTTTATTGAATAAATTAACAAGACAAAGGAAAATCAAATATTTTACCTTACACTTTCCAAATGGCAAGAAATGAGACTGGCACTTTTTTACACTTTTTTCTTATCCAGATCAATAAGGTATTGATTAACTTGTGAAAAAATGCGATAAAAACAGATTTCGGATATAACTTCGATCAAAAATATAAGTTCTGATTTTTCAGCAATAACTGCTGTCTGCCCATATCTTCCTTTGATCTGCTATCGCACGATATGGAAGGGGGCTAATAAAAAAACTAAAAAAGCATAGTTTTCAGCCACTTCCTATGCCTGGCTCGGGCGTGCTGGTATTTTTGAAAATATGGTCATTTCTTATTCGATTTATTGGATGGGAAAGGTAAAGATAAAAGCCAAATATCAGCTAAAACAACCTATTCGTTTAAGATAAAGCATAAACAGTTGAAGTAGTTTTCACCTTACCGTCGACAAGGGTAAGTTTACCATGTATAATAACTTAAAACACTAATATCATGTCTAAAATAAAAAGATACATTTTTACAACGCTTGTTTTTTTTTCTTATTTAAATCAGTCGTATGCAGTAATATTATCTGCAGGTTTCAGGACTGATACCATAAAGAATGATCCGGCAATAAAACTTTTTGCTCCGGGTGAAATTCCAACTATTGCTATAGGGAGCGCAGCGCCCGCGTTTACGCCGGATGGTAAAACTGTTTACATTGGTCAATCTGCAAAAGCGGGGGATATATCGATAATGGTTTCGCACCTGGCTGGTGGTAAATGGTCGGCGCCGGAAATGGCTGGTTTTTCCGGCGAATACCGTGACCTTGAGCCTGCATTTTCGCCCGATGGAAAGTATATCATTTTTGCATCCAACAGGCCAATTACTGCCGGTGATTCCTTGTTGGATGGGAACTACAACAAGAGTATACAAAAAGCCAAGGGCGGTAATTTGTGGAAGGTGAAAATAACAAAAAAGGGCGCAGGGGTGCCCGAGCCCCTGCCCGCTGTTATTAATGCCAACGGCTCAATGTTCAGCCCGGCTGTTGCCAGTGATGGCAGTATTTATTTTATGCGTGCCGATAGCGGGAAGAGTTTTCATATTTACCAATCACAACTAACAAACGGGAAGTTTGAAAAACCTGTGAGGATTTCGTTTAGTCTTGATAAATACGGGGAATACGACCCGGCCGTGGCGCCCGATGAATCGTTTATCATCTATTCAACCGGCCGGCCGCCTGCCCCGCCGCATACCGCCGATCTTTTTATCGTTTTTAAAAATGGTAATACCTGGGGCGAACCGATCGACCTGCGTACATTACTTTCTGATAAAGTATATGGCGTTGAGGCCCGACTTTCGCCCGACCTCAAGACCTTATATTTTACAAATCAGCGCAAAGCAAACGGAGAAACTGACCCCAATGGCAGCTATACATGGATGGTGGATATATCGGGGGTTTTGAAGGGGCATGGCATAGAAGTAAAACAGCAGACAAGGTAATGCCTATTTTTCTCGATAAATTTAATAAATTGATGGGCAATTCATAAAAATAAGCAACGCCAAATAGTTCAAAAACCTGTTTGGCGTCCGTCAAATTATCGATATTAATGGGTATCTATTTTTTATTTATAGGTACTTTAGTGTTAATGCGGGGGGTGTTATTTATTCAGCCATTGTTTAAAGCGTTCTGTCCTTTCTACGCTCACAATAGCATCCATATCATATTCAAGCGGGGGTAAGAGTTCAACTTTTACCCTGCTTTTAGGATAATGGTGCATACTACCAATAGCAGCGTGGCCAATGACGAGCTTCCTGTTAATTCTGAAAAAAAATAGGGGGTTCAGTTTACCTGCCAAAGCGTCCAGGGTCTGATCAAGGGTGTATTTATTATTGTCTGTAGTTACCAAAAAGACTATTTTCTCATACGCAAAAAAGTACGCTACTTGCTCTACCGGAACCGTTCGTATCTTCTGGCCGATAGTTACCATAAAACGTTTCTGATAATCCCTTTTCATTAAGTTTTCTACCAGGCCCGAAAGATCTGCTTGGGAAAATACGGTTTTACGCAGGTTATTGTACTTGCTCACGGCTTGTTTTAGCGCCTCCATGCTTACAGGTTTGAGCAGGTAATCAATGCTGTTTACCTTAAAGGCCTCAATAGCGTACTGGTCAAAAGCAGTCGTGAAAATCACAGGTGTATTTATCTCTACTTGTCTAAAAATCTCGAAGGCTGGGCCATCTGACAGATGAATGTCCGCAAAAATCAGATCAGGTTTATGTGTTTTCAGCCAAAGGACGCTTTGCCTTACAGATTCCAGCTTTGCAATTACAAGGATAGAAGCATCTATGCGGTTAAGCATCACCTCCAGTTTCCTGGCGGTAATAGCTTCATCTTCAATAATAAGAACTTCCATCAGTTGTCAATTTTAGAACAGGAACATGCACACTAAAGTAGAAATCATTCTCTATAATTTCAGGCTTCTTATTGGAAAGCATATGATATCTCAAGAACAAATTTTTCAAACCTATCCCAGTGCTAAAAGAATGGTTGTACCTCGGTTGCTTGTTATTGCTTACAATGATATTTCCATTTTTCTTTTCGAGGGTAACAAACAATATCTTTTCCCGTGAAACTTCATTATGCTTGATCGTATTTTCAAGCAGCAATTGCAGTGACAGGGGAGGAAGGAAACCATCCAACTCATCGTCATTTAAACGGTAATCGAACATAAAGCTTTCACCGAAACGGAGCTTTTGTAAAAATATATAGGAATTTAGCGCTTCTATTTCCTCCCTTACAGGCACAGCCCGGCTTTCTGCCGCCTCTAATACATACCTGTAGATATTTGCAAACTCATTGATGAATTCTTCTGCTTTATAGGCATCTAAATGCACAAGCCCCGAAAGTACACTTAAACAGTTGAAAAGGAAATGCGGATTTAATTGCTGTGTGAGCATTTCAAACCGGGCCAGGGCATTTTCTTTTTCCAGCCGTTCGGCCAGCAACAACGATTTTTTCCATTCCCTGAAAATGTAGAATCCCTCGGTTACCGAAAAGCCGATAATATTAGCTATCGGGGTTATGATCAAGTTAGCAGCGATATTCGGCCATAAAAGCCCGGAATGAAAAATTTGATGGTAAAGTAAAGTAGTTATTGTACCGATAAGCATTCCAAATATCACCGCCGCAAAGGTGCCCGAAATAATTCTTAAAGTGATATGCCTTTTCCAGGGATACCGGCTATTGAGGAAGTTGATTGTCTTTACATCCAGCGGGACTAATAGCAGCGAAATAAAAAATGCGAACAGGAAATTAACCAATACGGCTTTAACATCGAAAAATATCCTGTTTGATTGAAAGGGCAAAAGCCCCTGAATGAAAAAGAAAAGCTGTAGTAAAGCGCTTGCTGCTGCGGAAATTAAAATCCAGGCTTTTATGGTTTTAAGCATGTGCGCGTTGTTTCATTTTTTTACCAATAAATTGGAAAATAGCTATTATGCCCAATATGCAGACGCTTAAGCAACATAGCCAGGCGAATGCATCTCCAACTATCGGATATAATGTCCATTTGCCTTGTATCGGTAATTCTGCTTCCATAATTAAATCACCCGTGTCAAAATAATTCTTAGAGGCGAGAACAGTTCCACTAGCATCTGCTATGGCAGCAAGTCCGTGGGTAGTTTCCCGGATGACACTTGTTCCGTTTTCTATTCCTCTGAAAAGCGCCATCCTGGTATGAAACGGGCTGATTTCCTGCCAGTCGTTTGCCGGTATCACCAGTAAATCAATTTTCTTTTCACCTGCCTGCTTCACCAGCCCAGGGAAGTCGGCATCATAACAAATCACCGTTGAAAGCCTGCCATAGGGCGATTGTATTACCGGCAGTACCCCGTTACCCTTGATACACGGCTCGCCAGGTACTGGATTAGATTTATAATACTGGTAAAGCACACGGCCTTCCGGAGAAACAATGACAACTTTGTTTTCTACCGAAAAGGGCATTTTGCCGGCTACAGGCACTCCCATCCCCAAAAATAGATAAATGTTTTCCTGTTTGGCAACTGCCATCGCTTTTTCTAAAAAAGCATGTTCGTCTTTTTTAAGAAGCAATATGTTTCCTTCAGCCCCCACGACGATATTGGCTCCTTTTTTTCCTTCCTTCGAAGCCATGCTTAACCACTGGTCGGCAAGCTGGAGCAGGTGGTGCCGCTGAGGCTCAAATTTTGGATTCAGGGTGTCTTTTGATAATTCATCCATGTTAAAATCACCCCAGCTCATTTTTACGGCAACACCCGCTACTTTTACCTTTTCATCAGTTGTCTGCGGTACCAGCCAGCGGACAAGGCCGAATACTAACACAAATGCCATAAAAGCAAAATAACCTTTTAATTTAAGAAGAGTGGCCTTTTGGAAAGAATTTGACCAGAGCCAATTAGCAACCGATGCCGTCCAGCCAATAACAAAGGTAATTCCCCACTCGCCTGTTAGCGACGCCAGCTGCAATAAAATCTTGTCACCATATTGTGAATTGGCAATGGAACCCCAGGTGCCATAAGGGCCAAAGGACAAAGCAAATTCAGAAGCGACCAAGGTTACCGGTAGTACCAGCGTAGTCCAAAATGCCTCCGGGCGATAAGTAAAGGTATGTACGAAGTAAGGGAAGGACACAAAGGAGGTGATAAGTAACAACACCATTAGTCCTGCTATTCCGGGAACAGGAACGGCACCTGAATAGGCAAACTTTATAGCAAAATAAAATAATACAAAAAATAGGAGCAAGTTCCAGCCTCCTTTTCGTAATGCCAGGAACCGGAGCAGAAGGATAGGATAAATCCATGTCACCAGTCCGATGTGCCATTTGGATCCTGTTAAAATTAAGAGGGCCATGCCAATAAACAGGCATAGGTAACTTTGCAAAAAAGGGTGTTGTAATAACCGTTTCATATTCTTTTTTTATGCAATTGTATTCTTTATGCCATGCGTAAAGAAAAAAATAGTGATGAACGAAGCAAATAGCTTAATGAGCCGGAGCGGAAAGGGATGAATCAAAAAAATATTTCCAACCGAAATGGCCAGCTATAGCTGTTCTTGCCCGTGGCTTTTTGTTGTACTTCCAGAAATCGATGCTAAGACCAATTATTATTCATGCTTTCTGGTTTTAAGCCTAATTTGCCGAGTCGATCATTAGCCGGTTCCTGGGCCACCGCACGTATCTCAACAATGAATTGCACACTGATATCAATATTATGGTCAACCTGCTCCTCCACCCAACCTACCGCGCGGTGATCTATAAGGTCATCAAAGAATGTGATCTTGGATTTACCACCATCAAATAAGAACTGGACGACACCAAAAAAGTGGTCGTTCGGAATCAAAGTATCTATTATGCCCTGAACGAGGAACTGTTTACTACCTGACCAACGCCGTTGGCAACCCATCAATACTCACCATATTCTTTTCTGCCTTATAGATTTCAAGCCCTTCGGTGCCTTTACTGGCGGCCCACTTTGGCATGGTATCCCGTTCGCCTTCATAATTATAATAAGGCACTGAAAATCCGCAGGAGGTTTGCACCATGTCAATATCGGCAACAATAATTTGCCTTGTCGACATTACCAGGCTAAAGTTTTGGGCTAACGCTTCCCATTCTGCATCACCCGGTATCACTGTATAGCCTTTACCATATAAGCGTAATATCAGCGGCGGGCCATCGTAGGCGCAAAACATAAAGGTGATGCGGCCATTCTCGAGGATATGAGCCGAGGTTTCGTTACCACTACCAATAATATCCATGTAGGCCACACGGCTGGTTGATAGCACCCTGAAGCAATCCATTCCTTTTGGTGAGAGGTTGACATGCCCTTCGGCGCTTAAAGGCGCCGAAGCGACAAAAAACATTTTTTGCTTCTCAATAAATGCCTTATGCTGGCCCAATATATCATCAAAAAACTTACCCATATGGTTAAAAATTACGGTTGATCAAATTTAGCGATATTTAATAAAACGTGTGTCCCTATTACTACAGATGCCTGGCCTTTGCCGCTAAAAGGCCAGAAGATCAATATAGTTTCTTACACGGGTACGATAACTACCGCCTATCGGAATTTTTTCTATACCTATAAATACATGTTTGTTGGCCACTACTTTTACGAGATAATTTTTATTTATGATATATGACAAATGAACACGCATGAAGCACGAGGGTAGCAGGCTTTCCATATCTTTCATTCGCTTGTAAATAAGCAATCGTTTCTCTTTGAAGTGCAGGCTTACGTATTCTTTTTCTCCTTTGATATATAAAATATCTTCAAAAGAAATCCGCACCATTTGGCTGCCGCTTTTGACGAACAAGTGATCAGTTTCAACAGCAATATTTATTGGCTGTTTTTCGATGCTTGCAGCTATTTTTTCAACTGTTTGAGTGAAATTAATATAAGACAAAGGCTTTGGAAGATAATCAATTACATGGTACGGAAAGGTGTTCAAAACATGTTTGCCGGACCCTGTAATAAAAATAAATTTTTGGTCCAGCGGCAGCACGCCTGCCAGCTCCAGGTCCCTTATTGCGGGCATATCCATGTCTATGAAAATGACATCCACACGTTGGTGCTGTAAAAAACTCACCGCATCTCCGCCATTATAAAACTGCCCCTTAAACTCAAATGCCGAAACTTTTGAAATGTATTGTTTAAGTAACGCTAAAGTGCCGGGCTCGTCAATGATAATGCAGCTTGTTTTCATCCGTTATTTGAGAGGAGTAACCCGGCGTTTAATAAATCCAGTTTTCATCGTTGAGCTTTTCGATTAAAGATTAAGAATATTTTCCCGCCGATTAGAAAGATACTCGTCCGTAGACTTAAGACCTTCTGCAGCACATGCTGAATTAAGTGGATAGCTATTTGAATTAGTTTTCGTCCTTGTCATGCTATATAGTTATGTGGTCAACAGAATATGGCCGGTTATCACTTCGCCGTTAACGCGGATCGCTACTCCTTGTTGTCGTTGTTATCCTAATGCTAATCGTACCGCCTGCTCAGCATGTAACCGTGTAGTTTCAAAAAGCTCAACTTTAATATCAGGCTGTGTGATCATTAATTCAATTTCTATGCAGCCCGCAATAATTCCCTCCGCCCCACTGTTAACGAGGTGATCGACAATCTCTAATAAACGCGATTTTGAAGAGTCATTGACAATGCCGATAACTAATTCTTCGTAAATAATGCGATGGATATCCTGTCGCTCATCTTTACCAGGGATAATGATTTCAATACCAAACTTATCCTGGTAGCGGTTTTTTAAGAAATCCTCCTCCATAGCAAATTTGCTGGCTAACAGTCCGAGTTTTTTTAACTTTTTCCTTTGAATTTCTTCGGCCGCAGCATCTACAATATGGATTAACGGGATATTGATGTAGCGTTGAATTTCATCAGCCACCTTATGCATAGTATTGGAGCAAAGCACTACCATATCTGCTCCGCTTGCTTCAAGGCGTTGGGCTGCGCTAATCATTTTATGCTTAAGTAGTTTCCATTCGCCTCTGTGCTGTATTTCCAAAATTTCGGCAAAATCAACCGAAAGCAATAAACACCGGCAGGAATGATTTCCTCCCAGTGCTTCACGGACTTTACGATTTATTACCTGGTAGTAAAGCGAGGAACTTTCCCAGGACATCCCGCCAATTAATCCAATTGTCTTCATTTTACCCGATTACCACTCTTTTCATTGCCGTAATAGTTTCCAAATGTAATTTCTCGTGAAATGACAGGAATTCCAGGCCATCATCAATACTTACCGCCTTATTGCCGAACCGTGTGGACCAGCTTATGTAATTACCAAAGATCTGGCTTTCATAATCAGTTTCTAATTGCTCCAATGTGGTAACCAGCAATTGTTTGATATTTACAATTTCAATAACGCTGATAATTCCCTCCGGCCTGGAACCCGGCCCAAACTTTTTTCCAAAATCATCACTTATCAATTGCGGCAATCCTGATTTTTGGTAGCATATTCCTTGTTGCACGACTATCATGTGCCCCATATTCCAGCTAATGTTATTTTTAAATCCCAGCGGAATTTGGTTAAATTGATCGACGGTCAGGTCTTCCAATTGTTCAAGCAGCGAAGTTCTTGCATTTCTTATTGTTTCTATTTGCCGGTTCATGTTTATCAATTATAGGACGATTTCATATCTATAGATTAGCGACCTCGTTTATTGAAGCGAAGCCGTCGTTGCAATAGGGTAATTGATGTTTGTTTTTTTTATTTGGATTAATTTTCTAAAAATTACGGTATGTAGAAACAATATCGTTGCAGGGGCAAATGCAGGGAACCAGACAAATGGGAATATTGCCATTTCCCGCTCACCAGGGCCACCGGTACCGATGAAATTCTTTGCGTCCAGTGCCGCAATGATAAGCAGTGTCAGTATGTCCAGTATTCCCAAAATATTCCAGGCATACACTGCAGGAATACTCCATGACTTTCCTTTTAAAACCATCCTGGCTACGGGTATGGCCAAAAGCGCAGTAACAATATCACCCATTCCTGCCGAAAAAGCAAATTCAGTAGGTAGCAGGTGATAGCTGTAAAGAATAATGAAAAATACACCGACAAACCTAAACACATGCATGGTGATCAGGGATTCCAGTGTAATTGACCGGAGTAATTTTTTGAATAATTTAGTGTTCCCAATAATTCCAAATAATATAATCATTAATGGTAAACCACCAAAAACCATTACGGTAGGCGGTAATGAGCTATTGTCAAACACTCCTTTTAATGAGAGTATTGAAACATAAGCGAGGTAAGCGATATAAAAGCCCAAAATACCATATTGAATATTTCTTGCTTTACTGGCGCTCATGCCAGCGTTGATTGCAGCCTGTTTTACGCGGTATGCAATGAAGGTAAGAGAACAAAAAATGCTGAGAATGAAGAGAACGATTGCCCATAAAGGCATACTTGATATGTAATTTGCCATTTTATTTATTGATTAATTAACAAGACAAAGGAATATCAAATTTCCTGGCTTACACTTTCCAAATGGCAAGAAATGAGACCGCCATTTTTTTTGTATCCCTTTTTATCCTAATTGATGCGTAGCGATTAACCTGGGAAAACTTACCCTATGTTAAACGGCTTTTTTAGGCTTGATACGTAAAAATAAGTCCTGACTTGATTTTCTTTTTTAAATGGTTTCAGTATCTCTTGTAAAGTCATTTAGTATGTTCCCCGTATTAAGCGTACCTACAGGTTCAAAGAGCATAATCTCCACTTCTTCGGTAGCCACCGGCTTATGTTCAACTCCTCTGGGTATTATAATAAACTCCCCCTCATTCACTTCAATATTCCCGGTATGTAATTCCATCACAAATTTACCTTTAACTACTAAAAACAGCTCATCTTCATCATCATGATGGTGCCAAATAAACTCCCCCTTCATTTTCACCAATTTAACATGTTGCCCATTTAACTCGCCGGCTACTTTAGGGCTTCTGCGTTCATGAATAAGTGAGAATTTTTCAGCGAGGTTAACTTTTCTTATTGTTTCCATTATATATGTTTTTTACTATGTTTTGATCATATTTAAAGCGGGATCATAAAAGCAAACTTTTGTATCGCGGCAATTTGTGTATCCGGATAATGAAGCCCATCGCGCGGTACTTTGGATAATTGGCATATTTTAATTAATCAAAAGTAGATACTGCATTCGCTGCGGGCAACCTGTTTCTTGCTGATTTGCAGTATATGTATGAATCATCTGATTAGCAGCGGGGAGAAAATTCAAATAATGTTTCGGAATATTATGTTATGCGGCTAAAATTTCATCTTAAATTTTTTACTCAACTTTGTCTTTACCTGACTTATAGCCAGGACGTTGGACGCATTGGGCGCCATTCTTAGGCGGGACGTAATTTGACACAATAATCAGACGTAAAGGGTGCATCGCCCTCTGTTAGCGCCATGAAATTCCTGGTACTGGTGTCTATATATTTCGATAGCTTAGTTGAATCATATAACATTTGACCTAAAGCTGTCATCAAGGTCGACGGCCTTTTATTCAATGAACTCATCAACCTCTCGAATTAATTTTTCAAACAGGCTATTTCCACCTCAGCACGGGATAGCTTGAATGCCTTTGCTTTTTCTGTAAAAAGGCTGCCCGGCATTGCCGGACAGCTAACTAAACTAAACCCAGGAATTCATCCCTGAATCTCTTGAGATGCTTAGGCCTCAATTTTTCTCATCAACTTCTCGGATTAGCTTTTCAAACAGGGGGTCTAGTAAATCAGCCGTCCGGTTAACCTGGTCGTTTTGGAATTGTGCAAGTGTGGAAGAAGGTAAATCGTATTCTGCGAAAGCCTCCTGGTTGACATCTTCATAAACGAGCACGCGAATAGGGGTATAAAGGGCTACTCGTATGTCATTGCTGGTCATGGTTAGTACCAACAACGGATTACCAAGTTCATATGTCGTTGCCTTTGAATGAATTCCTATCAAACTTAATAAGGAGCCGTGAGGCCGGTTGCTAAGTATAGCTATATTCTCTTTACCGGCTACACTTTCCAAATGTGCTTTTGTCTTTTCCGCGTCCGTTTGCAAATCTTTAAAGTCCTCCAGGGTAAGTTTTGTGAGGGTGGATTCGAGGTTTTCGATAAACTGCCCGTAAGTGCTCCGAAGTTTTGTGGTGATGCGTTTTGTTTGAAATGTAGTTTCCATTTTTTATAAAAATTATATTTATTTGATTACTATAATTAGCATTAAGATCAGGGCTTTAAGCGGAACTTGCTGACTATACATACCGACAAAGTAAAATCAAATATCCCGGCTTACACTTGGCAAATGGCAAGAAATGAGAAAGGCTATTTTTTTAACCTTTTCTGATCCCGCTTAGTGAAGTATCGGGGAACAAAAAGGGCGTGAATAATGAAATTACACTTGTAAGCCGGTAAAAATACTTGGGGGTTTTTTGGTGACAATTAGTTTGAGATACTGTGGAATTGGGTCATGGCAATATTCGCCTGCCTAATTCATAGTTGTTACTTTAGGCCATTAACAGTTTTACAACATACAATATAAAAGCGGATTAACGGGAGTTGTTCGCGAACGCAGTTATAAGTATTATGTTCAAAAGTGTTAAATACACAAATTAAAAACCGTAAATGCGGCAATTTGAAAGCCTTTTGTAAGATAAATCATCGAATACACCAGCACATTTTCACCATGCAGGCAACCAATAGCGCGAGTCGGATAAACTTAAAGGCCGGGCAAGCCATTGAAAACAAAACACAATTGCCCGCTTGTGTAGCCTCCTATGAAAAGCTTTATAAGTAAAATTGGTTATTTTCTCTGTTTTATTAATGATTAAATATGTTTTTTCTTTTGCCAGCCTCCAGTAAAGGCAATAAAAATCACTGGCAGTAATAACTGCCTTATTTAAGATTATCCCCGGTTTCTCAGCCTCCTATTTGCGATCATCCTAAAAGGAGCCGCCAGCATTCATTATGGGTTAATATAAAAGGTGCTGCCTACTTGACGTTGCAGACTATAACAGCCGCAGGCTACACATTGCAGTCACCTTTGTATCTGGTGTGCAACAGCCTGTTTTGTACCACTGCCGGGTATATGTTGCAGTCACCTTTTTTTCTTTTGAGAGCAAAGAGGAAAATCCTTTATTGTTATTGTTTGTCGTGTTAGTATGTGTGTAAACTCGGAGAGTTTTCCATATACTAACACGTATCCACCATGCTAACCAGGCTCGGCAGTACTATCGTTAAGGCATGTTTTATAACCGTCTCCCGTTTTGATCACATGCCACATCCTACGCAAAAGTTTATGTGCCACCTTGATAATTATCTTGTTCGGTTGTTTTCCAGTATGGGTTCTGTAATATGCCTGCATCGTAGGGTCTCGTCTAACAGATACCCATGCGCTTTCTATTAGATAACTTCGCACCAGACTTTTAGTCCGATAAGTTAACCCTCTGATCTGGACGGTTTCACCTGTGCTGTAAACGCTGGGGATCAGGCCTACATAACTCGATAAATGATCGAACTTTCTGAATCTTCTAATATCCCCTAACTCTGATAATATACCAATGGCGATAACAGGTCCCACACCAGGAATGGTCATTAGTAATTGATAATCATCGTTGAAGCACGCTGTGACGTACTGCCGAAGGTCTTTGTTTATAGTAAGCCATTCCTGACGGACAAATGCCAAATGTCTTAACTTACTTTGTAAACTGGTGTAACCCGTGACATATTTCCACTCAAGATCCTGTATCCAGGTTGTCATTTCCTTAGTCCAGTTGGCCTTCTCAAATTGTGATGGGAATTTAATGCCGTAGTACAGCAGTTCAGCCTTGATTTGACTTTTAAGTTTCCGCATAACTTTAGTCAGATTGTTTTTTTGCCGGAATAAACTTCGGAGCTGTTCTCTCTGCTCATCAGGTACGTGTATTCCCGTAAGATGTCCAGATTGTAATTGTTTGGCCAAGTTTCGACAATCCATCTTATCATTCTTTTGATCCTTATTCTTTGCACTTTGTGGTATATCAGATGGATTGAGAACTTTGACTTGCCAGCCGGCCTTTGCTAACTGGCGGTAAGGAATAAAGCCGCAACAGGATGCTTCGTAACAACATTCAACAGGATAATCTTTGAAATGCTGGTTCACGTAGCTAATAAGTTTATCAGGCTCTGATGGCATGTTGAACGTTTTATGCTCGAACAGATCAGTCCTTATACTTACTGACCAGCTCTTTTTATGAACGTCTATGCCGATGAATAACTGTGGTGTTTGCATATGCTTAATGTTTTGTTTCTAAACAAAGCTTTTACATAGATGCTTGACGTTTTATCCCGGCGCGGGCTATCTTCGCTGATGTGGTGAATATGGAATTAATTATATTTGTTTACATGAAAAAAGCATCCATACCGCAATATTCATTCGAAAGTTATCGCCCGGTTCACCGGGAAATTACGCAGCGTGGCGAGTTCGGCTATGCTGCAGTTGATCCTGCCAAATATATTCCCGGTTTTGAGGTGTACTCAAAGAAGGATATTCGCCCCGCTTTTGGCCCGGTAAAGGTGAATGCTTATCGTGTGGGTTTTACTACCTGTGGCTCGGTTGAAGTTGATTTGGGACTGGATACATTCATTCATCACAAAGGTATCATTACCATTACTGCGCCCGGTTCTATTTTCTCGTACCGTAAGGCAAGTGCCGATTACGCAGGATATTATTGCCTGTTCGAAGGGTCTTTTTTAGAGCTGTTGCTGCGAAATTTGGATACCGATTTCCCTTTCTTTAATGCTCAAGGCATATCATCTTTTCAACTTTCGGATACCGAGCTGGATAAGTTTGTCAAACTGATGCGGGAAATTGACGGGGAAATAAAGGCCGGCCAATCGGACAAACGTCAGGCCGTTCAGCATTATTTATACCTCATGCTTATTGAGGCTAAAAGATGTTATAAAAGGCAGATGCCCCAACCATTAGCCGCAACCGAACCACATAACCTGGTGGCTGTTTATAACAAACTGGTTAGTCAGCATTTTTTGAAAAAACGGAATGTGTCCGATTATGCCGATATGATGAACGTAACGCCCAATCACTTAAATAAGGTAATTAAGGAACATACCCGCCAAACTGCTTCATCAAAAATTAGCGAGATGTTACTGCTGGAGGCTAAAGTCCGATTAAATTATACTGCACAAAGCGTTGCCGAGTTGGCTTATGAATTAGGTTTCAGTGAGCCATCTGCCTTTAACCGGTTTTTTAAGAAACATACCGGTATCACCCCGCTCGAATATCGTACATCGGCATAAATGGGTATATACAAAGCATAATCCGGTCAGTAGCCGGAACTGCAATCACCTGTAATTTTGCTTTACAATATTTATTAAAAGCAAAATGAAAAATCTACAAAACAAAAGAATTGTAATTTTTGGTGGTACATCCGGCATCGGTTTAACTACTGCAAGTATGCTTGCTGCCGAGGGTGCCGAGGTTATTATATCAGGCAGGGATCAAAACAAACTTAAGCACGCTATAAAAGAAAGCAGCGCATCGCCACTTTCACAATCTGTAAATGCTGCCGATCGTAATCAGTTAGATGCATTTTTTAAAAGCATTGGTAATTTCGATCACCTTATAATTACTGTCAGCGGCGGCAAAGGAGCCGGTGCATTTAAAGATTTAAATCTGGATGATTTACATGATGGATTTGAAGAAAAGTTCTGGCCACAGCTTCGTACTTTGCAAACTGCACTTCCTTACTTAAGTAATACTGGTAGTGCTACTTTAATTACTGCGGTATCGGCTACTTCAGGGAAGCCCGGTTTTTCGGGGCTGGCCGCGATTAATGGCGCTATAGAATTAATGATACCGGTTTGGGCCAAAGAGTTGCGACCTTTGCGTATTAACGCCATTTCGCCTGGGGTTATAGATACTGCCTGGTGGAATTCCTTCCCGGCAGATGTTAAAAACAGTTTGTTTGAACAATTTGCCGCAGAAACCCCTGTAGGCCGCAATGGCAAACCCGAAGACATCGCCAAATCCATACTCTTTATGATAGAGCAAGAATTTATAACCGGCCGTATTTTGCAGGTTGATGGTGGATTTGGATTATAAACAGGCCGCAATTAAAAACAGAAAGCCACCCATTGGAATTACTTTTGCATAACAAAGATGTATATCAAAAGCATAAACTAAAGGTAATTTATTTTATCATTTTTCACCCCGCAACCACATAACGTAAGACAGTGTTAATTGCTATTGCGTTTTCAGCAGATGGTTAAGATAAGAGGTTCTGTATTGCTGGCTGAAAAAACTAATAACTGAGTTAGGTAATGGTCGCTCCCTAACTCTTATCCTGTTTCCAGACCGTTTAATGGCGGCCCACGGCGATTTTCCTAAACTATATATGTTGTTGTACTTCCCTAAATAAGTGAAGTGTTCGAAGTTATATGGTATTCCTTCAGCTCCCAAAGGCGAATCCTTGCTGGCCAGGTGAAAATGAAGATGGGGCCCGTCCGACTGCCCGGTAAATCCTAAAGCGGCGATGACCTGACCTTTTTTTATGTTTTGCCCGGCTTTAACTTTAATGCTTCCCGGCTTTAGGTGCTCGTAAAAAGCGTATTCGTCTTTCCCTATCCTCACGGATATATAGTTCCCGGTGGCGCGTTCCGGACCAACCCGCTCGCGGCCCGAAACAGTGGGTGTTTCCAAAAAATCATTACGAACGGATGCAACAACGCCATCAGCTACCGCCAGGACATCTGCGCCATAGCCGTACCAGTCTTTTACAACGTCATCATTACATTTTGCTAACCGGCCCATTTTATTGAGCTTTATGAAGTCAATTGCAAACCGTCCGGGAATAAAGGCATGGCCGTTTACGGTGTAAATTACCCTGCGGTGGCCGGTACGCCATGATGGGTCATAAACTGCGGCCCAGATGCCGCTTCTAAGCGGTGGCCCCAAAACAAGTGGTCGATTTTTTTCGTTATTGACTGCCATGAACGTAACAGAGTCACTCGTAATTATGCCCATTTTTGATGTTTCAAACTTTAAACTATGTGCAAGCAGATTGCCATCATCTTGTTTTTTTATATCCAGTTCGATATAAACGACACATGAACTGCCAGACGGAAGAACAGCTGAGTTATCCTTTCCTTGCGTCCCGATTCTGCTAACCTTTTTTTTTAATTCCTCATTATCAAACGAGGCGAGCGGCATATGGTTCTTCGAATCCGATATTTGTAACGTTTTTAAGTGAATGGTATCCAATCCAAAATTAGTAATATAAAGCTCATAATAAACGACCGGCCTGCCATCGATAACTACCGGTTTCGGAAGAAATGGACTCCTGATTTCAAGATTTGTTTTATATTGCTGCGCAAAGGCCGCTTGTAAATAGAAAGTGAATGTGCAGGTAAATAAAGTTATTGCATATATTTTTGCAAAGTTCTTCTTTTTGTTATTTGTAATTAATTTATAAATGGCGAAGTCGTTTAGTCTCAATGTAATTTTCGTTTTTAAATGCTTTCAGTATCTCTTGTAAAGTCATTGCCTATGTTTCCAGTATTCACTGTATCCGCGGGTTCGAAGAGTACATGCTTACAGCCATATTCTGTTTTTCTAAGTTCATCAATTATAGCTTTTATCATATGAATAATTTTTTACCAATTTTAACACTACCCTATAAACTTTACTATTCTATCAACGCCACTGCAGATTCTTTTCCTTCCATCAAAGTAAATGACGAGTAAATAAGCCCGGCGCTTTTGGAATAATCGATTTTACGCTGGTAGGGCATTATTATCGAAAAGTAAAAGGGCAATTGATTAGCTTCATGATTACCCGTTTTCCGCAGAAGTTGTTCTTTAACGGAGAAAAATGCTTTATCATCGGTCGTTTTAATTTTGCCAGCAAGCGCTAATACAACCTTTCTGCCGGCGGTATCAAATTGCCTTATTTTATAGTTTCCGCCACAAAAAATACTTTGTTTCAACAGCGCCAGTGAAGTGGTAAAGCCTCCTCTTTCTTTTGCGACGAAATAGCTGCTACCGAGGAACTTACTTTCTGTAAATCCGATATAAGCAAGCTTAACAACCATTTTCGCTGAATCATTTATTATCGGCATTGCCAAACCGTTATTCCCGGAAATATAAAAGAAATCATACCGGACTACAGGCCTTGAATAATAGGGATGGATTGCTGGACCATCGCCATTTGTTAATGTATAGGTAAGAATTATGGTTTTGCCTGCCTCAGCGCTAAACCGGAATTCTCCTTCCTGGCCGACGGCTACAGAAGTTACTCCTTTGGAGAGCGAAAAAATATTTCCAGAATTTGGCATGCGAATCAAGACGCGGCCAGTTTTATCAGTTTTTAATAAAACGGATATGGTCAGCGAGGACGAATCTTTCCTTTTAATTTGATAGTTAATCTGTATTGTCTCCGCAAAAACTGCCAGGCTGCTCAAACAAATTAAGCAGAGTAAAATAGATAAGTAAATGGTTTTTTGCATTGTTAATGATCGAAATTTGTTGCTTTTATAATTCCCTAATATAGGTTGCGTAGGTTTTCCATCACTTGTCAAATGACAAGAAATGATCAAAACATTTCTTTACAAAAAATCTGATAACAGCCACGTTTCCATACTTTCGACTGGTGTGATTTGAATTGGCCATTTCTACTATTGCCTTCATGCAGGGGTTGCATTTTACACTATCGCGAGAACTCTTCACAGAGCCACTGGTACTCCTCGTTATTGTTGTAACCAGCCATTATTATAGTTGTGTGGCTGATCTTGAACCGGAATTTATAAACAACTGCTTATCTCTCAGATAAACCGCTATCCATATCAATATTAAAAATATCGAAGACGAGGGAAAATGTCCGTTGGACAATTCAAACGACATAGCCCCGCCGAAATAAGAACATGCCAGGAAGAAACCGATGTTGCGGGCTTTGGGTATCCATAACAACGCTACCAGGAGTAACTCTGTTACACCCATAATTGTTATATAGTTCCTGAGGCCGGATTTACCGAATGATTGGACAACATCCCTGTTTGCTGATAGCTTCCCGGCTGCGCTTAAAAGAAGGATGACAGATGGTATGGCAAGCAATACGATAGAGAAGATACGGGTAGATTTTGACATGATAAACTGATAAATAATGAAGTGTACGTAATATATGTGCCGGGCACGGTACAAAATTCACTACTTGCCTACTCATATTAAGCATGGGTTACCTTTCGGGAAGTAGTTTCTCAGAGGTAACCGGGTGGTTTATCAGCTTCCTGTCTTCCACGAACCGTTTTAATACCTGAAGTGTAATAGTCCAGTAAAAATCGAGGTGTTTATAGTGGCTTTCTGTCGGGAAATTGCTCAGATTCAGTTCCAGCAACGTTTGGTCTTCCTCCTGCAGTAAAGTAAACCTGATGAGCGTGTAGTTTCCAGGTTGATCAGGCAACCGGGACAAGGAACTTAAGTGACTGTATTCCAAAACATGGTTTTTCAAAAACTGCAAAACTACACCTGTATTTTTAACGGCGATTTTATAGGATACTTCCTGTGCATTTATAATGATCGGGCTGCCAACTTTCCAGGTGGTAACAATTTCAATTTCCGAGTCATACATCCAGCTTTTCATCAGCTCAGGTTGGGTAAGCGCCTCCCACACCGCATTTAATGACGCGTTCAGGCTAATTGATTTGCATATGATTTGAGGAGTGGCTGATTTATGGTCGTTCATAGCGCTAAATTCGGTAATAAATTTGTAAAAAGATCCTGCTTCCCTCCGGGAAACTACTTTCTGCGATGAAACCTTAGAAAAAAAACGGTCATTTGTATGTATTACCCCAGATCAATAAGCATGGAAAAGAAATTAGCCGTCAGCCTGGATAGGAATTGCTCGATGGAATTAATGGCAGCAAAAGATACCATCGCCATTTTAAGCACTAAATGGAAGATACAACTGATAACTACCCTGAATTACAGTGGCCCGTTACTGTTTATGGACCTGATACGGCTGGTCAAGGGCATTGCACCAAAAATGTTATCAAAAGAACTTTACGACTTGGAAATCAATTTATTGATAACCAGAACTGTGCAGCCGACCAGGCCGGTAACAGTTAAGTACGAACTGACCCCTCATGGAAAAACACTGGAAAGAATAATTAACGAGATGCGGGTATGGGGAAAAATACATCGCAGTCATATTCTGGAAATTGAGGACTGAGTGAGGCCAGCTACATATGCGACACCTTTATTTCGTTAACGTTTCCTCCAACTATCTTCAATGTAATTCTCAATGAACCAATAAGCGCTGGACTTCTGCTGGTTTGTTTATAAGCGAATACCTCTTCGGTGTACCGGTATATTTTCCGGTTCGATAAACGAAAAAAAATGAACGGACTAACTTTAGGGCAGGCGGCGAGTTCGTCCTGCGTTGTAAACTTTGTTCCCTCAACAGTAATAACTACCATACAGGGATCAAAGAAAAGTGTTTGTACTTTTAATTGGTTTGAATGTACAGGCGCTCGCAGGATACCCACATCGAGCCTGCCGTTCATTGTGGAGAACTGGTTCAAAGTCTAACTATCTTTAACGGTCAGGAAACGGGCGATACGCGCAAAGTATTTTGGCGGGAAGCCAACAGTAGCTTTAAATCTTCTTTCGAATTGTTTAACGGATAGTCCGGACTCCAGTTTAAAGGGTAAACAGACTATATTAAATTCAATTAACGCCTATAACTGTAACTATCCCCGGATTGCAAAGAAACAGCACTAATGTTCGCATTAAATTTTGCCTGCCGTTTGCAATTTGTGGTTGCTAATTAAACGCTTGTTTAGGAAATTTTCAAGATCGGTACCGAACATGTTCTTTGCAACAATAATGCCCTTAGGATCAATGATAAAGTTTGCCGGTATCGCTTGAATGTGGTACAAAAGTTCAGTTGGCCCTACGAAGTCTTTCCGATCTGAGGCATGTGCCCATGTTAACTGGTCATGTTTTATAGCTTGTTGCCAGTACTTTTTTGCGGTATCAAGTGATATACCCAGTATATTCAATCCTTTTGGATGATAAACAGCGTATTGCTTTACGATATTGGGGTTCTCTAAACGACAATTTGGACACCATGAGGCCCAAAAGTCGATCATCACATATTTGCCTTTGTAATCCGATAAGTTAATTGGTTTATCGTCAATCCCGATAACGGTAAAATCAGGGGCAGGCTGGCCGAGTGATACCGGCTTAATGGCCATTTCTCGCCTGATGAACTGGATTACGCCGGGGTTAGTATCAAACTTTCCTTTTATAGTCTCTGCATATGCTATTAATTGTTGCTCATATTTATCAGGATCGAGCATAGTTGATGCGAAGAAACCGACTAAGGAGTTTTTATTATCGTTTACGTATTTTAAAACTACCGCGCTCTCTTCAGCATTAACTTTTTCTAATTGCGGACGGTAAACATTAATCAATGAATCCGATTCTTTACCTATCGCTTGTGCTTTAGTCTGGTATTCATCGTAAATCCTGGTGTTTTCATCGGCGTAATTATCGGCTATTTTATTGGCCTCCTTTACTTTTTCCGATTCTTCAGAACCGGTTAACTGGTAAGTGTGATTGTTGTCGTTATTATCGGTACTAAAATTAATGTCGTCGCCATTTTTAGCGATCAGATCAAATGAGGTTCCGCCAACACGCAATTTGTATAAACCCGCATAAGCAGCGTTATGGTTAAATTTAAATTTACCGTCTTCACTTAACGTAGTTGAATCCAAAACTTTTACTGAACTATCTATTTCCAATAAATAAATTGTTTTCAGGCTGGCAGGGTTTGAAATAGTTCCGGAAATAGTGAATGCATTTTCGCCTGTACATGAAAATATTAAAAATGATAATGCGGCTACAATATATAATGTTAAACAATTCTTCATTTTATTTTGCTTTTAATATCTGGTTTGTTTACTTCAAAGTCGGTTTATAGCCATGAATAATGGCTTTTTTGCAACAAGTTTTTTAATCGAATTAACTATCTGCAATCGGAATCGGAGTTATCTCTCTTTTATTCGATCAAGACCGTTCGCAATACCGCCTTTGATCATTTTCCCATAGCCATCGTCATGCAGGAAATGGGTATAAGAAAGTGCTATTTCATAGTTTTTGGTTGCCTTTTCAAATTCTTTTAAGTCATCATAGCCTTTGGCAATGTTAAGGTAAAGCGAAGGGTAAGCCCCTTTTATACTGTCGTCCCTGAATTTCAGTGCCAGGTTCAGCGCTATTTCATCCCAGGCCAGTTTATCGGCAACACTTTTTTGATGCCGGGCCCCATAATGAGCAGCAGTAAATTTTTCCTTGTCGTCACTCGCCTGTTCCCATGCTTGAAGAAACACCATTGAAGCTTCTTCATTTTTGCCCTGGCCTTCCAGGTCCATTCCTTCAATACAAAGTTTATTGATCTTATTTTTAGGGTCAAACTGCATGGTATTTATTTTTTCCAAAAATATCGTTTAGCTATTTGCGTCCACTTTCCAAATGACAAGAAATTAGGGGATATTTAAAAAGACTTTTTCGAAAATTCGCTTCTTATCCGGCTCAGGGATGTATCGGTGACACCCAGATAGGAGGCAATATGTTTCAACTGCGCGTGCTTAAATATCTCCTTATTTTTGTTTAGTAATTCGTTGTATCGCTCATCGGCGCTTTTATTGATCATCGCTAAAGTGCGTTGTTTGTAAGCCACAAATTCTTTTACCAGCATCATCCGGGCGAATTCCCTGAACTCCGGCACGGAATGGAAAAGCAGGTTAATCGAATCAAACGAGGCCAGGTAACCCTTACAATTTGTAATCGCCTGGATATACTCAGTTGAAGGGGTATGCAAAAAGAATGAGGCGATCTCGAACACAACGCGATCCTTCGGATAAAAATAAGTGGTGACCTCACCGCCATCAGGATCATAGGTGAAAGCTCTCATAAATCCGTCAGCCAAATAAAAATAACCGCTGTTCATGCCACCCTTAAGCAGGAAATCATTTTTGACAAATGTCCGTTCTTCGAAATGTTCAGCGATCTTTTCCAATGCCTGATTACTCACCATGATATTCGGCGTGTTGGCTTTTATAAACTCGGTCAGCATTTGCTTGTTCATTTTTTAAACCCTTTCTTAGTGTTGAAATTGCATTTTTTGTATTTCAACGGTAAAATTAGAAAAAATATTTTAAATATTGAACAATGTTCATTTAATTTGCATCATCGTTTTTGATCATGAGTATAACGGAAAGAAAAGCTAAAGAAAAAGAAGAACTGCGCGCCCTTATCCTGCAAGGCGCAAAAAAACTGTTCATTGAAAACGGCATCGAGCAAACTACGATCAGAAACATTGCAGATGAAATAAGCTATAGTGTGGGTACGGTGTATGTATATTATAAGGATAAGAATTCAATTCTGCATGATTTGCATACCCTCGGCTTTAAGCAATTAGGGGGCGAAATGCGTGTACTCATGAGCGTAACCGAGCCTATGGAGCGTTTGGCGGCCATAGGACGCGTATATATCCGGTTTGCGGTGGATAATCCGGATATGTATGACCTGATGTTCAACATGAAAGCCCCAATGGAATTTTTGGAGAGGACAGACGAGGAGGAGTGGAATGAAGGCAAAGCTACATTTAACGTTTTGAAAACCACCGTCGAACAATGTATAGCGCAAGGTTATTTTGCCGGTCATCAGCTTGAGCCGTTGTCGTTCGTTATCTGGAGTACCGTGCACGGCATGTGCTCTCTATATATCAGAGAGCGGATTAAGGCAGTTAACCTGGGAGACCCTGAGCTTGTGCTTTTTGCCGGTCACGAAGAATTCGTAAAACTTTTAAATAAGAAATAAAATTTTTTACCCAGTACATGAACAGCGTTCAATATAAAAACATAATTCAATGAAAAATATTTTTTACACCATATTATGCTGCCTGGGGGGTCAGCTGGCATATGGGCAACAGAACCTCGAAAAATATATAAGCTATGGGCTAAACAATAACGAGAATATCAGGACGCAGCAGTTCACGTTGAAGAAAAGCATTTATGCGTTGAGTGAGGCCAAAAGCCAATTTTTCCCTGACGTAAGCTTTAATACAATTTATACAAAAGCGGGCGGGGGCAGAAGTATCGATCTACCCCTGGGCGATTTGATGAACCCGGTATATACGACCTTAAACCAATTGACGCATAGTAACAATTTTCCGATGATCAAAAATCAGAGTGTATTGCTAAACCCTGATAACTTTTACGATGCCAAATTTCATACAACCATGCCCTTGCTGGACCTTGAATTGAATTACAACCGCAAAATTAAAGGGCAGGAAGTGACCTCGCAGCAAATTGAAGTTGATGTTTATAAACGGGAGCTTGTAAAAGACATCAAAGAAGCATATTTCGGTTACGCGCAGTCAGTTCAGGCTACGCTCATCTATCAATCGGCATTAAAAGTGGCAGAGGAAAACCTGCGGATCAACAATGCCCTCCTCAGGAACGACAAAGTTTCAAGATCGGCTGTATTGAGAAGTGAGAGTGAACTTAGCAGGTATCAGTCGCTGCTCGAAACAGCCCGGCAAGACCAAAAATCAGCTCAGGCTTATTTTAATTTCCTGCTTAACCGGGCGCCGGAAACGGAAATCGTAGTGGATGATTACAATGATCCGGCGACAGACCCGGCCCTCGTTGATTCCACTGTCGATAAAAGGGAAGAACTTAAGAAATTAAATACCTCGCTGTCGATCAGTGACCAGGTAACCGGCCTCAACAAATCGTACATCGTCCCTAAATTGAGCACCTTCCTTGACCTGGGTTCCCAGGCGTCGGACTGGCAATACGGCGACCGCAGCCGGTATTATTTTTTCGGCGTCTCGCTTCAGTGGAACCTTTTTGCATCGGGAAGAAATCGTTATCGTATTGCCCAGTCCGAGACCGACAAGGAAATCATTAAATCACAAATCAGTTATACCGATGATCAGCTTAAACTACAGCTGATTTTAGCCCGCAACGCTTATAACTCATCGTTGGCTCAATATACCTCGGCCCTGAAACAACTTGCCGCGTCCGAAAAATATTACCAGGATGAACTCAAGTTATACAAACAGGGCCAGGCCCTGTTTATCGAATTGCTTGATGGGCAAAATCAACTGATTGGCGCACAATTACAACGTAATGTTTCACTATACTATACCTGGATAAAAGCGGCTGATATTGAGCGCGCCAATGCAGGGTTCGGTTTAAAATAAAGAAAGGTCATGAAAAATAAATTGATTATCAGAACAGCATTCGCGCTCGCTTTGGCGGTATTGGCTGCCTGCAAGCAGGGGAAAAAGGAAGACACGGGCATGCGCTCACTTAAAGTGATCCCGGTTAAGACCATTAAGCTTTCGTCGGCAGACAGTGTTGCGCTTATCAATGCCACAGGCCTTATTACAACCGAAGACGAGGCCAAATGTGCTTTTAAGACCGGCGGCGTGATCGATCATATTTATGTAAAGGAAGGTCAGCGGTTCCATAAAGGGCAGCTGCTCGCAAGCCTCAAGCTAACCGAAATTGAATCAGGGGTGCTGCAAGCTCAACTCAACCTGGATAAGGTCCATCGCGATTACCAGCGTGCCCTCAATCTTTATAAAGACAGCGTAGCAACGTTGGAGCAATTGCAAAACAGCAAGACAGCGCTTGATGTGGCCCAAAAACAACTGGATGCCGTTGCATTCAACAAGAAATACGCTTTTATCTACGCTGAGCAGGACGGCTTCGTAGCTGCAAAGATCGCCAACGAGGGTGAAGTGGTTACCGGTGGCAGCCCCGTTCTGGCGATCAATGTTAATGAGGGGTCCAATGGATGGGTATTGAAAGCAGGCCTTTCGGACAAGGAATGGACGGCCGTGGAAGTGGGGAACAGCGCTGAGGTGCTCATAGATGCCTACCCTTCGCAAAAATTCAGAGCAAGCGTTACAAAAAAGGCGATAGCCGCTGATCCGGTGTCCGGCTCCTTTGAAGTTGAATTAACACTTTCGCTTGGGAAAAATCTGCCGGCAGTGGGCATGTATGCCAAGGCCGCCATTAAGACCAATAAAGTGATCAGTGAAAAATGGATCCCGTATAGTGCAATGATCGAGGCGGATGGCGACAGGGCTTTTGTGTTTGTCCCATATCATCAAACTGCGGTAAAAAAGGTGCCCATAACAATCGGGAGCTTTGATGACCAAAAAGTAAAAGTGGTATCAGGCCTGGAAAATGTCCCGGAGATCATCGTGTCTAATACGGCCTTCCTGAACGAGCAATCAAGCATAACTATTCAAAATTAAAACGCGATGAACCTTACTGATTTTTCAGTTAAAAACTACCGGTTCACATTGGTAATCTTTATCATGATCGCTGTGGTGGGTCTAGTCACGCTGCGCACTATGCCCCGGGCTGAGGACCCGCAGATCAATCCGCCATCATACCCGATAACCATCGTTTATCCCGGCACAAGTCCAAAGGACATGGAACAGCTGGTAGTGAAGCCTATAGAAGACAAGCTATACGAACTAAGTAATGTCGATAAGATGGTGACCACAATCGACGATGGACTGGCCGTGATCATGATCAATTTTAAGTACGGCGAAAACATCGATAATAAATACCAGGAGGTAGAACGGGAAGTAAACGCACTTAAAAGCGACCTTCCGCAGGATATCTACAAGATAGACGTAGGCAAAGTTGACCCGTCGGACGTAAATGTCCTGCAGATAGGCCTTGTCAGCGAAAATGCTTCTTTCAAAATTCTCAAAAAGTTTGGCGATGACCTGAAGGAGCAACTAGAAAAAGTCACTGACCTGAAGAATGTTAAAGTTTCGGGCACACCAGACCAGATTGTGCGGATTGAACTCCAGCTGGACAAGATCGCTGCCCTGAAAATTCCATTAAGTGTAGTGATCGCCAGCCTGCAAAGTGAGGACCTCAACATCCCAGGCGGCAGTATTAACGCTGGAAACCAATCGTTCAATGTTAAGACGGGAGGCAGGTATAAGAACCTGGATGAAGTAACCGGCACCGTTGTTTACCAAGCCAACGGAAAGATCATATACCTCCGGGACATTGCTTCGGTGAGTTTTGAGAACGCCGAAGAAAAACACATCACCCGCCTGAATGGTCACCGCTGCATTTTGGTGGACGCCGCGCAGAAAAACGGGGCCAATATCAGCCAGACACAAAAGAAATACCTTCCGGTCCTGAAGGAGTTTGAAAAAACCCTTCCGGCTAATATTAAGCTGGTGAAGGCATTTGATCAGGCTGATAATGTAAACAACCGGCTCTCACATCTTGGCGTCGATTTCCTTATTGCCATGGGGCTGGTGCTTTTTACTTTGCTGCCGCTGGGTAACCGCGCGTCGCTCATTGTGATGGTCGCTATTCCGCTTTCGCTGGCTTTGGGCATTGTTGGTTTAAATATTTTCGGATTCTCGCTCAATCAATTGACTATTGTCGGGCTGGTGGTCTCGCTGGGATTGCTCGTTGACGATAGTATTGTGGTGGTGGAGAATATAGATCGGTGGCTGCGTGACGGTTATTCCAGAAAAGAGGCAGCGATCAAAGCCACACAACAAATTACGCCTGCTGTGATCGGGTGTACTGCCATGTTAGCCATATCCTTTTTGCCGATGTTATTCATGCCTGGCGGCCCCGGCGAGTTCATTCGGGGGCTTCCAATGGCCGTGATATGCAGTGTGCTGGCATCGATGATCGTTTCGCTCACGGTGGTGCCCTTCCTGGCCAGCCGGGTATTAAAAGATCACGCTGATCCTAAAGGCAACTTATTCCTGCGTGTACTTAAGAAAGGCATCAGCAGCACCTATTCAAAGCTTATGCACCGTGCGCTGCATAGGCCGGTTTTGACCCTGCTAATCGCTTTCGGGTTATTTGGTGCTTCTATGGTGCTTTTCCCGGTTATAGGTTTTAAACTGTTCCCTGCATCAGAAAAGCCGATTTTTATGGTCAATGTCCGGATGCCACAGCAGACGAGCCTGTCAGAGGGAGACCGGATATGCAAGATGGTCGAGGATAGCCTGAGCAAAAGCCCACTGGTGAAGTATTACACCGCAAACATCGGCCAGGGAAATCCACAGATCTATTATAACGTGCCCCAGCAGCCCGAAAAATCTGACTTTGCTCAAATATTTGTCCAATTAAATGAAGATGCCCGGCCCCTGGCCAAGAAGCGCCTGATTGATACATTGAGGACACGTTTTGCCTCGTTTCCTTATGCCAGGATCGAGGTTAAAGACTTCGAGCAGGGCCCTCCAATTGATGCGCCGATCGCGATAAGGATCTTTGGGGATGACCTTGATACACTCCGCAAGATTTCTTTCCAGGTCGACCATATTATGGAGGCTGATAAAGGAACCGTTTACGTGGACAACGACCTTAATACACTGAAGACGGATATTAAACTCAATATTAACCGGGAAAAGGCGAGAACGCTTGGTGTGTTTACCGCCGATATTGACCGCACCCTGAGGCTTGCGATAGCCGGCCTGAAAATAGGGACGTTCACCAACGAGACCGGTAACGGTGACGATTATGATGTGATTGTCAGTGCCAAGCACGATAAATTTGCCATGCTTGACGTATTCAAAAATCTTTTCGTTAACAACTCGCTGGGCACGCCGGTACCGCTAACGCAACTGGCGGCGATCAATTTTGAGACCTCACCCGCCGCGTTCGGGCATTTCAATAAAAACAGGTTTGTCGAGATCACGTCATACACCCAAAAAAATGTCCTCGCGAATGACGTATTGAAGCGGATTGTGCCCAAATTGAATGCGATCAGTATGCCCAAAGGCTATTATTATAAACTTTCAGGTGAGGCTGAAAGCGAAGGGGATGCCTTCGGCGGTGGCTTCATTACCGTGATTCTGCTAACCGTATTCCTTTTTACAGCGGTGTTAATCCTGCAGTTCAAGACGTTTAAAGGAATGCTGATTGTTTTGTCGGTTATACCCCTTGGGGTGGTCGGTGGCGTTTTGATGTTATGGCTGTCCGGCAATCCGATGTCTTTCATCGCTATCATAGGTTTTATCGGGCTGGCCGGCATTGAAGTTAAAAACTCCATCCTGTTGGTAGATTTTACGAATCAACTGCGCACGGAGGGAACCCCGCTCGACGAAGCCATTGAAAAAGCGGGCGAAATACGTTTCCTGCCTGTGATACTTACCTCACTTACTGCTATAGGCGGCCTCATTCCGCTGGCAATGAACCCAAATCCGCAAATATCACCGCTGGCGCTTGTCCTGATCGGTGGGCTCATCAGCTCAACCATCCTTTCAAGGATCGTCACCCCGGTGATGTATAAACTTATTCCACCACAAATAGAAGACAAAGAATTATTAAATATCGAAAACAAATCATTATGAAAAAGTTAAGCTTAATTTTTACAGTTATTTTTGGCGTATTCCTTTGTATGAATGCAAAGGCTCAAACCACCACGGATTATTTCACAGGAAAATGGCTGGTATCCGTTACAGGCACACCCAGAGGTGATGTTAAAATGATTTTTGTCTTAGAAAGGACAGACGGCAAATTAACAGGGGCGGTACAGGATTCGACCGGTAAGGAAATGACGGAAATAGCCTCCATTGAAGAAAAAGATAAAACCATTACCGCCGCTTTCAACGTCCACGGCTATGACCTTACCCTTTTTATGGAGCCGGTTGACGACGAACACGTTTTGGGAAATATGTTGGGAATGTTCGATGCGAAGGGCGTTCGTTTAAAGGAAAATAAACCGTAACCATTTGTCCATTTTAAAAAATTGTCAAAGTTAAAAAAATTCCTTTATAGTGCCATTGCCGCGCTTTTATTTGTGCGAAAGCTGATGTTTTCGCAACAAAAACTATAATGGTTTATCCAATCAATAGTCGTTAGCTTGCAGCAATCTATAATCTCAAATAACAATATGGAGAACATTACTTTTCAATCCATTGATTGGACAAAAATTGCAATAACCGAACACAAAGGAGAAATAGGTACAGCATTTTGGCAGACCCTTGAATATAGTGGTCTTCGTATTCGGATAGTATCTTACACACCAGGGTATCTCGCGGATCACTGGTGTCAGAAAGGTCACATCGTCCATTGTTTGGAGGGAGATTTCGTTAGCCAATTAGAAACTGGTGAAGATTTTTCGTTGGAGAGTGGAATGACCTATGTGGTATCGGATAATTTAAGTTCACACCGATCCGTCTCCAAAAATGGCGTTAAATTATTGATAATAGATGGCGATTTTTTAAAACAATCTCTTGTTGTTAGTTACCGCATGAAAGTGCGCTAATGACCTGGCGAACTGTTGCTTAGTATAAGTCGATAGAATCTGGCGTGATACTCTTTGCGGTTGAGCGATGAAAATTATGGACGATTGCCGATATATATATATATATATATATATAGTGTACAGAAGACATTACGGTTACCATTTTCATACAACGTAAAATGTTAACGGATACTCGTGATAAGATTTACTTTAGGTAACAAGTCATTCGCCGTTTTTTAGCAAACCACAGGAATTGTGCGACATTCTTTGTGAGCTATAACTAAATTACCCCCGCCATCATTTGCTGTTAAGATCAAGATGTATAAGCCAATCTACTGATAAATTGCTTCATATTAACCTGTTATTTGTAGCCACTATGATAGCCATATGATCAATTAGGATATTAATACGGCTGATTACACCACCGCTTGACCTTATTTAATTCTGTGCTCCAATCCGCAAGAATCAGGTTGCCTGAACTTTTTTTGATGATTAATTTTATGAAATTACTTTGTTAGTTGTCGGATCTGCAAATGATGGACGAAAAGTTTATGCTATTGACCGGGTTTAAGTGAATGTTTTCAGAACATCCCAGAGAGCTACTGTCTCCATATCAACGATGATCGAGGAACAATTGGCAACTCCGGTATTGAGATTCCTTTTAACAGGATATATTATTTTCAAATATTGAAATTAGTGAATGAAATGCCTTTATCGAAACCGAACACACACCGTTCGATTTTGATACACAATAAAGGCAAAAAAAGGCATTAATAGCAGATATACAGTTGTTTATAAGCTTGGCACTGTCGTGGAGACGTAACAACATGACTCAACAATGACGTAATAGCACGAATAGCATGATAAGAAATTATTTAGAAACCGCCGTCAGAAGTATGCGTAAAAATAAGACTTTTACCTTAATCAATGGTTTTGGTCTAGCGCTTGGACTGGCGTCCTTGCTGCTCATCGTATTTTACGTTTTTGACGAGTTAACTGTTGCTGGGCAACGACGATTAATGAATAGGCTTAGATCAAAGCGAAAATGAAATCGAAATTATATTTGCTTGCTACACTATTATTGGGTATATGTCAGCCGATATTTTGTCAAACACGCGATACTATCAAAGATCTGCGGGCATTAAAAATCAATCATGACCTAAAAATTGACGGGTTTCTTAATGAACCGGAATGGGCCGCCGCGCCGGCGGCTTCCGGCTTCAAGCTAAACTATCCTTCAGATACTGCTTTGGCTTCTGGAAGAACCGTTGTTAAGATTCTTTATAATGACCGCTTTTTATACATCGGGGCAAGATTATATAATGGTAAACCCGGCCAACTTAAATATACCGTGTCATCACTTGAGCGGGATTTTACTTTCGCGCAAAATGATGCGTTCGGTGTTGTTATTGACGCATTTCATGATCATAATAATGGTGTTGGATTTTATGTTAACGCCTTGGGTGCTCAGCGCGATGAGCAGATCTCAAATGGTAATGTCACAGACCCGACTTATGATATTGAATGGTATGATGCCGTTCAGCACGACAGCACGGGTTACACTGTTGAAATAGCCATTCCTTTCCGGTATTTGCGTTACAGCAAAACACTCTCTGACTGGAATATTAACTTTTTTAGAAATGATATCGAGAATAATGAGCTTTCCTCTTGGCAACCCGTGCCCCGGAATTTCATTTTCCCAAATCTGTCTTTTATGGGTAAGTTAAACTGGCTGGTAACCCCAAAACAAGATCCCCAAAACATTTCGCTGATACCCAGCATGACCTATTCAGCGAGCCAGGATAAAACCGGACCAATAACTAATAATTTAAAGCCATCACTGGACGCGAAGGTTACCGTTACGTCGTCGCTAAATCTGGACCTGACTGTTAATCCCGATTTTTCCGAGGCGGAGGTTGACCAGGCGGAGGTGAATCTGACCCGATTTAGCATTTCCTACCCGGAAAAAAGGCTATTTTTCATTGAGAACAGCGACCTGTTTTCGTCTTTTGGAATTAGTAAGGATGGTTCGGCAACTATACAACCTTTTTACTCGCGTAATATTGGGTTGAAATACAACCAGTCAACCGGCCAATACGAGCAGACTAGCATTATCGGCGGGGCAAGATTAAGCGGCAAATTGAATGAAGACCTGCGAATAGGGGTCATGGATGTCCAAACAGCCGGTTTAAACTCTGTAGATAATACCGGGAACCAACTCAAATTCCCGGGAGAGAATTATGCCGTGGTCGCTTTGCAGCAAAAAGTGTTTTCCGGCTCCAACATTGGGTTTATTTTTACTAACCGGCAGTCTGTTTCAGACAACAATACCGCCGCGTCGGGTGACGCTTATAACCGCCTGGCTGGAATAGAATACAACCTGATGTCAAATGATGGATTATGGACGGGCAAATTGTTTGAGGAAACGATGTTCAGTCCAGAGCGTACCGCATCCGCTCAAGGCGGTTTTCTGAGTGTAAATTCCAGGCGGACGACAAGTTACGTGGGCTTCAGCCGGGCCGACTACGGGTTTTCCCCGGACCTGGGCTTTGTGCCGCGTAATAATTTTAATAATGCGTATACCTACCTTAATTATATTTTCTACCCTAAGTCAACGGTACTAAATAATATCCAGCCGGTGATTTATGGTACCGTTTATACAGACTCTTTATTTCACAAAACAGATCACGAGATATATTCCGGTCCCGTGTTAAATTTCAAAAATACCAGCAGTGTCTTCGTCGTCATATTAAACGATTATACCAAGCTGCAGGCGCCCTTTAACCCGTCATTAAACAATGGTAAAAACCTGCCGGCCGGTTCTGCCTATTCCTATACAAGCGTCATTTTTTCTTATACATCAGATGTACGTACGAATTTATCCGGAAATTTCTACCTGCGTACGGGGCAGTACTATAACGGCCATTTTAATCTTGCCAGCGGCGCGCTTAATTATAAGGTTCAACCTTACGGAACCGTAGGATTCAATTATAACCTGACTTATGTCCGGTTGCCCAGTCCTTATTCCAACAATAATATCATCGCGGTAGGCCCGCTAACCGATATATCGTTCAGCAAACAATTGTTCTTTAGCTCCAATGTGCAATATACCAGCCTGAATACGAACATAAACTATTTTTTCCGGCTGCAATGGCAATTCCGGCCTTTATCGGATCTTTATATTGTTTACAGCAATAATGAAAATACAGAACTCCGGATGAGGCAAAATCAGAGTCTGATCGTTAAATTTGTTTACTTTTTATAAAAGTACCTGCATCCTGAATTTTATACCTATTTCTGCCCGATGAAAATACAAATGGTAAATAAACCTTTAAAACAAATATTTAAGTATTTTGCTATGAGATCTTATGCGTAAAAATAATCCGAAAAGCACTGGAAAAAAACAAGATCTCCCGCCTGATCACATCCAATCTAAAAATCGGGCAAAAAAAACGCCTGTGAAGCGTTCCGTGGCGACCACTTTAAACGTAAATTCAGCTCCAGGTAACACGCCTGCTGCTGATCTGTCTGCCTCGATCGGTAGAGAACAACACAATCAACAATCAACACCTGCAAAAAACATGGAAGTTCATCACCATCCCCAACTACACCACAAACCTAAACCGTGGAAAGAATACCTTCTTGAAGGGTTCATGATCTTTATTGCAGTCATGATGGGTTTTATAGCGGAAAGCATCAGAGAAGATATAACCAATAATGAGCATACCCGCCAGCTAACGTCACAGCTTGTCCAGGATCTGAAAGCTGATACGGTTAAGTTAAATGAAATGTGCCGGGGCGAAACACGTATTTTAAAAAATAACGATACATTGTTTAATCTGTTAAGTCGGCCATTAAAAGATGCTGATCTTTGTAACATACAAAAGCTTGTTGTCGGGTCGCATAGTCTATGGCCATTCCATTCTTCAAATGGCGCAATCGCTGCAATTAAAAATGAATTGCATCTGAAACAGTTATCAAATTCCAATATTATCAGCTATATCTCGAACTATGAAGGCCATATCGACCTTTTACACACGGTACAGGATATTTCGCTAGAATACCAAAGAAGCTTCCTCGATCCATTTTTACGGTTTCACTTTACACCAGATAACCTTAATGCCGCTTTTAACCGACCGGCTGATGTAACGGGCCAAATGAGAAATTTAAAGCAGGAAGACCTCACCCAATTACGTGCAGATATGGTCCTGATTAGAATAAATACGAAAGAACTGATAGACGATAACCGGCGATTGATGAATGACGCGATCGGCATGTTGAAATATGTCATTAAGCAATACGATCTGGAAAATGAGTAGTGCAAACAGGTAGCGCTATTTATCTTGCAGAAAACGTTTTACTCATGTAGTCCCTCTATAAGCGATCACCTAATGAAGCCTATATAAAACGTAAATAACCTTGTCAGGCTATAATTCATGCCTTTAGCTCACACTCAGCAAAGCGACCTGCTCATTGAAACTTCCGGGCTGAAGTCGGACCCTCAATACAATGCCGAATCCATCTGTATTAGCAAAGAATTTTTTAACTAATCAAATTCTTAGGGTTATATTTAGTTCGCAAGACATTATTTATGATTAATAATTATGAGTTGCTTTACAGCTTTATTGCGTTTAGCGGCTCAATTTATTCTGTTCAAATTCTTCCAGCTTTACAATTACAGCATTCAGTACCCTTCTATTTTCGATAACCAGATCAATATCTATAGTTGGCTTGGCTGCAAGCCCTGGAACTGAAGTGCTGCCGACGGGAAGCGCATTTGCGCGGAGTAACCCGGCTAAGAATACCCCTTCACACATCTTTGCTTAAATGCTATTTCCGCGTCGCAAGATCACCTTTTCCGCTAGTTTTCGCGCTATAAAATCACTGGAAATGAAATCGGTTTAAATTATCCGGGCATCGGTTGAAAAGCCCATATCAATTTGTATCAACACAATTATTTTGGCCGTAAGTAGTAAAAACAAATAATATGAAAAAAATTTCATTCCTTATCCTTGCTGCGATGCTGGCAACTGCTTGTCAAAAAGAAAACACTTCACCAAACGCGCCTGCGGGCACCACGCACCTAACAGGGCTCTCGTCGCAGCAAAGTGCCTCATCCCAGCACCCGGCTGACAGCACCGCCCAGTTAGACGGAACCTATGCAGGTTATTTTAGTTTAACAACCTCCGGGAAAACAGCAAAAGTTGGTGTACAATTTAAAATCGCCGGAAACCAATTTCACGACATCGGAGGAAATAATGACTACGCCGTTGGCGACGGTACCATTTCATCCGTTCAGGCGACGCTAACGTTTACGAACGCTGACGTTTTCCCAACTGTCATACTGCCCGGGCAGCAAATCCCGTTCGAATGTGTGGGATTGACCGATACTTATGACTTTGCGGTTAAAACCGATTCGTTGCTGCTGACCAAAACCTTGCAGGGGGCAACCTACAGTTATGCATTAAAGAAACAGTAAAACATTTCCGGAACAATACCCCCCCTTACTTAACCAAACGGCCGGAACATAAAAACCGGCCGTTTCATTTGAAAACAGCTGCGAAATTATTGTGTTATTCTACCGTTCAACAATAACTATAAGATATTGCAACTCATGTACTCCTCAAACTATAATATCATGATTCGCTGTCGTCGGTGTGCAGTAGTGTCAAATATCCCGTCCGTTTAAAAGATGGCCGAATAGTAGCGTTCTGGTCACGCCTGATCGACTTACAATCGCACACCTTAACATTTTCATAGATACTTCGATGATCCAAACCAATGATTTCGCAAAATTGCGGCACTTGGGGGCTGCGTGCAGCGTTTCAAGGCTTGTGAACTGTTCAGTTACCCGGGATGTTCCCGGTTATTGATTTCCAGTCTTTATGTTATTGCTTCATGATTACTTATTGAACAATTTCAAAAGAGCGGCATGTAATAGTGAGCCTGTTGCCTTATGGTCATTCGCAGAATTGATTAAGGAAAACAGGTAGGAAACCCTGTTGAATAGGGTGATCACGTGTAAACCGATGAATGAAATTACCAAATAAGACATAAACACCGGCAAGCTGCCAAAGATGGCAAGCCACAGGGCAAGACAACCAAAAGCAATAGCACGGTCGGTTTTGCCGAACGGCCCGAAATCGCAGCGTTGGCCGCCAAGCCACGATCCGGCGATCCCTGCTGATTCAGAGACAATGGCTAATGCCATAAGTAAGAAAAACGCATTATGTCTGGCTGTATTGATCAAAGCCAGTGGCATTGCCAAAAGAAGATCGGATAGCATATCTCCACCTTCATTCAAGATGCCACCCAAGCGACTTTTTTGCCCGTGTTCCATTGCAAGGAGACCGTCAACGGTATTGAATCCCATCCGGATAATTAACCACACAGGCAACAGGTAAAAGATAGCGGGATAACTATTGAAGCACAGTAAAGTGGCGCTGATTAATAGGGAGCCCACTATTCCCAGGATAGTAACCTGGTTGGCAGTAACGCCTGCGTTCGCCAACGCATTCGTAAATGGACGAAGCGCTTTTTGAAAACGCGGCTTAAAGAAAAACAGCGAGGCCGCTTTATAAAATGGTATCTCTTTTTCAATACCTTGTTTTGCAGCAACTGCGCGTTGCTCGCCAGTTAACTTACAGGCTGCTTCGGTGATTTGGTGCTGTTCTGTCTTTTTGGTAACACCATTTAGTTTAGCCAGTGATTTGCGTAATAAAGAGCTGGATGTAACATTGGTATAGGGGAAATAAACAACCTTTACCCGGTGTTCGGCAAAACATTTTTCCAACCGTTCCCCTTTTTCCGTTCCTTGCCAATCGTCTCCTTTAAACAAAATATCAAAATGTAATTGCTTCCACATTTCAATCTTGTCTGACACCGTCTCCACTACGGCTTCATCTACAAAACGGACATTGCGAACGATTTCCAAGCGCTCAGTCAGCGGGATTACGGGTGTCGCCCCCTTATTCAATAAAAGCATTTCATCAGACACTACGCCCGCTATCAGGTAATCGCAGTGCTGCTTTGCTCTTCTCAGCAAGTTTAAATGACCAACGTGGAACAGATCGTAAGCGCCCGGCGCATAGCCGATAACCCGCTCATTAGACCCTCCGGTCATTACATCATCATTCAGCGCCATACAGCGTTATTTTTTTATCGTTGAGCAGTCCAAAGACATTGGCGCAGCTATTGTTAATGCTCCGGTATTGCGATATTTTCCAAATAATGTTTGCGCCTTCATAATTGTTGCTTCTTTTATTGCAGGCGAAATTATGACGGCCGATTGTCCTATCCAACCCGATTGTTGCGATGTAGCGCTGAAGACCTTGACAAAAAAGGGGGTTACTCAACTGCATAATATTTGTAAGTGTTATAGGCGATGGGGATGCCAAATAAAACACCAACGGTAATCCAGCTTATAAATATACCAGCAAGGTTAAACGGGCCACCTGAAGGGAAGGGTGTAAGTTTTAAAATTAGCGCCATCGCCTGGCACACAAAAACACCATAAAGCATCCCAATCAAGTATTTATTAAAGGTCAGGAACTTCAGTCTTGGAAACACCAGGAAGAAAAAGAGCGTAAACGAGAAAGCAATGAAATAGTGGAAAAACAAGCCCAGGAACGCAGCTGCGGTGCCTCCCTTTAGTGCTGCCGGTATACCCAGTGCTCCTGCAGCGATATAATTGAACATTTTGTCGGGAAATTTACCGGATTTAATATACATGCTAATGAATGCCGAAAGGATGTCGGTTGTGCCGACGAACAGGCTTGTTAAAAGTACTGTTTTGAAGAATTTGCTCATTGCTAAGAGTTTTTAAGTTTTAAGATTATATATATTTGTGTTGGTCACCCCAACGCTATTTCCGTTAGCAAAATTAGCCTGGGTAATTTCAAATTCATGTTCAAAAGCCATTCAATAAAGTTCAAAACACAGGCAAAAGAGCCCGGTGAGCACCGGCTGGTGAATATTTGCATGACGGAGCTTTGCAAATACGCCGGTTTCGCTGATTCAAAAAACCTGGTTCAACGCGACCTGGCATTTTTATGTGACCGGATTGAATCCCAAACCGGCGTAATAATCAGCTTGTCGACCATTAAGCGGCTGTTGAACGGCCAGTTTTCGCGCTTGCCGCAAATCGCGACGCTGGACGCGATAGCCGTGACGGCCGGGTATCAAAACTGGCAGCAGTTTAAGAGCAGTAAAAACCTGGATGTAAATCAAAACGGAAAGGCAAACAAAGAAAAGCCAGGACCTGTTGCATCCGGCAGCGGTAAAGCTTTGAATGCTCGGAAGTTTTTATGGGCAGTCCCTATATTGTTAGTTATCGTATATCTTGTCGTCATGATGACAGCCGGGAAACCCGGGTTGGCCGGTGTTGATAAGGCCAGGTTCTCGGCCAGGAAGGTTACAGGCAATGATGTTCCGAATACGGTTGTGTTCAGCTATAATGTTGATTCGGTGGAGGCCGACAGCTTTTTTATCCAGCAATCGTGGGACAGGAACCGGCGCGTAAGGGTATTCAAACACAACTATACGCTTACTGACATTTATTATGAACCGGGCTATCATACTGCTAAATTGATCGCTAATGATAAAATAATTAAAACAGTGGATGTTGGTATCCCTACCGACCGTTGGGTGTTTTACGCAAAAGAGGGCATTACTAAAGGCCTGCCCAAATACATTGCCGCAGATGGCGTAAAGGCGCGCTCTTTAAAGCTGACGAAGGACGACCTGGTGAAGAGCAGGATCGATATTCAAAAGGAAAATGCATATGTTAACGTCTATTTCCCATCGCAAGTAGAAAGCAGCAGCGATAACTTCGTACTCAAGTTCCGGATAAAGGTTGATGAGTTGAAAAATGAACCCTGCCCTTATTTGATGACCGAGGTTTTCTGCCAGCGGCAGTTTTTGTATTTCATCAGTACTTTGAAGGGCTGCACCAGCGAATTACGCAGCCAGTTTGGAGAAAACAACTTAAACGGCAAAACCAGTGATCTTTCAGCATTGGGGAGCAATGTAAGAACCTGGCAAAATGTGGAGTTTAGTGTAAAAAACAAAAACGCCACGATCAGCATTAACGGCTCAAAAGTTTTTTCCGCAAGTTATCACCACTCCTGCGGATTGATAACCGGCATCGGTTTTATTTCCAACGGACTTTGCGAAGTAGATTCATTGGAAATGAAAACAATTGAGGGGAAGGAAATTTATTAAAAGGGGTTTGGCAACGGGAAACAAAGGCTGGCTGGTGAGATGGTATAAAGCGCGAGAAACTGCGGCCCACCAGGCTTTACCGGCAAAAAATAAGAATGATCTGAATCTGATCCTCTATCTGAACAATTTATCCTATAGCTATTTTAGGGACGGGCAGGAAGATAAAGCGATGGTTGTCATCAGTCAGGCAGTAGATCAATTGGAAAAGCTTTCCATTAAAAATGATAATAAGTTATTTACAACTCTGTTGACGACGCTTATTGAGATCGTAGAAAAACTGTGAACTGCTGAAGAATTAACTGCTCTGATTAAAACCCTGGAAAATATCAGGCAAGAAGCCGTCTAATAATTTCTTCGAGATGTCGCAGTCGCTGCGATTCGAAAAAAGCCGGCAATCTTTTAATTCAATTCGCGAAATTTACAGCCATAATTAAACGATAAACTTATCACCTATGATCAGTGAAGAAAATATTCAGGGCTACTGGCACCTTCCGGCACATCCCGGCCAACAATTTACTGGAACCCTGAATTTTGGTCCAAATGCTTCGCCCAGGCTTCATATCACCGCCGCTCCAGGCTCAGATCTTTCGGTATTTTCTTACGACACAGGCGACTATGCCATTTGGGGCGTTGACCTGAAAGGGCAGCCAATCACGCTCTTTGGCTGTAACCGGCTGAGCATCGGGGGATCGCCGGACACTACCTTTAATGCTTCCGAGATAATCTTCGGCGGGCACGTCCCTGATGCCGGGCAACCATTTTTTGACAGTGTACGCTTTTCATTCGACGGATTGGAGGACTGGGTGAATATCTGGGGACACAACCTGGAGATCAAAGCGAAAGACAATTACAACTTGAGTTACAAAAAGCCTGCTGATATTCCGTTCACAATAAACGACAACTTACATGGCTGTATTACCTTTTGGAATAACCTCCCCCAATATCACCTGGCCGAAACTGAGGTTCATCAAAACACCCTTTTTAAATTTTTTTTCGCCCAAAAAGTCAGCACTGAAAAATTGCTGGAACAGGTCTGGACCCTTCAGCAGCTGATCACCCTGTTTATGTTTGAACAAACGAAGGTCAAATGGATTTATGGGGAAAGGGACGGCAGAGAGTATCGTCTGTTTTACCGGCAGAAATACACTGAAAAAGAATACAATGGAAGAACTTTGTTCCTGCTTCCTTATCGCGTTGTAGCTCCCTTGCTCGAAAAAACTATCAGCCGGTGGATGATACTGACAGAAAAACTGAGCCCGATCACGGGCATTCTGCACGCGAATATTGACAGTAGCGGCGAATTTGTGCATAACAATTTCCTGAATATCGTTCAGGCAGTGGAGGCCTTTCATCGCAGGCTTTTACAGGATACCGAACAGCTCAAAAACGAGAATCAGGTCTTAGTTGCCCGGCTGCTGGATCAGATTGCCGGTAAGGAGGATAAAGAATGGTTGGAGGCACGGTTGGCCTACAGTTATGAACCAAATTTACGGTTGCGGTTAAAAGAGCTGATCGCCAAATATCAGGAGGTGCTATTTACTGATCAACCGCCAAAAAAAAGCATAAACCGATTGATAAGCAACGTAGTTGAAAAACGAAATTACTTTACGCACTACGGAAGTTCGCCAAAGAAAAAAGAAAATGAAATCTCACAGATTATAGGGCTTACGACTTTTTTGAAAATGCTGCTGGCGTTTTGTGTGCTTGATGAAATAGGAGTTCCCCCCGATATACTGAAAGATAATATCTACAACAGGTTCCGGTTCAGGATATAATTTGAAAACTTGCAGGTCCGTTCCCCCTCCGGCTTTAAATTACTGATCCTAACATCAGGCGGTATCATTGCTTTGACCGGGTAATATACATCCAGAAAGGCGTTAAACTCAACTACCGCGCTTCCAAAAGAATATAATATAAAATGTGGCCCTGCTTCCATACGATAAATAAAGTTACAAATTCCCTTCCATATTCAGACAGCTCAATAACCGATCTCAAAAGGTCGTGCGGCAATATGCAACGCATACCGCCTCCTGTTAATGCCCGTTAAAAAGCATCATTTACGGCTGCGCTTCGTTCACCACGCTTTCAGCCGTGTAAAGCTGCGCTTGCCTTCATTCCTGCATTTGATCTTTAGACACATTAAGGTTCGCCCCCGCTCTTTAGCGATAGACCCGGCTGAAAGGATAACCAAGCCCTGCGCGTGCCTCGTCCGGCAACGGTAGCCGGATGGGCAGTTTCCTTTCAGCCGGTTTAAATCCTTCTGTTGACATTGCCAGGGATATTTTCCATTGCCCTTCCCGGATTGCTGTTACGTTTTAGTTCCTTTTCATTTAGCCTTTGCTTGAGGCAAATTTACCCCTCTTCAGCAGGCAAGGCCATGTGAATGCCGCTTTAAAAAATCTCCACACCTCGCTGCACTCCGGGTAGTATTTTTAGCGGCAGCCTTGCCCCGCTCGCCCCCGCGCAAGTTTTTTGCCTCTATCAAAGGCCAAATGAGGGTTTGCCGAAATGGTCATTGAATAACAGATTTTTTAACCAATAAAATTAAAACGCAATGGAACTAACAGGAAGATTAACCGCAGACGCTAAGGTTAGCGAGGTTAAAGGTGGAAAAAAAGTAGTGAATTTCAGTATCGCCATCAACGACAGCTACAAGCCCAAAGACGGTGAACGTGTGGAACTCACCACCTATGTGGATTGCGCCTACTGGCTTAACGCCAAAGTCGGGCAATATCTTAAAAAAGGCTTATTGGTACAGTTGGGCGGTCGGATGGGCAGCCGTGCATGGGTCAACAAAGACGGGGATGCCAAAAGCTCACTTACCTGCAACATCTCCAATGTAAAATTCTTAGGCGGTTCAAGCAACAGCACCGCAAGCAATCAGGGCGGTAACAATGGAAAAGGCGCTTCCGAAGAGGACGACCTCCCATTTTAAGACCGATAACATAATAATACAATTGAACGCAATTCAGTAATCATCAAAAAAATTAAAATCATGGGACACAACATCAATCAGGTAAACAGAAAAGACAGCTTTTTCAGCGTAAAGGAAAAAGCATGGCACGGGTTAGGTCAAATTGTTGACCAATACCCCACGAGCGCAGAAGCGATAAAATACGCAGGGTTGGATTACGAGGTGATAAAATCACCCCTGTTTACTTATCAGCGGGATGAAACTATCGGGAATAACGGGGAAGTGGTAGCCGGAAGCCAAATGCCCGTGCCTAACCACTTTGCCACCGTCCGCACTGATAACCATGCCGTTTTAGGCGTGGTGGGCAAGGACTACGAAATCGTACAAAATGTAAATGCATTTGAATTTTTTGATGCCATCGTTGGTGGCGGGGACGGTATTTTATACGAAACGGCAGGGGCATTAGGTAAAGGGGAACGCATATTTATCACCGCCAAACTACCGGGCTATATCAGGGTGGGCAAACAGGATATGATTGAGCAATACCTGTTCCTGACTACTTCGCACGATGGGTTCGGCAGTATCACCGCAGCATTTACACCAATCCGTATTGTGTGTAACAACACTCTTAATGCAGCCCTTAGAAACCATAGCAATTCTATTAAAATCAGGCATACCGCTTCGGCAAACGACCGCCTGAAACAGGCGCATACGCTCATGGGCATATCGTCCAATTTAAGGCATGAACTGGAGGGATTGCTCAATCATTGGTCACAGGTGAAAATCACCGACAAGGAAGTAAAAAGGCTCATACAGATTGCCATGTCGCCCAACAAAGAAGTTTTAAAAAACTTGGCGCAGGGCAAAGTTGATGAACTGTCCACCACCTATACCAATATCGTTGACAACGTGTATGAATACGCTTTAGGCAGTCCCACCCAACAAATGGAGACTACTGCCGGGACAGTATTCGGAGCCTATAACGCCATCACGGGCTATTTTCAGAACGTCCGGCTTTTCGGCAATGACGAAGCGAAATTCAAATCCATCATGGACGGTACAGCCAAACAAAGGGGGCAAACCGCTTTTGACCTTTGCCGTGATTTTGCCAAAAACGGGGCGGATGCGCTAACCCTGAATTAATTAAACGGGGGAGCAATCCCCCTTATTTTAAAATTTATCATTCAGCCATGAAAACTATACAGTTGAATTTATATGAGTTTGCCGAACTGGACGGAGCGGCAAAGAAAAAGGCCATCGAAACAGAGCGCTATATCAACGTGGATTATCATTGGTGGGATTTTATCTATGATGACTTTATCACCATTTGTGAAACCATCGGGATAACCGTCGATAAGGCAAGTATCACATTCGACGGCTTTTATTCACAGGGTGATGGCAGCGCATTTACAGCGGAAATAGACCTGCAAAGAATGTTGGAAGCAATCGTTAACAAAAACTGGAAGGATTATGCGCCTAAACTGGAACTGGGTTTAACCGTGCCGGAAATAGACAGGCGGGTTTTGCGATTGGTAAAGGAAAACAAACTCGATGTTGACCCGCAAATCACACACCCAACCCGTAGCTATTATGTTAAGGCGGTACTGAATGAAAATTTGCCGTATAGTTTTCATGGTTACCCGCTGATAGAGAAACAACTGGATTTACTGGAAGACGGCTTAATAAAAATAGCAGAAACACTCAACCGCCACCTGTACAAATCCCTGCAAAATGAATATGAGTATCAAACAGACGAACAGGCGGTAACCGAAGCGATAGAAGCCAATGAATACTGGTTTACCGCAGATGGCAAAAAAGCGACCCGCCTTGAAGGTTTATCCTTTAAAAATTCAATCGAAAAGTCATGAAATTATTAATCATTCAAAACCACATCACCCTGCACGCTTGCATCTTTTTAGGGATAGGTTTAGCGGTTCGCTATATCATCGGCAGGCGCAGGTTCAACCGCAGGGGCATAGCGGGCTTACAGCTTTTTTCATCCTATGAAAAGTGGTGGTTGATCACCCGCGTAGAGCGCCTGTTTAACTTTTTGGCTTTGCTTGCCATACTCGCAGGCGCAGTCCTTTTAATCTTTAAGTAATAACCGCAATGAAAACAAAGCATCTTTTAAAATCACATGTCACCATTACGGATTTTGCCAAGCATAAAATGGTGTACCCGACAAGCGTGTATAGTGCCATCAATGCCGGAAAAATAAAGCCGGATATTATCGGGCTGTCCCGTATCAAAATCATAGACCTCAAAATTTACGGGGCGTACAAATTCGAGTTGCAAAAAGCCGACAAGGCATTAATGATACAATGGTTTGAGCGCAAAGGGAAAAAGAGAAAATAAGTAAACACTAAAAACAGAAAATTATGAAAACGAATTTTTTTGAACAAATAGCTAACCTTAATGCCCCCGGCATTTGGAAATTAGGCATACAAAACGATGCGAACGGGCACTTTGTAGTATCTGCCCTGTATTCACCTGTGCAGTCCGCCGAACCCGCCCTGAAAACCATCGCCCCCCTGATTTTCAAGGGGACGGCTACCGAAATGGACGAGGGTTTTTTTGAGGCGATTGAAAAACCCGTACAGGAAACAGCAGGCTTGTACAGCAACATAGCTACTTATACCAAGAACTTAGATAACGCTAAAAAGAAGCTGTCACAGGGAAACAAGAGCCAGCCCGTTAAAAAAACGGAAGCTACTGGCGGGGACGAACCCGATATGGAAGTAGGCGAACCGAAAGTATCTGCCGAAGACAAGAAAAAAGCCTATACCGAAGCCATCCGCAAAGTGGTGGAACTGAACGATGCCTGCAAATATGAGGATGCTTTGGCAATTCTGCCATCGGTTGAGGATTACCCTGAAAAAACAGAGGAACTGAACAAACGCAAAGCCGACCTTACCCGCAAAAAGGAGCAGATGGCGCAGGCACTCAAATTATTTAACGATTAAAACGTAAAGCCATGTTACAGACAACGCTGTTAGAACGGATTTTTATACACAAGGATAACGGACAGGAAGTCCGTTTGACCGACCCCGGCGAAACATTCAATCCCGATATGGTGCTTAATTTTTATGCGGGGACTTATCCCGTACTCACCAATGCGAGGATAATCGGGCCGGAAATTAAAAACGATGAGATACAGTACTGCTTTGAAAGCACAATGGGTACGAAAGGCTAATAACAACCGCTATGGAAAAGAGAGTTAGTAAAAGAAAAGTAACCGTCATAGAGCATAATAAACAATGGAAACTGCATCAATTATTCGGAAGTTTCGCGGAACAGCTAAACCGCTTGCCGGACGCAAGGGAAGTACAGCAAAACCCGCTAAGAAGCGCACCGCAGGAACGCACCGTAATGGTTTTCTGAACCATGCTTTTCAGCCTTTTTGGGGCATAGCTTTCCCAAACTGGAAACAAGCCGAACAGGAGTTTTTTACATCGGTCAAAAACTTATGCGCTTTGCATGGATGGACAATGCCGGACGTTTCCGGCTTGTCTTTTCCCGATAACATCCGGGAAGCCTATAATAGAATTACTGCACAGCAACTAAAGGGGGCTGATTTGGAAATTAAAATTTGTCAGGACGAACACCATGCCTGTTGTTTAGCCACCGCCAAAACGTTCAATACGGATTACCACCTCTATTATATCCCTGCCCGCCCGATTTGGAAAATGCGGGGAATTAAACAGGAGCTGGAACTATACCAAATGCTCATAGCTGTTTTTGCCTATTTCTATCAGGTAGCGGGTGTCCCCTTTTTTAGCGAACCGGGAACGATTGACGGAAACTACGATACCATCAAAAACTGGTTGGATGAAGAACCGGATGATGAGGAAGAAACGTACAGGCTACGGCAAAAAAATGAATTAAAAGAAATGGAAAATGCAGGCAAAATTTTACTGCCTGAAATTCAAAAGCCGTTTACCCTGAAAGGGTTGGAAGCCTGTTTGACAAAATATCGGAAAATAGCGAATAGCGATACACACCTTATAGAAGTAGTGTACGAAATCATCAAGCTGATAAAGGATTATCCTAAACGTGCCATTAAAGAAACCATGCACTACGAGGATGAAACAGGGGACAATGATACCATCTATTGGGAGCAATATATCTCTTTCTACTGGAGCGGGGAAGATTGTCTTTCCGAAACGCTTTATCAGATGGTGAACGATGAGTTTCAGGAAATGGGCTATCAGGAAGAACCCTTGAGTTTGCACTGGTTTGACCATCCGCAGGAAAAAACAAGCCATGTATTTGATTATGAGCCGAGGTTGTTTTCGCTCATCAACAGTTTATCTGAAATATTAAACGATTACGACTATGAAGAACCTAACGAATAACTTTTGCAACGATTACCGGGCGATTAAAGCACTGCTGATTTGCCAAAAACAAATCCAAGATGACAGCGGGGAAGAACAGAGCATTTACGTGGAAAGCTACGACATCGGCAAATATGGCAACCCCATTAACGCCCACCCGCTGACCTACCGGGAAACCCTGCAATTGAGCAGCTTGTTCCAGGCAGCCGAAGAACTGAAAACGGGCTATTTGCGGAGCAGGGGCGTAATGCCGGGCAAGGTCTTATATGTTAATCCCCAATTATCCGGCTATGCGGTTTGGTACACGCCACCGCAGGAAGTCCCCCTGTTCTTCGCTTCGGCTTTGGGCATCACTTCCGGCAGGGGAAAAGTGCCTGCGATGGTTTGGAAAGCAGGGCGGAACGAATTAATGGTTTATGCCTTGAAAGGGAATAAGAAACCCGATAGCAGAACCAAGCTGTTTCATGCACCTTTCTTTAATGTTTACCAAGATGGGAGGGTATGTATGGGAACGGTACGGATCAATATCACCGAAGCCGCAAGACTGGAAGATTTTATGGGGCAATGGGAAGGCTATTTTTGGAACAGCTACTTCAGTCACCTGATGGGAGAATTTAACCCGGTAACTGAAAATATCGTTCAACTTTGGCAGGGGCAGGTAAGCACCGGCAATCCCTTTCCCACTTCAATAATAAAGCCGACCAATTTTACATTACAAAATCTACTGACATGAAAGCGAAAAAAATAAAGGCTGTAAAGCCAAGCGTACACATCGTTGAAAAGGTATTACTGAACCCCTATAATCCCATCACGGTCAACCTGATTGGCGCAGGCGGTACAGGAAGCCAGTTTCTGACCGCATTGGGCAGGATGAACCACGCCCTTATTGAACTGAACCATCCCGGTTTGATGGTGCGGGTTTTTGACGATGATAAGGTAGAACCCGCCAACCTCGGCAGGCAATTGTTCCCGACCGCAGATTTGGGGATGTATAAGGCGGTGGCCTTAGTGAACCGTATCAACCTGTTTTTCGGCACGAACTGGAAAGCTATCACCGAAAGGTACAATAAGGAAACGATACAGGCTGACCCTGATTTAAGAATGGCGGAGTTTACCGTTTCCTGTGTCGATACCGTTTCGGCAAGATTTGAAATAGCCGAATTACTGATGGGCATGGACATGAGGGTAACCTATATGCTTAGCCGACCGCTTTACTGGATGGACTTCGGCAACAGTAAAGACACAGGACAGGTGGTTTTAGCAACACTCACCGCCATACAGCAACCCGAAAGCAAAAAATTTGAGGTGGTGGATAGCTTGCCGTTGGTTACCAGCGAATTTGGAGCGTTATTAAAGCAATCTGAAACCACCGATAATACGCCAAGCTGTTCCTTAGCGGATGCGCTCGGTAAACAGGACTTGTTTATCAACTCCGCACTTGCCAATTTAGGGGCATCCCTTTTATGGCAGATGTTCAGGGAGGGGATGCTGTTTAACAGGGGTTTTTTCCTGAACCTCAAAGAGTTCAGGATTACACCGATAAAGGTAAGTGCGGTTGCCAAAGAAATCACATTGACCCCAAGACCTGCCCACCACAAAGTGGCTTAAGGAATAATGAATAAAATGAACACGGCTATGAAAGTAATAGATTTGGATGGTATGGAAATAGCGGTAACGGATTTGGCACTCGCATTAATGCAGGCAGACGATTATCGCCATTACAGGGTTAGCGAACCCTCGCCATATCAATTGCATTTATATGATTATTGGGAGGATTTATATCAAAAACTCCTGATATTGGACAGCAATATAAAAGGCAATACGAATAGTTTATGATACGGTATATTACAGGGAATATCATGGATTCAAGTGCGGAAGCATTGGTGAATACCGTCAATACCGTTGGCGTGATGGGGAAAGGGATTGCTTTGCAATTCAAACGAGCCTTTCCCCATAACTTTGAGGTTTACGAAAATACTTGCATAACCGGGCGGCTAACTACAGGGAAAATACTCGCCGTTAAAGACAATGAATTGCTAATGGGTGAACGGCTCATTATTAACTTTCCAACCAAACGGCATTGGAAAATGCCGTCAAAATATGAATATGTGGAAAGCGGGTTAATTGCCCTCGTTTCTTATTTACGGGACAACCCGGTTAAAAGTATCGCAATACCCGCATTGGGTTGCGGAAATGGGGGATTGGAATGGCAAAAAGTTAAACCGCTGATAGAACAGCATCTTGTAGGACTTGATATGGCAATATGGGTTTATGAGCCACAATTAAAAGCGTTCTGATTTTAAAAATTGTCCGGCGGGCTCCCCGGTACCCGGGGAGCCCCGATTTGTACGCTCCGTATTTTCGCATTGAGTTTGTTTGCTTTGGTGAAAATACGGGGCGCTCCATTTTATTAGGAATCTTTAATTATAAGGTGTAAACATCTAATGTTTCAGCGTTTAAATTCTGATAGGCTGCCCGATCTTTTTAAACCAGGTTTTTTAAGCAGGCTCCGCATATCATCATTTTTAGTGGTGGTATAAAATTTTGCATTCGGTTTGGTGTCATTAAGATGTATCTAAATTTTTCGCAAAACCGCCCGGGAGCTACCATTGCCAGGCCCTATTCTCTAAGGCCAAAGCCCAGCCCCACCGTTTCAACCCCGCTAAACTGGGACGAGGTGAACCGGGATTAAAGATCAGCATTTTAACATTAACAATGCAATAGACCGCTTTAAAGAAACAGACGATTTTTTTAAAAGCGTATTGGGTGATGGTATAGACCTGCAAAAGGCACTAAAAAAAACGCAAAGCATTTTTGGTTGAGCCATCAAGGAGAAAGTGAACTGCGCATTTTTGATGCCCCCTTGATAACGGATTAATTACAAATGTGCCGTCTGTTCATGGACTATATCTATAATTTTCTGCGTATAAAGAAATTGACCTGTAAAAGTGAAATGCCGGTAAACACGACAGCCGTGTCCCGGATCTAGTTTGCATAAGCTGAAGTTAATGCTGATCTGGCGAAATAGGCAGGGTGAACCAAAACGAGCTTCCTTGACCAAGAACGCTGTCAACGCCGACCTGGCCACCGTGCTTTTTTACGATTTCCGCGCAGATATAAAGGCCCAAACCAAGGCCGGCATATTGGCTGCCGCCAGTATCGACGCGGTAAAATCGATCGAAAAGAAAAGGGATTTTTTCTTCCGGTATGCCCGGACCATTATCAGTAACAGCAACCTTTATATATTCGATATGTTCATCAAAGCTTATGATCAGTTGCCCGCTATTGCGCGCATACTTGACGGCATTATTGATATAATTAACGATCACCTGTTCGATTCGGCCTGCATCCCCGTACACCTGTAATTCGGGATTGCCATTGATGGTGACCTGAAAGACGTGTTCTGTACGTACATACTGACAACAGTTTTCAATGAGTTCATATAAATTAAAGTATTCTTTATTTATTCGTAATTGTCCTGCTGTCAGTTGTCCGACATTTAAAAGTTCGCCAACCAGGGAATTGATTTTTTTAGCGTTTTTATTAGCCCGGTCGATGAAATCGCCAAGCATTGGTGAGGACGGGGTAGATTTTAGGTTTTCTAATACCTGAAGTATTCCTATCAAAGAAGTGAGAGGTGTTTTGAGTTCATGGCTGGCTACGCTGATGAATTCATCTTTTTTGGTGAGTGCCAGTTTGTGTTCATTGATGTCAGTACAGGAACCGAACCATTTGACTATCTCACGCTGATCGTTATAATGAGGTACAGATTTCACCAGGTGCCAGCGGTATTCACCGCGATAGTTCCGCAGGCGGAGATCATGCGACAGCACATCACCATGATCAAGCTTTTCTGCCCACGTTGTTTGAAATTCGGTCTGGTCGTCGGGATGGATACTCGAGAGGAATTTTTCCTGTGTGAACATCCTTTCAGAAACCTGAAAATAGTCCGCAAAACGAGCATTGATGTAATCGATAGTGCCATCCGGGGTGCTTGTCCAGATCAAATCAGGGGTCAGGTCGGCCAAAAATTGCAAGTTCAGTTTTTCTTTTTCCGCTTGTTTCCTTGCAGAAAGTAATTCCTGTTCATACCGTTTCCGATCAGTGTTATCCGTCAATATAGCATTTACTGCGACGATCTGGCCATTTTTATTCTTTAGCGCTACCGCGCCGAACAGTACATGGAAGTGCGTCCCTTGCCGGGTCTGCAACTCGTAACTCAACTCTTTTACGCTGCCGCTCACATTGAGCATGGGACGGAAAAACATTTCATAATGGATATGTCCGCCTTTAGATAAGAAATCACCAAATTTCTTTTTGTACAGCACCTCTTCTGCCGGGTAATTTAACCAGTTTAAAAGCGTCTGGTTGATCTTAATAATCGATCCATCGGGTTTGAAGGTGACGTAGCCACAGGGTGCCTGATCGTAAAGGGTTTCCGGATCAATCACATGAGTTAAAAGTTCCTTTGTTTTTTCCTTTGCCATCACCTTTTGCTATATAAAAGCTTTAATTGCCTTAATGGTTTCAACCGGCTCACTGATATGGGGACAATGCCCGGTGGCTTTCAGGATAACGAGTTCATTTTTTGGCGTATGGCTATGGACGTATTCACCCACTGCAAGCGGGGCAATAATATCCTCGTCGCATTGCAATGTAAGGCTCTCGATGGTAAGTTTTGCCAGATCCGCGCGATTGTCTGAAAAGAAAGTGACCCTTGCAAATTCGCGGGCAACCTCGGGGTCAGTGGCGCAAAAACTGTTCGTCAGAAAAGCACCCAGTTCCGGGCGATCCGCATTGCCCATAATTGCCGGGGCCATCGTACTTGACCAGCCTAGGTAATTGCTGTCCATGAATTCAAAAAGGCTTTCCAGGTCAGCGCGCTCAAAACCGCCGGTATAACCTTCGTCATTCAAGTACCGGGGTGATGGCCCTATGAATACCAATTTTTTAAAATACTCGGGGTTTTGCACTGCCGCCAGCGCACCGATCATAGCGCTTACCGAATGTCCCACGAAGATGACGTCGCGAAGGGACAAGGCTTCACAAACCTCCAGAATATCCTGCGCATAACCATCCAGGCATCCGTACTTGGCGGAGCTGTACTGGCTAAGATCAGATTTCCCGGACCCTACGTAATCAAAAAGCACAACGCGATAATCATCCGTAAAGGCATCAACTACAAATTGCCATGACCGCTGATCGCAGCCAAATCCGTGGGCAAACAACATGACCTGATCACCGTTGCCGATCACGTTAACGTTATTTCTTTTTAAAATAGATTCCATAGGGTGCAGTTGAACCGCCAAGATACGAATTTGTTTATTAGATTAATTATTGGCCGCTCTATTAGGCTGCATAGCGTTTTACGTGCGCTACCAACTCCGTTATATCGAATGGTTTAGCGAGAAAATCGTCAGCATTACACTGTTTCTCCTGGATGCCATTCCAACCATGATTGGCAGAGATCATGATAATTGGAATTTCCTGTGTGGATAATGTTTCTTTGAGTTCCCTGCAAATGTCCCGTCCGTCGCTGTCCCCTAACTGTACATCTAACAACAATATATCCGGCGGGTTTTGCGCAACTGTTTCTACTACGGCCAAGCCATTGTCAAACCCGCATACTCGATAGCCTTCAGATTCCAAAACGTACATAATAATCTCCCGAATGTCTTGGTCGTCGTCCACAACCAGTATTTTTTTTCTTTCAGCTATCATAGTTAGGGAATATGATTAATAAATACAATAATTAGGCCATTAAGGTCACCTGGAATTTGATTGTTGCCCTAATTGCATTTCTTACCCATTTCATTCTTGAGATATTGGTTAATTTAATTAGTCGGCCAGTTCGATCCAGGCGGGGGCATGGCCGCTGGAATGTTCCCAGCCACGGACTTCCTTGTCGACACGTGCACTGACGAGCCTTTCGCCCAGCAGTTCATTGCGCAAAAATGATTGGATGCCAATAATATTATAAGTCGCGATCTTTCAAGTTACCCGGGTATGTCCGAATTTAAACTCCGAAAAGTAACATAAGATGCAGTTGATTCGCAGTTTAAATATCTCTTCCCGTTTTGATGCGTTTACTTTTTACTTCGCCCCGGAGCACCCTATTTATATCTTCAAAATTATAAAAAAGAATGCCGCCAATCTTGGTAAACGGAATCGTTCCATTATCTCTTAATGTTTGAAGCGTATTATCGGAAATTTTCAACAGGTTTTTAACCTGGTAAGTTTTTAGCCACTTTCTGGGCTCTTCACCTGTTTGACCTAATAATCCTTTTATTTGATTTAACAAGTTATTTCCAAATTCCTGTAGATCTTCTTTGGTTATGATTTCTGCTGCCATCGCTTTATTTAATTGTAGTTTATTTCAGTTATTATTCGCTATTGATTTTCTGTGAAACAATAACCTGATACAAATTTGGTTTAAATGGGATTAGAGTTTATCCGAGTTTATCCGAGTCGGATATAGTTTTTTTGTAATTGTAAATTCTGCGGCAAAGTGAGCCACCATTCTGCTCAAAGTGAGCCACCCCGAAGGGGAGTTACGAGACTATACAAATTTAATCTAATGTTACATTTCTCAAAGACTTACCTTTCAGCTCGATTTTATGAGCATGGGCTGTCAATCTGTCAAGTATTGCATCCGCAAATGTTGGCTCATTGATATACTCATACCATTTGTTCACTGGTAACTGTGAAGTTATAATAGTACTGCCTTTCCGGTAGCGGTCTTCGAGAATTTGTAACAGCGCCAGCAGGGCATTATGATCGAGTTCCTTCAGGCCGAAATCATCAAGTATCAGTACCGGCATCCTGACCAGCATGTTTAGCCATTTAATATAGGTGCCTTCCAGCCGTGCCGAAGCCAGGGCCTCGATAAAGCGGTTCATGGAATAATACATCACCCGGTTACCCAGCATACAGGCTTTGCGGCCCAGGGCGCAGGCCAAAAAACTTTTACCGCACCCGGTCGCGCCAGTGATGAGTATATTATCCCCTTGTGTGATAAAGCTACCTTCACTAAGCTGGAGGAATTGTGTCTTGGGCAGCCCCCTTTCATCCGAGCAGTTGACCTGCTCGGGTAAGGCGGCATACCGCAGTTTGGACAGCTTCAGGTAAAGTTCCGTGCGGAAAACCAGCCGGTGCTGCGTTTCTGCATCCACCAGCATACCGATCAGCAGGTGTGGTTCCGGCTGTTGGTGTACGGGCTGTTCGATGATGGCCTGGTAGCATTTGAGCATCCCGGATAGTTTCAGTTGTTTTAGTTGTTCAAGTGTGCTTGTAGTGTTCATGATCTAATAATGGGTTTATAGGGTTAAAAATACATTGGTTTGATTCATTCAAATGCTTCACTGCCGCGCAGGTTATCATGCGGCGGTATATTAAACAGGTTGGCCTGCTGGTCTTCCTCCAGTTTGTCCATCCCTGATGTCAGGATATTACTAATGGTACGGTAGTTAAAGGACCTGCCCCGCAATCCCCGGCGGCAGGCGGCCTCCATCCGGTCGTTACCGTAGTGCTTGGCCAGGCGCAGCAGCCCCAGGCAGGCATTATAGGTTTGTTGGCAGTACTGCCTGGCCTCCAGAACCTGGGACATGTATTGATGGGTTGCCTCACCGACCCTTGCGGCGTTTTTAAGAAAGTACTCCTGGTCCCAGCCTAACTGTTCCGAATGGCGCTGGTGGCTTTCGGGCATGTGCTCTTTTAAGGTCGTATAGTCGTTCTTTTTGTAGCTGCGGATATGCAGGGCGATCCGCTGGTGTTTATAGAAGATCTCGACATTATCGGTGTCATAAACCACCTGTACGACCTTGCCGATAAAGCTGAATGGAACGCTGTACTGGTGCCAGTCTTCCCCCAGGATAATATGGTAGTTCTTTTGCACCTTGCACTCTGCGGCATGGCTGATGGAAAAAGGCTCATCCGGCAGGGGTTGCAGCAAGTGCAGTTCTTCCTCCATAAAGCGGGTGTAACGGTTGCCCTCCTTCTTTTGAAAGGGAGTTTGGTGATGCTCCAGCAGTTGTTCTGTGATTGCCATATTCAGTTCAGAAAGACTATAAAACTCCTTATCCCTTAAAGGGGCATAGATGCGCTGGTAAGCCAGCTTGACCTCTGCTTCTACGGGTGCTTTATCCTTGGGTTTACGCACACGGGCTGCCAACAAGCCGATCTTATTATGCAGGGCCCATTGCTGTATCGCCTCGGTAAATACCGGCTCATAGCGGCAACTTTTGAACACGATCTGCTTCATGTTGTCACTCTTGAGGTTCAGCGGAGCGCCGCCTAAAAAAGCCAGGCAATCGTTCAGGGCCTTGATCAGTAGTGGCAGCGTAGCATTGGACAACGCCACTACATAGCTGCGCCCGCTGTAAGGCAATACGCAGACCAGTACCGGGCAGAAGATCACTTCCCCGCTATCCTTGTCAATATAGGATTGCGGCTCACCGGCAAAGTCTACCAGCAGCAGGTCGCCGGGTTTATATTGAAGGCGAAAACTGGCCCCGGTCACTTTCTTTTCATTGAATAATATGGAGCAGAACTGGGGGTATTTATAGCCCGTAGGCACTTGTTCTTTGTACTCCTTCCAGAGTAATAACCGGGTTACCCCGGTGCGTTTGAGCTGTTCTAAATAACCGGGTAAACGGTTCATTATATCGATCTTTCGCTTATCCATGTTCTCCTCTTGCAGAGACGGATAAACAATAGCGGCAAGGCCGGAATCGTCCAATTCATGGAGTTCTTCCAGGCTTAACCCTGAACTATTAAGACGGCGGGAATAGGCGGCGATGGTGTTGCGGGATAACCCCAGCTCACGGGATATCTCCCGGTGTGAGGTCTTACGTAGTAAATGGTGAATAACAAGACGTACCTGTTGCATGGTTACAAGTTTATTTGACATGGGGTTTATAATGGTGGTTGGTTAAACAACCAAAGTTCCCCAAATCAAGGGTTCAAATCTCGTAACACCCTCGGGGTGGCTCAATTACGTCAGAATGTCAGTGTGTTCTCAGTGGGGTTACTGGCTCAGTTTGTCCAGAATCTTCCTGAAAACGCTTTGTCATTAGGTGGCTCACTTTCGTCAGAACAGTGGCTCAGTATGTTCAGAATTGGTGGCTCACTTTAGTGCAGAATATACAGTAATTGTGTCCGCAGCGCGGTCACAATCTGAATCTTTTTGAAATATCGAAGTTTTGTGAGTAAAATCAATTATGAGCGCAGTGCGTTGGGAATTCAAAATATCGAGAAAAATCCAATTATGTACGCGGTGCGTACACAATTGGGTTCAAACAATGAAAACGAACAATACCTTTCAATTGTGCAGACGCTGTCTGCACAATTGAAATTGAGGCATGACTTTGGACATTGTGAACGCGGTGCGTTCACAATGTGATAATTGTTGTCAGATTGAAGCAGGGGAATGGATCGGCATTTTAATGGCTGATTATAATTTTGACATCACGAATTGTGATGTCAAAATCAAATAAACTTTGGAATAAATGAATTACGCACACACTGTGTGCGTAATTCATTTATTCCTTATCCTTATCCTTTTGTTTAAGGATTTCGTTGTGAATCTCCTTGGATAATTGCTCTGCAGTAGGTAGATAAAGCTGATATTTGCTTGCAAAAACATTGCTGTTTTCCGGCAGGGTAAACTTTACAACAGTATCGTTTTTTTCCAGGCAGAGCAAAATCCCGACAGTTGGATTTTCATGGGCCATGCGTTCTATACGGTCGTAATAGTTTACATACATTTGCAGTTGTCCAAGGTCCTGATGCGTGATCTTATGCGTTTTCAATTCAATGATCACGAAACATTGTAGCAAGCGGTTATAAAATACCAGGTCTACAAAAAAATCATCGCCGTCAAGGTGAATTCGTTTTTGCCGGGACACAAATGAAAAGCCGTTGCCCAGCTCCAACATGAATTCCTGGAGGTGTGTTATCAGTGCAGATTCAAGGTCTTTCTCATAGTAGGCAGCTTCTGGCTTCAGCCCTAAGAACTCAAGGACCAGGGGATCTTTGATGATATCTTTGGGTTCGGTCGGTTGCTTCTCATTTCTTGCAACGGAAAGTACACTTTCCTTGTCAGCGCTTAGAAGCAACCGTTCATACAGTTGGCTTCCAAGTTGTCTTTCCAATTGCCGTGAAGTCCAATTATTCTTTACGGTTTCAACTTTGTAAAACTCTCTTTTTTCTTCTGTATTAATGCTCAACAATATTGAAAAATGTGTCCAACTCAATTGTGCAGGCAGTGCCTGCACAATTGGGAACACTCTAAAAAATTGACGAAACAAATTCAAATTACGAGTAGAAAAACCGCGTCCGAATTGTGGCTGAAGTTTTTCAGAAAGATATTTAATAAGGCGGGTACCGTATTCAGCACGATCTTCGCCACCTTGTTCTTCTTCGAGTATCCTTTTTCCAATTTGCCAATACATCACCACTCTCTCGCGATCTACAGACCGAATTGCGCTTGCCCTTGCTGTGTTTATGATACTTTGAATGTCGGTAATAATTGATTCGTTCAAATTCATACCAATTCCTCCTCTGCTAATTCGGCATTTTCCGTTTCTTCTTGCTCCTTTAATCTGGTCTTCAGGGCGTGCATATCGCGGTTAACCTTTTTGTCCTTCATCTTCGCATAGATTTGGGTAGTGGTTAATTTGGTATGCCCGAGCATTTTGCTTACTGTTTCCAATGGGACATCGTTCTCCAGCGTAACGGTGGTGGCGAAAGTGTGCCGGGCAATGTGTGTGGTTAAAACTTTAGCGATAGAAGCGAGGTCGCCGATCTCTTTCAGATAAGCATTCATCTTCTGGTTACTTTTAACCGGAAACAATTTGTTCAGTACAGTTCTGCAATCATGGTCTTTATATTTCTCAATAAGTTCCATTGCCTGGGGGATTAGCGGAACATTAGCGGTCACATAGGTTTTAGCCCGCTGTGTTTTGATCCAGGCAACTTTGTCTTTTCCAATGAAGATATGCTGCGGCGTAAGCCTTTCGATATCGACAAAAGCATAACCCGTATAGCAGCAAAATAAAAAGGTATCCCTGACTTCTTCCAGCCGTTTGATGGTAAATGGATGACTGGCGAGTTGGTGAATCTCTTCCCATTCCAATTCTTCGCGATGTACTTTTTTATAAGTACACTTGAATAAGTTAAACGGGTTCGTCCTGATCCACCCATGGTTGAACGCCAGGTTAACGATCTTCTTTAAGTTCTTCATGTACCTCATGGCGGTATTGTGTTCAATACCATCTTCGGTTTTGAGATACATTTCAAATCCCGTTACAAAGGCATAGTCGATTGTTTCCAGGTAGATATCCGGCTTTTTAAATTTGTACTGGATATAATCTGCTGCTTTTGACCGCACCGTATTGTACTTGGTAAGCGTCGCCTTTACGAAATCCTTACCGACCAGTTCTTCCACGTTTTTGTTATGCTCGTCGAACACCTCCAATAACATTCGGCGAGGCTCTTCTTCGCCTGCATACCGTTGTTTGATCTTTTCGGCAGTGATGAAATCATCGGTTTGTTTGAGATCATAAAAGGCAGCATGGATATCATTGTTAATCCCAACGATTTCTTTGTTGATCTCCTTTATTTCCTGCCCGGAACCTTTTACAAATCCCGTTTCCGGATCCCATTTATCGGGATCGACTTTCCGGCCCATTGAAATTTCCGCCCTTTTCCCCAGGTAGGTAATTCTTGCGTACAGAGGAACACTACCCTTTGCATCTGTTTTTCTTTTGTCAGCCCAGATGAGAACTGAGAACCTTTGTGTGCTTTTCATACCACATTTGATTTTAAATTGTTTAACTGCATTAATTTTGAGTTCAAATGAGCCTTTTTGGGGTCATTTTGTCATATTAAGTGCTTTAAAATCAACCGATTACCACGTTATTCGGTGACTAAATTCCGACCTGCCAAACAGGTCACCGAAATGGCCACTTTTTGGCAGAAAATTCACCCCGGTCCCAAAGGGACCCGAACCCTCAGACCCTATTTAATGAGGTCATTTGATGCGGGTTGATATCACCCGAACTTCATGGTTCAAATAAGCAAGAATCCTGAGAAGTTTTGAGGTGTTTTTAGCTCAAAATCTATGATACTAACTAATTGAATACCATTTAATTAACCGTTAATTTTGGACTAATTTAGTGTTTAGAAACAGGCCACCGAATAGGCCACCTGGGTGAGTCATAAAAGCTGAGTAGTTATGCGATTTTTTGAGCAAAAAAAAACGCTTAAACCAGATGATTTAAGCGTTTTACGAAGCCTTGAGGCTCTTTGAGCGGAATGGACGGGACATGAACTATGCCCTAATTTCGCTAAAAACAACGTTTTTGTCTTGGTGCTCACCAAATGCTCACCAATTTTTTGCAACTAAATGACTGCAAAGGACTTACCTCAAAGATACGAATTCATACAATTTATCACAATTTATTTTACCCACAAGGCATTCAAACACTTTGCCTGCCTTGTGTTTTAGTTTTTAAGAGATGCCATATCGATTTACCGTATTAAACCAAGAAAAATAGATTTCTCTTGCCTTTTTTATAGGAAATTCTGTTATTAGACTGACGTCATTACCATAGAAAGCGTCATTTTAATATTTTATAGAATAATGATAGAAATTGAACTATTTGAACTTCGGCGCTTATTAACTGATGCCGTAGAACTCGGAGCAAAGAAAGCCTTGCAGGAAGCTGGAATATTAAAACCCTATTTAAAAAAATCAGAAGCCTATCGTTTGTATGGCCGTGGCATAGTTGATCGATGGATTGAAGAGGGATTGATTAAAATCCGAAAAGATGGAAACCAATCTGCAGCATGGAGGCTCGACCGAATAGAATTGGAAATTGTAGCTAAATCACTAAACAGGCATACTTATCTCTCTGTAGGAGAAAGAAGGAAAAAGTAATATTCTTTGTGCTAGGCTATACACTGCGCCTAAATCATATTAAAAAACTACTGACCAGTTCACAAACCGGTTTTGGCAAACTACGAACCGAATAGTAGCTTTGTCTATCTGCAATTAAGAACCTATGAGCAAGACCTACTTCAAACACCGTGGCCGTTTTGATTTCTCACCCCACCGCTACGAGATCGGCAACCCCATAACCCAAAACAAGCGACTGGAAAGTAACCTGTTCCTTGTGAAGCTTTACAAACTTCATCAGGACGACTACCCCGCCTTTTACCAGTTTCACCTCGGCCATTTCCTAAACGAACATACCGGAGATGAAGAAACCTTTTTTTACCATGTCAAAGACATCACGCTAAACCGCATAAAACACTTTAAACGCCTCGATCCCTTCAGCAGCAAATATGCCTCCGGCCTGGAACATACCCATAAGTTAGAATCGTTCCAGCAATATCTTTCCAGTATTGACCAATGGAGCAAACGCGGCCCACTAGAAACCATGATCGATGACAAGGACGCGTTGATCGAAAGACTAAACGAACAGATCAAACTCCTGGAGGCCCAACTCAAAGAAAAGAACAAATACGAAGCCGGTGAAAAGATTGTCATTGCCAAAGGCGAGTTTGCTGCCTTTATGGATTTGGTATTACAGGTACAGGAACTTATACTGCCCAACGGCCATAAGTTTGTGCGGTCACAAACCCAAAGCCCCTGGTATAAGTTGATCGCCAAATATTTCCAGCATGGCGAAAACGAAATACCCATCGATACCGCGCGTAACTATTTCCCTGCCCAAAAGCAGGACAAACCAGCCAAATTTATCGCCATCGCGGAAAAAGACAAGCTGTTTAAGATCGTTTTACGGGATCAAAATTAGCCTCGCCGCTACTGATCTCATTTCCAGTTCTTTCCAAACCTGACCAAACGCGTTCATTGGTCATTTATTCTTATGCCTTTACCCAGAAATTTGTAACCAAACCATATGGCATAGCCTGATTTACATGAGCTGACCACTTGGCGAGAACAACAAAACAAAGGAGTAAGAAAGATGAATGTAGAACTAATCACTAAAGAAGACCTGAAGGAATTAAAAAACGACCTGCTCAATGAAATTAAAGCTATCGTGCAGCCCGGGGAAGGGCAAAGTAAAAAATGGCTAAAAAGCAGCGAAGTCCGGAAACTGCTAAACATTTCCCCCGGCACCCTGCAAAATTTGAGGATAAACGGAACGCTGCGCTACACCAAAATGGGCAGCATTATTTATTACAAGCAGGAAGACATCAATAAGGTATTGGAAGGGAACCGGCGTTAATGAAGACAGGCACTAAGCACACACTAGCTGCCTTCAGCAGGGAAATTGAACAGATCGGTAAAGACCCGCTGCTGCATGGCAACCACATCAGCTTATACATCGCGCTGTTTGTTTGCTACCGGCAAAGTGGTTACCAGAATCCATTCCCCATCACCCGTAAAACGGTGATGGGTTTTTCCAAAGTCGCGTCGATTGCCACCTATCATAAATGTATGCGGCAGCTGAATGACTACGGTTATATCCGCTACAAGCCGTCTTATGATCCGGTAAAAGGCAGCCTCGTGTACTGGTCGACAGAACAGCAAGGTGAAAAAAATTGGATCGAATCAGCTCGCAGCGAAAATTTTCAAAGTGAACCAGCCGGTAGTTAACCCGTTCACAGGGACAAATTTCACAGCGAATAATTTCAAAGAGAGCATCCGTTCAGCAAAAATCACTTCTCATTGAAAGATTATTTTGATTACCTGATATAACGAGATGTTGAGATGGAATTAGCATGATCGTAAATTACAATGTTATCCTGTTAATATGAGACGATGAGATAGACGTCAATTGCTGAAACGATACAATGTTCCACGGTACAAACTACCGCGAGATAAAGTACAAGCTGCCAAAGTACTGGGAGGCTTTGTCACTCTAATAAAGCCCGTTTTCAACGGGCGAAAAATGTTAACGCAGTAAGGAGCAAGTTTGTGTTTGTGCGAAGCACAAACCTCCCCGGCCTTCGACACGGGGCAAACTTGCTCCACTGCTCCCGATGGTCGCATTGGAGGTAAATAATAATTTAAGAAATGGAATTGACGGAGAATAAAGTAATAAAAAACAAAGGTGGCAGGCCGGAATTGCAAACCAAAAGAGATACATCGATCAATGTCAGACTGACCAGGTTGGAGCGGATACTGATTGAAGGCAAAGCGAAACAGGCCAAACTTTCAGCAACGGATTGGTTCCGGAAGGCCGCCAAAAGAGCAAAGGTCTATCCAAGAATAACAACGGAGGATATGAAGGTTTTACGACTGTTAGCGGGTATGGCCAATAACCTGAACCAGCTCACCAAATTAGCGCATACCTATGGCCTGCTACGGTTCCAAAAGGATTGCCAGGATTTGATCGCTAAGATCAATACGGTCTTTAATGATTTTAAAAACAACCAGTAATGATGGGAAAGGTAATGACAGGCCGAAGCTTTGGTGGCTGCGTGAGGTATAACTTACAAAAGCCTGATGCTATACTGTTGGATAGCCAGGGACTTCGCGCGGACGATATGCAAATGATCATTGATGACTTTAACCTGCAAAGAAAATTGAACGCAGGCCTGGGCAAAGCGGTCGGTCATATCGCCTTGAGCTGGAGCGCGGAGGATAAAAAAAGACTAAGCTCGGATAACATGGCAGAGGTAGCCAGGTTGTATATGGAACAAATGGGGATTACCGATACCCAATATTTGATTGTGCAACATAACGACAGGCCGCACCCCCATTTGCACATCGTGTACAACCGGGTGGATGATTTTGGCAAAACGATCAGTGACCAATTCCAAAAGCAGCGGAATGCAAAAGTCTGTAAGGACATCACTTTAACCTATGGCTACCATTATGCAGGCGGTAAGGAAAAAGTGAACAGGGAACGTTTAAACGGTGCAGATGCCTTAAAATACGAATTGTATGATCAAATCACTAAAGCCGTCGATAGGGCAAAAAACTGGCATCAGTTAAAGCAGTTCCTGGACAAACAAGGTATCAGCACACTATTTAAGTACAAAAGCGGCACGAAAGAGATCCAGGGCGTCAGCTTTAGTAAGTATGATGTGCAAATGAAAGGGTCACAGATTGACCGAAGCTTAAGTTACGGCAATATCAACAAGCAGCTTATCCTGAATAATAAACCAATCCGGCAAGAGCAATCCACAACAGCAACGCCAAGTTTAGCCGACCAGCTAAGGCAAAAAATAAGTGAAAGACAAAGCGGTTCGCAGGCGGAAACCTATTCACCGGTCTTGGATATTATGCAATCCTTTTTGGATATGGCAGCGTCCATAACGCCTGAACCTGAACCATATAGAAAAAAACGCAAAAACGAAGAAAATGAAAATAGAGGAATTAGCAGATAAATTAAATGATACTACGGAGGTAGTAAACCAGCAGGATAAAAGAATTACCGATCTCGAAAATAAAGGAGATGTTATTCCTGAATATCCTAAAATATACATTCCCGATTATACCAAGGAATTTAAATTCCTGAATAAGCAGTTGGAGGTATTTCTAAGGAGCGACCACCAGCAGGGATTAGACGCAGCGATGAAAAATCTGGAGCGAAAGATAGATAGCATTCCGCAGCAAATCAAGATTAAAACCACCCACGATTTTGGAATTAAGTCATGGAAAGTAAAAGTTGTTGGTGCCATCGGCATCAGTGTCTTAGTTTCAGGAGGATGGCTGACCTATTACAACAATGAGTTGAAAATTAAAATCGACCATTTACAGAAAGATACTGCAAATTATTATTACGTGAAGGCCTTATACCCGGACGTTGCAAAAGTGATCGTATCTAGTTTGAAAACGCGTCCTTCAAAGTTTAAAAAAATGGCTGACAGCGCATTCGCCGCACAAAACAAACCAATTAGCAAAGGAAGACAACACGAGAAAAATTAAATAATGAAAAACGGAAAAACCGGTCCAAAGTATTATCCAAACCTTGCTTTAAGTATATTAACAGCAAAAGATGAAAATCCCATCGGCGTGGTCGTCCCCCTAACAGACTGGGAGAAGCTCAAACCGTCATTGCAGCCGGAAAGTCCCTTGTATAAATTAATGCAGTCACTTGCGTCTGAAACGGCAACGACGAGTTCATATGTTGCTGAAAACGATGGTGAAAATGAACAACAGGACAGGGCCGAAGAAGTATTCATACGCTATAAGAATGATTTATGTACTGAAAATAATATGTTTATCCAGGAATATGTGGACAAGAAAGTCCTGATCCGCTTAAATCCTAACACGGGCGGCTACCAATTTATACAACAATTAAATTAATGATATCAGTCATGGCAAGCCCATTCATACGCTTAATAATTGCCTTTAACCCTGAAATTTCGTATTTTTGTATATAGGCTAAATGCAACAAAA
>Ga0302303_10000168_pt1 | contig 68332 bp, 51 predicted proteins | sample III_Palsa_E2_1_FD_194542 | JGI IMG/M metagenome (GOLD analysis project Ga0302303, IMG submission 194542) | Peat permafrost microbial communities from Stordalen Mire near Abisko, Sweden - III_Palsa_E2_1 | ecosystem: Environmental > Terrestrial > Soil > Palsa > Peat permafrost | place: Sweden...
CCACAAGCATCTGGACAGCAAGGTGCACGACGCCGATATCGGCGTATTGCCCATTGACGACGCCACCCTCAGCAGCATGAAAAAGCAAAAGCTGCAGGCGAAGGCGCGACTCGAACGTATGTGGGCGGCCAGGGAACATCTCGTCCACTAGCTGGCACGGCCAAATACCCCAAACATTGCGGCCTCGGTTTTCTGTGTGACTGCAGAGAACCGGGGTCGCTGAGTTTGCGTACTCCGGGCGTGTAGCGGGGTGGCTCGGTTATCATGACGGTCTTTTCAGGCCGATGCAGCGCGCTCCGGCCAAGCCTTTATCTCGGAGTTTTCATGACGGTCCACCAGAGTGTTCTTGAACTGATCGGGCGTACCCCGGTGGTCCGCGCACAGCGCCTGGATACGGGGCTATGCGAGCTGTTCCTCAAGCTCGAAAGCACCAACCCCGGCGGTTCGATCAAGGATCGTATCGGCCTGTCGATGGTCGAAGGCGCCGAGAAGGCGGGCCGGATCAAGCCCGGCGACACCTTGGTCGAGGGCACGGCCGGCAATACCGGCCTGGGTCTGGCATTGGTCGCCCAGCAAAAGGGCTATCGGCTGATCCTGGTCGTACCGGACAAGATGAGCCGCGAGAAGATCTTCAACCTCAAGGCGATGGGCGCCGAAGTGGTACTGACGCGTTCGGACGTGGCCAAGGGTCACCCTGAGTATTACCAGGATATGGCCGAACGCATCGCGCAAGAAACGCCCGGCGCATATTTCATCAACCAGTTCGGCAACCCGGATAATCCGCTCGCGCACATCCAGACCACCGGTCCGGAAATCCTCGAACAGATGGATGGCAGGGTCGACGCGGTAGTGCTTGGCTGTGGCTCTTCCGGCACCCTGAGCGGTCTGTCCAAATTCTTTGCCGAGCACTCGCCGCAGACGGAAATGATCCTGGCCGATCCGGTCGGCTCGATCCTGGCCCAGTACATCAACGAAGGGACGCTCTCGACCAAGTCGGCGAGCTGGATGGTTGAAGGGATTGGCGAGGACTTCCTGCCCAGCATCAGCGACTTCACCCGGGTGAAAAAGGCCTATGCAATCTCCGACAAGGAGAGCTTCCTCACCGCGCGCGAGTTGCTGGGCAAGGAGGGCATACTGGGCGGCTCGTCCACCGGCACACTAGTGGCCGCGGCACTGAAATACTGCCGCGAGCAGGCCAGCCCGAAGCGGGTGGTGACGCTGGTTTGCGATACCGGCAACAAGTATCTGTCGAAGATGTACAACGACTACTGGATGCTCGATAACGGCTTCCTCGAACGTGAGCCGCAGGGCGATCTGCGCGATTTGCTGCTGCGTCCGTTCGCGTTGCGCGACACCGTGGTGATCGGTCCACACGAGCTGCTGATCACCGCTTACAACCGCATGAAGCTTTACGACGTGTCGCAGCTGCCGGTGATGGATGGCCACAAGCTGGTAGGTATCGTCGATGAGTCCGATGTGCTGATGCACGTGCATGCCGACGAAACGCGCTTCCGCGATCCTGTATCCACGGCGATGATGAGTAATTTGCAGATGCTGTCCGTAAGCGAACCGATCGAATCGCTGTTGCCGGTTTTCGAGCGTGGGCATGTGGCGATCGTGGTGGACGGCGAGCAGTTTCTCGGACTGATTACCCGCATCGATCTGTTGAACTACCTGCGTCGCAAGGTGAACTAGAAAACCATTCGGCCAGATGATGAAAGCTTGCAGCAATGCGCCTTCGTCAAAGTTGACGTCTGGAAAGGAGCGAGGAGCTCCACAATAACCTCAAGGGGATTTACCCATGTGTGGAATTGTTGCTGCTGCTGCTCAGCGCGATGTTGCGCCATTGTTGATCGTGGGCCTGAAGGCGCTGGAATACCGCGGCTACGATTCGTCCGGGCTTGCCGTGCTCGATCGCGGCACGCTCCAGCGCGTGCGCGCCAAGGGCAAAGTACGCGAGATGGAAGCGCTTTATCTCGCCGATCCATTTCCGGGTGGCACCGGCATCGCACACACGCGCTGGGCGACCCACGGTGTGCCGAATGAAGCCAACGCGCATCCGCATGTCGCTGGCCGCGTGGCGATCGTGCATAACGGCATCATCGAGAATTACGTCAGCTTGCGCAGCGAGCTGCAGGCCAATGGCCATGTGTTCACCTCGGAAACCGATACCGAAGTGATGGCGGCATTGATCGAGCGCCATATTGTGCAAGGCATGAATTTGCGCGAAGCCGTACTCGCGACCGTGCGTAACCTCGAAGGTGCTTACGCCATTGCCGTAATCAGCCGCGACGAACCCGGTCACGTGGTAGGTGCACGCCGTGGTGCGCCGTTGCTGGTGGGTCTGGGTATTGGTGAAAACTTCTTGGGCTCCGATGCGCAGGCGCTGATCCAGGTCACCAACAAAATGCTTTATCTCGACGAAGACGATGTCGTCGAGATCACTCGCGATAGCGTGCAGGTCTACGGTCTCGATGGTTCACCGGTCGAGCGCGCGGTGCACGAGAGCGAGCTGTCCTCGGATGCGGTGGAGCGTGGTGAATATCGTCACTACATGCAGAAGGAAATCTTCGAGCAGCCGCGCGCCGTGGCCGATACGCTGGAAGCGCGCATCGGTCCGAAAGGCGTGCTGCCGAATATCTTCGGCATCGACAGCGACACGCTGCTGGAGCGCACGCGCGCACTGCACATCATCGCCTGCGGCACCAGCTATCACGCTGGCTTGGTGGCCAAGTACTGGATTGAGGAATACGCGCGGCTGCCTGTCAGCGTCGAAGTGGCCAGCGAATATCGCTATCGCGATGCTGTCGTGCCGACCGACACGCTTTTCGTTGCCATCTCGCAGTCCGGTGAAACAGCCGACACGCTGGCTGCATTGCGTGAATCTCGTCGCCGCGGCTATCTGGGCACGCTGGCGATCTGCAACGTCCCCGAGTCCTCGTTGGTACGCGAGGCTGACCTGAAACTGATGACACGCGCAGGCCCTGAAATCGGCGTCGCATCGACCAAGGCTTTCACCACACAACTCGCTGGACTCGCGCTGCTCGCTCTCGAGTTGGCGCGCCGAAATGGATTGGACTCAGCGCGCTATGCCGCGCTATGCACCGAGCTGCAGCATCTTCCGCGTGCGATCGAAAACGCGCTGAAGCTGGAACCGGCGATCATGGCGTTGGCTGGCGAATTCATCCATCACGAACACGCGCTGTTCCTTGGCCGTGGAGCCCAGTATCCGGTAGCGCTCGAAGGCTCGCTCAAGCTCAAGGAAATTTCCTATATCCACGCCGAGGCCTATCCCGCCGGCGAGCTCAAGCACGGGCCTCTGGCGTTGGTCGACGAAAACATGCCGGTGGTAGCTGTGGCACCCAATGGCCCGCTGCTCGACAAGCTTAAATCCAATCTGCAGGAAGTTCGTGCCCGCGGTGGCCGCTTGATCGTATTCGCCGACGGTGCCGCTGGCATGGACGACATGGCAACCAACGGCGTGATGTTGCGCGTGGAATCCGGCGGAAGCTTCATCGCACCCGCCGTATTTACGGTGCCGCTGCAACTGCTGGCTTATCATGTGGCGGTGCTTCGCGGTACCGATGTAGATCAGCCGCGAAACCTGGCCAAGTCGGTGACCGTGGAGTGAAGGGTCGCTTAGATCCGATGAGAGAGATAAGCCATACCGTCAAAGAGGTTTCGCATGAGTGATACACACAACGTTCCTGCTGTTACCGAGAGGCGGGTGGGTCGTTGAAAGAGCTTCCCGATCATCCAGTCAAGACGAGCGTCTCCTCGCCGGATCAGCAAGGCATCGCCGTGCCTCCCGAAGACGGTGTCCCCGAATTCGATGTCAGCTGGTTAGGTTTGGTCGATGCCGGGCTCAGTGGTTGGTATCTCAATGACACCGATGAAGTGTTTCGCGGCGTGCACATCACTGCCGACGATGTGGTGGTTGATGTGGGCTGTGGTGATGGTGGTGCGATTCTGTTTTGTGCTGAGCGTGGTGCTGAAGTCATTGCGGTCGATATCGATGCCGATGTCATCGCCGGGATCGCGGCCCGGCTGGCAAATTCATCTGCAAGGGCTTACGCGACGCATGTGAGTGATTCGAATCCGCTGCCGCTGGCCGGTGGTATCGCCACTCGCGTGATCTGTTCGGAGGTGCTTGAGCACGTCGATGATCCGGGTCGGGTGCTGTCCGAACTGGTTAGGATCGGCAAGCCCGGAGCAATCTATTTGCTGACGGTGCCCGACCCACTGCATGAAACCATGCAGAAACACGTTGCGCCAGACTCTTACTTCCAGAAGCCCAATCACATCCGGATTATCGAAAGGCAGCAGTTTGCGGACATTGTCCGCCACGCTGGACTGATCATCAAGGAACAGACTTACTACGGATTCTACTGGGGTATGTGGTGGGCGCTTTTCTGGGCATGCGGAGTCGAGTTGGGTGAAAACCATCCCGTTCTGGATAACTGGAGCGCGACCTGGAAAGCCGTGCTCAAGACACGGCGTGGCATGGAGCTGAAACAGAAACTTGACCAGTTCATGCCCAAGAGCCAGCTGATCATTGCTTACAAGCCTCAGGTTGATGCGACCGCTTGATCCATTGCCCGCCGACGGGCCTCGATGAGCACCCGCCTGGCGTACCGCTAGGCGGTTATCAGGAGCGACCGTAGACGTCGTCGAAGCGCACGATGTCGTCTTCCCCGAGATAGCTGCCCGATTGCACCTCGATCAATTCCACGACGACCTTGCCCGGGTTGCGCAAACGGTGGACGCTTCCGAGGGGAATGTAGGTGCTTTCGTTCTCGCCGAGCAGAAAAACTTTTTCGTCGCAGGTTACTTCCGCGGTGCCCGACACCACGATCCAGTGTTCGGCGCGATGATGATGCTTTTGCAGGCTTAGCGAGGCGCCAGGTTTGACCACGATGCGTTTGACCTGAAAGCGGTCGCGCGATTCCAGTGAGTCGTAGCTGCCCCAGGGACGATGCACGACGCGATGCAGCGAGTGCTCGGTGCGGTCGGATGCCTTCAGCTGTTCGACAATGCGTTTCACGTCCTGTGCCGCATTGCGATGGGCGACCAGTGTGGCATCCGGTGTGGTCACCACGATCAGGTCGTCGATGCCGATAGTGGCCAGCAGATGGCGATCGTGTGAGCGTAGCAGCGAATTATGACTGTCGATACTTAGCGTGTCGCCTTCGCTCATATTGCCGTCCGCGTCCTTTTCGCCAGTCAGCCACAGCGCTGACCACGAGCCAATGTCACTCCAGCCGCAGCTCACCGGAATAACTGCCGCACGCACGGTTTTTTCCATCACGGCATAGTCGATCGAGCGATCTGGCACGTGAGAAAAAGCTTCCTGATCGATCCGCACAAAATCCAGATCGGCCGTCGTCTTCGCGTCGGCATCGCGCACTGCCTCGAGCATTGCCGGTGCATGCTCTGCCAGCTCCTCCAGATAGCGCGATGCCTTGAACAGGAACATGCCGGAATTCCAGTCGTAGCGCCCATCGGCCAGATAAGATTCGGCCGTTGCAAGATCGGGCTTCTCCACGAACTGTTCCACTTGATAGCCGTTCCCGTCGATCGCCGCTGCGCGCCGGATATAGCCGAAGCCGGTCTCCGGTCGATCCGGGCGAATGCCGAAGGTCACCAGCCAACCCTGCTCGGCCAAAGGCGTTGCCTGCCGTACCGCTTCGACGAACGCATCAGTGTCACCAATTAGGTGATCCGCGGGCAGCACCAGTAGCAGCGGATCGCCACCGCGCCGCAATGCTTGCAGCGCACCCAGTGCTATCGCCGGAGCGGTGTTACGCGCCAAAGGCTCGAGCACGATCGTTGCATTATCGATCCCCAGCTCAAGCAACTGATCGGCGGCGAGAAAGCGATGATCATCGCTGGCCACGACGATTGGCGCAGCTACGTCGGGCAGTTGTTGCGTCCGTTGCAGCGTTTGCTGGAACAAGGTGCCCTTGCCGGCCAGGGCGAGGAATTGCTTGGGCAGGTTTTTGCGCGACACTGGCCACAGTCGAGTACCGCTACCGCCGCTGAGGATCAGTGGAATCAACATGGTTGCCGGGTCCTGAATCAATGGCTGGAAGTGGCAAACTTCGACATGACATCATGCAAGCCTTGCTGCCAATCAGGCAGCGTGATGTCGAAGCGCTTCTGAAAACTGCGGTTATCCAGTAATGACCAGGCTGGTCGCGCAGCTTGTGTGGGGAACTCGCTGCTGGGAATCGGCACAACCTTGGGCCGGCGCGTCAGTACTCCAAGGCTCATGGCCATTTCGAAGATCGCTTCGGCAAAGCCATGCCATGTGGTCTCGCCGCTAGCGACAAGATGGTAAGTGCCATCCGTCATTCGGTCATCATCTGACAGCCATCGGTCAAGCGCCGCGAGGCTGGTGTTTACGATGAGTGTGGTGTCGGTAGGCGCTCCATGTTGATCGGCAACGACGCGTAGCTCGTCGCGCTCGTTGCCTAAACGAAGCATAGTGCGCAAAAAGTTTTGCCCGTGCGCAGCGTAGACCCATGCGGTGCGCAGAATCAGATGATCCGCGCCACTGTCGCGCAATAGCTGTTCACCCATTAGTTTGCTGCGCCCGTATGCGCCGAGCGGGGCGGTAGGCGCATCCACTTTGTACGGGTGCGATTGAAGGCCGTCGAAAACGTAATCGGTTGAATAGTGGACGACTTTTGCCGAATGGTTGGACGCCCATCGCCCCAGTTCACCGACCGCATGGCCATTCACACGATTAGCCAGTTCCTGTTCCTGTTCGGCGCGATCGACTGCTGTGTAGGCGGCAGCATTCACGATGACCTCGGGCTGCACCCGATCGAGCAATGCAGCCAGTGTCTCCGGCGTAGAAAGGTCGCCGATCTCGCCATGGCCACCGTCGAGTAGCATGCCGTCACGGCTGGCGACAATCAGTTCGCCACGAGCCGACAGACTACCCTCACCGACAAAACTACGGCCCAATTGCCCGTTGCCGCCCAGCAGCAAGATTCTCACCGTTCAAACACCGGTAGTCGATCGGCTGCAATGTCCCTCAGCAGCGGTGTCCTGCCATCCTTGTCGGATAGCAGCGGGGCGTTTATCGGCCAATCTATGCCGATATCCGCGTCATTCCAGCGCACGCCGGCGTCAGCCGCGGGGCCATACAGCGCGGTGCATTGATAGGTGAAAGTGGCAAATTCCGACAGTACGCAGAAGCCGTGGGCAAACCCTTCCGGGATCCAGAAGTGGCGGTGGTTGTCGGCCGTGAGCATCACTCCGACCCACTGCCCGAAGTTCGGCGAACCGCGGCGGATATCGACGGCTACATCGTACACTTCGCCTTCGAGAACGCTTACCAGCTTGCCCTGCGGCTTCGGCCATTGATAGTGAAGGCCGCGCAGTACGCCCTTGGCTGACCGCGAGACATTGGTTTGGACGAAATCGCCCGTTACACCGGCATCTTGATAACGGGCCTGATGGTAGCTCTCATAGAAAAAGCCGCGGCTGTCGCCGAATACCTGCGGCTCCAAAATCAGGGCGCCGGGCAGCATGGTTTCGATCACTTTCATCGTGCGTACTCTTGACGGGTCAGCTGTTGCAGATACTGGCCATAGCCGGTCTTGGCCAGCGGCGCGGCCAGTTTCAGCAGCTGCTCGGCGTCTATCCAGCCATTGTTGTAGGCGATTTCTTCGGGGCAGCACACTTTGAGCCCCTGCCGATTTTCGATGGTCTGGATGTAGTTGCCCGCTTCCATCAACGAGTCATGGGTGCCGGTGTCCAGCCACGCGAAGCCGCGGCCCAGCTGTTCCAGATGCAACGATCCGTCTTCCAGATAGCAGCGGTTGAGGTCAGTGATTTCGAGCTCACCGCGGTGCGACGGCTTGAGATCAGCGGCGTAATCGCACACGCGACCATCGTAAAAATAGAGGCCGGTGACGGCGTAATGCGATTTTGGCTGGGACGGCTTCTCTTCTAGCCCGATGACACGTCCGGCACCGTCAAATTCAGCTACACCGTAGCGCTCCGGATCTTTCACCCAGTAGCCGAATACGGTGGCACCGTGTTCACGCGTAGCCGCGCGATTGAGTTGTTCGGTAAGACCCACGCCATAAAAGATATTGTCGCCAAGTACCAGGCAGCTTGGCTTGTTGTCGACAAAGTGGCGTCCAATCGTGAAAGCCTGCGCCAGTCCGTCCGGCGATGGTTGCACCGCATAGTGGATATCGATGCCCCACTGCGATCCATCGCCAAGCAGCCGTTGAAACATTTCCTGCTCATGCGGTGTGTTGATCATCAACACCTGACGAATACCAGCCAGCATCAAGGTGGCAAGGGGGTAGTAGATCATCGGCTTGTCGTAGACAGGCAGAAGCTGCTTGCTGACAGCACGAGTGATGGGATACAGGCGCGTGCCTGACCCGCCAGCAAGAATGATGCCTTTCTGCGTGTGGCTTGCGGCGTCGTTGATCATGATCCGAGCCGCTCCATCCGGTAGCTTCCGTCGAGCACGCGTTGGACCCACGGCTGGTGTTCGAGGTACCAGTCCACCGTTTGCGCCATGCCCGAGTCAAAGGTTTGTGAGGGGCGCCAACCCAGTTCGTTTTGCAACTTGCTGGAATCGATCGCGTAGCGGCGATCGTGACCGGGACGGTCCTTCACGTAAGTGATCAACGATTCCCGAGTACGCCCGTCGGCTAGGGGCTGACGTGTATCCAGCAGGCCGCAGATGGTTTTCACCACGACGATGTTTTCGCGTTCCGCATTGCCACCGACGTTGTAGGTTTCTGCCACGCGTCCGGCTTCCAGCACGCGGCGGATTGCACTGCAATGGTCGCCAACATATAGCCAGTCGCGGATATTGAGGCCATCGCCGTAAACCGGGAGTGGTTCACCAACCAGCGCCTTCTGGATCACTAGCGGAATGAGCTTTTCAGGAAATTGATAGGGGCCGTAATTGTTCGAGCAATTCGTGGTCAGCGTTGGCAACCCGTACGTGTGATGGAACGCGCGCACGAGATGATCGGAAGCTGCCTTGGATGCAGAGTAGGGGGAGTTGGGCGCGTAGGCAGTCTGTTCGGTAAAACTGCCCTCTGCGCCTAGCGAGCCGTATACCTCGTCGGTCGATACATGCAGAAAACGGAACTCATCGCGCGCCGCGCCTTCCAGGCTACGCCAATAGTCGCGCGAACTCTCCAGCAGTGCGAGCGTGCCAACTACATTGGTCTGCACGAACTCGCCCGGTCCATCGATCGATCGGTCAACGTGCGATTCAGCCGCGAAATTAATCACGGCGTCAGGACGATGTGCGGCAAGTAATTTTGCCAAGAGTGTACGATCACCAATATCGCCTTGGACAAACACGTGCCGATTGTTGCTTTGCAGCGAGGACAACGTATCGGGATTGCCCGCATAAGTGAGCTTATCGAGATTGATGACTCGTAGCCCATCAGCGATGGCCTGCAGGACAAAATTGGCACCGATGAACCCGGCTCCGCCGGTGACTAGCAATGTCTTCATGTATAACTCCAGAATTATCTTTAGTATTTTGTCATATGAGAACGAAAGAGTGTCGGATCGCCCCTTTTTGGCTTGCGGCGCGCGTTCACGCAAGCTAGTTTTCATAACGCTTTTTCTTGGCGATTTACAAAAGATTCCACGGTTCCGTTTTTGGTGAGCAGCCTGACCTTGTCCGCAGTCATTGGGCTGAGTGCGGGTTTCCAGATTTGCCTGAGGTCGAAGTGTCATTGACTGTGTTCAAAAAAACAGCAAGCCTGGCTGCTAGCGCTTTACTCATTCGCGCACTGTCGAGCTCGCGTCTGGCATCGCTTCGCCTGTGGTTTCCAACTTCGTTGAAGCGTCGGATACGGGGTGTGCTCGAGCGACCCGCTTGGGATGCTCGCCGGTTTATTCGTACCCCGGACTGGGAGCTGCATTCGGCGTTTGAAACGAATCGCTTGACAGGCAATTCAGTCGTATCGATTACCGGTCCGGCCAGCGGGGTCAATCTCTACGGTTATTTTTCCCGCTGGCTCGGGCTTGGGGAATGCGCAAGACTTTATGCTCACGCCATGCTCGCCTCGGGCTACCCAGTGACCTTGCATGATGTCGATATCGATATTCCGCACGAGCGCAAGGACATTACGCTGGCTCCGCACTTCGGTACAGCCTTGTTCTTCACCCACGATCTGATTTTTGTCAATCCGGATCATTGGGACGATACCGTGCAAAGCATCGGCAATCTTTCGGAATCGAGGCATCACGTCATCGGTTACTGGTTTTGGGAGCTGGAAAACTTTCCGGACAATTGGTTGCATGCGATCGATAAAGTGGATGAGGTGATGGTGTCCTCCGCTTTTGTCGAAGAGTCCATTCGGAGGGTTTGCAGCAAACCGGTAACGCGTATTCCGCTCCCGATGGTGCTGGGTAAGGACAGTGGCTTGACGCGCAGGCATTTCGGACTTCGGGATGACAGTTTCGTGTTCCTCTGTACGTTCGATTTCAATTCGTCGATTGCCAGGAAAAATCCTTACGCTGTGATTGATGCTTTCCGGCAGGCTTTTCCACGCGGAGATGAAAAGGTCACTTTGCTGATCAAGTCCAGCAATGGCGATCGCCACGGCGAAATGTTGATACAGCTGCTAATTTTAGCCGCTGTCGATTCCCGGATCATGGTGCGCGACGACATGCTTGAACGTCACGATCTGCAGTCGCTGCATCGGTGTATCGACGTCTATGTTTCATTGCATCGCAGCGAAGGTTTTGGATTGGGCATGGCCGAGGCCATGTGCATAGGCAAACCGGTCGTTGCCACCGCCTACTCAGGTAATATGGAATTCATGACGCGCACCAATAGCTGCCTCGTGGATTACACAATGATCCCCGTCCAACAGGGCGAGTATCCGCATGCGAGTGGCCAAAGGTGGGCAGACCCGGATGCGGGTCATGCAGCACATTATTTTGGTCTTTTGTATCGAGATCGGGATCTGGCTGGCCGTCTTGGTGCGCAGGCGGCTAAAGATATGCTGGAAGGTTTCTCCATCAAGGCCTGCATGGATGTGCTCACGCAGCGGCTAAAATAGGCGGCACCGAACGGGATTCGCGCGAGTGATGCAAATGCATGCCGAGCAACTATTCTTTGATGCCGATCATGAGGCGGTCAGGTGATCAGCATCCGTTCTTTCATGATATGTGGCAGCTCCACAAACAGGATCAGGAAATGAAAGATGGTGCGGGCTTGTTGTCCGACAGCATTGAGTCGACGGTGGTGGCCGAGTCGTCTACTATCGATTGGCGCCTGCTAGCTGGTCGCCGTCTGAACCGATTGGTCGCGTTGGAGCATGACTGCGTCGTAATACGCGACCGTCTTGATCGGTTGCAGACGACTTATGGCCTGTTGCTCAACGAGAGTGATCGTCGCACGCACCGTATGCACCATGTGGGAAAGCTGCATTTGGCGCTGTCGGAAGAGTTCGCCGACCTGACTCAGCGACACACTGCGATACTTGCCAGTCGCTCGTGGAGAATGACGCGTCCTTTGCGTTGGTTGTCCAGTCGTGGTGCTGGCGGCAAGCGGTTGTTGATCCGGATACTCCGTGCCCTGTCGAGGAGGCCTCTCTTGCGCCGGGTTGCTGGCGCGCTTGTGCGACGCATGCCCGGCCTGCATCGACTCGTTCGGACGACGCTATTTCCGAAGAGTTCTGCGCATTAAACGTTCGATGGATTCGCGTACGCCAGATATCGATATGGCGGAAGCCGTTCAAAAGACATCCGAAGGGTATCGATGAAAATCGTGCTGGATCTCCAAGGTGCGCAATCGCATAGCCGGCACCGTGGTATTGGACGCTATACGTTGTCGATGGCCAAGGCTTTTGCCGTGGAAGCGTCGCATCACGAGCTGTGGCTTTTATTGAATGGGAGGCAGGATGAAACTTCCATCAGCCTGATGGCGCAGTTCAATGGGTTGATTCCTCGCCATCGTGTTGTCGTCAATGAGCTTCCGCCGGGTATTGCAGGCGCTCATCCAGCGAATGGTGAGCGCCTGCAGATAGCGGCTGTGTCACAGGCGGCGCTTGTCGCAGGGTTGCGAGCTGATTACGTCTGGCACAGCAGCCTTTTCGAAGGATGGGGCGACGATTCGACGGCTTCACTGAGCATCGGAGGACACGACAATCGGCATGTCGCGACGCTTTACGACTTGATCCCTCTTCTGCATGCCGATCGTTATCAACGCAATCCCGCGTACAGCCAATGGTATTACCGGCGCTTGGGCTTGCTGAAGCGGTGTGGTTTGTTGCTGGCAATTTCGGAGTCATCGCGTCACGAAGCAATCAACCATCTGCATATGCGGGCTGAAGATATTGCAGTTGTGTCTGGTGCTTCAGATCCCGTGTTTCAGCCTTTCCCGGCAGACCACGCATGTTGGGCGCGCTGGAAAGGCCAATGGCGCTTGCGGCCCGATTTTGTGTTGTATACAGGCGGCTACGATGGCCACAAAAATGTCGATACTCTGATTGCTGCCTTTGGTGATCTGCCGGAGTCCTTGAGGCAAAAGCATCCGCTCGTGCTGGCGGGGCGATGTGGTGATGAAGAGCGGAAAAGACTGTCCCGGATGGGTCGCAAGTATGGTCTGTCGAGCGATAGCCTGATCTTCACAGGCACGCTGGACGACGAGGAACTGGCGCGGCTTTATTCCAGTTGCAAGCTTTTCGTGTCGCCTTCTTTGCACGAAGGCTTGGGTCTTCCACTGCTCGAAGCCATGGCCTGTGGCGCGGCGGTAATCGGCTCCGATGCTGCCAGCCTACCTGAGGTGATCGGGCGGAGGGATGCGCTATTTGATCCGCGCAGCCAGAGTTCGATGGCAGCCAAACTCCATGAAGTGCTGGCCGATGATGCTTTTCTCGAAAGCCTGCGAGCCCACGCCAGGGTACAGACGCTGCAATTCAGCTGGCCGAACAGTGCGCGCAAGGCACTGTCGGCTATCGAGCAGCATGCAAAGAACGCAGCGGCAGCAAAAACGCGTTCGTCGCATCCTCGTCCGCGTTTGATCTACGTATCGCCGCTACCCCCCGTTCGTTCGGGCATCGCTGATTACAGTGCACGCCTGTTGCGCGAATTGGCCAGCCACTATGCCATTGATGTCGTTGTCGATCAGCCAGAAGTGGTTGATCCGTGGATACAGGCTAATTTTCCGATCCGCTCGCTACGCTGGTTCGCCAAACAGGGCGATTCATGCCGACGCGTGCTCTATCACTTCGGTAATTCGCCCTTTCATGCGCACATGTTCGGAATGCTGGAGCAGCGTCCTGGCGTCGTGGTACTGCATGACTCATGGCTAGGTGCGGCGCGCAACTGGATGGCCAACAACACAGGTGAGCCACAGTCCTTTTTGCGCTTGCTCTATAACATCCACGGATATGCGGGTTTGCTGCATGACCTGCGTTGTGGGAGACAGTCGACGCTGGACACCTATCCATTCAATCGTGATGTCATCGAGCAATCGCTCGGTGTGATCGTTCATTCGTACTACGCCGAGCAGCAGGCACGTCGTTACTATGGCGCGTTGGCTGCGGAAAAATTCACCGTGGTGCCTTTTCCCAAAGCGCGCACTTACTCGGAACAGCGGCCGGTTCGTCGATTGTTTGGTATCGGATCAGATGATTTTGTCGTCTGCAGCTTTGGCATGCTGGCGTCGACCAAATTGAACCATCGTCTACTGGCGGCATGGCTGCAGTCTTCGCTCGCGGCCGATGCCCGCTGTCATCTGATCTTTGTTGGTGAAAATCATGGTGGTGACTACGGTCAGGCACTGACCTCGACCATTCAGGCATCTGGCGCGGGTCGTATCCGTATCACGGGCCATGTCGACGTAGATACCTACGCCGATTATCTCGGTGCTGCCGATATCGTTGTGCAATTACGGGCAGATTCACGCGGCGAAACTTCGGCGGCGATCTTCGATGCGCTCGCTCAAGGTTTGCCGCTCATCGTCAATGCCAACGGTTCTGCCGCGGAGCTTCCCGAAACTGTTACTGTAAAAATCAGCGATCATTTCAGCGATGCCGAACTGGTGGCGTCATTGCAATCATTGCATGACGACGAGGCCCTGCGTGTCGAATTGAGTGAAGCTTCCGCGCGCTGGATAGAGCAGATGCATCAACCGGCAAACGTGGGTTTGCAGTACCGCGATGCCATCGAACAGTTCTCGCTTGACTCGCCGTCCGCGATGCAGCATCAATTGTTAGTGGAGACAAAACATCAGTCGGATGGATTCGCTTGCGGCAGTCCTGACTGGCATCTGATGCGGCAGATGATTGCAGCAAATTCGCCTCGTCTGGATCGACCGCGGCTATACGTCGATGTCACTGCGACGGCTTCCAGCCTTTTGCATACCGGGATCGAACGCGTGGTTCGTGGCGTGCTGTCGTCGTTGCTGCAGCTTGAGCAGAATCAATACAAAGTACAGCCAGTAAGGATGGAGGGTGGGCGTTATTTCCTGGCCAATCGCTACGGCTTGAAGCTACTCGATTATCCTGAGCTTGAATTGCCGGAGGATGAGGTTGTACCGCGGCCCGGCGACATACTTTTGGGGCTGGACTGGGTTGCCGATATTTTGCCAGCCAATACCGCTCTGCTCGACGCATGGCGAGTGCGCGGTGCGCGTATGCTTTTCGTGGTCTATGACCTGTTGCCAGTGCGGATGCCGGCATGGTTTCCCGAGGGCATTGCTGACATGCATGCACGCTGGCTGCAATGCATTGGTCATTATGCCGACGGACTGGTTTGCATCTCGCGCTCGGTTACCGATGATGTGCGTCGCTGGTTCGATGAGCACCCGCCCAGCCGGGATCAAGAGCTGCGACTAGGTTATTTCTATCCGGGCAATGACCTGGCCTCCACGCGCCCCAGTACGGGGATTCCTGTTGACGGGCATGCAATTCTTGAAAGGCTGCGTGCTTTACCTTCGTTTCTGATGGTGGGCACGATCGAGCCGCGCAAAGGTCATGGATTCGCGCTGGACGCTTTCGAGCGTTTGTGGTCAGAGGGCGTCGATGTGTGCCTTGTGATCGTAGGGCGGCAGGGCTGGATGTCTGACATGCTGGCGACACGTCTACGTTCTCACGCCCGCGCAGGCACGCAACTGATCTGGCTGGAGCAGGTCAGCGACGAGTATCTGGCGCAAATCTATGACGCGTCGCGAGCACTGGTCGCCGCCTCGGAGGGTGAAGGTTTTGGCCTGCCGCTGGTGGAGGCCGCACGACACGGTGTGCCGGTGATCGCACGGGACATTCCGGTATTTCGTGAAGTGTCTTCGGCATTTGCCGATTATTTCGACGGCAACGAACTGGACAGCCTGGTCGATGCATTGCGACGTGCAGCAAGCTCGGACCGACCGGGCGTTATTAGCGTCGCTGACGCTGTGCTCAGCTGGAAAGAAACCACGATTCACCTATGGGACATGATTGTAGGCAGTCATCATCCACAATGGCAGGATTCCTGGAAGTTGCGTTGAGCACGGCGTTCGTCGTCTTTTTCGTCACAGGACATGATTATCACTTGGACACTATTCGCCGCGTTCATATCATGGGCCGGCAAAGAAGGCGAAGGAGCAACAGATGAAGGTGGCTTTGATCACGGGCATTACCGGGCAAGATGGTGCTTATCTGGCGGAATTTCTGCTCGATAAAGGCTATCGCGTCGTGGGCGCATACCGACGCACCAGTTCAACCAATTTCTGGCGTATCGAAGAACTGGGGATTGCGAATCACCCGCAGCTGCAGCTGGTGGAGTTTGATCTCAATGACATGGGCTCTGCCATCCGCTTGCTCGATAGGCATCAGGTCAGTGAGGTTTACAATCTCGCGGCTCAGAGTTTCGTTGGTGTGTCGTTCGACCAGCCTGTCACCACCGCGCAGATCACCGGTGTGGGGGCGTTGAACCTTCTTGAGGCGATTCGCGTGGTCGATCCGAACATACGTTTCTATCAAGCCTCGACGTCCGAGATGTTCGGTAAGGTGCAGGCCGTGCCACAAAACGAGGAAACGCCCTTTCACCCGCGCAGCCCTTACGGGGTCGCTAAGTTGTACGCACACTGGATCACGGTCAACTATCGCGAATCCTATAGACTGTTTGGCGCCAGCGGCATTCTTTTCAATCATGAGTCGCCGCTGCGTGGTCGTGAATTCGTTACCCGCAAGATCACCGACACGGTGGCGAAAATCCACTTCGGAAAACTTGAGGTGCTGGAGCTGGGCAATCTCGACGCGCGACGCGACTGGGGTTACGCCAAGGAGTACGTGGATGGCATGTGGCGCATGCTGCAGGCGGATGAACCGGATACCTTCGTTCTTGCTACCCAACGTACGGAAACAGTGCGCGATTTCGCCCGCATGGCGTTTGCTGCGGCCGATATCGATATAGCGTGGCAGGGTGAGGGAGTCGACGAGCATGGTGTCGATATCAAAACGGGCAAGACGCGGGTGCGCATCAACCCGCGCTTCCATCGACCGGCCGAAGTCGACCTGCTGATCGGCGACGCCAGCAAGGTCAAGGCGCAGCTTGGCTGGGAGTCGAGCACCTCGCTGGAGTCCCTGTGCCGGATGATGGTCGAAGCCGATCTTTACAGGAACGAACGTGGCCTCTCTTTCTGAGTGCAAGCCGGCGCGCGTGCTGGTCACCGGGCTGGAAGGCTTTACCGGTCATTACGTCGCTGCCGAACTGAAGCAGGCGGGTTATCAGGTCTTTGGCCTGTCGTATGACGTAGCGGGTAGGAATGTGGCGCCAGTCGATTTGCTCGACATCAAAGCAGTCAGGTGCGCTGCGGCCAGCATTCGCCCGCAGGCGGTGATCCATCTGGCGGCCATTGCTTTTGTCGCCCATGGCGACATCGACGCGATCTATCGGACCAATATCGTCGGTACCCGCAATCTGCTAGCGGCGCTGGCTGATTTGCCGGAACCTCCATCGACCGTGCTGCTAGCCAGCAGCGCGAATGTCTACGGCAACGCAGAAGGGTGTGAGGGACCGCTGGATGAACTCACGTCACTGGCGCCGACGAATGACTATGCGGTCAGCAAGCTGGCCATGGAGTACATGGCACGCACGTGGTCGCGCAGCCTGCCGCTGGTGTTCACCCGTCCGTTCAATTACACCGGCGTGGGGCAGAGTGGGCAATTCCTGATACCCAAGATCGTCGATCATTTCCGTCGCGGTGAACGGCATATCGAATTGGGTAATCTTGATGTCTGGCGCGAATTCATGGACGTGCGCGCAGTCGCCTGGACGTATAGACGTCTACTCGAAACACGTGATGGATTGGACACCTTCAACATCTGCACCGGTGCCAGCCACTCCTTGCGCGAAGTGTTGACAATGATGGGAGAGATCGCAGGCTATGCCATCACGGTCAGCGTCAATCCTGCCTTCGTACGCAGCAACGAGGTCCAGCGCCTGGAGGGTGATGGCTCGCGTTTGCAGGCGCGAATCGGCACTTTGCCTTCGCACTCGCTCATGGAGACGTTGCGCTGGATGTACCAAGCTCCGTCGGTCGACTGATTTCGACCTTCGCGTCGAGCCAGCTGGTACCTACGAAGTTTTCCTTGTAGGTATTGAATACGTGGAAGATAAGTGCGTTATCACGCCATTCGTAGTTTTCACCCAGATGGGAATCTTCCTTGGAAAGCGATAGTGAAAGGGAGTAACTTCCTTTGCCCAGATTGGCGGGAAAGCGATAGCGATAGCTTATTTCCTCACCTTCGGACAGATCGGTCATCGGCTTTTCGAGACGGTGTGTATTGATTCCATAGACAGGCTGACCAAGCCGATCCTTGATCATGAAACCGAGAACCAGTCGAGGGAGATGTGCTTTGATGACAACATGTACCCGTAGCTCCAACAGGTCGCCTACCTCTACCGAATCGGCTATTTCGCCATCGGTATTGATCAACTGGATGTCGGTCATCACAGCTTCACCCGTACCGGAAATCGTTTTCATGCGGCCATCTTCCAGTCGTTCTTGGCGTACCGTCTGGTGATCCCGTTCTGCCATCAGGGCGTTGTAATAATCTAGAACGTCGACCGGCACGCCTTGCTTGATCAGGCGCCCGCCATCGAGCAACAGCGCGCGATCGCAGATGGTCTGGATAGCATATCGGTCATGCGAAACAATCAGCAACGTAGTACCGGCACGGCGAAATTCGCGAATGCGTTCGAAGCTTTTGTGTTGAAAGTAGGAGTCGCCGACCGAGAGCGCCTCATCGACAATCAGGATATCTGGTCGTTTTGCCGTGGCGACGCTGAATGCCAGTCGCATCTGCATGCCGCTGGAATAGGTGCGAACCGGCTCGTCGATATATTCGCCAATTTCTGCGAATGCCTCGATCGAAGGCATCAGATCGAGAATTTCCTCGACAGATAGTCCGAGTAACTGGCCGCCCATCATGGCGTTCTGCCGGCCGGTAAAGTCCGGGTGGAAACCCATGCCTAGCTCCAGCAGCGCCGCGACTCTGCCGGTCATTGAAATTTGGCCCGCTGTCGGCTTTGTCGTGCCTGTCAGCAATTTCAGCAGTGTGCTTTTCCCCGCGCCGTTGGCACCGACAATGCCGACCGCTTCGCCAGCGTATAAGTGAAAATCCACGTTCTGGAGCACCCAGTGTTGTCGATGCTTCGGCTTGCCTGAAGGAATGATCCATTCCGCCAACCGTGACCACTGGCTGGGATAACTCTTGTAAGCCTTGCCCAATCCATTTACCCGGATATCGCCCATCAGAGTTCATCCACCATTTCGGCCGAACGATTCCGAAACAGATTTAGCGCCAAAATGCAAAGAATGAATGCCAGCACTGCGCTTGGCCACAGACTTGACCATTGCGGCCAAAGTCCGTTCACGAAAATGCCCTGATAGGCTTGGGCAAACGAAGTCAGTGGATTGAGACGTATCCATGGCCTGACGGCAGCGGGAAGCGTCGTGCTGGAGTAGACGATCGGCGTGAACCAGAACCAGAACTGCAGCAGGATGCTGATGAACTGTCCGACGTCGCGGAAAAAAACATTGAGCACCCCTACAGCAATCCCCATGCCGGTTGCAAACATCACATGAACCAGCAACAACGGAATGATCGCGAGCAAGACCCAACTGGGGAAATGTCCTGTAATCAACAGAAAGGCGAGAAACACCGCGAAGGTGATCGCGAAATTGACCAGCGCGCTAGAAACGACAATGGCCGGCAAGCAGATGCGGGGAAAGCTCAGTTTCTTGATCATGTTGCCATTGTCCAGAAACACCGTCTGGCATCGCTGGACGATCTCGGCAAACAGGCCCCAGGTCAGCAAACCCGAGCAGAGATAGATGCTGTAGGCGAATGGATCATTGACGCCCGGCAAGCGTGCCTGCATCAGTTGGGAAAAGACCACGGTATAAACGGTGATCATGGCCAAGGGCTGAAACACGGTCCAGGCCGCACCCAAGAGCGAATTCCTGTAGCGCGACTGGAACTCGCGCTTGACGCTGCCAAGAACCAGTCCGCGATAACGCCACAATGCATGACCGAGAGCTAACGGCATGACGTCATCCTTCCTTCTGCTTTACGTGTTTTGATACGGCCGCGGGTTTTCTGGCGACGATAAATTGACTTTTCGGCATGAACTCGTCTAGTTGATGCTTGAGTTTGCGTCCGGTATCGGATTGGACCAGGGTGTGCCAGGCCTTTGTCCAGTGATCCAGCACAGGGTGATGCGGGTTTGAAAGGTCCGGTTTGCAGCCCCAATACAACGCCCACCAAATCGACCAAAAAAAACCTGTCATGGTGTGGGAGATGATTTCCAGGCCGCCCTGCTCAATGAGCCGGGCAAAGGCGTCGCGCTCAAATACACGAACATGGTTGGGCGCCTGGAAATAATTTTCCGGAGCCACTTTGGCAAACATGGTCTCTCCCAGTACATCTGGAACGCTGAACAAGTAAAGAGCGCCGGACTTGCCTACTCTGTTCAACTCCTTGATCACGCTGGCTGGATCATCGACGTGTTCAAGCACTTCGGTGCAGATCACGCGGCTTGCGGTTTCATCGGCCAATGGCAAGGAGTGCGCCTGTGCACAATAAAATTCAATCGCTTGCCCTGACACGTCAGATAGTCGCTTGCGGGCGATATCCAGTGTGGCCTCGTGCGTGTCCACTGCAATCAGATACGCCCCCCGGCGCGCGCAAAATCCAAGCATGCCACCTTCTCCGCAGCCGACGTCGAGTACAACATCGTCCCGGTCAATCGGTATCCCCCGAAAAAGCTCCCCTGTGTCGTCCTGGAACAAACCACTGAGCACGGCATCGTGTAAACCCACCATTTGAGCATTGTCGCTGGCGCCATCTTCTTTTTCCGGGATGACTGGATTTGACGAGACGTTGCCTTCGTCGTTGTTGGTCATTCCGAGCAGTCTTTTGGTGAGTTCCGACATTTGGAAAGGAATCCGCGGGCTAAGTAGGTTCGTTATGCGTAATCTCGCACGTGTGGCACGGCTCTCCCTGCTTGAGGCGCCTCCTGCATCGGCCGAATTGCATTACGAGTAACTTCAATTATGACATGAGGCCTCACGTGTCTCCCTGCGCAGCATATGCCTCTAAACGTATCGCCGATCCAGCCCGGTCGCCTCCACCTGGAGGATGTGCTGAATCCTGGGGCAAGTGCTTCGATTGTTTAGATCAAATCCTGAATCGGCGAGAAATCTCGCTCGCGGTTTTGACAAACATGGCGTTGAGAGACTTCTCGAGGCGCGGCCCGACGATCTCGTGAGAACAATATTTTCGTCGCGATTCCGCCATGGTCCGATAGGTTTTGGCTTGCGTTTGTCAACGTAATAACTGGAACGATAGGCCTGGATCAGCGAGTCGGCCTAGACGTGCTGGTGCAAGATTCGAAATGCTTGGCGCATATCGTTCGGTCATGTCGCGGGGTGAGGTGGGCGACTTGATCCTGGCCAATACAAATCCGCGATGACGCCAAAGGGCGTGACAAGCTCAGGGACATCCGATCACCTCGTGTAACAGGTTCATTTCAGTTTGCCAATGCGATCCATGAGAGCAACTCACCCAATGCAGTGAATAGTCTGGATCATGCATCGTACAGGCTGGGCTTGAACATGCCCGCACCGCATGATGCTTGTTCATCGCCAGGTTCTGAAGGTAGTTCGGTTTCGTACGTATCTCGGTAGAGCTCAACAGATCGATGTGTTGACCGAGTCCATGCGAACGCGATGTGGAGGCGAAACATGCGCTCACGCCATTTCACCGGAAGATTTTTCAATGCGACTGGCCAGACGCTTGCCGAGGTTGCGTAGCGGCTTTTCAACGATCCGAAAGTTAAGCTCCGCCAGCAGTGCAATGAGTACGGCCGCAGCAATGAGAAACACCGCGGTTAGCACCAGGCCGCTTTGCGGCTGCGCGCCGGTGAGGCGAAACCAGGATTCACGGATGAAGAAAAATGCTGGCACATGGATAAGATAAATCGCATAGGAGCGCTGGCCAGTCCAGACCATGAAGCGTTTGATCGGGCTGTCGATACCACTGAGAAAATTCCGATTGTAGGCCGCCAGCCAGACAAGGATGACGGCCAGCACAGCTATCAGCGAAACACGATGTCCTATCGTCAACGACTCAAGCGCGGAGAGCGCTGCAATAGCCATGACAAGTGTAAGTGTCAGCGCACGCTGCAACCAACGTCGATCATGGAGCCAGCGTGGCTCCATGCGGACAAATACCGGAAGGCGGCTGGCCAGCGCCAGCAACACGCCCCAAGCTAGGGCATCGGTGCGCAGTGACATCGTCAGCAAGGTGCGCGGCATGATCGCCTGCGCAAGAATAAGAACGACGAGCAACCACGCGATATGACGTCGGAGCAGCAGGGCGACCAGCGGAAGCATCAGATAAAACTGTTCTTCCAGCGACAGGCTCCAGTAGGCGAAGCTCGCTCCGTAGGGGTAATTGGCAAAGGCATCGGCAAAACGGAAGTTGGCTACCTGGAAGACACCCGCCAGCGTGGCCATGGTGTTGGTATGCACGCTTCCAAAGGCACCGATTCGGTTGAACTGCCACGCGCAAATCAGGATGAGACCAAGCCATAGCCAAGCCGACGGCAATAGCCGGAAAGCGCGAGCTACCCAGAACGCGCCGGCCCGCCGACTCGCGGTCCCAATCTCGCCTTGGCATGCTTGGAGCTTCGGCAGCAGATTCCGTGCGATCACGAAGCCCGAGATGGCAAAGAAAATGTCGACACCGGACCACATGTCGAAATGGCCGAGCAGGCTTGTGAGCCACGCCGGATTCCAGCTGAAAAGGTTGCCCTCTGCATGGTGCACGACAACACCAAGCACGGCGACAGCACGCAGCCATTCGATATCGTCGATGCGACGTTGACGGTTTTCGATGGCGGGTGTCACTGGTGCGCTCACAGGGGCAACGTGTTCTTTGCCTGCAGCTGATCTTAGGCGATGACCGTATTTAGAAATTCAGCGAGGCGCGGCCTGACAACAGCATGCGAACAATAATTGCGCAGCGATTCCACCGCGGCCGCGGCCATCGCCTGGTAAGTATCAGGCTCCTGTTTCGCGACGTAATAGCTGGAACGATAAGCCTGGATCAGGGAGTCGACTTGTACGTGCTCGCGCAAGGTTCGAAACGCCTGGCGCATATCGTGCGGCCATGTCCCTGGCTCGAGAAAACTATCGACGACAAACGCACAGGAGTCATCGATATAGTCGAGCATGGCCGTGTGCCGGGGTGAGATGGCCGGCTTGCCGCTGGACATGTATTCCATCAATGGCAGGCACTGACCTTCGCCATGCGAGGTATTCACCGTATAGGTGGTGGCATCGACCATATGCTCATAATCGTCCTGGTGAAGATAGCCGTGGACGATCACGATTCTGCAGGCAAAGTTGTCGCCCTTGTGCATGCATTCGAGCATCTTCGGCACGACTTCGCTGATGTCGTGGTGACTCAGCTTCAAAAGCAGCGTCGCATCCGCGTTATGGGCGAACGCGACGCAAAAAGCGCTGATCATGTCGACCCAGTTCTTGCGACCGTCGCCAGGATTGAATACGGCGGTGTAGATGATGCCATCGAGTTCGAGCTCCGATATGCCTTCGCTTCGTTCCATCGGCAGCGGAAGAGGTTCCGGCGCGCATGCCAGTTCCTTGGCCTTTGAATATTCGCTCAGGTCGGTAATCCTGCTGTCGATGACCATGCCATCGACACGCAGGCGCACGGAACGCGAACCAGGCGGCAATGCCGGGTGGTTTTTTGTAGACAGTCGATCCCATAACGGCGCCGGCGCGGCAATGATGGGGAATGTATTGTCTACCGCGTGCTTCACCGTCTCAACAGTAAAGCTGGAATGGGTGATGGCTGCGCCAAGCTGCTTCAGTACGCGCCGCCAGTCATTGCGTGGTTTGCCACTGAAACCTTCATCCGGTAGATGGCCGTATTCCCAGGCAAATACGGGTACGGTCGGGCAGGCCAGCCCGATGGGGGCCTTGTTTGGTGGCATGAAGGAAAGGAAGACACAGGGCATGCCATGGCTCAGGCAATTCCGGTAGATGACGTCAACCTCGCGCAAGGGATCGTGGATGTCGATCACGATGCCAAGCTGTTCCAGCATGGGGCGAAATTCGCGCAGCACGAAGTAGTAGCTGTACTCCGGTTGCCCAAGATTTGCGGCGACATTGCCGCCATGAAATGCCGTGTGCACCAGAATGATCATGAGACCAAGGCCGTCGAACTTGCGCGATCTGCTTTGGCTCTGATCTCGTGTAGGCGTGCTTCCATAAACTGCTGAAGTTGCAGGGCGATGCGATCGGTGGCGCAGTAATCTTGCATGGCGGTCATGGCACTCTCAGACATGGCGGCATAAGTCGCCGTATCCGTTTTGGCAAGGATATAGCTTTGCCGATAAGCCAGCATCAGCGAGTGCCAGTTGATCTGGTGACGACTGGTTTTATAGACCTGATGATCACCGTGCGGCCAGACCGTAGGCAGGTTCGGCGCACTGTCGACCACGAAGGCAAAATCAGGGCTCACATAATCGGCCATCGCGGTGTGATTCGGGGCTATGGCGGGTACACCGCAGCAGAGAAATTCCATCAGCGGCATGCACAAACCTTCGCACAGGGATGCGTTGACGTAGTAGGTGCTGGCTCCGATCAATTGACTGTAATCGGCCTCTTCCAGAAAGCCATGCAACGCGATGATGCGACATTTCATCGGCGACAGCTTCGACAGCAGCATCAGCATCTGATGATGATGCTTGAGTTGATCCGGTCCGCCCAGCTTCAGTACCAAGGTCGCATCGGCCACGTCGCGGAAGGCCCAGCCGAAGGCGGTAATGATGTCTTCCCAGTTCTTGCGGCCATCCGATGGTGTAAGCACGGCCGTGTAGACCACGCCCGATAGCCTGGTGCTCACATCGAACAACGGCGGAACATCCCACCCTGCACTAATCGGAGGGCTGCCAATCCGCGAGCCGGTTTCCACCACCTCAGTGTTGCTTGGCACGCCATTCAACGCGTTAAGCCAGCTGTCTTCAGTGGCTAGCGGCAGCACAGGCATGAGCGCATCCAGCACCGGGTTCACCGGTGTGCCATCGTCAGGATGATCGGTTACCAGACCTTCGGCGGACAGGCCGAGAAGGGCACTGTCGACCAAGCATGTTTTCAGGCAGACATCGACGCCACCGCGATCGGGAGGTAGAACACCGCGTTGACGCATCGGTGCAAATTTTTCCCATAGCGGGGTCGGGATGACTTCAATCGGGTATGCCTCGCCCAAGCTGCCTCGCACAGCCTGGGCAGTATGACTGGAGAGCGTGATAGCCGCTCTGCATTTGAGTAATACCATGCCCCAGTCATGACGAGGATCGTCGTGCCAGCTTTCCTCGTCGGCGGCCAAAGGCAGATTCGGATATTCCCATGCGAAAATCGGAATCGTCGGGCACTGCAGGTTGAGTGTGGTCTTGTTGGGCGGAGCGAATGAGAGAAGCACGCACTCTTCATTGCGATCGCTGCAGTCGCGCCATATGGCATCGGCATCTGACGGTGACGGGATACGCTGCACTTCGGCGAATTTTTCCAGGGCGTCATGAAACGATTTCAGCACGAAGTGGTAGCTGTACTCCGGCGTGCCGAGGCGCTGGCTGATATCGCCGTCCTCGACATCACAATAAGTGAGAATCCGCATCGACAAAGGTCTCTTGTGTGGCCATCATTGCTGGCCGGCGGTCAGTATAGTGGTTTGATCCAAGCCCTTTTGAAGGTTGCAGCAGCATGCTCGCCTATCTTGAGCGCTTGCGTATCAATTCAAGGGTCAAGGGATGCAAATGGGCCAATCATGAATTTTCCGAAAACATGGCATGACTGGACGCCCTGGCTGGCTCTGTTGATGGGGCTGATCGCGTTCTGGATTTGGGGTGGTGCTTACACGCTTGCTCCGGGACGCATCGGCTGGGTCATGACGGGTTTCGACACGCCAACCCACTATCTGGGCTGGCAGTTTTTCAGGCACGCGACGTGGTGGCAATGGCCATTGGGCAACAACTTTGCCAATGGCAGTGATACTCCAGGGACTATTGTTCTATCTGACAGCATCCCGCTGCTTGCGTTGCCGCTCAAGGTTTTATCGCCACTCCTACCAAGAGATTTTCAGTATTTTGGCCTGTGGGCCCTATCATGTTTTTTTCTGCAAGCCTGGTTCGGCAGAAAACTAATGGGGCGACTCACCACTGATCTAGTAGTACAGCTCGCAGGCACCGCGTTTTTTCTTAGCGCCACGATTTTTTTAATACGTGTTTACTTGCATCCTGCGCTGTCTGCACAGTGGCTTTTACTTGCCGGCTTTTATCTGTTTTTTGATGGGCGGTTTCGCTCGCTTCCTTGGTCTATCCTTCTGTGTGTAGCCGTCTTGGTGCACGCCTATATTTTTGTAATGCTTTTGCCGCTATGGCTGGCTGATCTGGTTCAGCGACTATGGCGCCGTGATTACACATTCATAAAAGCATGCTTGCATGGTCTTCTCACCACAGCTGTAGTGTTGATACTCATGTGGGCAGTCGGCTATCTGGTTCACAGCGCCACGTTAACTGCACCCATCCGGTCGCATCTGGATTTATTTTTTCCGCTATGGACAGGTATTCGTGTATGGGGTGAATGGTCGAGGTTCCTGCCTGCATCCGATATGGGTGTAACTGCCTATGATGGATTTGGCTACTTCGGACTCGGTTTCATTTTGCTTCTACTTGCTTCGCTCGCCAGTATTGCTACGCGTGCTGTTGGCAAAATTTACAAAGGTGGAATTGAGGCGAGACCTTTATCAGCGTGGCTCGCTGTGTCTGTCGCATGTGGTGTTTTGTTTGTCTATGCGCTCGGCAACAAGGTTTACTTTTCGCAGAAACTTCTTTTCTCTTATCCACTGACACCTTGGCTGGATCATTTTTACGACGTATTCCGTGCTTCCGCGCGCATGATGTGGCCGACCTGGTATCTCCTGCTAATTGTGGTTGTCTATATTTTTCTGCGAAGCATGCCCTTGCGTTATGTACGATATTTGCTGGTGTTTGGCTTGATGGTCCAGCTCGCCGATCTGTCCAAGCCTGTGATGGATATGCGCAGCAAACTTGCCGCCAATCACACTTGGCACTCGGTGATGACATCGCCGTTCTGGGCTGAACTCGCTTCGCGCTACAAACATGTGGGCTATCTGCAACCCGCCACAATTCCCGTCGTGTGGGTGACTTTCGTGCCCAGCTATCGCAGCGTCGCAGATTTTGCAGCGATCAACGGCATGACAATAAATATCGCCTATCTCGCGCGCGAAGACCAAGAGCAGATGGCCAAGGCCCGGGCTGCTCGCATCGCTCTGCTGGAGCATGGGCAGACTGAGCCCGGCACGTTCTACGTTATCGAGGACATGCCGCTCTGGAAAAAATTGATCTGTTTGCCCGGATCCAAATCATGGTACGGAACAGTTGATGGTTTGCACATCGTCGTCCCAGAGAGTCTGCCCGACTCGTCTGCAATACCTCGCGCGACATGTGGAGCCTAGCGATGCTGTCGATCACGGTGACTTATTTTCGCTATATCGCTGAAGTACGGCTACGAACAGTCCTGCAGGTTTCACCGTCGGCCATCCAAATTCGGGAAAAAAAGTGAAATGAAAACGCTTTCCGAAACGCTTGAGCGTGGGAATAACAACTTTGACCTGATCCGCCTTATCGCCGCGCTGGCGGTAATGCTGGGACATTCATACGGGCTGCAGGCCGGTAGCAAGATGGAGTCCATGTTGGTATTCACGCATCGGGAGTCATTTGGAAGCCTGGCGGTTTACGGGTTCTTCTTGATTAGCGGCATGCTTGTTTCCGCAAGCTTCTTCAAACAGCCATCACCGATTCGTTTCATTGCGTTGCGTGCCTTACGAATTTGGCCCGGAGCCATCGTTTGCGCATTGTTTATCGGGTTGATCGTGGGACCGTTTTTTTCAAGCCTGGCGTTTTCTGCTTATTTCACCAACCCGAAAACGCTGCCTTGGCTGCTGCACAACACCTCGCTGATCGGGCAGGTGGGCGGAGTATTGCCGGGACTGTTCGAATCAAACGTTCTCAAGGGTTTTGCCAATGCTACTGTCTGGACTTTACCCGTTGAATTGAATTGCTATGTCATCGTTCTGCTGGCGGGACTCGCGGGCGTGATCGGTTCAAAACGCGGAACCTTGATATGGGTCGTGCTGGCTGCAGCGATCTTCGCGATGTTCGCCAACCACCCGCCAGCCTTTCTGCCAACGGGCAATTTTTTTGTGCTACCACTGGCTTATTCGTTCTATCCCGTGCCATTTTTCCTGCTTGGCATGCTGTTGTATGCGTACAGGGGAAGTGTGCGGTTGAGCTGGATACCTGCTGCTCTGCTGGCGGTCGCCTACGTGGCTTTCCGATTTTCCATGGTCAGCACGATCCTGCTTTATCCGGCTTTTGCCTACGGTCTGTTATGGCTGGCTTCGGCGAATTTTCTGAAAAAGCTCAAGCCGAAACATGATTATTCTTACGGCATTTATCTCTATGGGTTTGTCGTCCAGCAGATCGTTGCGAGCATCAGTCCCTCGTTGAACAATTATCTGGCCTTCTTCATCTCGGTGCCGGTAACGGTTGCTCTAGCCGCTTTGTCTTGGCATTGGGTCGAGCGTCCGTGTCTGTCCAGATTCAGGCATCGGACGGCAGTGAATACCCCAGATACACTTGCGACATCCAAAGCATCCGGTTTCTGACGCGCCGTTTGGATATAAATACCGCCATTCAGTGCGGTTTACGCGCGAAACCTCTGAACGGTCGGTCATGATTTCGCATCCCTCCGCAAATCCCTCTTGTCTCACGGTGAACCTAAACGGTACAGGCCGTGGAGCCTGGTCGGGGTCGACCTTGAAAGCGGGTAAGATATCCCACCTTTTGCGGTAGCCGCCTGCGGGCTTTTTGCCTCGGTGGCATAAGACGGCGGATTATTTATGACGACTAAAAAAACGGCCGGGAAGCTCGGTCTAGGCACGCGCGCCATTCACGCCGGCCAGCATCCCGATCCCAGCACCGGCGCCATCATGACGCCGATTTACGCGACCTCCACCTATGTTCAGGAGAGTCCGGGCAAGCACAAGGGTTATGAGTATTCGCGTACTCAAAATCCCACGCGAATGGCCTACGAGCGCTGCGTCGCCGATCTGGAAGGCGGTGCGGCTGGATTCGCGTTTGCTTCGGGACTGGCTGCGGCTGCCACGGTCCTGGATCTGTTGGACTCTGGTAGCCATGTGATTGCGATGGACGATCTCTACGGGGGCACCTACCGGCTCTTCGAGAAGGTGCGCCGCCGATCCGCCGGGCTGGATTTCAGTTTTATCGATCTGAACGACATGACTGCGCTGAAGTCGGCGCTGAAGCCTAATACGCGGATGATCTGGGCCGAAACACCGACCAACCCGATGTTGAAGTTGGTCGATCTGGCGAAGATTGCGGCATTCGCTAAGAAACACGGCCTGATCCTGGTGGTAGACAACACTTTTTGTTCGCCGATGCTGCAGCGACCGTTGGAGTTTGGTGCGGATCTGGTCCTGCACTCGGCCACTAAATACCTCAATGGCCATTCCGACATGGTCGGCGGCATTGTGGTCGCGGGCAACAAGATGCTGGCCGAGTCGATGGGTTTTCTGCAGAACTCTGTCGGTGCAGTCGCGGGGCCGTTTGATTCGTTTTTGGCGATGCGTGGCCTGAAAACGCTGCATCTGCGCATGAAAGCCCATTGCGAAGGTGCGGGCGAACTGGCCTCATGGCTGGAAAAACATCCGGCAATTGAACGAGTGATTTATCCGGGGTTGAAAAGCCACCCGCAGCATGCGCTTGCAAAGCGTCAGATGGACGGCTACGGCGGCATCATTTCAGTCGAGATAAAAGGCGGTCTGAAAAAGGCTAAACGTATGCTGGAGCGTTGTGAGCTATTTGCGCTGGCCGAATCCCTTGGTGGCGTCGAGAGTCTGATCGAGCATCCGGCGATCATGACGCATGCCTCGGTGCCCCTCGCTAACCGCAAGCGGCTGGGTATAAGCGATAGCCTGATCCGGCTTTCCGTGGGCGTCGAGAACATTAACGATTTGAAACGGGAGCTGGCTGAAGCACTCTGATTCAAACATACCCGGGTAGCGTTCGAATCCACTGAATGCGGGGCAATATCAAAAGGCTATATATCGATTTATGACTTCCATTTCGAAAAGCGCTCTATTACAGGCGAAAGGGCCTTTCGCGACGATCCTCCGAAATCGCTCATTGACGTTCGAGTTGAGCAAACGCGAGATTTTGGGGCGCTATCGGGGTGCGAGCTTTGGCCTTCTCTGGTCGTTGATCAGCCCTTTTTTGATGCTGGGCGTTTATACGTTTGCTTTCGGAAATATTTTAAAAAGTCGCTGGCCGCAGACTGGTGACGAGCATCATAGTTTTGCGCTGATCCTTTTCATGGGGTTGATAATCCACGGCTTCTTCGCCGAATGCATCAACCGTTCGCCGCAGCTGATTGTAGGCAACGCAAATTATGTAAAGCGCGTGGTTTTTCCGCTGGAGATTCTTCCCTGGCCGATGGTGTTTTCTGCACTTTTTCATTTCGCGATGAATCTTCTGGCATTCGTCATTCTGCAGATATTCCTGGATGGGCGGGTGAGCTGGACGATTGTTCTTGTCCCCATCACCATGGCTCCACTGGTGCTGTTGGCGCTGGGCGCATCGTGGGCGCTTGCGGCGCTAGGAGTCTATTTTCGCGACGTCAGCCAGATAACCGGCGTTCTAACCACTGCGCTTTTATTTACCTCGACAGCGATAATGCCGATAACAGCCGTCGGCCCGCGGGAGCAATGGATATTCCGACTTAACCCGCTTACCTTTATTATCGACCAGTCACGTGAAGTAGCGCTGTGGGGGCAGTTGCCGGATTGGTCCGGCCTGGGCTTGTATGCGATCGGCGCACTGTTCGTAACGTACATCGGGTATAGCGCCTTTGCCGCTACCCGGCGGGGGTTTGCCGATGTCCTCTGAAGTCTCCATCACGGTAAATGCGCTCAATAAAAGCTTTCCCGTTTACGAAAAGCCGCATCACCGTTTACTGCAAATGCTTTCGAGCCGTTCCGCCAAGCATCGTTGGTTTCGAGAATTCCACGCGCTGCAGAATATAAATTTCGAAATCCACAAGGGTGAGACTGTCGGTATCGTTGGGCGCAACGGATCAGGCAAGTCGACCCTGCTGCAGCTACTGTGCGGAACGCTTACACCGTCGACTGGTTCGGTGGAGGTAAACGGACGGATTGCCGCGTTGCTTGAACTGGGTGCTGGCTTCAATCCTGATTTCACTGGTCGCGAAAATGTATTCCTCAACGGCACTGTGCTGGGACTGACCCGTCGCGAAATCGAATCGCGCTTTGACGAAATCACCGCTTTTGCGGATATCGGCGAATTTATCGACCAGCCGGTGAAGAGCTATTCCAGTGGCATGTATGTTCGATTGGCTTTCGCAGTGGCCATCCATGTACAGCCAGATATCTTGGTAGTTGATGAGGCATTGTCTGTCGGCGATGAGGCGTTTCAGCGCAAATGCTATGCGCGGATAGAAAGAATTCGTAACGATGGCGCCACCGTCCTTTTTGTATCGCATTCGGCCAGTACTGTTCTTGAACTCTGCAGCAGGGCGATTTTGCTTGACCACGGTGAGGTGCTCGCGATCGGTGCACCCAAGATGGTCGTGTCGCGCTATCAGAAAATGCTTTACGCACCGAGTGACATGACAGCATCGATACGTGCTCGATATCTGCTGGATGTAGCGTCTGACTCGTTGCTGGCCGGCAGCCACCCAAAAGATGAGATGGCAGCAACCGAAGATACCGATCAGATCGCCGGGGCCTCAGCATCGGACGTTGCAGAGGATTCCACGGACTCTCATTTTGATCCAGGCCTGATCCCGCAAAGCACATTCCGGTTTGCTTCGCACGGCGCGTTTATTGAGGATCCCCATCTTCAAACAACGGGCGGTCATCGAGTCAACGTACTTCGTGCGGGGGCGCAATTTGTCTACACCTATTCGGCGCACTTCGAACGGACCGCGACGTCGGTGCGCTTCGGCATGCTTATAAAGACAGTCTCAGGGCTGGAGCTGGGCGGCGGCGTGTCGTCCACTCCGATGGAGTCCATTGATGTTGTTGAAGCCGGCACTACGGTCCGCGTCCAGTTCCGGTTCCGCTGCCTGCTTGCGCCGGGTACGTATTTCATGAATGCCGGCATCAGTGGCAGGATTGATGAAGAAGAAACTTTCCTGGATCGCGTGGTTGACGCGGCGCTTTTCAGGGTGGCTCATGATCCGGAGCGTTTGGCCACGGGCTTTGTTGACTTCCACATCCAGCCGCAATTTGAATTGGTTCCCGGCGACGTGGAAAAGCAACCGTGAACGAGATGAGTGCTGCGAAAAATCAGACTGCCGTTCTGATACTTGGTATGCATCGAAGTGGAACGTCCGCGGTAACACGTACGCTCAACCTGCTTGGTGTTGAACTTGGGGATAATCTACTGGATCCACAGCCGGATAACCGCAATGGTTTCTGGGAGCATCATGATGCAGTACAGATTCATGAGCGATTATTAGCAGAACTGGGCCGCAACTGGCACGATCTCCGGGAGTTGCCGGAAGGCTGGCTTGATCACCCTGCAGCATTGCGAGCTGTCGACGAAATCGCTGCGTTGATACGTAAAGATTTCGCGGATACCCGGCTGTGGGCAGTCAAGGATCCGCGTATGTGTCGGCTCGCGCCGCTGTGGCTCCTGGCACTGAAATCCTTGGACGTGCGCGCTGTTGCGCTGATTGTCGTGCGTGATCCGCGTGAGGTTGCCGAGTCGCTGCATGTTCGCGACGGCTGGAGCCATCGCCGAGCTTGGCTGATGTGGTTGCAGCACGTGTTCGAGTCGATACGGGTAACCGAGCATGTTCCGCGAGCGATGCTCACTTACGATGACTTGATGACAGACTGGGAGTCCAACCTGGTGCGCATCGGCACAGAGTTAGATCTGGTGTTTCCCACAAGCGTTGAGGCAGTCGGCCGGGGCATTGGATCGTTTCTCAATCCGGTCGACCGGCATCATAAGGCGAACGCGGCTCCCGTATCGCAGGACAGCACCAATCAGCCGCCAGTGTTACTGCTGAGGCTGATGGATCTTTGCTCGCAGGTCACCGTAGACAAATCCAAGTGGCACGCCATTACCGCCCTGTTGGACGACTATGGTGCGCATGCCGCACTTTTTTCTGGACCGATCGCCGAGTTGACCAATGAAAGAAACACCTTTGAGCAAGCTTCACTGGAGAGAACCACAACTATTGAACAGGTTCGGAACGAAATAGCAGCTCACAGCGCGGCTCTGCAGAGCAAGATGGCGGCGCTGGATGGACTTAACAACGAGCTGGAAAATCTACGGCGGGATCATCAAGAGGCGCTGAATCGATACGATGAACTATTGTCGCAACACAGCGATCTGCAGCTACAACACCGCGAATTGACCGCGATGCTTCAAGGTCAACTAGAGCGCGCCCGCTTCGTGACAAGAAGCCGCCGGTGGTTGTTCATACGTTTTCTACAGATGACTTTTCGAAAGTCTGCTGTAGAAGATAGGGAATGGCGCTGATTGTCGGTTTGGAATTCTGGACATGGTGAATGGTCATGGCGATTATTGTTTGTGGCATGCGCTGATGTCGGCTGCGGCCAACGTAAAAAAGCTCGGCTAGGGGCGCAGGATTCGATATGAATAGCATTACATCCGCTAGTGAATTGCCACAGCCCCCTGGTGACGTCACTCGTGCGTTGCGTACAACGCAATCAATGATTTATCCGTTGCAATATCTACGCGCCGCGGCGGCTTTTTGCGTTGTGCTGTGCCATGCCTCGTACTACGTGAGTCAAGCCCGGGGCGATAGCCGAATGTGGGAAATATTTGCCCGCGCCGGAACGCTCGGTGTATTTCTGTTTTTCGCCATATCCGGCTATCTCATGGCGCATCTCGCTGAAAATGCATCTGGGATGCGTTTTTTGGTACACCGGCTGATTCGAATCTATCCAATCTACTGGCTCTGCATATTTGCGGTGATTGCGATCAGTTATGTGTTCGGCAACTCGGTCAGGCCCGATTTGTTTGCACTGTTGCTTGTCCCCGGTGTTACCAGGGCCTATGTTCTCGGCGTCGAGTGGACGCTACCTTTCGAGCTCACTTTTTATCTGATCGTATTTGCCGTGATCATCACCGGGCTGCGGAAGTTCGTGCCTGCCCTGGCGCTTGTATGGTTCCTTGTCATCGAGTTGTTTCTGGTGATTCGCCCTGGCCTGCAGCAGGGGCAGTTTCCCATGCTCTTGCACCTTCCGTTTTCGCAATACAGCCTTCCGTTTGCGGCTGGCCTGCTGGTGCCGTTCGCGGTGCGTAGAGGCTGGATAGGACCGGCTACGCCGCTGCTTGCCATCGCGATGCTGGTGGCTACCGAGGCTGCGGCAAGTATCGGCCTGGGCTGGTCATCGGGGCTCATGGCCTTGGGATGTGTACTGCTAGTGGCTACTGCGGTGCAGTCGGGCCATACAAGCAAAGCGTCACCCAATTTACCTTTGCTGGCATTGGGTGACTGGAGCTACGCACTTTACCTTTGTCATGTCCCCATCATCCGGGCGCTTTGCTGGGCGATTCCTCTGTCGATTTCTTCCATGCAGCTTTGGTTCGCCGCGCTGGGAGCACCTATTGTTGTCGCTGTGCTGGTGGGCAAGATCGACCTGGCCATGTATCGGAAACTCAAATTATGGGTTGACCGTTCATCTGCAAAAACCAGAGCGGTTCTGGGTCTGGCTTTTATCCTTTCAATCATCAGTATCAGCGCGTATAGCTATGTGCGCGTTATCCGCATGCAGAAAACGTTTGCCCAGACATCGGCGATGGCGGCGAAGATCCTCGCCGCGATGGGAGCAGACGAAACGAAGCTGTCTTTTGCCGCAAAAGCCGCAGGATTGCACCAAAATGACGCCCTAGTCGGCAGCTTTGATCATATTTACCAATCAGACAAAAATATTCGGGTACAGGGATGGGCCGCGAGCAATGTCAGTGCCCAAACGACTGTTCGGGTAATGGTGTTTCACTGCGGCCGCTATTTAGGCGTGGTATTTCCGCAGGACAGCCGGCCGGACGTAGCGGCATTGCTGAAGCAGGGCGGTAACGATCATTACGGCTTGAATGCCGAAGTTTCAGCGCAAGCGCCCTGCGAGTCTGACAGCGTGGACGGGCTAATTACGTCGAATGACGGTGGTTTCTCGATTATCCACGGGCATTTGCAATAACCGCCAGGCTGGCTGCAAAACAGAGTAGTGATTTACTCGATGGCCCAATAGCTGTTTGCCGCGACATCCATGCCACGGCTTACTGCCAACTTGCAGTGGATCAACACACGATTGTCAAAGAATGATGGCGAGGCTCAGCTGTCGATCCAGGAACATAGTGCCGTAACCCCGCGCTGTACGTTCCAGTGCGGCTCCCAGTTGAGCTGTTCGCAGGTTCGCGAAATATCGCAGCTGGCGGCGCGGACATCCCCGTTACGAAAGGCACCGTTTACCACCGGCGCAGGAGCACCGTAGATTGTGGCAATAATGGTGGCCAGTTGACGGATGCTGGTAGCCTCCCCGGAACCCACATCATAGGCATCGCTGGAGGGGATGGTACCACTGGCCATGCGACAAACCGCTTGAGCGACGTCATCGATAAAAACAAAGTCACGGATGATTTCACCATCTTCGTACAAAGGGATCGTTTTTCCGGCCTTGGCCAACTGCGCAAACAAGGAGACGATTCCCGTATAGGGATTGCTAAGAGATTGGCCCGGGCCGTAAACGTTTTGCAGGCGTAGCAAGCCGACTTCCACGCCGAACGAGAGCGCCCATGCACTGAGGATCATTTCCTGTGCCAGCTTGGTGGCGCCGTAAATGCTGGTGGGTCGGGTCTGCGTTCTGGTCGCTTCGAAGGGCAGGCATTTCAGTCCGGGGAAATCCCACGTATGGTTTTCCAGCTGTGCCTTGGATCGCTGGCCCGGATAGCTAATCGCGCCAGAAGACACATCCTCCCAAGCGCCTTCGCCGTAAACGGCGCGGCTGGAAGTCAATACAACGCGGCTCGGAATGCACTCGTGCCTGACAAAGGCGTCCAACATCTGTGTCGTACCGACGACGTTGACACTTGCGTGCCGTGTCCCTTCGGTGAGCGACTGTCCCGTGCCAGTTTCAGCTGCCAGATGGATGACGACATCCGGCTTGAATCCGGGCAGCAAAGCGTTCCACGTTTCGCGAAGCGTCACATCCCCTACAACGAGTTCGACCGAAGAATCAAGATTCTTCGGTCGCGCAGGGGTCGCGTGGATCTGCGGGTGCATGCTGTCGAGCGCTATGACGCGATCGAATCGTTCTTTGAGAATCGATGAGACTGCACAGCCAATAAAGCCAGCGCCTCCAGTGATCAAGCAACTTTGCGTCACAATCTGTTCTCCATTTTTTTCAGCAGATAATTATTTCAGCAGTTCGTGACGCGGCCCGCGCATGCCGCGATAAAGGGGACGAAGGACTTTGGCAAAAAACGGAAAGCGATGGGTGATCGACCATTTGGAAGACAACATCAATTCACCGAATGCCTGCCTAACCGAAAGTACTTGTTCAGGTGGCCTCGCCGATTCGGCGTTATGGATATGGCGATAACCTGCCTTTTGCCATTCCTCAAGAAAACGGGCAAGAGTATTGAAATTAGCATTTGGCAAAGCGGCTGAAAGTTTTTGCAGTTTGTACTCAAGCATGGCGTAGTTCCAGCCCGCCAAATGAGAATTGATAATTTGCTGCGTCGCGTAGCCGGCATCCTGTGCGACATAACAAATGAGTCGTTCCATCACATGGGCAAGGCCACCATCAACGTGCTTCGGCTCGGCATTGAAGTCTGTCCATTTCCAAGGATGTTCAAAGAGCTTGTGTAGCGCTTTGGGCCGGAACCAGAACATGGTTCCAAATGCGCCAACGGGTGTATCCGGATCGAAAGGTACCGACAGGTCGAGCAGCTTGGCGACCTCATCGGCTTTCGGACGATTGGCGAACCATGCTTTACCCATCGTCGGGTAGGCAATGTGAACCAGCGGCGGCACGGCAACACCGATCCATGGGTGCTCGTTGAACATATCGAGCACGTTGGTGGTGTAGCCAGGGCTATTGAGCAGATTCTCAAACATGTGTCGCTTGAAGAGGTTGCCTTTTCCAGCGGCCACCTGCGGCGATTTCTTGGTATGCAATCGACAGACGAGGTCGTAACGCTCGCCGATGAACAGGTCACGGCAGGTGATAAACAGCGACGACATGTCGCGTCCGCGGTTCTGTTCGACGATGCGAACGATGACCTCGCCGACGTTCTTTCGACCACGTACGGCTTGTTCGATAAATGCTTTTTTGGTTTCCGTTTCCGTGGTGGCAATAAAATCGTAGGTGCACGGAATAGTGTCCGTAAGCGCAAGAATTTCATCGAGCATGTCCGTATAGAACACATGTACACACACGGCGATTCGGCCGTACTCAGTCGCCGCCGAGTCAGGCTTGAGCCGTACATCAGGAAGCACGCTGGTAAGCCCCGCATTGGTATTCAGATTCCGCAACTCTGCGGAGCGAACGATGTTGCGCCAGATCAATGAAGGGTCGTAGGTTGACGTCTTCTCGAGAATCTGCAGAGCCCGGGGTAAATCAACCGCGTTCGGTTCGAGAAATCGCGGGTCATTGAAAAACGCGCGGCGCTTGAGAAGCGGACTGCGATCAATCAGCGTTTCATCGATATCGTACATGGCAGGATAGGGCGAGCCGTACTTCTTGCAGTCAATATAGGTATCGCACACGTAGCCTAACTGCACGAAATAGGCGGTAAACAGGGCTTCATGGCCAAGCACTGCCGTTACATAGGTGTCGCCGCCATCAATAGCTTGCCAGTACTGCCGAAACGACTGGGATTGCAACATGTTTCGCCGAACGGCAATAAAGTTGGCGTTCAAATGGTAGGGCAGGCTTCCAGATCCGGTGAAGGGATTGGGCGTAACTTCCAAATGCGCAGTAACCCCCCAGAAATCACAGACGCGACTCTCCATTTCCGTGAACAACTCGGAAAAAGGATATAGAGGACCGAAGCACGTATGGTTCACCATAAGCACTTCGTCGTACAAACCGTTGCGATCGAAATCGATTTTCTCAAGCCCTTCTTTGTAGGCGAGCACATCGAAACCCACATTCGGTCGCAAGACAACTTCGCTCACGACGCCTTGGAGTGCGAGTTCAGATTTTTTCGCCAAGGGTCCGTTCGAATAAAAAATGATCGTCTGGACGAACTTGCCGAGTTCCTTCAAAAAGAAAACAACGTAGTCGTCGACGATCCCTTTTTCGTCGTAAAACGAAAACAGACATGCCCTTTGCATAGACGCGGCCACCAATGGTTCGGAGACGGCACTTATCGGTCGCTGGTCGGAAATAATATTCATGGCATCACAAAAAGAGATTTTGTCGGTGGGAGATTTTCATCGGTTATCGAATGGCCTGCTTGTGCCTTTCAGAGTCAATACTCGGTAGATGGGGCTCATGGATTTCGCGATGGCTGGAAAGCGGTGTTTGATCGATATCTTGGTCGACAATACAAGTTGGCCTATTGCCTGCTTCACTGAGGGCATGCCGCCGGGGGCGCTGAGACTTGCTCCTGAGGTTACATCCATTGGATAGCCTGCTTGCATCCATTCCTCCAGCATCTTGCAGTGATAACCAAAGTCTGCATTAGGAAGCGCGGCGGAAATTTTCTGGAGCTTGTATTCAAGCATGGCGTAATTTCTACCCGCTAGGCCCGAGCTGAGAATTTGCTGCGTTATATAACCTGCATCTTGGGCGGCGTAGCAGATAATGCGTTCTAGCGCATGCCCCAGGGTTCCGTCTAATGGGTAAGGCTCTGGTTCGAAGTCAGTCCACTTCCATGGATGCTGAAATAACTTGCGTAATGCCTTGGGTTGAAACCAAAACATACCGCCGTAAACGGCAACGGGCGTCTGTGGATCAAGCGGCACTTTCAAGTCGAGCATTTTGACCAATTCTTCAGCCTTTGCACGATTTGAATACCAGGCATGCCCAAGCGTGCCGTACGAGATATTAACCACGGGAGGTGCCGCGACGCCAATCCATGGATTGGCCGAGAACATGTCCAGGACGTTAGAGGTGAATCCCTGACTGTTCATCAAGTTTTCGAACATGTGACGTTTGAAAAGATTGCTTTGTGCACCGCTTAGATGCGGCGTCTTTTTTGTGTGTAATCGGCAGACGACATCGTACCGATCTTCAAGAAACAGATCGCGGCAGGTAATAAAAAGGGACGACATGTCCCGTCCGCGATTCTGCTCCACCACGCGTACTATGATGTTGCCGATATTCGACCGGCCGCGAACCGCATTCTCAATAAAGGATTTCTTCGCTTCCGATCCGGTGGTTGCAATAAAGTCGTAAATACAGGGTATCGTGTCTGTGAGATCCAGAATTTCATCCAGCATTTCTGTATAGAACATGTGGACGCATACGGCGACTCGCCCGTAGTCGGCGCCATCCGGGATCTGCTTGAGCCGGACGTCTGGTAGGACGCTGGTCAATGACGCATTCGTATTGAGATTGCGAAGTTCCGCAACGCGTACGACATTGCGCCAAATCAGTGAACGGTCATAACTTGATGTTTCCTCGAGTATCTGAAGCGCGCGAGGCAAATCGCCGCCGAAGTGCTCCATCAATCGAGGATCATGAAAAAAAGCGCGCCGTTTCAGCAGCGGGTTACGGTCGAGCAGCATCTCATCGATATCAAGCATCGCGGGATAATGCGAGCCATATTTTTCACAGTCGAGGTAGGTCTCACACCGATAACCTAATTTGATAAAGTATTCGGTGAAGGCCGATTCATGACTCTGGATTGCAGCCTCATAACCGCCAGCTGCCTCGATGTTTCCCCAGTACTGTCGAAATGACTTGGAGCGCATTAGCGCCGAGCGTACGACAATGAAGTTAGCGTTGAGATGATACGGAAGCCGCCCCCAACCAGTAAACGGGTTTGGCGTCATCTCCATATGGGCGGTAATGCCCCAGAAATCACAATCACGAGCATCCATGGCGGTGAACAGCTCGGAGAAGGGATACAGCGGTCCATAGCAGGTGTGGTTAACCATCAGTACTTCGTCGTACTGTTCTTGGCTATCAAAGTCGATCTTTTCCAAGCCCTCTTTGTAAGCCATTACGTCGAAGCCGATGTTGGGGCGCACGATGACTTCACTCACAAGGCCTTGAAGCGCAACTTCGGCGGCTTTCGACAAGGGCCCATTTGAGTAGAAGACGATCTTTTCAACGAATTCGCCAAGCTCCTTGAGGAAGAACGTAACGTAGTCGTCGACGATGCCATGTTGGTCGTAGAACGAAAAAAGGCAAATCCTTCGCATCATGGTTCCCAATGGAATTGACTTAGTGATTGGTTGTGGCATACCGGCTAGGCCTGTATTTTCGCCGTGATGAGTGATTCGACTTGCCCCTAACCGAGCGAGGCAAATGCTTATGCTGACGCGTGCCAACGTCACTAAAACAGAGTTATTCAAAACCTTGATTGTACTTGTGCGTAGGCGGAAATAGCCAATTAATTCCGTGCTTTGGGCTTGGGCGCACATGCAGAATGGGTTCGGTATCGACCTGAACTTTGTGGGAACTTAGGGCGAGTCGCGCACAATCTCGTCCAGGCGTGAATGCAACCCTCGTGGAGCCTTTTGACGAGCACAAGAAAACGATGCCAAAAGAAAAGAGACGTTTCACCGAGAGCGTTCCTGACTCACTGAAACAATCTGTAGGTTTACCGGGCAGCCCGAACTAAAATGGCGAATTACCTTTGCCCGTCAAGTATCCCTGCCATGAACCAAGCGAGTGTCGCCGTACTTGTTCCTTGTTATAACGAAGCCGCTGCCATCGCGCGAGTCGTGATGGACTTCAAGGCTACGTTGCCCGCTGCTGAAATTTATGTCTATGACAACAATTCGACCGATGGCACGGCCGATATCGCAATGGCGGCCGGGGCGATTGTTCGCAACGAGCCGCAGCAAGGCAAAGGTGCGGTAGTACGTCGAATGTTCCGGGACATAGAAGCCGACTTTTACATCATGGTTGACGGTGATCACACTTACGATGCGTCGTTGGCTCCCAGATTGCTAGAACTGGCAATCAACGAACGTTGCGATCTGGTCAACGGCATTCGCCGAGATATTGAGGAGGCAGCGTATCGAGCAGGACACCGTCTAGGAAATGTGCTGCTAACCGGCGCGGTCCGAACCATATTCGGTGATCGCGTTCAAGACATGTTGTCCGGGTATAAGGTGTTTTCGAGGCGTTTCGTGAAATCTTTTCCAGCTACGTCGATTGGATTCGGCATTGAAACTGAACTCACCGTCCATGCGCTGGAGTTGCAGATGCCCGTGGGTCATATTGAGGGTGACTATCGCGGTCGACCGGATGGCTCGGCTAGCAAGCTAAATACTTACCGGGATGGGGTACGAATACTCTGGCTAATTTCCGTGCTGTTCAAGCATGAGCGGCCTCTGGGCTTTTTCTCCTTGATTGGTTCGCTGTTCGTTCTCGGCTCAGTTTTGCTTGGGGTACCTCTAATCAGCGAATATCTGCATACCGGCCTGGTTCCGCGATTCCCAACCGCGATTTTGGCCACGGGCGTTATGTTGCTTGGAATGCTCAGCTTTGTAACCGGTCTTGTACTAGATACCGTAACCCGCGGCCGGCGAGAAATGAAAGTCCTTGCCTATCTTGGTTACCCATTTTATATCAAATAAATTTCAAAGGCGGATGCTACGTGATCAACGGAAAAATATAAAGTATATGAATTTGGTAAGCGCGAAAAATTTTCTTTGCGAAATTGGGAGGATTTTTGAATCGATAAATTCAAAAAAACTGGCTCTCATCTATTTGATCATGGCTGTACCTCAGGCTATTTTTTTATTAATAGCTACGCCGCCGATGCAGTCACCTGATGCAATCAACCATTTTATGAGGGCGTACCAGGTTTATAGTCTCGGAAATGTGGGATCCTATAAAGGCGGTGCTGGCGGCCTGGTAGATACTGGAATCATTTCTTTTTCAGCGCCGCTGGCGGCAAAGCTGGCTTTCCATTATGAAAATAAAATTTCAAAAACTGACTTGGACAAGTCACAGGCTGTTCAACTGACTGGCAAGAAAGTCGAATCGGCGTTTCCTAATACCGTTCAATACCCGTTTTATGGATATTTACCTCAAGTTGCATCTTTTATTATTCTCGGCCGCTCTGGAAATCAGGTTTACAAAATATATTTTCTTGCGTGCGCCTTAAATATCCTTTCAGCATTATTTTTGACTTACCTGTCTATCAGGAAGTCTGTCAGAACGTCCATGGCGATATTCACCATGGGCCTTCTACCCATGACCCTGTCGCTTTACGCCTCGGTAAGTCAGGATGCTCTACTCATATCGACTTGCTTTTTATTCATCGCGATTGCAGACTCAATGATGTCTGAACCCGGCGGTTCCAGTAATAAAAGCATTCGTCTATTCGCGATTCTCGCCGTGCTGATTGGAATAGCTAGGCCGCCTTATATAATTCTGGCATTTACGATTTTTTCGCCATTGATCCGTGTGGGTGAGCAGCACTCCTTATACAAGCTAAAGGTCCGCTTAAAAATATTTTTCTGCATAGTGCTACCCGCCCTTATCGCCGGCCTTTTGATGTTTCTTAGGGCGCGGGGAGGCATCGCGGTTGCCGATGTTTCGGCTGCTGGGCAATTAGCTGAGCTGGTTCGGCATCCCTTGTTCATATTTAATGTCGCTCGTGACACGTTAGCGACTAATGGTATTTCTTATATCCAAAGCACCTTGGCCGTACTTGGCTGGTTTGATACTAGATACCCCAATGTTTACTACGTTGCCTCTGCATCGGTCGCCATCTTTTCCTTGGCCGTCTCAACACATTGGAGTGTTGGAACTCATAGGTCCAGATCGTTCGATAGTGCCGCCCTGTTAAGCGTCGTTTTTGCCATGTTGGGTGTATTTTTCGCTCTTTATCTGACTTGGACGAAGGTCGGTGCATCGGTAATAGATGGCGTCCAAGGTCGATATTTCATCGCTTTGTTGCCCATGTTCGCTGCAAGCATTCCCGGCATCTTTTCATCGGGATTGGGAAAGTCGAACTGGTCAAGCATCGGAGGTGGTGCTTTGATGACAGTCATACTCGTTTTTCCGGTATTCAGTTTTGGCATGACTGTTTACGAAATTATCGGTAGATATTATCTGTCCGCCTGAACCGCCCGGTCATTCAGGGTTAAAAAGCCTTGATGGGCTCAAGACTATTGACCTCGAGAGTTGCAAAATATCAAAAACGTCGGAAGTCTTGCATCGATCCGCACTGGTAAATATGCGTTATATTGAAACCGAGATGCTCGACTGGCCGCTGCTTTCAGAATCGCCACCTTCGGCGACCATGTGTTGTTCTTTTTGATGGGCCTATTGCTGAGAGAGGACGCGCCGTCTGCCATTTGCCGGCAGATGATCGCGCCTAGCGCCAGCGGAGCAAGTACTCAACCAATCGCCTGCTCCAGCTCCGGAATGAGCTTGAACAAATAGCCGGCCAGGCCAATGTAGGCAATCTCGAAGATCGGCGCCTCGCCGTCCTTAGTTGATCGCGACAATGGTGTTGGCTGGTGAGGTGCTGGATGGCGCCGGTGGTGCCGATGGCCATGTACAGCGCGGGGGCGATGATCTTGCCGGTCTGGCCGACTTGCGTTTCGTTCGGCACGTAGACTGCGTCGACGGCGGTCCGTGCTTGCTGCAAAGCGTCTCACGACTAAAAGCGAATATCGACGGCCAATGACCGGCCCTTTTGCTTCGCCGCGAGGCTTTTATCCTGGCTGGCGGGCAAGGATTAATGGTTCCAAGGTATCGCTCACACGCTCTGGCGAGATATTGCAGCAAGTAAAGTTAGTCGAAGGCAAGCAACAAGTGGCTGCTCTTATTATCCCAGCCATTCTGCCAGCATAATTTTTTGTTTAGGTTTTGGAATTCCTGACCTTCTCTAAACGGTGTGGCGTCAGTGGAGCGATCGCAAACGCCATTGGATCACTTGCCAGCTGGGCAAAGCATGATTTTAAAGTGTCCTTGAACCGCCATCTAACGGCGTTTCTTGAGATTCGGATCCTGCAAGCGTCACCGTAGGTATCGTTGACTTACTGGAGGCAGCCATCGGTGGGGTCATTTTTTCTCTAAGCGTGCTGTCTCAATGGCAAACCGTGTTGCTCAGGGGTACGAGGCTCCCATTGTCTTGTTCGGCGGCGATGCTGATGTCGCAAGGGGATAGATCGGTGTTTGCACCATTGATGACGATCATGAATCCGGACATCGCTGCATCGACCGATCCAAGCGCGTCTGCAACATCCTGACGCATGGCAGAAGGTTGTACGGTTCCAAGAAGTTGTCCGTGAACGCTTACCCAAAGTGCCCGCGTTGGCGTCCTGTCGGTGGCATCAACCGCCCATCCCGAAATAAAGGCTTGGTCTCCCACCACGCGCACGCCGTCAATGGATCCCACAGGCTTCTCCGTTGTGGAGACGGGCAGGCTCGTTGACGGATGTGCGGTACCTGTTGGCATGGATAATTTTGAAACCTGCGAGGCGCGATACTGAATGTAATGTTCCACAGAAGCTCTTGGTGGGATGTTTACCGCGACGATCGAGGCACAGAGGCAAAAAAAGAAGAATAAAATCGTTTTCGGTCTGGAGGCAAAGTTGTCGAGGAACGCAAAGAAAAAAATTCCCGGCAATGCATAACTGTAATAGCGGGGTTGCATGCCTATCACCAGACCGTGTTTCTGATATCCATGCCAGCACACCCAGAAATGAGCGGCTAAGGTGACGAGTAGTGCCAGAAAAAACGCATCCGATATATGGCGAAACACACTTGACGGCGAAAATGGCCGGTATGTCATCCATGCGATCAAGGGCGAAATTAGCATCGCATAGAACAATGGATTGAGCCTTGCGGAAAGCGGTGAAGAGCTTTCGGCGCCTGCCAGAATGATCGGCAGACCTTTAAGCATGTGGCTCGCGAAGGTCTCTACAAATTGGAAAAAACTGAGAGCATGCTCGGGTGCAATAAACCCTTGATAGAGAATCCCTGGCGCGGGAAACAGTGTGTGATAAATGAAAAGGGTGGGCAGATAGTAGACTGAGCAGATAGTGATGGTCGCGATGGCCGCGATAAGTATCGGCCTGCGTTTCAAAAAAGGCGTTGTCGAGCGACCACTCATCAAAGCCATCATCACCATAAAAACCACGAGAAAAAGTGAGCCGGTAGCTTTGGTGAGAAACGTCACTATCAAGCCAAAAGCGCAGAAAAAGGCGCCTCTGCGTGCGTTGGTGGAAAGAATGCTGGTGCCGTAAAAAAAGGCGGCCACGCCCAGGTAGCATAAGTTGTCGTTATTGATGCTGGCCGCAAGGTAGGGAAACATCGGCACGGCCAATACGGACAGAATCAAACCAACGGTTCGCAATGCGCCCAGTCCCCACTGTAGCAACGTAAGCGACCATAAAAAGATGCCTGCGGCAACCATCAATACGCTTAAGCTACGGTAGCGCCGGTAGCTTTTCGCTGCATCCCAATGCAGCAATCGGCCGCACAGGCCCATGACGGAATAGTAAAGCGGCGGGTGGTTGAGATAGTTTTGTTGGCCGTTACTCAGGATGGTCGAATGAGCGTAGTTGGGCAGGCTCGAAGTCCCTGATGAAATGTCGGCGATATAGCTTAGGTGCGCCCATTCGTCGGGTGGCTGGCCCACCGGAACATGTCTCACGTAGATCCATGCCGTAAAGAGCACCACGACTGAAAGAATCAGCGCGAGCGGCCATGCTGAGCGAAAACCATGCACTTCCAGTTCGTTATTGAACAGTCGCTTTGGACTGGATGATTGTACCGGCATGATTGTCGCCCCCTGCGCAAAGTTTCCAGAAGTCATGGCCATCTCGGGCCCTTACTTTCGTCACGCTGATAACTCATTCGCTTGAGTCGGGTATCGATGCGTTCGAGTATGCGTCGGTTGGTGGCGATCAGGTCGCCGAGCAGCCCCATCATGTAGAGGATCATGCCAAGCGTGATGCAGAGCGACGCGAGGATCACCGATTGAACGTGACCTTCACCCTCACTGAGCAGATAGAAGTAGAGAAACCTTCCACCTGCACAGACGCCGGCCAGCATGAAAAGGGAGCCGACGTATAGAAACAGGGCGAGTGGGCGGTAGATGACGAACACGCGCAGGATGGTGATCAGCGAGCGACGGACATAGCTGAAAATATTTTTTACCAGGCGCGAGGGACGCAGGTCGCCATTGGTTCGGACCGGCACGGACACAATGGTCAGGTTGCTTTGACCAGCCTGGATAATGGTTTCGAGCGTATAGGTGTACGCGCTGAAAACATTCAAGCGCAGTGCCGCTTCGCGCGACATGGCGCGAAAGCCGCTGGGCGCATCTGCAACGTCGGTCTTGCTGGCGATGCGTACCGCCCAGCTACCGAGCGCCTGCAGTCTTTTCTTTATCCAGGAAAAATGTTCGGTCTCTTTGATCGGTCTTGCACCGATGACGATGTCGGCCTTTTGTGCCAGTATCGGCGCGGTCAGTGCGGGGATATCAGCTGCGCAATACTGATTGTCGGCGTCGGTATTGACGATGACATCGGCGCCCAGTTGCAGGCAGGCATCGAGGCCACTCATGAACCCCACGGCCAGCCCTCGATTTACCGGATGGCGTATCACATGATCCACGCCATGGGCCTTGGCGATGTCGGATGTGTTGTCCGAAGACCCGTCGTCGATGACGAGCCACTGGACCGTACTGAATCCTGGAACCATGCGTGGTAATTCGCTCAGGGCAATGGCCAGCGTTTCTGCCTCATTGAAGCAGGGAATCTGGATTATCAGCTTCATTAGGTATTCCCCCTTTCCGGAATGTGCTCGGCACAACGAGTGCCGAATGCTTAATCTCATCGATCCGGCATTCCTGGCTGGTTTTGCTTTGACCTGCCCTGAAGGATATGTCGCTCCCGGTGTTATCCATCGACTCCCGTTTACCGCTGTCTTGGAGCATGAAGTGCTGCAAGCGATTGTGCAAATGAGAGTGTCCAGGGCAGTTTGCGGTTAATCTGGCACGAATCAGGGCTATTGAAGAAAGGCCGCTGCACGGCTCGCCTGTGTCGGATCAATAAATAGCGCGGCCTTGATCGTTATTGCGTGCGTATTCGGGAGGCACTTGATGGGTTCAGTAGTTCAACCAGCGGGCAATTTTTACGATAAGTACAACACCCGAAATCCGGTGGCGCGCGCGTTGATGCGGGGCTTTTTGCACGGCTTTGCCGAGTTGGTGACTCTGGCGGGCTCACCGGGCAACGCGTTTGAAGTCGGATGCGGCGAAGGTGAATTGTCGATGCGCCTTGCCAGTGCCGGTTGGCACGTCAGTGGCTGCGATATCGCTGACGAAGCGGTGAGCGAAGCGCGCAAACGCGCCGTGGCAGCCGGGCTGAATATCCCATTCGAACAGCGTGACGTGCGAAGCCTCAGCGATTTTCCCGAACGTTTTGATCTGGTCGTCTGTTGCGAGGTGCTCGAGCATCTCGAAGACCCTGTTGCAGCCATCCGGATTCTTCGCACGTTGTGTCGCCGCCATCTGTTGCTCAGCGTGCCCCGGGAGCCTGTATGGCGCGTGCTGAATCTCGCGCGAGGACGCTATATCGGCGATCTGGGCAATACGCCGGGACATATCCAGCACTGGAGTCGTAAAGCGTTTCTCGATCTACTCCAGCAGGAGCTGGAGATCGTAGCGGTGCGTTCGCCACTGCCGTGGACAATGGTGTTATGCAGACCCCGGCATGACTAAGACGCTCGTCCGCCTGGTGGGGGCTTTGCTGTCTTTCGCGTGTGTTGTTTTTATTGTCTGGCGGTTTGCGCAGGCGGGCGTATGGCAGCACGTCGTCAACTCACGACAGGCCTGGCATCTCCTGCTTTTTTCGATGGTGGGTGCTTTTGTCTATTTGACCGGCCTTTGCGCGCTGGGCGTTGCCTGGTGGAGTGGCCAGTCAGCCTTCATGGTCACGCGTCCTCCGCTCCGGCCATTTTTTGCGATATACGCTGTTAGCCAGTTCGCCAAATATCTGCCTGGAAACATCGGACAGTATGTCGGTCGTCACGTGCTGCTGCGGCGCTATGGCATCGGGCATGCCGCGCTGCTGATGGGAACGATCACTGAAGCGGGATTTCTGGTGTTGGCAGCTCTGGTATGGGCGTCAAACAATCTGTCGGCCCTCTGGCCGCATCTGATGTTTCAGGTGAGTGCCTGGCAAGTACTCGCAACGGAATGCGTCGTGGTGACGGCGGCGGTATTTGCGTTCCAGCATTGGCGTCAACGCAGTTCCCGGTTATCCACGCTGGTACCACTGCAAGCGCCCGGACGCCTTCTGGGCGTGTTGCCGCTGCAGCTGCTGCTGTTCGCCGCGATGGCTGGTGCCTTGATGCTTCCAGCGCAGGCACTGTCCGCATCATCGGTCATGCCGTTGTTGCCTGGTGTGGCGGCGACAAGCTGGATTGCGGGTTTTCTCGTCATCGGAGCACCGGCTGGCATCGGTGTACGCGAGGCCGTATTCATCGCGCTACTCCACGGCAAGATGGCTGAAAGCGACATTCTTCTGCTGGCCGCCGCATTTCGAATAGCCACGTTCGTCGGGGACGCATTGTTCTTTTTGTTCGGCTTTTTACTGGGGGGAGGGCGCTCCGCCGGTTCCTTGTCGACCTTCAGCCACGCCTCCGTGCTCCGGTAGGGCCGGCGCTCAGCCGATGGCCATATAGAGTTGCTGGGCGATGATCTTGCCAGTCTGGTCGACTCAGTTTTTGGCGCATATCAACAATCACCGGAGCATGAGTTGGTATTGTGCTGCTACGAAGTTAGTCAAGTGCAGGCGCTGAATCGTATGCAATCGGTTAACTGTTCAAGATGGGGTACACGGCGATCAAGACCGCAAACGTCATGGTGTGACGATTCAGTGCGCCGCGCTGGGCGGTCAGGGTCGACGCGCGCGAATTGCCTCGGCCGCGTTCCGTCAAAAGTTCGCACATTGCACTTGCTGACACGGTGGTTGGTCAGCAGGTTGATTTGGGTGTCGCCATCTCAGAAGAGATCTGTTTAGTGATGGAACTATCCGTTCACAATTTCCAAGGTAACGCGCATCGATCGGACAACGTGGGTTTGTCTTTGGTCGTGTTGTTGGCGGTGGTCGCCTGTCTCGGTACGTTTCTTCTGGAAGGGCGTATCGGCTTCAGTCTATGGGATGAGGGCTATCTCTGGTATGGCGTGCAGCGGGTGCTGCATGGCGAAGTGCCCATCCGGGATTTCATGTCCTACGATCCGGGCCGGTATTACTGGGCAGCTGGCCTGCTGCGGCTCTTTCATGCGGATGGCATCGTGGCGGTGCGCGCCGCCACGATGGCGTTCGTTGCGCTCGGAGTTGCTGCTGGTGCAGCGCTGGTATGGCACCAATCATCGGGTCGCCTCACCGTGCGGGTTGGCAAGTGTGCATTGGCCATTGCGCTGCTGGTTCTGTGGGCTGTGCCGTGGTGGAAGGGGTACGACGCTGCGCTATCCATCATTCTGACCGCTAGCCTGGCGTGGGTACTCACGTGCCCCTCCGCTGCACGGTTTTTCGCGCATGGCATTGTGATTGGAGTGGCCGGGATGATTGGTCGCAATCATGGCGTCTACGGCGTGATCGCCTGCCTGTTGGCTGCGCCGCTGTTGCTGTTGAGCGCCAGCAAGCCGGTGTGGCACCGGTGCATACCCGCATGGGCGCTGGGCGTCGTGCTGGGGTTTTCACCGATTCTTTTTGGTCTTGTGCTGGACCATCGCTTCGCTGCGATGTTCTGGGACAGCATTCGCTTCATGCTGTTCGAGTACAAGGGCACCAATCTTCCGCTGCCCGTGCCATGGCCGTGGATGGTGCATGACGAAGGTGCGTCGACACTTTCACTCGTCATGCAGCGGCTGACCGGAAGCCTCTTCGTGCTATTGCCACTTTTCTGTATTGTCGGTCTTGCGGTCATGCTGAATGGACTGCGCCGTGAACGCCGTATTGTTCATACTGGATTTGTCGCCTGTGTTGCCACCGCCATTCCCTATCTCAACGTGGCGTTCTCGCGGGCTGACGTTTCCCATCTCGCGCAAGCGATATGCCCGTTATTGATCGGTCTGCTGATTTTTCCTGTGCGTGGTGTTGCCCGATCAATACATCGCTGGTTTGTCATGCCACTGCTGGTGATCGTTTCATTGCTGGTCGCGCTTCAGCTGCACCCTTGGTATCAATCGCAAGCGCAGCCGGGTTGGCGGATTGTCGATGTGCGCGGCGACAGGCTTCGCATGAGCGATGCCGCCGCAGTTTCCATCGAAGCTGTCGAAACGCTTGCGCATCGTTACATACCAACCGGTGGCACACTGCTCGCCGCTCCGGTATGGCCGGGAGCGTATGCACTGCTTGGGGTTAAATCGCCGGTCTGGGAAATCTATCCCTTGTTTCCGCGTAGTGATGATTTCCAGTATCAGGAAATCGCCCGGCTGCAACAGGTGCGTCCCGCATTGGTACTGATTGAGGACATCGGTGTCGACGGCCGTGAGGATCTGCGCTACACCCATACGCATCCACGTCTATGGGAATACGTGAACACCAATTACCGACAGATTCCTGGCCCGCATAATCTGCCGGAACTCCTTGTTTACATTCCGAAGTCGGCGGTGGATTGACGGCAGGGTTGACCTTTGCTCAGCGGCTCCGGTGGCGATGCAGGACGAAGAGGCAGGCCATTCCCGCCAGGGCGATCAGGGGCGTGAGCAGGCGCAATGCAATCGCGATGGCATCCGCATCGGTAGCGGATGCGCCCAGCCATAGCATGATGCCGCGGCTGCCGAGTTCTGCCACACCTAGGCCTCCGGGAGCCATGCTTGCGACGACAGCCAGCATGACGCCACCAAGCAGGATGCAGACCTCGCTGAAGTCCGGCCGTACATTGATGGCAAGAATGGCTATCCACCACAGGCCGGCATAGAGCATCCAGATCATTATCGTCAGCAGACTGGCTTGAATAATTCGCTGCTTGTGGCGCAATGCCTCCATATAAGGCTGCATGCGAGACGGCAGATGGTGCAGATGGCTGGTCAGAAGACCGAACAGCAAGCCCGTCAGTAGCGGCAACAACAGCGCCAGTGGAGCCATCCATGCGAATCCGAAGTGTATGGCCAGGCCACACAGGCCCATGCCCAGCACGGCACTGAGATCAAGCAGCCGTTCGACAAAGAATCCGGAGACGCCAAGCCGCCAGGCGCTGCCGTGATGGTCAGGTATCAATCGTATCTTGATGATCTCCCCGAGCTGGAATGGTGTCAGCGTGGCGAGTCCCGCCGCGGCGCCATTCGCGCAGAACGATTGCCAGAATCTCCCACAAGTCGGCTTGATCCCTAGCACGACCAGCCAGCGCAAACCGCGCAACGTGAAGATCGCAAACAGCAGTGGGAGCGCGCCGACAAGCAGCAGGCCGAGATGCATGCGCGAAAGAGCGTTGCCGACCGCATGCCAATCGAACAGCTTGAGTGTTGCTGCCACGCAGATTCCCATGACCAGCAGTACCAGCAGATAGCGCAGACGATGGCGCATCAATCTGCGTGCCGGTAGCAGTCGCGAATTACGGCATGGCACCGCCGAATTTCTGACCGATGCGGGATCGAAGCCACGATTCCATCACGCCATGTGTTCATGACGTGTCTCGCATTGGGAATGCATGGGCTTCAGGTCAGTTCCAGAATGTGCTGAGCGGCCTGCATGACGTGATCCTGCTGATCCTCCAGGCCGACCCAAAGTGGCAGGCGCACGAGTCGGTCACTGGTGGCTTCGGTGTGCGGTAATGTGGCTGCCGCACGTCCGTAGCGTTGGCCAGCCGGTGAGCTGTGTAGCGGAATATAGTGAAAAACCGTGCCTATGTTGGCAACCTTCATCGCATCGATGAAGTGCGTTCGCACATCCAGATCGCGTAGCAGCAGGAAATACATGTGTGCGTTATGCATACAGTGATCAGGCACGATGGGGCGACGCAGCGTACCGCTCCTTTGCAGCGGAGCTGCCCATGTGTGGTAGCGATCCCAGATCGCCAATCGTCGTGCCGTGATGCCTTCGGCTTCTTCCAGTTGTGCCGCAAGGAAGGCCGCGATCAATTCGCTGGGAAGATAAGACGAGCCGATGTCGACCCAGGTGTATTTGTCGACTTGTCCACGGAAGAACTTGCTGCGATTGGTACCCTTTTCGCGAATGACCTCTGCACGTTCGATCAGCGCAGGATCGTTGATCAGCAGCGCTCCGCCTTCACCGGAGATCACATTCTTTGTCTCATGGAAGCTCAGTGCGGCCAGGTCACCGATGCTGCCAAGGGGACGTCCCTTGTAGCTGGACAGAATGCCTTGGGCAGCATCTTCGATCACCTTCAGCCCGTGCCGAGCGGCGATCGCCATGATTGCGTCCATCTCGCAGGCAACACCGGCATAGTGCACCACGCAGATGGCACGAGTGTGCGGAGTGATCGCCTGCTCGATCAATACCTCGTCAATATTCAGCGTGTCCGGCCGGATATCCACGAATACTGGCACGGCACCGCGCAGCACGAAGGCGTTTGCGGTGGAGACGAAGGTGAACGAAGGCATGATCACTTCGTCGCCTGGCTGCAGATCCAGCAGGATCGCTGCCATCTCCAGTGCTGCGGTGCATGAATGTGTAAGCAGTGCCTTGCGCGTGCCAATGCGTTGTTCCAGCCATGCATGGCAGCGCCGCGTGAATACGCCATCGCCGGACAACTGACCATTAGCATGGGCTTGTGCGATGTAGTCAAGCTCGCGGCCGACAAGATAAGGGCGATTGAACGGAATCGTCATGGGGATATTCGGCGTGTCGGTGGCCGAAGCCACTGGTTGGCAGGTTGCTGGCGTATCGAGGAGGTTGGCGTGATGCCCGTATTTTTCATGCGACACCTTGGCGATGGCCCCAGATGTAGTCGGGTGCATGGGGGCCCGTGTTGAAGATCAGGTCGACGACACTTACCGCGTGTTCGAAGGTTGGATACAGCTGGGGATAATCCGGGTAGTCGGAGTAGTTTTTGAACTGAAGCTCGATGCCCATTGCGTCAAATCGTGAAGGATCTATGTAATCAGCAGCCATCGGCCCGGATATGTAACGCGTGGCGCCACTCATCTGGAGCAGATCCATGATGCGATCGAGCTTTGCCCCTTGCGACGGGTAACTGCGCGAATCGGAGAAGGTGGTGTGGATACCAAGCAATTCATGCGCTATGCGTTGCGTCATTGACCTGTTCATTTGCGAAAGATTCGTCCAGGTCTGTCCGAGATACAGCTCCTCGAAGAAGGCAGCGTACTGCCGGAAATAGGGTGCGCGTGAATAACTGTGACAAAGGGTTTTCCAGTGCTTCTGTTGCCAGCTCGGTTCGTCCAGGCTCACTTCGCAGATGAGGCGATTGCGATTGGCCCCGGCCGGAACGGTGAGCCAGCTGGTGCCATTTGCAGTCTTGATGCGGTTTCTGGTACGCCAGTCACGTACCGTGTACTGGACATCATCGAGGAAAATGAATTCATCCACATCGTGGATGATGTCGAAATACCCTTTCCATGGGATATACGACGATTGAATGATGGCGACCGTGTGTCCGCTCATGACACAAGACAGACGTGACGAGCAGACAACAGGCTATTCACCACATCGATCTTGCTGGTTATCTGAGCGGGGATTCGCGCCGCGATGCCTGCGTGCGGGCTCAGAAAACTACCTTCACGTCGGACGATCAACGCGTGCATGTATCCGGCTTGCACCGCACCGATGCCATCGCGGAAATAATTGTCGCCTATCATCACCAGATGCTTCGGCTCCGTGGAAAGTGCGCGTGCGGCCTCGAGGAAGCCTGCACTGTCGGGCTTTTCGTTACCGTGTTCCCTCGCGTAGACCACCGCGTCGACGCCGCGCAATGCTGGCGCATGCTGCAGTTTGACCTTTTGTGTGGCGGGCGGGTTGTCGGTGAGGATAGCCACGGGCAGGCCAGCGGCCTTCAATGCGGCGAGCATGGGCACAACATCCGAAAACAGGGGGGTATTGGGCACGATGGCCGCACGATAGGCTGCTATGGCACTGTCACGCAGCGTGGTCGGGAGAGCCAGCAAGGCGAGCAAGCGGTCGATGAGAAGCGCGCGCTCGCCCTCGTCAATCAGTTGCGCAGCACGCATGAAAAAAGTTGTTTCATCGACGTGACCAGAAAATATTTCCGGAAAGATCGCTTCGAGTTTTCGCAACATCCACGACTTGTGATCGACCAGCGTGTCGTCGAGGTCGAAAACGATACCCTTCGGCGGATACGCCAGGCTGGGGATCACGATATCCGTGAGTACGCGAACGGTCTTGCTGATCTTGCGGACTGATGAGCTGGCGTTAGCTGACGCTGACGCGTCGACGGAATCCATGAAGAATCCAGGCAAGTTGAGGCCTTCGCTGAGCGCATGTGTGGCGGATGTTCCGATGCGCGGATTGACATCGGAAACAAACGGCATATCGATATCGGACCGCAGCATTTGCACGTTGAACAGGCCACGACCACCTGCGCGACTGATGTTGTTCGCAGTGCGCTGCACGATATCGCCCAGTACGGCGTCGGTAACCGACTCGGAGATTACGGCGAACCCGCCGGATGTCCGTAGCCGCTGGCGAAGCACGATGGGCGAGATGCTGCCATGCACACCGATGGCAAAGTCGGCGGAGAATTCCTCGAATTGCGCCAGCCATGGGGTCCATACATATGCCGCCCATTCGCCGTGGTATCCATGCGCCTCGGCGCTGCTATGAAGAATGGTGGTTCCTCGGCCACCCCAGCCGTAGCGGGGACGGCCAAACAAGGGGCGGTTATAGTCGAAGGCAAGCGGATCGACCAGTTCGGGTACGGGCAGGCCGGCTGCGCGTAGGAACTCGTGTGTGGACTGTTTGTCGAGCAGACGATTCAGCAAGGTCTCTTCCGGAATGGCCACGAACGCACCATGTGCTTGCAACTTGACCTTCAATTGCGACAGCGTAAGCAACTCAAGTGCCGTGGAAGGGAAGATCACGTGCACTTTTTCGCGCACCACGGTTTCCAGCAGGAAACTGGCGAAACCTCGCATGTCCGAGAGCGGCGGGGCGACAAGGTAGTCGTGACATACGTAGCGGGTGATGTTTTCCGGGTAGAGATCGCAGACGATCACCCTGGTATCACTGTGCTGTTGCAGTGCACTGATCAGGGTCAGTCCCTGAAAGCCGCCACCGTTGACGACCAAGGCGGTTTTCATGCGACGCGTGCGATCAGCAGAATGCCGTTGGCGATATCGGGGTGCTCGTAACCCACGTCGATGAACGCCTTCTCGACGCGTTCACCCAGTGACAGCTGGCGCAGTTGCGATGTAGTCAGCGGCTTCAGCACCAGGCCCATCTTGTGCAGCAAGGTGTAGCCAGATTCCTCGACCAGTTGTGTGATCGACTGGCTGTCGAAATAGCGCTTGTGGCCGAGCTCCCGATCGAACTGGCTCAAGGCGTAGATGTCCTGCATGAATCCAGCAGCCTGACCAAGTAGCCGATGCAGTGAGCGCGCATTGGGCACCGATGCGAACAACACGCCACCCGGTTTCAGGAAAGCCCGGAAACGGCGCAGGATCAGGCCCGGATCATCGACATGTTCGAGTACAAACCCCATTTCGATCGCATCAAAAGTCGGTTCGAAGTGAGCGTTCTCGAAATACGTATGGTGGATCGTGACCGATGTTGGCAGCGACGTTTCAGCCCGGTAGCGTTCGATAATCTCCTGTGAGCCTTCGAGTATGTGGTACTCGGCAATATCGAGTTGCTCAAGCATCGTCCGACTGACCCGCTGTCCACCGATGCCAAGGCTGAGCAGTTTGAGCGACGAGCGACCACGCAATTGCTCGACGATCTTTTGCGCATAGGCCATCAATAACAGCTCCTCATCCCAGTGATAAGGGAACTGTTCGGTATAGGCAGCCTGGTAGGCGTCGAGATTTTCTTTCATCAGGCCAACCTCAATCATGGAATTCGCGAACAATGAAAAGCGGTCGGTTCTGAGTTTGCGTATAGATGCGCGCAATATAGAGTCCGATGACGCCGAGTACGGTAATGACCACGCCGGCCATGCCGATGGTCACCAGCATCAGTGAGGTAAATCCTTGCAACACAGCTTCAGGATGCAGCAGCTTTCTGGCAAGCAGTGCGATCTCCGCCACCATGGCGAGTAAGGTGACACCAAGTCCGGTCAGTAGTACCAGCTTGAGTGGCGCTGTGGAGAACGAAGTGACAGCTTCTAGCAGCAGTGATAGCCGTTTGCGGAAGGAATAGGTAGAGGTACCTTCGCGCTGAGTTTTCTGCACCACGATGCCCAGCTGGCGGAATCCCGACCAGTACATCATGCCGCCAAGAAAGACATTGCGATCGCCCAGCGATAGCAGTGCTTGCACATAGCTTCGCTTCATCAGACGTTCGCTCAACACATTTTCCGGAATCTTGGTTTCACTGAGTAAGTTGAACAGTCGCCAGAACAGGGCCCCGCCGGTACGCTCTACCAAGGCTCCCTTACGCGCCTCCTGTACGCCGTAGACGACATCCACATCGGTCTCGCGCAGGGCATCCAGAAAACGCTGCAGTACACCGGGGCGCACCTCCAGGTCGCAATCGATGATGAACGTCAGATCACCTTTCGCGTATGACAGCCCAGCCAGCACAGCCTTGTGATGACCAAAATTCCGCGACAGGTCGACGATCTTGATGCGCGGGTTATCGGTGTGCGCGTGGATCAGGTAGGGTAACGATTCGTCGGGCGACCCGTCATTGACGAAGATCAGCTCATAGCTCTCGATGCCCGCCTTTTCGATGGTGGCCACCATCTCGTCGATGAAAGGGGCAAGGAATCGTTCGGATCGATAGACCGAAGTCACCACACTGAGCGATGGTGTCGTACTGGTCGGATCCCGCGGATTGGTTTTGCCATTGGGTATCAGCATGTGCAGGTTTCCTGCGGGTTGAAACGAGTTGACGGTCGCTCAGCAGGCATCTGGCCTGTATCTGGCGCAGAGGCGACGATGTCCCGGAGAGATGGGCTGTTTAATATGCCCCTGATGCAGAGCCGCCCCGGTAATGCGGGGCGGCTCTGCATGGCTCTCGCTCTGGATACCTCTCACCCCAGCGCCTGATCCAACTCCGGAATCAGCTTGAACAGATCACCGACCAAACCGAAATCGGCAATCTCGAAGATCGGCGCTTCTCCGTCCTTGTTGATGGCAACGATGGTGCCGGCATCCTTGATGCCGGTGAGATGCTGAATGGCGCCGGAGATACCGATCGCCATATACAGCTCCGGGGCGATGATCTTGCCAGTCTGGCCGACCTGCATCTCGCTCGGCACGTAGCCGGCGTCGACGGCGGCGCGTGAGGCTCCGACAGCAGCACCAATCCGGTCGGCGAATTTATAGATGATGTCGAAGTTTTCCTTCGAGCCGACGCCGCGGCCACCAGAGACGACTTTGCTGGCACTCTGCAAATCGGGGCGGTCGCTGCTGCCCTGCTTGAGGTCGACGAAGCGGGTATGCGTGGGTAGCGCGGCGTCGATGGTCAGTGCTTCGATTGGCGCGCTGTTGGTGCCATTGCCCGCGGCAGCCCACGAGGCGGAGCGGATGGTGGCGACCACGGTGTGGTTCGCATCGGCCTCGACCGTGATGATTGCGTTGCCGGCGTAGATCGGACGCTTGAATGTATGCGCGGATTCCACGCTCATCACGTCGCTGACCTGGGCCACGCCGAGCAGGGCAGCGACACGCGGAGCGACATCCTTGCCAAACGTGGTGGATGGCACGAATACGTGACTGTAGCCGGCGGCGGCCTTGGCGATCTGCGGCGCCAGCACGGCGGCCAGTGGATGCGCGTTCTCGGGCCTGGCGACGGTGAGTACGCGGCTCACGCCGTCGATCTTCGCCGCATCCGCAGCGATCGCGTCAGGTGCGTCGGACAGCACCAGTACGTCGATCGCGTCGGCTTTCACGGCGGCAGCGGCGCTCACGGCGCGTGCGGTGGAGGAATTGAGTTTGCCGCCCAGATGTTCGGCGATGACCAGAATTTTGCTCATAATGTGTCTCCGAAAGCTTTGAGTAGGAACCCAGCCTGTGGACGATGCTCTTTAGGTTGCATGGCAAAAAGCATCGTCCACAGGCTGGGCTCCTAGCGGAAGAGGTGGTTTACAGCAGGCCTTTCTGCTTCAGCGCTGCGACCAGCTCGGCGGCATCCTTGACCATCACGCCCTTGCTGCGCTTGGCTGGCGCTGCGTAGTGCGTGGTCTTCAGATGATCGTGCGCCTCGACGCCGAGCGAACTGAATTCGATCGTGTCGATCGGTTTGGCCTTGGCCTTCATGATGTCCGGCAGCTTGATGAAGCGTGGCTCGTTGAGGCGCAGGTCGGTGGTGATCACTGCAGGCAGCTCCGCCTCGATCACTTCCAGGCCGGCATCGACTTCACGGGTCACCGTGGCCTTGCCATCGGCGATCTCAACCTTGCTGGCAAAGGTTGCCTGTGGGCGATCCCATAGTGCGGCGAGCATCTGGCCGGTCTGGTTGGCATCGTCGTCGATCGCCTGCTTGCCCAAGATCACCAGGCCTGGCTGCTCTTTTTCGATCAGCTTGAGGAAAACCCGCGCTGCGGTCAGCGGCTGCACGGTCTCCGTGGTGACCACATGGATGGCGCGATTCGCGCCCATCGCCAGGCCATTGCGCAGATGGGCGGTGAGATCGGTCGGGCCGATGCTGACCACAATCACTTCTTCGGCAACGCCTTTTTCGCGCAGGCGTAGCGCTTCTTCCAGCGCGATATCGTCAAACGGGTTGGCCGACAGCTTGACACCGTCGGTGACCACGCCGCTGCCATCGGGTTTGACCTGAATGCGTACGTTGTAATCCACGACGCGCTTGTAGCCGACCAGAATTTTCATCAACGATTCCTCTAATAATGTCCGCGGGGACGCATATGGCGATCAGGCAGTGCACTATTCTAACCTGAGCGGGAGCTGAGGCCTGATAGGCCGGTTTATCTTTTGACGAGCGAAGGCAGCGGGCGTACAGCTTGCTACTTGGTATGATGCGCGACCCCGGTGTGAAGCGGACACGAAAGTATCCGTTTGACGCCATCGGGGCCGGTTCGAGCGACACTTAGGATGCAACCCGAACGGCGATTTATCGCGACAGTCCGGCATGAGCGTCGCACTCCAACGGCAACAAGTGACCATGACGCCAAACCGCCTCTCCATCGTGATGTGCACGTACAACGGGGCGAGCTATCTGCAGCCACAGCTTGATAGCCTGCTGGCACAGACGTTGCCGCCGGACGAAATCGTGATCAGTGATGACGGTTCGACCGACGGCACCATGGCCGTACTCGAAGCGTTTGCCGTGATTGCACGAGCTCGTGGTGTGGAAGTACATCTGTCGCGCCATGCCGTAAATGTGGGCTTCGTGGAAAACTTCTCGTCGGCGCTGCGGCAGGCTTCCGGCGACGTGTTGTTTTTGTGCGATCAGGATGACGTCTGGCGTTCGGACAAACTTGCCGTGATGGCTGCATGTTTCACCGATGATCCGGAGCTACTTCTGCTGCACAGCGATGCGCGACTGGTGGACGGAAAAGGCGCCTCTTTGAACGCCAGGATGTTCAACGCGCTGCAGATGACGGCCGATGAAAAGCGAGCGATCCACGATGGCTGCGCGTTCGAGGTAGTGATGCGTCGCAGTTTCGTAACCGGCGCCACGGCGGCATTGCGGCGCGAGGTGATCAAGATGGCGTTACCGATAGCGCCGAACTGGATTCACGACGAGTGGTTGACGGCTATAGTGTCTGCATTCGGAAAAATGGATTTTGTCGACGAGCCATTGATCGATTACCGCCAGCATGGTGGTAATCAGATCGGCGCACGCAAGCGCACGCTGGCGATGAAGTGGCAGGAACTGATCTTGCCGCGTGGCCAGTTTCTGGCCGATGAAGCGAAGCGGTTACGGTGCCTCGAGACCTTCTTGGCGCAGGCGACGTTCTTCAATGGTTCTTTGCGGGCGGCGCAGGTCACCCTAAAACGGAGTCATTTCGAACGCCGTGTGGCGATCGGTCGGCTCCCGCGATATCGGCGCTTGCTTCCGGTGCTCCGTGAGGGGCTAGCTGGCGACTATCGACGCTATGGCACGGGTTGTCGTTCGATGTTGCGGGATTTGCTGCGTCATGACTGATATCACCAGGGTCGATTTGTCGACGGTGTGCGCGGTGATCGTAACTTATCAGCCCGAATCGGCGGCGCTGTTTGCTCTCATTGATGCGGTGATGCCACAGGTTGGTGCAGTGGTCGTGGTCGATAACGCTAGCGATGGCATCTGGCAGCAGACCATTCAGCACAACAAACCGGATATCACGCTGCTGCGGCAGCCGTGCAACGTGGGACTCGCTGTCGCGCAAAACGCCGGCATCGACTGGGCCCGCGCGCATGGTTACAGCCACGTGCTTTTATTGGACCAGGACAGCGAGCCAGGCGAGGGGATGGTCGCTGCTTTGCTGGCGACGCTAAAGATGCTTTCTTTCGACAGCAAGGTCGGGGCGGTTGGCCCGCGCTTTCATGATAAACGGGAGGATCGCGATGCGCCGTTCGTGCGCATCGGCTTTCCACGCAGTCAGAAGCTGTGGTGCGAAAGCGATACGCAATCCATCGCCTGTGATTTCCTGATCAGCTCAGGCGCGTTGATTCCAATAGCGGTGCTCGATCAAGTGGGCGCGATGGATGCGGGGCTGTTTATCGACAACGTCGATATGGAGTGGAGTTTCCGTGCTCGCGCCAAGGGTTACGCGCTATATGGTGTGTGCTCCGCGACCATGCATCATCACCTGGGCGATGACCGTCGCGCGCTGCCTTTCGGTGTGGGAAAGATTGTGGTGCACGGGCCGTCCCGGCTGTATTACATGATGCGCAACCGGCTGCGGCTCTACGGTATGCGGCACACCCCGTTGGTCTGGACGGCCCAGGACATCCCGCGTGTGCTGGTCAAGCTGTTTTTGTTCGGCGTGCTGATTGGGCCGCGCTGGCGCAATCTGCGCTTCATGCTGCGCGGATTGTGGGATGGCCTGCTGGGCCGGCAGGGCGCGTGCCCTGCCGATTTGTTGCGCTGATTCGTCCCACGTTCTGCCGCATCGATAGGGACGCGGCAGTCACCATTACAGGTTCTGGTAGTTCGGCCCTGAGCCGCCTTCCGGCGTGACCCAGTTGATGACCTGATAGGGATCCTTGATGTCGCAGGTCTTGCAGTGCACGCAGTTGGCAGCGTTGATCTGCAGGCGCTTGCCGGTGCCGTTGTCGGCGCTGGCATCGTCGACAATTTCGTAGACATTGGCCGGGCAGAAGCGCGTACAGGGGTTGCCGTATTCCTCGGCACACTTGGTGACACAGATAGAGGTGTCCGACACGTGCAGGTGGATCGGCTGATCCTCGTCGTGCTCGGTCGCCGCAAAGTACACGCCGGCCAGACGATCGCGCGGCGCCAAGGTGCGCTGCACGTAATCGCGCTTGGGTTCTTCCTGCGCGCCGAGCTTGTGCAGTGACGACCAGTCGGCCTTGTTCTTCAGCGTCCACGGCGAGGCGCCACCCAGTGCGGTTTCCCAGGCGGCATTCAGCAGGCCGAACCACAGGCCTTTCTTGAATGCCGGTTTGATGTTGCGCACCTTCTTCAGCTCGGCCATCACATCGGAGGCGCGCAACTCTGCGTCGAAGCCAGCCGGTTTCAGGTCATTGGCAACCAGATGTTCGGCGGCCAGCATGCCGCTCTTTATCGCCTGATGCGTGCCTTTCACTTTCGGCACGTTGAGCAGGCCGGCGGTGTCGCCGATCAACAGCGCGCCGGGCATTTCGACGTTCGGCAGCGATTGATAGCCGCCGGTGACGATGGCGCGCGCGCCCGCGGAAAGAATTTCGCCGCCTTCGAGCAGCGGTTTCATCGACGGATGATTCTTCCACTGCTGGAAGGCTTCCCACGGCTGGTAGTTCGGGTCGGTGTAATCCAGGCCGCTGACGTAGCCCAGCGCCACGCGATCGCCTTCGAGGTGATAGAGAAAGCTGCCGCCGTAAGTTCGCGTGTCCGCGGGCCAGCCGAAGCTATGCACGATCTTGCCCGGCGTGCCGCGACCGGTCGGTAGCTGCCACAGCTCCTTGATGCCGATGGAGTAGCCCTGCGGATCTTTGCCTTCGTCCAGCTTGAAACGTTTAATCAACTGCTTGGTCAGGCTGCCGCGCGCGCCTTCGGCGAGCACGGTGACCTTGGCCTTGATGTCTATGCCTTGCGTGTAACCAGCCTTGTGCGAACCATCTTTTGCTACACCCATGTCGCCGATGCTGACGCCGGCAACCGAGCCGTCCTCGTTGAAGATGGTGTCGGCGGCGGCGAAGCCGGGGAAAACATCCACGCCAAGCGCCTCAGCCTGCGGCGCCAGCCACGCGCACATCGCGCCAAGCGAGACGATGAAGTTGCCGTGGTTGCGCATGCCTGGCGGTACCGGCAGCTTGCGGCCACCGTCCTTGCTGAGCAGCCAGAACTCGTCCTCACCGGCCGGCACACAGATCGGCGGCGGGTTGTCGCGCCAGTTCGGCAGCAGCGCGTCCAGCGGCTGCGGTTCGATCACCGCACCGGACAGGATCTGCGCGCCGATGGTCGAAGCCTTTTCGATCACGCAGACGGTGATCTCGGGCTTGAGCTGCTTCATTCGAATCGCGAAAGACAAACCGGCCGGTCCGGCGCCGACGACAATGACGTCGTATTCCATCGTTTCGCGCTCGCTCATGGCTGGCTCCGTCTCTAAAAGAATGTGCATGGATCGGTTACAAACCGATGATCAACCAGTATTGTCCGGTTTCATGCGAAGCGCGGCAACGCATGTCGCTTAACTTGCACTCCGTTAACCGGGCAACGGGATAATTGCCAGGCATCTTCAAGGAGACACCATGAACTCGACGTCGCCGATTGCCGATCTCGATCTTCGCCGCGCCACGCTATGCCAGCTGCTGCACTGGCTGGCGAGCGGGAGGGTGCAGGCGCGTGCGCTGTCCGAGGTGTATTTGGAGGCGATTGAGCGGATCAATCCGCAGCTCAATGCTTACGTCGACCTGCGCTCCAGCCTGATGCAGGATCAGGCGCACATGGCCGATCGCCGCCGCCGTGACGGTGCGATCGGACGGCTCGACGGTATTCCGCTGGCGCTGAAGGACAACTTCGATGTCGCCGGCTGGCCAACCCGCGCCGGCCTGCCCGGACGACGCGAACCGGTGGAGCACGACGCCCATGTGGTGCAGCGCCTGCGCGCGTCGGGCGCCGTGCTTGTCGGCAGAACCAATATGGATGAAGGCGCGTTGGGTACGGTCACCGACAATCCGCATTTCGGCGCCACACATAATCCGCATCGTCGTGGCTATACCGCTGGCGGCTCATCCGGTGGCGCCGCTGCAGCCGTTGCGGCAGGCCTTGCCGTTGCCGCCATCGGTTCGGATAGCCTGGGCTCGATCCGCATCCCGGCCAGCTATTGCGGCGTGTATGCACTCAAGCCCACCCACGGCGAAATTTCGGCGCGAGGCCTCGTGCCTGCAGCGCGCCGGCTCGATTGCGTCGGATTGCTCGCACGCGGCGTGGACGATCTCACCGTGTTGCTGCAGGTGTTGGCGGGCTATGACGCGGATGACGCGCGCTCGCGTCGGCGCCGTGTGGCGTTCGCGTTGCCGGACTGGGAGCCAGGCAACCTGCGCGCGGGCTTCTTGCCGGATCTGGCCGCCGTTGGCGTGCAGCCTGAAGTGATCGAAGTGTTCGAGGCGGCCATGGCAAAGTTGCCGCATGCGATCGGCGATCGGCGCACAGTGGATTTCGATGACTGGGATTTCGCCCGCACCCGTCGTGCCGGTTTGCTGTTGATGGAAGCAGAGATGCTTGGCACATTCGCCGCGGATCTGGCCGGCACGGAGTACCCGGTGTCGCCACGCTTCCGCGACATGCTTGGCTATGCGTCAGGCAAGAGTGCTGCCGACTATGCCGCGGCGGATCGCGTGCTCGATGCCGCTACATTAAAGATGCGTCGACTGTTCGCGCAGGTCGACGTACTGATCCTGCCAACCACGTCGCAGGGCGCATTTCCGCTCGATGCCGCCGTGCCCGACTCGCAGGCGGATCTGACCAGCTTCGCCAGCCTTGCCGGCTGTCCGGCGATCAGTCTGCCGATGGGAACCCTGCCCGATGGTATGCCGATCGGCCTGCAGCTGATCGGTGCACGCGGTTCGGATTTGCGCTTGCTGGAGTTGGCTGCTGTCTGTGCCGCAACGCTCGATGCCGAGCCGGTGTATCCGGTGATTGCCTGATCATTGCGTAATATGCGACGTTTGGCGTCAGCCGTTTCATGTCGCCGGCTTTCCAACGCGACAGCGCCGCTATCCTATCCAGGCCATGACAATAGATTCCCAGCAAGCGCATTCCCATCTCGACGACCTTGAAGCCGAGAGCATCCACATCTTCCGCGAGGTGGCGGCGGGTTTCCAACATCCGGTGATGATGTATTCCATCGGCAAGGATTCCTCGGTGCTCTTGCACCTTCTGCGCAAGGCCTTTTTCCCGGCGCCTCCGCCGATGCCCCTGCTGCATGTGGATACCACTTGGAAATTCCGCGAGATGATTGCTTTTCGGGACGAAGTGGCAGCGGCCGGCGATGTCGAGGTACTGGTACACATCAACGAGGACGGTGTGCGGCAGGGCATCTCGCCGCAGACCCACGGTGCCACGGTGCATACCGATGTGATGAAGACGGTGGCATTGAAACAGGCACTGGACAAATACCGCTTTGATGCCGCCATCGGTGGTGCGCGGCGAGATGAGGAAAAGTCGCGCGCGAAAGAACGCATCTTTTCCTTCCGTAATGCGCAGCATCGCTGGGATCCGAAAAGCCAACGCCCCGAGTTCTGGCATACCTACAACACGCACATCCGCAAGGGCGAAAGCGTGCGTGTGTTTCCGCTGTCGAACTGGACCGAGATGGACGTCTGGCTGTACATCCAGCGCGAGAATATTCCGGTGGTGCCGCTGTATTTCGCCAAGCCGCGGCCCGTGGTCGAACGCGATGGCGCACTGATCATGGTCGACGACGAGCGATTCGTTCTGCACGAGGGCGAGACGGTGGCGATGCGCGAGGTGCGTTTCCGCACGCTGGGTTGCTACCCGCTGACCGGCGCGGTGGAATCGTCGGCGTCGACGCTGGCTGAAATCATCGACGAGATGGCGCAGTCACGAAGTTCGGAGCGGCAGGGGCGGGTGATCGATCAGGACCCGACCGCGTCGATGGAGCGCAAGAAGCAGGAAGGCTATTTCTGATGGCTGAGACTATGGCGGTTTCTGCATCCGGGCCGAAGGGCCTGCTCCGCTTCATTACCTGCGGCAGCGTGGATGATGGCAAGAGTACGTTGTTGGGACGTCTGCTCTACGACGCTGGCATGGTGCCGGATGATCAGCTGGCAGCACTGACGCGTGACAGCCGCAAGCTGCACGCGGAGCTTGGTGAAACGCTCGATTTTTCGTTGCTTACCGATGGTCTGGATGCCGAGCGCCAGCAGGGCATTACCATCGACGTGGCGTATCGGTATTTTCATACCGCACGGCGCAGTTTCATCGTGGCCGATTGTCCCGGCCACGAGCAGTACACGCGAAATATGGCGACCGGCGCGTCCAACGCCGAGCTGGCGGTGGTGCTGGTGGATGCGCGCAAAGGCCTGCTGACGCAGACGCGCCGGCATACTTACATATGTGGGCTGCTCGGTATCCGGCAGGTGGTACTGGCGATCAACAAGATGGACCTGGTCGACTACGACCAAGACGTCTACGACGCCATTGCCGTTGAATATCGTGCATTGGCGCAATCCCTCGGCATCGATCGCGTGCAGTGTCTGCCGGTGGCCGCGCCGTCCGGAGAAAATGTTGGTAGCCGTTCTTCGCGCATGGCCTGGTATGACGGCCCCTGCCTGCTGGAGCTGCTGGAGTCCACGGACGTTGTGAGGGCAAATGCTGGCGATTTCCGCATGCCGGTGCAGTGGGTGAACCGGCCGGATCAATCCTTCCGCGGTTATGCCGGCACGATTTGCGGCGGCAGCGTGGCCTGCGGCGACGAGGTGGTGATACAGCCTGGCGTGCAGCGCGCGCGGATCGAGCGCATCGTCACCGCCAGCGGCGATCTGCCCAGCGCATCGCGCGGACAGGCTGTCACGCTTTGTCTGGATCGCGAAGTGGATGCCAGCCGCGGCGATGTGATTGCCACGGCACTGCGCCCGGCGCCGGTCGCTGATCAGTTCAATTGCCACGTGCTGTGGCTGGGCGACGCTGTGATGCTGCCCAACCGCACCTATCTCTTGAAGATCGGATCGCGCGAGGTCAATGCCCGCGTCATGTCGATCAAGTACAAGGTGGACGTCAACAGTCAGGCGAAGCTCGCTGCGCGTCATCTTGAACTCAACGAAGTCGGTTACTGCACGATGGGGCTGGATGCGGATATTGCGTTCGAGGCCTTCGCCACCAACCCCACGCTGGGTGGCTTCATCCTGATCGATCGCCAGAGCAACGCCACGGTCGCGTGCGGCATGCTGGATTACGCTCTGGGCCGTTCGTCCAACGTGCAATGGCAGCACGTGGATATCGACAAGACCGTGCGCGCCACCAGCAAGGGACAGCGTCCGCTGTGTCTCTGGTTCACCGGCCTTTCCGGCGCGGGCAAATCGACCATCGCCAACCTGGTCGAACGGCGGCTGCACGTGTTGGGCCATCACACGTATTTGCTGGATGGCGACAACGTGCGTCACGGCATCAACAAGGATTTGGGCTTTACGCCGGAAGATCGCGTCGAGAACATCCGTCGCATTGCCGAGGTGGCACACCTGATGGTGGACGCCGGCCTGATCGTGCTGGTCAGCGTCATTTCACCCTATCGAGGCGAGCGGCGCTCGGCGCGAGAGCTTTTCGCTGAAGGCGAGTTCATGGAAGTCTTCGTCGACACGCCGCTGGAAGAGTGCGAACGACGCGATGCAAAAGGTCTTTACCAAAAGGCTCGTGCCGGCCTGATCCGCAATTTCACCGGTATCGATGCGCCTTACGAGCGGCCAGAATCTCCGGATGTGCACCTGCTTTCATCGGGTCAGCACGCCGAGCATCTGGCCGAACAGTTGACCGAACAGCTGTTGGTCCGGATCGCGGCGCCCTATGATGAAAATGCCGATAGTGCGGATGAGCCCGACGAATGACCGTACTTCACGTTTTCCGGATAACTTGAGAGCGGAGTGGCAACGTCTGGATGTGCCGGGCGCGGATATCGCGCTGTGGCCATCATGGCTATCGCCGCACGAGGCCGATGCCTTGCAGGCGGATCTGCTGGTGACTGTTCCCTGGGAAACCCATTACATCAAACTGTTCGGGCGAGAGGTCGCTTCGCCGCGGCTGAGCTGCTGGATCGGTGATCCCGGTACGGGCTACACCTATTCGCGCACGCGCTTTGAGCCGCGGCCGTGGCCGAAGTCTCTGGCGGCATTGCGACGTCGGATGGAGGCGGACTGTGAGGCCTCTTTCAATAGCGTGCTGGCCAATCTCTACCGTGATGGTGACGACTCGATGGGTTGGCACAGCGATGACGAGACTGAACTGGGTTCGCAGCCGGTGATCGCTTCGCTGAGCCTGGGCGTAACCCGATCTTTCCGTCTTCGCTGCAAGTTGCCGCGTGGCGTTCGCGCGCAGACGGGTGACACGCTGAGCTTGCCCCTGTCGCACGGAGCCCTGTTGCGCATGGCTGGCGATACGCAAAAGCTGTATCGCCATGAGGTGCCAAAGACCCGCGGTGTGACTACTGCAAGGATCAACCTTACCTTTCGCCGGGTGATTCCAGCGCAAGGCTGAGCTTCACGCATGAGTCATGCCTGCGGGTCACGGCATGCTGTCGCTTGGATTGCCATGAGCTGACGGAGATAATGAGTAACTTTCCTGCAGGTGGTACCGCAATGACCGACAAGACCATCCTCAACGCCACTCATCGCGCGCTCGGCGCACGCATGGTCGACTTCGGTGGCTGGGACATGCCGATCAATTACGGCTCACAGATCGAGGAACATCACGCAGTGCGTCGTGATGCCGGCATGTTCGACGTGTCGCACATGACGGTGATTGATCTGCACGGTGCGCGCACCCGCGAATTCCTTCGCCATCTGCTGGCCAACAGCGTGGACAAGCTGAAGGTGACCGGCAAGGCGCTTTACTCGTGCATGCTCAACGAGCGTGGCGGCGTGATCGACGATCTGATCGTGTACTTCTTCGACGAAGCGCACTTCCGGCTGGTGGTGAACGCCGCTACGCGTGCCAAGGATCTTGCCTGGATCGAGCAGCAGGCCGTGGCATTCGAGGTCGAGGTAAAAGAGCGCCCCGAGTTCGCCATGATTGCCGTGCAGGGACCAAACGCGCGCGCCA
>Ga0302303_10000169_pt1 | contig 67673 bp, 74 predicted proteins | sample III_Palsa_E2_1_FD_194542 | JGI IMG/M metagenome (GOLD analysis project Ga0302303, IMG submission 194542) | Peat permafrost microbial communities from Stordalen Mire near Abisko, Sweden - III_Palsa_E2_1 | ecosystem: Environmental > Terrestrial > Soil > Palsa > Peat permafrost | place: Sweden...
AGTTGAGCTAAATGGTTGCTTTCTGTTCCTGGTAAAGTCTTGCTTATTCATCTTAAACGTCAGAGCAAGTTCCTTACTGAAAATTGTCTCCCTCAATTTTTCTATAATTAAAAATGAGGTTTTTTTTGCACTTTAACTAATTGATTATGAATTGAATATACTAAAAATGCAATTATAAAACAAGTTAATTAATTGACAATCAGATGTTTATTGTCTTAACTTAATGACATTGGGAGTGCGGCTGCATGAGTAGTGGCAAGGAGGGGTTTCTACATTAAGGTTGACGAACAAACTCCTACCTCCTCTTACCCGAATGTCATTATTTAAGCTATAAACGTTTCGGCATTGCTCCGGAGGAGCAAAATGCTGGCAGCAAATTATATGTAAAATTTAGCGTGCCGTAGGTATGCCATATAGCAGGTTACGTACCTATGGCACGGTTCTTCCTATTCATTAATTTTCTACCAACCTATAGCCTCTACGAGGCTTTGGGCTTAAATAATGGCATTACGCCTTTCCCGGCCTTAGGAATCGCACTATCCCGGCTTCATTATTTTAATCCGAAACAGTAATCTCCACCGTTTTTATCTTAGGATTATTCTCTGTTGGAAACATTTCCGCAATAGCGGCTTTGCACTCTTCAATAGCCTCCTTCAATTCCTCTTTCTTAAATGCACCTCCGCTAAAGTATAGCACTTCCTGTTCTTCTTTTTCCAGCTCAAACAATAATGTACCGTTCCATAAATAAGGGGTGTCATTCGATGAAGTATAGATGATGTTGTATTTGGGCATGGTTATACAACAGCCTTTTGATGCCTAAGTTTTTTGTTTTTAATGGCTTGGATAAATAAAAATATAGCCCAGGGCGCAATACCGAAAATTACAGAGTAAAGCAACCCAATCCAGCCGTCCAAAATGGAATAATTGTTTATAATATATTTATGTTGTGATGATATGTAGTATTCTGCCCACTCACCCCTCCAAACCGATAGCACATAGTTGTCAGACCAGTCAATGCCCTTTACTTCATCAATAATGTCATTGTCAACAAATTTTTCCTCTCTTATATAGTCAACGTCACCCCTATGATTGATTACATTAAATTCATTTATTGTAGGTAGCCTGTGGTGAATTTGCTTAAAACTGTCTATTAAAGCTATATTTGGATTAATAGACAGTTTTATAAAATCTTTATCCTTCCGAATTTGCTTCGGAGTCTGTTTTAGCATTGATATTCCCATAAAAACAAATGCTAATAGCCAGCCTGTAAATAGTATGTAAAGAAGAAATTTTGTGTAAGGGTTTTTCATTCAAGGCTAATATAATTCAATCCCGATTATTAATATCTTTTTGTACTAAAAAGATTACCCTTCACCGTTTATATCCATCATATAAAAGCATAACTTTGCCCCTGCAAAATTTAATAGCATGAGTTTCAGAACTGAACACGATACCATGGGCGAGGTACAAGTACCTGCCGACAAATATTGGGGCGCACAAACCCAACGCTCACGTAATAATTTTAAAATTGGTCCGGAGGCATCAATGCCAAAAGAGATCATCGCCGCTTTTGCTTACCTTAAAAAAGCTGCTGCTTATACCAATACCGATTGCGGCGTTCTGCCTGCTGAAAAACGCGATCTGATTGCACAGGTTTGTGATGAGATACTTACCGGTGCTTTATCGGCTGAGTTTCCGCTGGTGATATGGCAAACAGGTTCAGGCACACAATCAAATATGAATGTGAACGAGGTTATTGCCAACCGTTCGCACGTATTACAGGGACATAAATTAGGCGAGGGCAAAAACTATATCCACGCAAACGATGACGTGAATAAATCACAATCATCAAACGATACCTACCCTACCGCAATGCACATAGCTGCCTATAAAATGGTAGCCGAAGTAACTATCCCCGGTGTTGAAAAACTGCGCGATACGCTTAAAGCAAAATCTGAAGAATTTAAAAGCGTAGTAAAAATTGGCCGAACGCACTTAATGGATGCTACACCATTAACTTTAGGACAAGAATTTTCGGGCTATGTATCACAACTGGATCATGGGTTAAAAGCATTGCGTAACACATTAGATCATCTTGGCGAACTTGCACTTGGCGGTACTGCCGTAGGTACAGGCATCAACACCCCTAGAGGATACGATGTTAAGGTTGCCGAATATATAGCACAATTTACCGGCCTGCCATTCCGCACTGCCGAGAATAAATTTGAGGCCCTGGCTGCGCATGATGCCATTGTTGAAACTCATGGTGCATTAAAGCAAATAGCAGTATCATTAATGAAGATAGCTAATGATATCCGTATGCTGGCCTCTGGTCCGCGTTCAGGTATTGGTGAGATCCATATACCTGATAACGAGCCGGGATCATCAATTATGCCGGGCAAGGTTAACCCAACCCAAAACGAGGCGGTTACCATGGTAGCGGCACAGGTAATGGGTAACGATGTTACGGTTTCAATAGCCGGATCAAACGGGCATTATGAACTGAATGTTTTCAAACCTGTTATGGCAGCTAACTTCCTGCAATCAGCACGATTAATTGGCGATGCCTGCGTATCATTTAACGATCATTGCGCATCAGGTATAGAACCAAATTATGAGGGAATTAAGAAACACCTGGAAAACTCATTAATGCTGGTTACAGCGTTAAACCCGCATATTGGTTATGAAAATGCGGCTAAAATCGCTAAAAAAGCACTAAAAGAGAACAAATCTCTTCGCGAAGCAGCAACAGAACTGGGGTTATTAACCAGCGAGCAGTTCGACCAATGGGTTAGGCCCGAAGATATGATAGGCGGCTTAAAATAAGCCCCCCAACCCCCTGAAGGGGGAGCAATAGAACAGAATCCCTTTCCTTTTTTGGAAAGGGGCTTTTAATAACAATATGCAAAAACCTTTCAGCTTTCGCCTTTCAGCTTTCGCCTCCATAACGGCTTTCATCGTGATAGCGCTAACCTTCAGTTCGTGCTGGATGAACCCGAATATGCAAACGCCGGGGCAAGGCTATTTACAGGGCGAATGGCAGCAGGATTCCGTACCACAGCAAGGTAAATTGCTGAACTATTCTTTATACCATTTCCGCTTTAGCTGCGATTCGTTTTTTGTGACGATCAAATCGTTCAGCAAAGTAAATTATGGTGCCGATAGCTGCATGAAGGCCGGCCATTGGACAGAGTACACCCGCGGGCACTACGAACAGCGGAATGATACCCTGTTTTTAAAAGGGCAGTTCTGCAATCCTGATTTTACCATAAAAGATGATCCGGGATGTTTTAGGATCGGGGTTTACGAGGAGTTTTTTAAGGTGACTAAAAAAACCGATTCGCTTGTCCAATTTTCGAGTATCTCCAATGTTATACCCATCAACGCCCGTTTAATAAAAAGAACTACTTGTCATATAAAACCACTTTAAGACTATGAAAACAAATTTTTTCAAAAAACTGATCCTTGGTATTGTTATCCTTTATGCGCCTGTGCAAGCTATGGCCTGGGGCACAAATGGCCACCGCATTTGCGGTAAAATAGCCGAGAGCTATTTAACGCCTAAAGCACGCACCGCAGTGCAAGCCATTTTAGGCCATGAGTCGATTGCTATGGCAAGCAACTGGGCCGACTTTATTAAGTCTGATCCCGCTTACAGCTATTTATCAGCATGGCATTATGTCGATCTGAATAAAGCATATACTTATCCTGAACTGGTTGTGTTTTTAAAACAGGATACTGATGTGGATGCTTATACCAAGCTTAATTTTTTAATCGGAGAATTAAAGAAGAAGAACCTGGACAAAAAAGATCAACTGCTTTACCTGCGGATGCTGATACACATTGTTGAAGATGTACACCAGCCAATGCACGTTGCCCATGCCGATGATAAAGGCGGAAACGATTTTAAAGTTAACTGGTTTAACACCCCAACTAACCTACACTCGGTTTGGGATTCACAACTGATCGATTTTCAACAATTAAGCTATACTGAATATGCTGCTGCCGTAAATTATGCTACCCCTGCCGAAGTTAAAGAATGGCAAAGCGCGCCGATCAGCCAATGGCTGTTTGAATCAAACACAATAGCAGAAAAGCTTTATACCGATATTAAACCAGGCGATACCCTGAACTACCGTTATAACTTTAGCCATATTGAGATCCTTAATCACCAGTTGCTAAAAGCAGGTGTGAGATTGGCGGGTGTATTGAATCAGATATTCGGATAATTGGTTGATTGAGTTGATTGGGTGAGTAATTATATAATTGCTTTTCCTATCAACTTAATATTTTTTAAAACTTAATCAACCCAATCAACCACTCACCAATCAACCAACATGAAAATACTAATGGTTTGCCTGGGCAATATTTGCAGATCGCCGCTTGCAGAAGGGATAATGGCGCATCTGGCTGCGGAAAACAAACTCGACTGGCAAATAGATTCAGCCGGAACCGGTGGCTGGCATGTTGGCGAAGGCCCCGATAAACGCTCGGTTCGTACTGCTCATGGTCGCGGAGTTGATATCAGCAAGCAAGTTTGCCGCAAATTTAGCCCGAAAGATTTTGAAGAGTTCGATCACATTTATGTGATGGACAAAAACAACCTGAGCGATGTACTGGCAATGGCTCCCAGTGCACAGGCTGCGAATAAAGTAAAGTTGTTACTAGGCGATAAAGAAGTCCCCGACCCTTATTATGACGATACCCAGTTTGAACCGGTATTTGATATGATAGAAGGCAGTTGCAAGGATATAGTAAAAAAGTATAGTAGCCGCTAGTAGACTATTTCCATTTTCTAAAATAGGCAAGTTCAAGCCCATCTCTAATTAAATTGTCTGTTCGTATCAATCCGGCTTTTTCAAGTACCCGCTGCGAGGCTATGTTTTCAAGAACAGTAACCCCCACAACCGCTACTGTGTCTGCGTTATTAAAGCCGTGAGCTATCATTGCTTCGACCATTTCAGTGCCCATGCCCTGGCCCCAGTATTTTCGTTCCAGGCTATAACCAACCTCAACTACATCAGTTTCATTGTTAAAAAAGCGTAGCAGGCAACTGCCCACAAAATCGCCATCGGCTTTATTAAACATGCCCCAAATACCCAGCTGTTTATTATCGGTATAATTTGCCAGCGCTGTGCGAAAAATGTTGATCCGCTCCGCGGTTGTTCGTTTGGGGATGTAAAGGCATACCTCTTCGTCGGTAAAATGATCGAGGTAAATGTTTTCTTCTTCAGGCAAAAATTCGCGGATAATGAGACGTGGTGTTTGGGCTATGATAGTCATATGGTCAAAAATATAATTTTTTCCTTTGCCATTCTGAACGTAGTGAAGAATCTTTAATGCGGTATTGTCCGTCCGCAGATCCTTTGTTCCTCAGGATGACATTTTAGATAAACTTTTAAAGCCCCCCTCTCGGGGAGGGTTTGGGTGGGGCTACTTATTTTGTACATTTGCCGCATGGCATCCATCAAACCATCAGTACCTAAAGGAACCCGCGATTTTTCACCTGAAGAAATGGTGAAACGTAACTTTATTTTTGATACCATAAAAAGCGTTTTCCGCAAATATGGCTATCAGCAGATAGAAACTCCCGCTATGGAAAACCTGAATACCTTGATGGGTAAATATGGCGATGAGGGCGATAAGCTGATATTTAAGATTATTGATTCAGGTGAATATCTTGAAAAAGTTCAAATTAAAAAGTCGATAAAGGACTTAATCAGCCAGCTAAATGAAAATTCTGATATTAACCCAACATTTCGAGCCAAATTCTCAAATTTCTTATCAAAAAGCGAGGAGGCTTTTGAATTAGATTATATAGAAACCATTGATATTGCAGATTTCATTGGAGGCATAAGAAATTATTTGGCTCATCATATCACCTGGGCGGACTTTGATTTAACTTCAAGATTATTGCTGCCTAAATTATCTGAAAAAGCCCTCCGCTACGATCTTACCGTTCCTTTCGCCCGTTACGTAGTAATGCACCAGAATGAGATCACCTTTCCATTCAAGCGCTTCCAGGTGCAGCCCGTTTGGCGTGCCGATAGGCCCCAACGAGGCCGTTATCGGGAGTTTTACCAATGCGATGCTGATGTGGTTGGCTCGGCATCCTTATTGAACGAGGCAGAGTTTATCATGATCTACGATGAAGCATTGAGCAAACTGGGATTAAAAGACTTCACCGTAAAGATCAATAACCGCAAAATATTATCAGGCATAGCAGAAGTAATAGGCAAAGCAGATAACATCATCGACCTTACCGTTGCTATTGACAAACTGGATAAAATAGGACTGGATGGTGTAATCAAAGAGCTTTTGGAAAAAGGTTTCAGCGAAGCGGATATTGAAAAACTAAAACCGGTTATTTTATTACAAGGCTCCAACGAGGTTAAGCTGCACAGCTTACGCGATGCCTTGCAAACGTCGGTTATTGGTTTAAAGGGCTGTGATGAATTGGAAAGAGTGTTCAATTACATCGAGAACTGCCCTTTACAGAATGCAAAGTTAGAACTGGATATAACCCTTGCCCGTGGACTAAACTATTACACAGGCGCCATATTTGAGGTTAAAACCAACGAGGTGGCTATGGGCAGCATCGGCGGCGGTGGTCGGTATGATGATTTGACCGGGATGTTCGGCTTGAAAGACCTGACAGGTGCCGGCATCTCCTTTGGTGCCGACCGTATTTATGATGTAATGGAGGAGCTTAACCTTTTCCCATCGGCAACCAGCCAAACCACCAAAGTACTGATCTGCTGCTTTGATAGCGAAGGTGAAACTTATGCACTACCCCTGTTACACAGCCTGCGGCAACAAAATGTTAATGCCGAGCTTTATCCTGCAGGTGCCAAAATCAAGAAGCAAATGGAGTATGCCAATAACAAGCATATTCCCTATACTATACTCATTGGCAGCGATGAAATGCAGAGCGGCTTGCTCACTATAAAGGATATGCACAGCGGCTTGCAGGAAAAATTAGAGGCTAAACAAATAGTAGAAAAACTGGCCTGAATCCGGGAGTAATAAACCTGTAATCTTAAAACAAAAAGCTGAAACTATCGGCTCTTAACATTGTTGCAATCTTTATGGACCACAATGTATATTTACTAGCCACAGACCCAAAGAATGCTTGCAGAGATGTTATCCACTCAAGGGATACTGGTTTAAAGATCAGGGTTTTTTGCCTTAACGAAGAAAGATTCAGTCCGCACGACAATGAGATACAATTGTATGGGTATGCCAGTAAAAAATTGTATGCCTTTGAAACCATAAACATTGTGGCCGAAGATGCTTTAGATGTGGTAGGCGCTATACAATGGTATGCTGATTACATCGGTTTCCCCGACATGGAAATATTGCCTGATGACCCCCGCCAGGGACAGGATATGGCGGTATAATACTGGATTTGGTATGTTTGACTTCAATATTAAAATATAATCAACTTAAAATCAGTAACATATAAAAAAGTAAAATTATTTTTTGAACAATCGGCTAATGCTCCTATATTTGCAGTCCCAAAACAAGGGAGTTTAGCTCAGCTGGTTCAGAGCATCTGCCTTACAAGCAGAGGGTCACTGGTTCGAACCCAGTAACTCCCACCATTAATAAAACCTCTTAGAGTCTCTCTAAGGGGTTTTTTGTTGGAGTAAAGTTTGGATATTAGCTCAGCTAGCTTCTATTTCATTATTGTTGTTAGCACATTGTTAGCACAACGGAGTAACCATAACACTCAAATCATGGTTACTTATAAAATCTTGTTAGATACAAGACGAACCAAATCAGATGGCACTTATGCAGTTGTAATAAGAATTACTTGCAATCGCAAAAACACAACGTTAAATACAGGAGTATTCATTGTTGAATATCTTTGGGCCGACGACAAATCAGTTGTCAACTCACGTCATCCTAATTCAAGTCTATTAAATAAAAAGATTACAGAGCAGTACCTGAAGGTACAGAAGACAGTAATCGAGTTGGAATCAGAAGAGATATTCAGCTTTGAAGCACTTAAAGAACGAATATCAGAGAACTACAAAGCACCCGCGCTTGTAAGGTCGGTAACATTTAAAATATTTGCTGAAGAACTAATTGTGGATTTGATGGCCATTAATAAGACCGGCAATGCGATAGTATACTCAACAGCCATTAATCGCTTTACAGCGTTTGTTAGCAACCCGAATACGATTCATAGATATAGATTATAATTTACTGGAAGGTTTCAAACGTCACCTTATAAAGGAAGGCATGAAGCAGAATACAGTTAGCAACTACTTCCGAACGCTAAGGGCTATATATAATAAGGCCATCAAGGCAAAGCTCGTGGACAGGTCACGTTATCCATTCTTAGACATAACGATAAAAACAGAACGTACCGCTAAGCGTGCGATCAGCATAGCAGATATAACCAAGATAGCTCAACAGCAGTTAAAGCCGAAATCCAGACACTGGCACGCACGAAACTATTTTCTGTAAACGATTCGCATATACACTACAAATCGAATTCCACAATAAATTCAAACAAAGTAAACCGGCGGCGCTATCATGGTTAGCTAATTATAATTTGAACAAGAATAAAGAAGAGCCGAATGAATCGGAAGAGGAATTACTTTCGTTAAGAGATATTTATGATGCATGGAAGATACATTACGCCAATCGTAGTCAATGGCTGTATCGTTTACACATGGTTGTACTTACTATATGGATTGCCGTTAGATACGGCATACCATTACTGATTGGTCAAATTCTAAAACCTGCAATCACTTACTTCAAAGAATTAGGAGCTGGACAAAATGGCAGCATACGATATCGGAAGCATCGTAGTTAAACTCATTTCAATAGAGCCTACTTCGAGTAGGTTCTATTTTCTGTTTCGCAAACTTGCAACTGCATATTATAATCACGTGCCTTTGATTATCTTTGGTGACTTAAACATATCACATGAATAAACTATTATTTCTCTTTTCGTTAGGCTTATTGATCTCAGGCTGTAGCAAATCATCAAATGTGAAACCAACAATTGTCTTAACTGGCTCTTATGTCTCTTACAGAGAGGTTGATACAGTATATAATGCTTTCAACGTTGCTGACGGTATTGAATATATTAGTATTTATACAGCTTCGGGAGATACGCTTTACAATTATCCAGGCACAGCGAACGCTAACAATCATTATAGTCCACACAATACAAATCCTGGTAATGCTGCGGCCCAAGCAGAAGAAGATATAACGTTCAATTCCAGTACCACTGCAACTCTAACAGAAACGTCTTTTGAGCCTATGTCAATAACCTACAATTTAGCGGCTGGCACTTTTAGCGATTATATTTTAGATGAGCGCAAACGAATCATAGTAGTTAATGCTAACACCGTAGAATTGATTACCAACCCTACATCGGTTAACAACCAGCCTAATACTACAGGATTTATGCAAGCTGTTTACTATAGAAAACAATAAGTCGTTTGTATATTTCTCTCTATAACGCCAAACTATAAAACATAAGCCCCACTTGCCTCACCCGCTCTGGTTGCTTACATCAGGTAAGGCAAGCTCCGCTCATGGCACGCGCAGAGGCCATTCACACACTAGGAAATAAGGTATTACGAAACTCTTAAGCTTTACAAACCTGTCGCCAGATTTCGCTACGTTTAAAGATTGCTGCGCACACATTAAACTCCACTGCTGGCCATATCCGCAAGTCTGCACATTTATTTTATAAGCCTTATACACTAATACCCACTGAAAATAAAATGTGCTGCCTTATAAGCCTGCGCTTCGCAATCTGTCACCTGGTTTGATTTAAGCAAAGTCGTTTCTTCATGAAAGCTGCCTCAGCCTGATAATTCAACTAAGTTGCGCCTCATCCATTTATCAGGCTGCCGCTTTCCACAATTTTACTTACCTACGCCTCGTCGAAGACTTCACAACTGTCATGGCTTTTGTTAATCCCACAACACAGGCAAAGCAGACAAAAGCAACGCCAGTTCTTTGTGTGAAGCATTCTTTGTAGCCGCACTTTCAGTGCTTCCTCTACAAAGATCTTCTCCTCTGTTTCGTAGGCGGTTCGCAAATGATCTTAAAATATTTTAATCTTGTAAGATAACTTTTAGAGATATAATTAAGTTGTATTCTCAAAAAACAATGAAAGTGGGTATTTATGATACCGATGTTAAATTAATGTTAAATAGCGCTTTTTCATATTAACTACAGAATCTCATTTTATTATTGTAGTAATCAATATAATTGGTCCGGCTATTGACTTATTATTTATTAAGAAACCTACAAACATATTTTATATATGAAATTTCTAATTGTTATTTTTTATGTTTCGGTTTCAGCAAATGTTACGTGGTTAGGTGATTTTAACCAAGCTAAAACTGTAGCGGCACAATCACACAAACTTATACTGGTAAATTTCTCAGGATCAGACTGGTGTGGGCCTTGCATACGTGAAAGGAAAGAAATATTAGAAAATCCGGCATTTGTAAATTTTGCAGCAAATCACCTTGTATTGGTAAGGGCCGATTTTCCGAGGCAGAGTAAAAATCAACTGAGTAAAGAACAGGTAAAGCTTAATGAGGCTTTGGCTGATAAATATAACCCGGATGGAAAATTCCCTTACACACTCCTGATTGATGAAAATGGTAAGATATTAAAAGATTGGGATGGTTTTCCAAATGAATCGCCTGAAAATTTTGTAGCTCAAATAGCCACATTTATACATGCAGCAAACTAAAATTAAAAATTCATCGGTGCAAAAGCGCGCACTTAAATTAATGGGAAACCGCTTTGAATTAAGTGTGGTTAGTGATGATGAAAAATGGGGCCAGCAATGCATCGACACCGCAATAAATGAAATAAGCAGGATTGAAAAGCTGTTAACAACCTTTAGCGATGACAGCCAAACTAATGCTATAAACCGAAATGCAGGCTTAGCACCTGTAAAAGTTGACAGGGATGTATTTAATCTTATTAAACGATCGATAAAGATAAGTGAGTTAACGCAGGGTGCTTTTGATATTACCTATGGCTCGATTGATAAGCGTTTGTGGAATTTTGATCAAACCATGACGAGCCTGCCCGACAAGGAAACCGCAAAAAAAATGATCCGGCTCATAAATTTCAGAAACATTGTGTTAGATGAAGAGGCTTGTACCGTTTTTTTACTTGAAAAAGGCATGCATATTGGCTTTGGTGGTATTGGAAAAGGATATGCTGCGGAACGTGCTAAACAAATAATGAAATTACAAGGAGTGGCGAGCGGTGTGGTAAATGCTTCGGGCGATTTGAATGCCTGGGGCTTCCAGCCTAACGGCAAACCATGGACAGTTGGTATCGCAAATCCGGATGCGTCAAATGAAATTTTCTCATACCTAAATATTACCGATATGGCCGTTGCAACATCGGGTAATTATGAGAAGTTTATTATGATTGATGGGAAAAAATACTCGCATACCATAAATCCGCGCACAGGATTACCTATCACAGGCATTAAGGCTGTAACTATAATCACTACCAATGCTGAAATAGCCGATGCTATGGCTACACCAGTAATGATAATGGGTATTAATGCCGGGCTCGATATGATCAATCAAATAAAAAACATTGAAGCTATTATAATTGATGATAATAATAAGATATATACTTCAAAAAATATAAATATTAACGCCCCTATATAATGACAACTAAAGCAATGAAAGTATTAGCCTGCTTACTTATAGTAATTGGATGCACTTCATGTGTTCATTTAAAAGAATATCAGAAAAGCAGGATAAATGATTCCGAAATGGTTTTAAGTAACCGGAAGGTTGAAAAAAATGAATTAAACTTTCAATCATACCGTGAGGCGGCCTCTGGTGCAAACGTAGGCAAAACAGGCGGAGGCTGTGGCTGTAACTAGTTATGAGGAAAATATTTTTATCTGTAGTTGGCTTCTCCATGATATGCCGGCTAAATGCGCATGCACAGGTTAAACAGGATAGCGCTAGTAATAAGCCTTCATCCAGTTTATACAATAGTCCCAGTCAGGATTCCGCCAAATATAATCCCCGTAAACTAAAACTTGATGAAGTTGATTTTGTATCGAGCTATTATTCACAAAACGGAGATCATTCAGCTGTTACGGGGGGCATTGGAACGGAAAAGGTTACCGATTTTGCAAATAGTATTGCCCTGAACTTTGTGTGGACAAACAAGCATCAAAATAAAAACACGCTGGCCGTTGGCTTAGGGTTCGATGCGCACACAGCTGCTTCACAAGCCTATGTTTCAAAAACCGGGGCATCCAGCCCGAATGGTACCAGGCTTTACCCATCATTAGACTGGACCGTTGAAAATGCTAAAACAGGCAATACCTTTGGAGTAGGCACTTATTACTCGACTGAGTACAACTATCAGTCGCTTGGTGCCGATCTGCATTTTTCAGAGAAAACTGATGATAAAAACGGCGAATTCAGCGCCAAATTACAAGGATATTTTGACCATGTAACGTTAATTTATCCGTCGGAATTTAATCCAATGGCTATAGATATAAGTAGTAGTAATTATGGTGGTGGCGGCCATAATCATGGTAATGATGATAATAATGGCAGCAGCCCAAGGGAGACATATTCCGCTGCATTTGGATACACACAAATTATTAATTCCAGGTTACAAATCGCTTTCCTGGCTGATGTTGTGGGGCAAAATGGTTATCTAAGTCTGCCATTTCACCGGGTTTATTTTACAACAGGCAAAGATACCATTGAAAAACTCCCGTCATCTCGCTTTAAACTCCCATTAGGTTTTAGGCTTAATTATTTTTGGGGTGATAACATCATTCTTCGATCGTACTATCGCTATTATTTGGATAATTGGGGTATCAGGTCAAATACTGCTAACCTTGAAGTAGCTTATAAGGTATCACCATTTTTTTCTATATCGCCATTCTACAGATTTTATAATCAATCGGCAGCACGGTATTTTGCACCTTATGGGGAGCATAGCCCAACCGACCAGTATTACACCAGCAATTATGAATATGCCAAATTCAGCAGCCAGTTTTTTGGTGTAGGTTTCAGGATAGCGCCGCCAAATGGAGTTTTCGGCTGGCAGGGCTTACATGAACTGGAGATCAGATACGGGCATTATACACAAACCACAGATCTGGTATCAGATGTAGTGTCATTAAGCCTCGGGTTTAAGTAAAATAGTGTTGAGGTTATCTGGCAATAACATCCAGGTCAACCTCAACATTCTTATCAATTGAGTTGTCAGGGCCTACATTATATTCCATGCGGTTAATATTAAAGGTTCCTTTAAATCGATAACCACCATCTTCGGCTTTTGCGGTAAACGGGAATGATATTATTTTGGCACCTCCTTTAATTGTAAGTGTACCGGTGAATGTATAATTATTCTGACCCGGTACCTTAGTAATGGTTTTCGACTTAATAATTATAAGCGGATACTTTTTTACATCGAAATAGCTATCTTCTTTTAAATGATTATCTCTCATCCCTATTCCTGAATTAATAGTTCCGGCAGTTACTGAAACATCAAATACTGATTGTGCCAAATTAGCCGGATCAAATACAATATTCCCTTTCAATCCCTTGAACGTTCCGCTAACCATACTTTTAAATATCATTTGATGTGACACTTTGAATTGCACTGATGAGCTTTGTTCAACGGGCATATAATGCTGGGCTAAAACACTATTTACCGAACAAATTAACAGCGCTATAATAATTGTATAAGCTTTCATGGTGATTTAATTGATACAGGTTACCTATGTATAATTGAATTAGGGCAAAAAAGTTATTACAAAAAACCACATAACAATGATGAGGATAGCAGCTATAATCCAATTAAATGAAATTAAAAACTTTTTCATAATCATCTATTTATTTTAGCCTCCATTTATCATATCCGAAACTATGCCCTTACTATTCTTTTTACGTTCAGCTAAAAACACACCGGCAATGTGAATAATAATAAATGCTAATATCAGATACATACAAAACCTATGAATGCTTTTAATCGGATGATGTATTGATTTAAGCGCCAGTACATTATCGTCAAACGCAAGTGATAGCCCTGTTATTACCATAATAACTAAAAGGCAATAGAACAATGCATATATTACTTTAACAGTAAACTCATGTAAGGCCTCCTGCCTGTCCTTTTTTATTGTTTTATATTGAGCGAAAGCATTTTTCAATTTTCTTGTAAATTTCTGATCAGCTAATTGAAAGAATTCCAGTACCAAACGAAAAAGAAACAAACCTGCGAGGCAGTAACCAAAGTAAATATGTACAGCCCAAACCTTATCTTCAAGTGCATCGGCAACTGAGCGGCTTAGGCCGCTATCAACACCTTTTATTTGCTGCATTTTTGCTTTTACAAGGGCTGTAATTGCATGTTTGTCGGTTATAGTGGAGTTTATAAGTACCGTTATAAGCGAACCGCTTATAACAATCATGTTTAGCCAGTGCCATAACCGCAGGCTCGCTGAAAATCTTTTAATTTTAGATGGATGTTGAGTATCCTTATGTGTGGGTTGTATAATAGCCATTATTAATTTATTAGGTGCCTACATTACCTAAATAAATGCCAAGCAGAAAGACAATTCCGCCTCCTACAATAACCTGGATTATGGTTTTCAACAATGGAGTTTTCATAAACTTATAACGTATAAACGCTATAACTAACAACTCACAGATCACCACTATATAGGCAAAATGCAGGGCAGTATGTAAATCATTTATTAAAAAAGGCAATGTATGAAGCATGCCGCCCAATGTTGTGGCAAATGCGGTAATACTTCCCCTAATCAACGGGCTGCCCCGGCCTGTAACTGTACCATCATCTGATAATGCTTCGGCCAGGCCCATGCTAATCCCTGCTCCTAATGAGGCAGCCAATCCCACATAAAATGCCTTAATGGGTTGATGCGTTAAACCTGCTGTGGCGAATAAGGGTGCAAGGGTGGAGACAGAACCGTCCATTAGTCCCAAAAGCCCCGGTTGGACTTTTTGTATAACAAATGTATTCTTAGCATTTTTACTCATATAGGTTATAATATCTAAATATACTTTTCAAATTTGAAGCAATTCTGTAGTATACCATAAATATTATTGTTTATAATGTTTATCAATATCGCAACTCGTATATATTTAAAAAGTTCTAACGTTATATTTGATAAAAACCAAAGTGAAACTCCTCATAATAGAAGATGAACAAGCGCTGCGTGAAAATATAACCACTTACTTTACTGAAGATGGTAATATTTGTGAAAGCTGCGCTAACCTTTCAGGCGCAATTGACAAGCTATCTAACTACAATTACGATTGTGTTTTATTGGACATTGGCTTGCCCGATGGTGAGGGCTTTGAGGTGCTTGATTTTTTAAAAAAGACATTAAAGGATGAGGCGGTGCTTATTATCTCGGCACGAAACTCATTGGATGATAAAATCAAAGGCTTGAATATTGGTGCGGATGATTATTTAACAAAACCTTTTCATTTGGCTGAACTGAAAGCCCGTGTTGCTTCTGTTTACAGGCGAAAAGCCGCCAATAGTAATAACATTATAGTTTTTAACGAAATTACACTGAACTTACTGGGCAGAACAGTTGAAGTTAATAATATACCCATTATACTTACCCGTAAGGAATATGATATGTTATTATATTTTATTGCAAACAAAAGCAAGGTAATATCAAAAAATGCCATCGCCGAACATTTATGGGGCGATGAGATGGATATGCACAATAACTTTGATTTTATTTATACGCATATTAAAAATTTAAGAAAAAAGCTTTTAGATGCCGGAGGGTGCGATTATATACATTCTATATACGGTATAGGCTATAAATTCAAGGCATAATGAAACTTTCGGCCCATTACAATAAAGCGAGCATAATAATAACCATATCTGTATTGTTCATTGGGGCAATTATCTATTTTTTTACAATTAATTATATTGCTAAAAACCAGCTCGACCTTAATTTGATTGAAGAGATCGACGGCATAAAAAACTATATCAAGGTTAATAATAAATTGCCCCAACAGGTTGATTTTGATGAAGACCTTGTGACATTTGTGAAAACTGACAAACAACAGCTTAAACAGCATTTTTTTGATACTGTATACAACAACCCTAAAGAGAAAAAAAAAGAAGCAGGAAGAGCCATTTCATGCATGGTATTAGATAATGGCAATAATTATTTAACTACGTTAATAGTATCAAGAGAGGATACAGAATACCTTGTACAAATTATCGGCTTGATTACGCTAGCTTTATCTGTTGGGTTATTGCTCACACTCTTTATAACCAATAGGTACATCTTAAATGGTTTGTGGAAGCCTTTTTATAAAACACTTGCCGAGTTAAAATCTTTCAATATTTCAGATGATAAAACCCTCAGTTTAAAAGGCACTAAGGTCGATGAATTTAATGAATTGAATGATACCGTTCAATCCATGTCATTAAAAGCAAAAAATGATTTTCAAACTTTGAAAGAGTTTACAGAAAACGCTTCACATGAGATGCAAACGCCCTTAGCAGTAATCACCTCAAAGCTGGATACATTAATACAGGATGAAACCTTAAAAGCAGAGCAATACGAACAAATTAATGATATATATGCCTCTACAAACAAATTAGCAAGGCTAAACCAATCATTATTATTACTGGTGAAAATTGAAAATAATTTAATTGATGATATTGAATTATTAAGGCTTGATAGCTTGATAGAAGAAAAGGTAAAGCAGTTTCAGGAACTAATAACCGATAAACAAATAAAAGTAGAGACCCATTTGTCAACCAAAGAAATATCGGCAAGCAAGTATTTGCTTGATATATTGCTTAATAACCTGTTTAGTAATGCTATCAGGCACAACACACCAAATGGAAAATTGATCATTGTTCTGGATAGTGATAAACTTATTTTCAAAAACAACGGTTTGTCTCATGCTTTGAATGTGGGCCAAATGTTCGACAGGTTTAAAAAAGGTAATAGATCAGAGGGCACCGGCTTAGGTTTAGCCTTGGTAAAAAATATCTGTGCCCTTAACAACTGGAAGATATGTTATTATTATGAAATTCCATTTCATGTTTTTCAACTAGATTTTTAGAAAGTTTGGGCTTATAAGAAGTCAGGTTAATAGAGCATCACCTAATCCCCAACATCATTTTTAATTTGATACAGTTGCTAAAAAGGGTGTAAAGAACCCATTTTTCTGAAAGAAGTGTAGCAAGCTAAATCATATCCAAAAAAGTGTTCACCCTGTTATAAAGTGTTTTTTTAATCATTTTTGGATATAGCAATTCAGGATTTACACTACCCTTATAAAAAAATAAATTTTCTATTTCTTGAATTGACAAAGTTGGGACAATTGATTTGAAGTAGCATCAATTCAAGATTTGAACAGCCTCTATAAAGTATAAAATATCTTATTTCCTGAATTGGCTTTTCCGACACATTCTGAGCTTGCTTTATAAGCTTAGACTTTCTAAAGAAGCATCTAGCGAGCTTGCTAGCACATTTTCTAAACAGGTGGTATTTATAATATACTAAGTAAAATAAAAATGTGCGGGGCTAAACACTAAAGTTTTTTAACAATTTAGGCTTATAAAAGATAAGGTAGATGCTGCTCTACAATTCTACAAGTTCCATTAATTATGAAAAGTTTGTAACTCTCTATATGAATTACAAGAATCATATATATATTGGAAAATGGAATGGGAGAGTAATCAATAATTAGCAAGCAAAGTTAGGGCTGTTGCTTCTGAAGCGCATGAAAGACTACGGCATAAACCCACATACCTTACACAACCCATTTATTCCGTTTCTTTTCTTGCTTGATCGCACCAAACCTGAGTGAGCTTTATAATTATTTATTCACTTAATCTAATAAGCTCATGAAAAACACATCTTAGTACGGCATTGCAACAACAAAGAAAATAGCTTAGATTAGCTATACAGTTCATTCATTTATTTACAAGGTTACCTTTGTTAGTACATTAGTAGTACAACAGTACACACAAGGCTCAAAATAGGCTTTGGCTTAACTGAAACGTAGAAAACGGCAACAGCTTACAAGCAGAGGGTCACTGGTTCGAACACAGTAACTCCCACATTATAAGTCAAAAGCCTTCAGTCGAAAGATTGGAGGCTTTTTGCGTTTGGTGTAGTCCTTCATGTTGGCTACTTTGTAAGTGGGGTGCTGATCCCCTAGCCAGCGGACAGCATGACGTTGCATAGTAGTCCGAAGTCAAGACAGCGGATAACGAGAACTCATTCTAGAATTTGAAAATCGTTTTCAGGCCGGATAGCCCTATCTGCAAGCCTACGCAAAAAATCAAAAAAGCAGAGATCCTGTTTACAATGTTCTCCCCGTTCGTGCCTAAATAGTGAATAATAGTTTTGGTGTTCAGGTAGAAAAAATAGATCATCATACATACCACAACAATTGAGGTAAGGATAGCACCGGTATTCGTATAATATTCAGCGCTGCCGAATGCCGCATTGTGCGCGCTTAAGGTAAATAATACTGAAATTGTACCCGGGCCCGTAGTTGCCGGAAATGTGATCGGATAAAAAAGCTTATTAACAATATGGCTATAAGCTGAAACATTGGGTTCATCATCAAGGCCGTCGGAAGATTTCTTTTTTGGGTCGGATGAAAGAAATTCCCATCCCATTTTACAGATCACGATTCCTCCGGCCACCCGAACAACAGGTATAGAGATTCCGAACAAACGCAAGATCCATTGCCCAACAAAAAGAGAAACCATACAGATCAGGAAAGCATAAAACGTGATTTTGCCAACTGCCTTTCGTTTTTCGCCGTTGGTCAAATTTTCAAAATAAGGACTGATCATAAATGCCGATCCTATTGGATTAACTACCGGAAATAAGGCAATGATGCCGATAAATACAAGATGGATAAATGATTCGTAAAAGTCAGGCATTGTGTAGTTCTGATATTATTTGTCTAAGATAATACAGAAAGCAATTTATCAAGTAAATTGAGATCAGTTTTTTCAACAATGCTCAAATCAGGTACCCGCTTCCGCGAGTTTATATACCTGCTTTTTACCCAGCAGCGTATGGTTTTCTAAAGACTCATTTGGTAAGACCCGATTGGGTTAAGATGAAGGGAGATCAGATCAGCAAAAGATTGAAAGATTTTGAGCGTTTCCGGATTATTCACTTTAGCCGGCTTCGGATCAATCGCGCACAGTGTCCCGAAAAATGTCCCATCCTGGCGAATGATCGGTACCGAAATATAACTTTGGAAACCATACATAGCAGGCGTATGATGATTGCGAAAGTTCTCATCCTGATCAACACAGTCAATAGCGACCGCTTTATGACTGTGCCTTATTTCGTTACAAATTGTTGTTTCTATTCTTAACTCGCTACCTGCTACAAGGCCAAACGCTATTTTATCACATACACTACAGGCTATCCATTTGTCTTCAGTTACACGTGCAATGGCTGCAAAGCCCATTCCGGTTGTGCGACAAATAGTCTCCAATAATTTAGAAACAATTGGAATACGAGAGATCGCTTCAACGTCAGCCTGTGTGCCGGGGAGTTCAATTAGTGTGTTTAATTCAATCTCTAAAACATCTGCTATAACCGTTAGCCTATCCAATGTAATCCTGGTATAGCCAAGTTCTAATTTACTGAAGGCGTTCTGTGAGATATTAAGTTTACCTGCAAGGTAATCCTGAGAGTAATTTCTGTAAAGCCTTGCATTCTTAATGTTAGCTCCTGTGATTTTATCGCTGTACATAAAGACTACGGCTTGAATGGGAAGTGTAGTAATTAACAAAATAATGCAGTAATTGTTTGGGATATGCCCGTTACATTCTTAACCGTAAAGATACAGACCGCCCTAATGCCTGTACCAATTCAGTATCAAGGCTCTGATCGCCTGGCTTTTGTTTCCAAACCAGTTTAACATCTCTTATAAGTTCAATCTTTTCTCCGTTAAGCAACAGCTCAATTTCGGTAGTGTTCTGAGTTATTAACTTGCTATCAATAATTTGATAAACATAATCATTGTCCTTAAATGTAATTCTAAGTGGTAATCCCATGCGCTTAATCCTCCGTCGTAAAGATATAAGTTCATGCCTTATCACAGCATTTCATTGAAAATATTATTACAAGTTTTGTTTGTTGTAGTTTGAGACAGCGGTGGGTTCAAAATGTAACACTAAAAATAAAACTGTGTTTTAATGTTACATTTCAACTTGTCTATTTCCTATCTTTAGGTTAAAACGCATATCATGAAAAAGTTTACGCTAATCGGCCTGCTTTGCGCAGCCTTCCTGTTGGGCTATGGTTTCAGCCGTGTAACCAACCCGGTTAATAGTGGTCCGCGTGTTACGGGCATCGGCGGCATCTTCTTTAAGGCCAAAGACCCTACGGCACTGAAAGCCTGGTACAGCAAGAACCTGGGCATCCGCATTGGGGGATTCGGTTCAGATTTTGAATGGCACCAGGGTATGGACAGCACAAAAAAGGGTTTTACCATATGGGCGCCGTTTAAAGAAACCACCAAATACTTCGAGCCGTCTGAAAAGCAATTCATGATCAATTATCGCGTGGAAGGGTTGGATCATCTTTTAGCCAATATGAAAGCGGCGGGTATTATGCCGGTTGACAGCGTGCAAAAGACGAGCTATGGTAATTTTGTACACTTAATGGACCCGGAGGGCAATAAGATCGAGTTATGGGAGCCGAATGATGTGGAATTTGCCAAAATGGGTGGTATCACCACCAAATAAATGGCAGCTATGCACTTTGAACCGGATAACAAAATCGTGAAACTCTGTGCCCGGGGAATGGACATGGAAGGCGAAGGCAAAAATGAAGAAGCTTCAAAAGTCTTTCTTCAGGCATGGGAACAGGCGAGCGATGACAAGGAAAAATTTACTGCTGCTCATTATGTCGCCCGGCATCAAAAAAGCGTTGCCGATAAGCTAGTCTGGGATGAAATAGCGCTGAACCTGGCATTGAAAATCAAAGACGACAGTGTAAAAGGAGCTTATCCGTCACTTTATCTGAACATAGCCAAAGGCTACGAGGACCTAAAAGAATTTGAAAAGGCAACAAAAAATTATGAAATGGCGCTTATTTATGCCAATTTCCTGAATGAAGATGGCTATGGGAAAATGATCAAAGGCGGTGTCGAAAATGGACTTGAACGAATTCGGACGTGTTTAAAAAGATGACGGGTTAAAGATTTTAGCTTCAGTGAGTTTACAGCTCGTGGTTGTGCATGGTTGCAATTTTCACAGGCTCGATGCGATATAACGAAACGAGATTCGAACTTTTATAGCTTTGGGTAAATGATGGGGCTCGAACCCAAACCCCACCAAACAACAAACCCGGCTGATAACCGGGCTTTGTTGCTAAAAACTGATCAAAAAACTAAATTAACAAGCCAGCCTAAACTGGTTTAAGAGAGGATAGCCTGTCGTTGGTATTTGCCCCAAGTGTGTTAGGGTCTTCTATCCAATTATAAACTCCGGGGCCAAGCGTGCCGGAGTGCCCTTCGGCGAAATCGCCCATCTGATTTGCAAAATTTTCATCCTGAAAAAACTGCCAGTTTCCTTCAAGAATAATAAATGATGAAGTAACATCATTAAAATAATCGCCGATATAGATCATCGCTTCGCAAACATGTGTGTGTCCTCCTGAGCAGTTTTCATCTGCAAACAGGATAATGTGTGGTATTGCCATTTCCTTAAGTTTTAAAGTTTATTATTTTTTAATAAAGGTAAATGGCATTTGAACCTAAAACCGACGTATTACTACGCTATTTAAGCCGTGTTTTTACGTTATTTTCATATTGAAACCAGTCTGCATTAAGAGAATTATAGCTGTGTGGTTATTGTCGACCGTAATGCTTTGCCGGTAGTTTTTTTGATAATAACTATAGTTTATATGCCGGGCTATATTGTAACTTTACTTAGCATGAGTTGCCTAATACTCAATGCCCTCCAATATAAACCTTAATTAACCTTCTATTTATTCATTAACTAAAACTTGATATGGAAACAAATTCATTCTCCAAATTCACTGCGGAATTTTTTGGCACCCTGGTGCTTGTTTTAATGGGTTGTGGCAGCGCAGTAATTGCCGCAGCAAACGGTAAGGTAGATGGTGTTGGTTTACTCGGTATATCTTTTGCCTTTGGGTTGTCGGTAGTGGCTATGGCCTATGCTATAGGCCATATATCAGGTTGCCATATTAATCCGGCTATTTCTATAGCCATGGTTGTGGCTGGCCGTATGAAAGCCGGTGAAGCCGTAATTTATATTATTGCCCAGATATTGGGAGCCATTGCCGGAGCAGGTATTTTATTTCTGATCGCATCGGGTAAGGATGGATACAGTATTGCGGCCAACGGGTTGGGGCAAGATGGTTATGGGGCCTTCTCGCCCGGGCATTATGATCTGCAGTCGGGTTTTATTGCCGAAACGGTTTTTACGTTTATATTCCTGTTTGTTATTTTCGGATCTACATCTACAAAAAATATACATGGTGGTTTTGCGGGTATATCAATAGGTTTAAGCCTGGTGCTTATTCATATTGTAGGTATTAGGGTTACCGGGGTATCTGTAAACCCTGCCCGAAGCATCGGTCCGGCATTGCTTGTTGGCGGCGAGGCGATCAGTCAGTTATGGTTATTTATCGTAGCGCCAATTTTGGGTAGTATACTATGCGCTATAGTCTGGCGATATATGTTAGACAGAAAATAAGCAATTTTTAAAAAGTTAGATTATATACACCAATAAACCCCGTAAGTATTACTTACGGGGTTTATTAAGTTTCAATTTACAGTGTTTTACCGGGCGCACTGATCATACAAGTATTTAACCTTGTATTCCTTTACTGAAGCATCATACTGGGTTAGTTCATTATCTGTCTGGAACTGGCTTTCGATCGTATACTTAAATTTTGCATTTTCAGCATATGCTGTTTCCAGTGCTTTTATGGTAAGGGGTTCAATCACGCCTTTTCCTTCGGCACTAAAATAAAAGGCATCAATAGGTTTTAGATCTTTCCCCAGTTGCACCAATTTATGGCGACTGTAGATATAAAAATCTTTGCTGTCAATGATCTTGTACCCTTCATTATTAAAGAACCTGTAGTCGCTGTTTCGTGAGTGATAACCAAAAATCTCATTTTTCGAAAAAGACTCCTTTTTGCCATCGTGCGAAACGGTAACCTTCGTGCCCCCTAAAAATTCATTTAATGTTATGGAGGTGCCATTATTTCCACTGGTTTCAAAGCTTAGTTTATGATTCAGGTAATCATCGTAAGTAAGGTACAAACCCGTTGTTTTATCCTGTGCAAATGATTTTTGTGCAAAGGATGCTATTGCTAAAAAGGCGATAAATAATCTAAGAGTTTTCATTTTATTAAAATTTAAAATATGGTCAGTTATTTTGATTTAAAATGCGGCACCATTAAACTGACAAACGGTGCCACATTTGTTTAAAAGCGTACAATCAAATCCATAGCGGCGGTATATTGATCTTTTTTGGTGCCGTTATCATAAGGGGTAATACCATCGGCGTAAGCGCGTTCGTATCTTATTTCAGGGCGTATGCGGATATAATCATTAAAGTAGTGCACAAATCCTATAGTATGGTCTGAATAGCTGGTTGCATAACCGGTTCTACCTCCCTGCGGGTCATTTAAATAGCCGTTTCTAATAGATATATAATCACGTTTTGATAGCAATATCTGGAAATAGTTAACTGCCCCAACGGCCGTCATTGTTCCAGGAATAGGTGCTCCAGCACCAACATTAGTATAAAATGGCTGAGGCGGGCCTGTAATTACTGTGCCGCCAACCAAAGCATGATATTGCCATAAATAATAGGCTTCGGTCATCATGTGGAAGGTTTTATTAAACTTATGGCCCCAGGTTGCAACCAACATTTGCAAGTCATCGTGCTGGCGGGTATAATCACCATTACCCAATGCATTTATACCACCATATATTGAGTTATTGTTATCATGCGATACCCAACGGGCCATTAATAAACCGTTGATCTGCGCAGATTTACTCCATGGTGCCATATCATTACCAGCATCAACACCTACTTCTAATTGCCAGTATGATCCAAGTTTAAAAGTGGCCTGTGCACCTGTAAAAGTGTAAGGGTCAACTGTAAACATTAGTGAATGGGAGTACAGATAATTGTCTGGTGCCCATTGCGCCTCAATATCTGCCGGAGAAATGTAACGGCCTATTTTTAAAAGCATTCCATCGGCTATTTTCGGAAAATAGATCAGCCCATACATTTCAGCAGGATCGAAACCATATTTGTTATTGTTGCCAAGTAGCTGATTGCTGAAATAGCCCTTGCCTGTGGTGTAACGGTAATCCGTACCAAAGATTGTAGTAACCAAAAACCCTGCGGATACGTGGTCTGTTTGTACGGTATTGGGCTGCAAGTCAAATTTTAAACCTACCTGGTCAAGCACTACAGTATTAGGGATCAAATCATAAGAAGTCGGTGCATTGGAGTGCTTAGAGGTGCTAAGATCTGCGCCCGGGTCTATCCATCCATATATTCTTAATTTGGTATTGGTAAGCCCCAGTGCTTTTTGCATAGGATATATGGGAGCAGTTTCATCTGACCCTATCAACGGCGCGCCATCCCAGTCGCTTGTTGGGAACGGTGGATCAGGTAGCGGAGAATCCAAAGACCGTTTTACAGAATCAGTTTTGATAGTTATTGTTTTTCCACCTGTTTGAGCTGATACGTTAAATGCAATAGCACAGAGTACAATAAAAGGAATTAAGTGTTTTTTCATTTTCTTTATTTATTAATAATAATGTTCTTAACATTTTTGCTAAATGAACACAACCGCTATATGCCACAGTAGTGCCAATAATTGGATTGTAAGTGGTTTTGCTGTAAATCAGCTGTTTGTGTTATTTATTTGTGAGTTTTGGAGATTATCATACTATCAGATTGATAGTATGATTGTCAGATTGACGATTTGCGGAAGATGGATACCGCTATAAGGTTACTGTATTTTGTATTCCTGCATTTTGCGGTAAAGGGTTGAGAGGCTTATACCCAGTAATTGTGCAGCATTATTTTTATTCCCTCTGGCGTGATATAAGGCTTTACGGATAAATTGGCCTTCAATAGTCGACAAATTAAAGGGCTGTTTAACCTCGTTGCCATTGTAGCTATCCATAAAGAACTCAAAAGGAAGCAGATCCTGGGTTAAGGTTTCGGTATTGGCTAATATCACTACCCGCTCGATCACATTTTTTAACTCGCGGATATTCCCTCTCCACTCATGCTGGTTCAGTGTCTCCAGGAAATCAGGAGCCATTTTAATGATCTTGCGATTTATTTTATAAGCGAACTTCTTTAAAAAATAATTGGCGATTATTTCAATATCTCCATGCCTTTCGCGAAGCGGCGGTAACGTAATAGTAAATACCGAGAGCCGGTAAAACAGGTCGGCACGGAAACGATTGTTCTCAACCTCGTGCTTTAGATCCCTATTGGTTGCCGCAATGATCCTAGCATTCGACCGGGAAGTTTTAGAGTCGCCTATTTTATGGAAGGTGCCATCTTCCAGTACCCGCAATAGTTTTGCCTGTAGTTCGAGGCTCATTTCGCCAATTTCATCCAGAAAGAGCGTGCTGTTATCGGCTTCTTCAATTAACCCCTTTTTATCTTTAAGCGCTCCTGTAAACGCGCCGGCAACGTAACCAAATAGCTCGCTGTTTAATAACTCACTTGTAAACGAGCTGCAATTTAGGGCGATAAATGGTTTTGATTTCCGGTCGCTTTCTTCATGTATAGCTTGGGCAAAAACTTCTTTACCGGTTCCGGTTTCTCCTAACAGCAAAACCGTTGTATGGGTGTGTGCAACTTTTATGGCCAGTTCAATTGCGTTATGAATGGCTGGCGAATTACCCAAAACGGCCTCAAAGCTATAGGGTCGGGGCACTTTATTCTCTTGTTGAAAAACCTTAAACTGCCGGTTGGCTTTGTCTAAGGCTCTGCTTAGCAAGGGCATTAGTTTATCGTCATCATCTCCTTTTGTAAGATAATCAAAGGCCCCATATTGTATGGCCTTCACACCATCCTTTATGGAGCCGAAAGCCGTTAAATTAATCACTTCAATGTATGAATGGATCTGTTTTATTCGCTTTATCAGCTCTATTCCATTTACATCAGGCAGCTGAACATCACTTATTACTACCCTTACATCCTCGTTTTCTATAAGTTGGATGCCCACTTTGGCTGATTGTGCCTGTAACACATGGTACCCTTCGATTTCTATTATCCTTGCAAGCAAAGACCGCAGCTTTGCCTCATCATCAACTATTAATATAGATTGCATTAATCCCCGCTATAAGTATTTCTTTACGGGAATGGTATATGCTAAAAGGGTGCCCAAACCGTCAAAAATTAATTGTGAGCTGATTTACTTGCTGTTATGGATTGTTCTGATTTGCATAAACAAAAAATACCCTCTCATAATGAAAGGGTATTTTTCAATTTGAACATGCGGGTACAAAAAATCTGTTAAGAATATATGTCCGAATGTTAAGTTGTATTGGAGTGGTAAACCTTAATGGCGTAGTCGTCCCGGGCTGTAAGCAACTAAATATTGCAGGCTGCTGCCGGCGGGGTTATGCGCGCCAGTGTTTTCCTTATTATATTTTGCATGCGCAAGTTTTGATTTAACCAGGTGGAACATCTCCGATAAAAACTCAGGCATTACTTTAGCCGAGATGGTAGGGAAATATCTCTTTTCTATCGCTATTTTTTCCGCATCGGTTGCCATGCTAAATTCCCAGCTCTCATCGGTTTTAAAACCGTTTTCTATGGCGCAATTATTCAAATCGTACACATAAATTTTGGCTTTTAATTCAATCGTTTCATTTATCATTATTTCTTCTTTTTATTTAAGGGTAATACCTCAATTTTCGCAGTACTGGTTTTTCCCGACTGGTAATCAGAGGGGGCTTTCTTGCCAACCGGGTTAGGCATTGATTTTTTGTCTTTACTCATGGTAGTATATTTAATGGTTATTCGGTCTCAGTATTTTGTATGTTGTTCTCAACAAGGTTAACCGTCAGGCCCTGGTAGTGGTCATAACGGTTTGATGCCACATGCCTAAAGTCATTTGATGATATTTCAGTTATCGAAGTATCGTGTTCGAAAACACGATAACATTTAATGAAATTATACTGTTTCATTTTATCAGAAATTACCAGAATTAAGCTTAATTATTGCCGTATCAGAAAATTGGCAATGCCTAAGTGAAGAGTAAGTTTGAACGCCGGACGATGTTTTTTACAATGTAAGCATTATAACTGATAACCCCGGTATTAGTTTCATAAGGTGACAATATTGTGCTTTTTACATTTATTGGCAATATGGTTATCCGCGGTGCTGGTTTAGCGCCATTTTTTGTTTATGATAGCTTTTAACGTATAAATAATAGAAAATGATTGATTTTTACGAATTTTTATAATAATTGCCCATTATTTAATCGTTTTTTGGAAAATGCACATAAAAACAAGGCAACTATTAACCATATTATATTTTTTAACGCTTTTTTATAGATAAATAGGTTATTTTTCAAGACTTTTTGCTATGTTTTCAGTTAAAAAAAGTAAAAAAATTATACTATTAAACTGATAGATTATATATTTGTGCTATTGTTATTATCGGTCTAACCAAGCTTGTTCTTTATGATATAATAATGAGGTCAGTTAAAATGAAAAAAAGAGATAGCCCGAAAGCTTTCTCTTTTTTTTTGAATAAAATGTCGATTTTTCGGTGGGCATATTGTCTGAACCTGAATTAATAGAATTACGGAATTGGCAGAATTTTAAAAAGTAATTCTATTAATTCTTTAATTCCAAAAATTCAAGTTCAGATTACGCCAACACTTCTTCAAGCACGCTTTGGGAGCGGATATTGCCAAAACTCTCGATATGAAGGGCGTAATATTCCAGTAATTTTGAAAGCAGATAGCGCCGCTCATCGTTGCTAAGTTTAAGCCGGGCGGCATCTTCAAAACTGCATTTCAACAGCAAATAAAAATTATTGGTATGGGGGGGCGACAGGTACAAAGTACTATCTGGTTTGTAGCGGGTAAAAACCCCGTCTTTCATGTCAAAATAATCGGCATCGACCTGACTTGTATCCGGGTAAAATCCCAGGTATCGCGTTAGCTGAATTAAAAACAACAGGTGAAAATTGGGCAATCCCTCTGTTTGATGGTCCAGCCATTCAATGGCGCTGAACACAAAATCGAACAAATTTTCATCGGTGCCCTGCTGCCTGATAGCTTTGTATAAAACCTCGTTCAAAAAAATGGCAATGCAGCTTTTAATAATGTCATAAGGTATTGATAACAGTACCGGCGAGTTCTTTAACTCGGATATACGCTGAATACTGTTGTTGTTTTTGTTATAAACCACCACATCCAGCAAATGCAAGGGCTGCAGCATGTTACCGCTGATCTTAGCCTTTGGCCTTTTTACCCCGTTGATGATGTAAGATTGTATCCCGAATTTTTCGGTAAATAGCTGCACTATAACGCTTGTTTCGCCATAATCGGTGGTTTTAAACACAATTGCACGCGTTTTATGCAGCATAATGGATAAGTACTAACAGCTTTGGTAAAAAAATGATCAAACCGGTAATTAAGGCAAATAATGCGATGATCAGTACTGCCCCGGCGCTCGCATCCTTAACATGCCCGGCCAGTTCATTATAATCCGGAGAAACAAGATCGGTTAAAAACTCAATGGCAGTGTTGAATAGTTCGGCTGCTAGTACCAGGGCAATGCACAGTATGATCCATTGCCATTCATTAACTGATATGTGCAGCGCATAACCCATAAGTACCGCCAGCAAAGTAGCCACTAAATGAACCCTGAAGTTAAGCTGAGTTTTAGCAGCATAGCCTATCCCCTTAAAAGCGTAACCGAAGCCGCGTATGAATTTTTTCATCGAAACAAATTTAAACAAATGGCGGGGAGAATGAGAAGCAAGGATAGAGATTAAGGAATTATGAACGAAAAACAGCCTCATCCCAACCCCTCTCCAAAGGAGAGGTGCTTAGAAATGGATAAATAAGTTATTGGTACAGTCAAAGTCCTTTCCTTTGGAGAGGATTTAGGTGAGGCTCAGAACAAATACTTTATATCTTGGTTCTTGAATCTATAATCTTGATTCTAAACAAAAATGGATCTAAAACTCAATAACAAAGTAGCCATTGTATTGGCGGCCAGCAAAGGATTGGGCAGGGCAATAGCCACCACCCTATCTGCCGAAGGCGTAAAGGTTATTATTGGCTCGCGTGATGAGAACGAGTTGAAGAAAACCGCCGAAGAAATCCAACAGATCACAGGCAACCCCGTTGTAGCCATCGCCATCGACGTTTCAAAAAGCGAAGACATTGAAAACTTTGTTAAAAAGGCCGCAGCTACTTATGGCCGGATAGATATTTTATTAAACAACGCTGGTGGACCACCTTTCGATAAATTTGAAAACTTTGATGAGCAGGCCTGGCAAAAAGCATTTGAACTGAATTTGCTAAGTGTGGCACACATGTGCAGATTGGTATTGCCTTATTTAAAGCAATCGGGCTGTGGAAGGATAATCAATATTGTAAGCGGTTCGGTGAAATCGGTATTGGCAAATTCGGTACTGTCAACCAGTATGCGGATGGGTATTGTAGGTATGGCTAAATTAATGGCTGATGAATTTGGCCCTTATAACATTACAGTTAACAATGTTGCCCCGGGTTTGATACTAACCGACCGCATAAAGGATACCGTGCCCAAAGATGCCGACCCTGAAGAAGCGTTGAAACAAAAAGCTAAAGCAATACCATTAGGCAGAATAGGCAAACCGGAAGAATTGGCAGCAGTAGTAACGTTCCTGGCTTCGGAACAGGCATCGTATGTTAGTGGCACCACTATTCAGGTTGATGGCGGTGCAAACAGAAGTATTTTTTAAACAGTTGTTTTAAGCGAAAACTGTTTGTACAACCTGCGTACACCTATAACAAACAATGGAAAAGTAATGCCAGCTGCAAAGCTGGTCCAAATTTCAGTTGTTTTGTTTGGCGTTACCATGCATGTTATAAAAAGCATAACAGGTATCAAAATAAACACTATAGCCCAGATCACTTTATTTTTCATAAAACTAATTTAGAGTATATTTTTTATATTGTCAATAAGTAGTTGAAAATGATGGATATGTGTAATTGGGGAGCAATTATATTATTCGTCGCTCCAGGTTTCATATTCATCTAATATTCCTTTATTAAAAGTAAATATTAAATAATCGTCTGAGCTACCTATTCGTATTCTTAATTTGTTATCAGATAAACCACCCCATTCATCTTTTGGGTTTATATAAGAATGAAGTTTGTTAATAACAACGGGCAATTTATCTCCTACTTTTATATTAAAAGGATTAATGATATATGAACTGTCAACAATATCGAACCCATAAATAGTTTTATCAGTATCAATTTCAAAATAAGATTTCTTTACATAATATCTTTTAAGATCTGGAATATCGAAGTCTGATGTCTTTAAAATTATTGAATCAGCCTGACCAATTTTGTATAGCTCTTTTGAGTTATCGCCAAGTTTAATATTTGAAATTTGAAAATCTTTATAGGATAATATTAATAAGCTGTCCGGCTTTTTCTTTTTAGCCAATAACGTGTCATCATTAACAACTTTTAAGGATTTTGATGGTCGTTCACAAGCAGCAAAACAAATAATGGCAACAAATAAACAACAGTGTATTTTTTTCATTGAAAGATAAGGTGTGCTTTTGTTTAATACACAAATATAATGAACTGTTTTGGTGTAAATTAAGCTATAAAAGCTATTTTTTGTGTCCTAATATTTATTGTTCTTTCAGCATAAATTCCGTATTTTTGCAACCTCTAAAATTCAGGTGTAAAAAATTGAAGTACAAGGAATATAAGCAGTTAAATCTATCGGATACAGGCAAGCAGGTATTGGAGTTCTGGAAGCAGCACAATATCTTCGAAAAAAGTATCAGCAGTCGCCCGGCTAATAACCCATATACATTTTATGAGGGGCCGCCCAGTGCCAATGGTATGCCCGGCATACACCACGTTATGGCCCGCGCCATTAAGGATATTTTTTGTCGTTACAAAACCCTAAAAGGTTACCAGGTTAAGCGTAAAGGCGGTTGGGATACCCACGGCCTGCCGATTGAGCTGGCTGTTGAAAAAGCATTAGGCATTACTAAAGATGACATCGGTAAAAAAATATCTATCGAGGATTATAATGCTGCCTGCCGTAAGGAGGTAATGCGCTATACCGATGTTTGGAACGATCTGACCGAAAAGATGGGTTACTGGGTTGATCTGGAAGACCCGTACATCACCTACAAAAACGAATACATCGAGAGCCTTTGGTGGATACTGAAACAGTTTCATGAAAAGGGCTATTTATACAAAGGCTATACCGTACAGCCCTATTCGCCAAAATCAGGTACCGGCTTAAGCTCGCATGAGCTGAACCAGCCCGGCACTTATAAAATGGTGAAGGATACTACCATTGTAGCACAGTTCCATTTAAAGAAAGATCAGCAACATCCATTGATGCCTGTTCTGTTTGATGAGAATGAAGATACGGTGATTTTAGCATGGACAACCACACCTTGGACCTTGCCATCAAACTGCGCACTGGCGGTAGGCGAAAATATCAACTATGTTAAGATCAAAACCTTTAACCCTTATACTTATGATGCAGTAAGCGTTGTATTGGCTAAGGATTTGGTTGGCAAATATTTTAAAGCCGAAGGTGAGAATGCATCATTTGGTGATTACAAAGGCGGCGATAAAATTATTCCGTGGACGGTTGTAGCATCATTTACGGGTAAAGAGCTGGTAGGCTTACGCTATCACCAGTTAATGCCTTATGTTACCAATGCTGATCTGGAACAAAATGCATTCCGTGTAATTCCTGCCGACTTTGTAACTACCGAAGATGGTACAGGTATAGTACACACGGCATCAGTTTTTGGTGCGGACGACTTTAGGGCCTGTAAGGAACAAGGCGTGCCCTCGGTAATGGTTCAGGATGAAACCGGTAAGGAAGTTCCTTTGGTTGATAAACAAGGTAAGTTTGTTGCCGAGGTTACCGACTATGCCGGCCGTTATGTTAAAGAAGAATATTACAGTGATGCTGAACGTGCAGAACCGGGCTTTAAGGCTACGGATGTGCTGATCTCCATCAAACTAAAAACAGAGAACAAAGCTTTCGACGTTAAGAAATACGAACACAGCTACCCTCACTCCTGGCGCTCTGATGAACCGATATTGTACTATCCGCTGGATAGCTGGTTCATCCGTACTACTGCCGTTAAGGATAAAATGGTGGAGCTGAACAAAACCATCAACTGGAAACCTGAATCAACCGGAACTGGCCGTTTTGGGAACTGGCTTGAAAATTTGGTCGACTGGAATTTATCACGCTCTCGTTATTGGGGAACTCCATTGCCGATCTGGCGCGAAGTTGATGGCAGCGAAGAAAAATGTATCGGATCAATTAAAGAATTAGAAAAAGAAATTCAGATCTCGATAGTCGCTGGTTTAATGCCCGAAAGTTTTGAGCTGATAGATATGCACCGCCCTTATGTTGATGATGTAATTTTAACTTCATCAAACGGCAAACCGATGCTGCGCGAACCTGATCTGATCGATGTTTGGTTTGATAGCGGCGCTATGCCATATGCACAATGGCATTTCCCTTTTGAGAATAAAGAAGCGTTCCAAAACTCCTACCCGGCTGATTTTATTGCCGAAGGCGTTGACCAAACCCGTGGCTGGTTCTTTACCCTGCATGCCATCGCGGTATTGCTAAGCGAAACCAGCGACGAGATAAAAGCAATAAACGAAGCTGTAGGTAATAAAGGCATTGCGTTTAAAAATGTAGTATCAAACGGTTTGGTGCTGGATAAAAATGGCAACAAAATGTCAAAACGCTTAGGTAATGGCGTTGATCCGTTCGAAATTATTACCCAATACGGTGCCGATGCTGCCCGTTGGTACATGATCAGCAATGCATCGCCCTGGGATAATCTTAAATTCAACATTGAAGGCATAGATGAAGTGCGCCGTAAATTCTTCGGAACGCTTTACAACACCTATAATTTCTTTGCGCTATACGCCAATATTGATAAGTTCCAATACAGTGAAGCAGAGATAGCTATCCAAGATCGCCCGGAAATTGACCAGTGGATCATTTCACTACTGAATACATTGAGTAAAGAGGTTGATGCTTTTTATGCTGATTTTGAACCCACCAAAGCCGCCCGCGCCATTCAGGAATTTGTTGACGCGCACCTCAGCAACTGGTATGTTCGTTTAAGCCGCCGCCGTTTCTGGAAATCGGATAATTCGGCTGATAAATTATCAGCTTACCAAACTTTGTATACTTGTTTGGTTACTATATCAAAACTAATGTCGCCGGTAGCGCCGTTTTTTGCAGATAGCCTGTACAATGATCTGAATAAGGTATCCAAAAAGGAAACTTTTGAATCAGTTCACCTGGCTGATTTTCCGGTATATCATGCTGAGTTGGTAAATGAGGCTTTGGAAGAACGTATGCAAATGGCGCAGGATATATCATCATTGGTACTGTCGCTGCGTAAAAAAGTTGGAATAAATGTTAGGCAGCCTTTAAGTAAGATATTATTGCCTATATTGAACAACCAGTTTAAGCATCAGGTTGACCAGGTAAAAGAGCTGATACTTTCAGAAACCAACATCAAGGATATTGAGTATATAACCGATGCTTCAGGATTTATTAAGAAAAAAGTAAAACCTAATTTCAAAGCATTAGGTATAAAGGTCGGCAAGGATATGAAAGCCGTAGCCGAAGCTATTAATAATTTTGGGCAGGAAGACATTGCAAAGCTGGAATCGGAAGGCAGCATCTCTATACTTGATACTAGCTACTTGATACTAAATACTGATGTAGATATCATTGCCGAAGATGTTCCGGGCTGGCAAGTTGCAAATTTAGGAAAACTAACGGTGGCTTTAGATGTTACCCTTACCGACGAACTGAAACAGGAAGGTATATCGCGCGAGCTGATAAACCGCATACAGAATCTGCGTAAGGGAAATGGGTTTGAAGTAACTGATAGGATAAATGTTCGCCTTACTGATCATCCGCTTATTAGCGGTGCGGTGAAAAACAATTTAACCTATATTTGCGCCGAAATTCTGGCCGATAATGTTCTGCTTAATAACCAGGCGAATGAGGGTGAAAAAACTGTTATTGATGAAATTGAAATTTTGATTGCTATAAGTAAAATATAATAATGAAAGAAGAAACCATTAAGACCCGATATTCAGACACCGAATTAAAAGAGTTTAAAGATCTTTTGTTAGATAAGCTACGCATTGCTCGCGAAGAACTGAACGCGCTGGCAACATCATTAAGTTCGCCGAATGCAAATGGCACCGATGATACTGCCGGAACTTATAAAACACTGGAGGATGGCTCTGCTACACTTGAAAAAGAACAAATAAACCAGCTTGCGGCTCGCCAAAAGAAATTTATTGAGCAACTGGAAGCGGCTATTGTGCGCATTGAAAACAAAACCTACGGTATTTGCCGCGAAACCGGTAAACTGATACCTAAGGAGCGTTTACGTGCCGTTCCGCATACTACATTAAGCATGGAAGCAAAAATGAAGCAAAATTAATTAATGAAGCCAGCGTACTTAAAACCTTTTTTAACTGCTGTTTTTATAGTCCTTTTTGACCAGATCATAAAAGTTTGGGTCAAAACCCATATGTATTTGGGGCAGGATATTCATTTTTTAGGGAACCACGGCATGCTGCACTATACCGAAAACAATGGTATGGCATTTGGCATGGAGCTGGGCGGCGATCTGGGAAAATTGATCTTAACGCTGTTTCGCATTTTTGCCGTTATTGCTATTGGTTATGGCTTGGTGTATCTCATCAAGCATAAATATCATCGCGGGCTTATTATGTGCGTGTCGTTTATATTGGCGGGCGCGCTGGGTAATATTGTTGATTCCACATTTTACGGGGTGATCTACAATTATGCACCACTATTTTATGGCCGTGTGGTTGATATGTTCTATTTTCCGCTTATATCAGGTTATTTCCCGCAATGGGTTCCGGTATGGGGCGGTCAGGATTATATTTTCTTCCGCCCGGTTTTTAACCTTGCCGATTCAGCTATATCAGTAGGTGTTATCATGATATTGATAAACCAGAAACATTATTTTAAACGCCAGGCACCACACATTAGCAGCCCTAACAGTGAGATGGTGGAAGAATAAGCAGCCCCACCCAAACCCGTCCCAGTAGGGAGGGCTTTAAAAAAGAGATTTCAAAAAAGTCTCCCCTACCGGGGGAGATTTAGAGGGGGCTTATATAACTTCCTCAACTTTATACTTTTTCCCATTTAAGTCAAAATTATCACCAGCTTTCAAGCCCTTTAACTTTATCCCTACGGGCGATGCCGGTGAAACTGCAAAGTAAGATTCACGCCCAACAGTCAAAACACCCGCGCTGATCGCGATATAAAATTTACCATTATCGGTAATAACCAAACTGCCGGTTTCTGCTTCGACAGAATTGCCTTTTGTGCTGATATGATTTAATGCCACCATCAATTTATTGGCTTCATTTAGCTGGGTGGTGTTCCGGTCTTTTTCCTGCTGCATCATTGCTCGTCCGGTTTCGTATTTATCGCCTGCACTGCTTTTGGTATCGTCATTTGATGCCTTTTCGGCATCCTTATAAGCATGCTCGGCTTCATCCATACGTTTTTGTACGTAGGCTATGCATTGGTTATATAGTTTCTCTTTTATATTAATCATAGTTGTTTTTAACACAAGGAAACAAATATAAAAATAAAAGCCCCCGTGCACTCGCTGCTTGGGGGCTTTCAACCTAAACCTTATCACAATGCAGGTGAAGAATCACCCACACTATCACAAACGTAATTTTTCACTGTTCGGATATATTATACCTACTTAAAATGCATAAACTGACAAATTCGTGATAATCTAATAATAAGACGTTGCTTTTTACTTAAAGGTTGCCTTACTTTGATGGTTATAAACCACGCTAATGAAAAAGTGCAAATCGTTCATCACTATAGGTTTATTATTATTGCTGCTGCTGGTTACTAATGTCAATGCTTTCACAGCCAGGTATAGTATAGCTAAATATCCTTCGCAAAGCAACGAGGTGATCTATCATATTTTTCAACGGAGTTTTTTTGACAGTAATGGCGATGGGCACGGCGATTTAAACGGCATTACACAAAAGCTGGATTACCTGCAGCAATTAGGTGTAACATCTATATTGTTAACCCCTTTGTACGAATCTGTTTTTTACCATAATTACTTTGCCACCGATTTTTATAAGATCGACCCGCGCTATGGCACCATGCATGATTATTTAAAGCTGATAAAGGAGCTGCACCGTAGGCACATGAAGTTTTATATGGATATGGAAATTCAATATGTGGCCGGGGATCATATCTGGTTCAGAGATTCGTATAAAAATCCGCAGTCTAAATACAGCGATTATATTGTTTATACCGATAAAACAAACACTCATCCTGTACCAATAGTTAGTGGTGTAACAGAGCTCACAGGATATGATGGTATAACCCGCAAGCTGGTAATGGTTAACCTGGATAATAAACAGGTGCAGGATTACGATTACAAGCTCTTTAAGTTTTGGATGGACCCCAATAATGATGGCAAATTTGATGACGGTGTCGACGGCTTCCGGCTTGACCACATGATGGATAACCTGGATAATGTAGGCCGCTTGCCGCATTTATTCAGCACGTTATGGAACCCATTGTTAGGCAAACTGCGCGAAGTAAATCCTAAAATTAAATTTCTTGCCGAACAAGCCAGCTGGAAGTCATTCGGAATAGATTATTTAAACCCAGGCGGAGTTGATGGTGTATTTGCTTTTCAGTTGGCATTTGCGATCCGTGATTTTGATAAAGTTAAAATAATCAATGCAGCTGATTCAACCTTTTTGTATACCCCCGCAGGCAAGCAGCAGGTAGTATTTATTGAGAACCATGACATGTCCCGCTTTAGCAGCATTGTAAAAAGCGATCCCGGAAAATTAAGAATAGGTTGTGTCCTAAATCTACTCATCGGTGGCGTGCCTTATATTTATTACGGACAGGAACTCGGCATGATGGGTGCCTTAAGCAATTCTCACAGTACTGATGGCGAGGATATACCCGACAGGCAAGCCTTTGAATGGTACAGCGCAGACAAGGGCAAAGGTATGGCTAACTGGTACAAAACCTGGTGGTTACATAACAATGATGTGTCTAATGACGGCGTATCATTACAGGAAGAAAGAAATAACCCAAAATCGCTCTGGAACTTTTACCGGCTGATGATTCGCTTACGTAAAAATAACCCTGTATTCATCGGCGGAGCCTACAAAAACCTTAATAACAATAACGATCAGGTATATTCATTTTTACGGTATAAGGGCAATAAGAGAGTTATTGTAGTGGTGAATTTGTCAGGCAAGGAACAGGCTGCGGCGATAGATGAGCAATGTAGCGCAATTAAAAACTTATATGGTATTGTAAGGCCGCACATCAATCATAATAAAATAACAGCAAGCTTACCAGCTTATGGAATAGCGGTTTGGGAAGAATAGGTTTTAAAAATCGTGTCACAGCAATGGCGGGGTAAAATATTGTTTAAAAATAATCATTCCTTTAAACATTTTTTGCTGCTTTAATTTTTACTATGTTTAAAAAAGTAAAAAGACATAAATATCATGGACGGAAAAAAAAGTTGGCATCAAAGGCATAGCGAAGAAATGAGTTATGGTCAGCGTTTAGCGGATTCTGTAGCAAGCGGAATGGGCTCGTGGCGATTCATCATCATTCAAACAATATTTGTTGTGGTTTGGATGACCTTGAACGTTGTTGGCTTTGTTTACCATTGGGATGTTTATCCCTATATTTTATTAAATCTGCTTTTCTCAACACAGGCCGCTTATGCTGCGCCTATTATTATGATGGCACAAAACCGCCAAAATCAGCGCGACCGTGTTCAGGCCGATGAGGATTTCAGAACCAATGTGGAGGCAAAAAAGGAAATTGAACAATTGCAGCTTCTCTTAAATAAAATTGAAATAGATAAGCTGGATAAAATCCTGGCGCTATTGGAGAAAATGGATAAAGACTAGATTCAAGAATTTAGAGTCAGGAATAACGATAAAAAAACTTATAATCTTGATTCCTGACTCTTAGTTCTTGAATCTCTCTTTTGATTCTTATAAAAAACCCTAAATTCGCTTTTATGGGAAGCATTGCTGAGGAATTTTTGGTTGCTGCTGAGGATAAGGCATTTGATGTTGATCACCGCCGTATTATTAATTATAATATCGGCAAGTATGATGCTGCTGTAACCAGAGGTTTGTCAAGGCTCATTAATCTTGATAATGCCAAACGTAAGGGCCATGTGATCAAGTGGAAGGTGATGGAGAACCTGGATAAGTTTTTACCGGAGTTTGAAGCCAATTTTCAAAAGCGCGGCGGCAAAGTAATTTGGGCCAATGATGCTGAAGAAGCCAACCGGGAAATACTCAACATATTAAAAAAAGCAGGCGCTAAAACGGTAGTAAAATCAAAGTCGATGGTTACCGAAGAAATTCATTTAAATGAATTTTTAGAGCATAATAATATTGAATCATTAGAAACAGACCTGGGCGAATATATTGTACAATTGCTGGGGCAAAAACCCTATCATATTGTTACCCCAGCCATGCACCTTTCAAAAGAGGACATTGCTAAACTGTTTAATGAGCGCTTCGGAACCCCTATTGATGCCACACCTGAGCAACTTACCCTAAAAGCCCGTGAACTACTTCGTGATAAATATGTGCAGGCAGATGCCGGTATAACCGGGGCTAATTTTCTTATTGCTGATACCGGCAGCATTGCCATAAGCGAAAATGAAGGCAATGCCCGTTTAAGCACATCATTCCCGAAAATACATATTGCTATAGTCGGTATCGAAAAGATCATACCATCGATAACTGATCTCGACCTGTTTTGGCCTATGCTGGCCACTCACGGTACAGGGCAAAATCTAACGGTTTATAATTCCATTTTAAGTGGCCCGCGACAGGCAAATGAAACCGATGGCCCCGAAGAAATGTATGTGATATTATTGGATAATGGGCGCACCAATCTGCTGGCACAAAAGGAACAGCGGCAGGGATTATATTGCATACGTTGCGGCGCATGCTTAAACGCCTGCCCGGTATATAAAAATATTGGAGGGCACACTTACAATACCGAATATAGCGGCCCTATAGGTTCTATTATCACCCCGCACATGCGTGGTATGGAAGATTTTAAGCACCTGAGCTACGCATCGAGCCTTTGCGGTAAATGCACCGAGGTTTGCCCGGTAAAGATCGATATACATAAAATGCTGCTCCTTAATCGCCGCGATGCGGTAGCAGAGCACCTGGTAACTTCAAAGGAGCGCTGGGGCTGGGCAATATGGAAAAGAAGCATGTTGAGCCGCAAGCGTACTGATTATTTTAGCGGCAAAACAAAGAATTTTTTCCTTAAAACATTCTTCAAAAAAACCTGGGGACACTTAAGGGCCATGCCTAAAGTTGCCGACAAATCTTTCGCCAGGCTTTGGCAGGAACGGGAAGGGTAGGCAGTTTTCAGTTAGCAGTTTTCAGTAGGTAGTTCACGCATATAAGCTGCCCACTGCTAACTGAAAACTGCCAACTGATCAATGCTTATTTCCAAACCCAAATTCTTTGTAGGTATTAGGCATTTCATTGCTGCTGCTAAAGCCAAAAGTGTAAGTAGCTCTCCAGCTTTCAAAATCGGCGGTTTTATCTTTTGATACTTCAAAATGCTTGGTGCGTAGGATATAAATCCCTTCGCGACTTAGCTTAAAATAAACCAATCCACCGCCATCGCTTGACAGTTTTTGAGGAAATACATTACCATCGGCAGTTTTAACAAATAGGTCGACTTGTGCAGCAATTGCAGGTTTACCTTTAAAGGTTATCAGTGCGCTTACATCATCGCCATAGTTAAACTTATATGGATTTTGCTGTATCGTAATCTCATAGTCATCGCCTAATGGTTTTTCAAATCCACTGCCGCTTGTCTTGTCGTAGATAAACAGGGTTTTTAAATATGAGGTGAATTTCTCTTTATAATATAACTGGTTGCTGTTTTTTACTTTTTCGGCAATTTTATCCGGGTCATCTTCATCAATATTCCTTAAGAACTTACTCCGGCTCATTTCATTTGATTCGGTGGTACTTACCATATCGATCATTGCCACACCATTTTCAGGCAGATCATAACTCAATACTACTTTGCCGGTATCTTTAGCAACGGGCTTCAGATCAATTTTTTTCTTTCCCTCAACCAACACAAATTTTGCTGTTTTTGCAGCATCATATTTAAAATCGCTTTGTTTGGTGAAGTCATCGCTTTGCAGTAAATGCAATTGTAGTTTTTCGCCTTTTTGCAGATAAAATTTCTCGGGAAGTAAAATATAGCTTTGTGAGCTGGCGTTAAATGAGGATAAAATAAGAATTATTAAAAAAAACAGGCGGTTAGCTCTCATAGTGTACAGAATTGTTTTTGTAAACATACAAAGTTTTAAAAACTTCAGTAGTTTAGTATACGAGATTTAACATATTTGCATATGATATTTAACAGAAAAAGCCTCGATAACGATGCTTTGATCAGTTTTTACAAAAAATTATTGCTCCCCCGGCTAATTGAGGAAAAAATGTTGATTCTGTTACGTCAAGGCCGGATAGGCAAATGGTTCTCAGGAATAGGCCAGGAAGCAATTGCGGTAGGCAGCACACTGGCCATGAATGCCGATGAATACATATTGCCCATGCATCGTAACCTGGGCGTTTTTACCACCCGGGATATTCCAATTTCCCGACTGATGGCGCAATGGCAGGGCAAGGCATCAGGCTTTACCAAAGGCCGCGACAGGTCGTTTCATTTTGGCACGCAGCAATACAAGATCATCGGGATGATATCGCACCTGGGGCCGCAAATGGCACTTGCCGACGGCATCGCGTTAGCAGATGCTTTAAACAACCGCAGAAAAGTTACCCTGGTGTTTACGGGCGAGGGCGCAACCAGCGAGGGAGATTTTCACGAAGCATTAAATGTTGCCGCAGTTTGGAGCTTGCCGGTTATATTTTTGATAGAGAATAATGGTTACGGCCTCTCCACCCCGGTTAAGGAACAATATGCCTGTAAACGGCTTATTGATAAAGCAATAGGTTATGGAATTGAAGGCCGCCGAATTGATGGCAACAATCTGCTCGAAGTTTATTATACTATCAGCAGCCTTGCCAATGAATTGCGTAGCAACCCGCGGCCGGTATTGCTGGAATGTATGACCTTCAGGATGCGTGGGCATGAGGAAGCATCGGGCACAAAATATGTTCCGGAGCATTTGTTTGAAGAATGGAAGGATAAAGACCCGGTATTATGTTTTGAAAAATACCTGCTGGATGAATATATTATGCGTCCCGAATGGCCCGCCTATATCAAAAACGAAATGAATGCTGTTATAGACGCTGAAATTGAAAAGGCATTTAGAGAGCCTGATATAATACCCGATGCCGAAACCGAATTGCAGGATATGTATAAACCCTATACTTTTAAACCATCTGCACCTGCAATTAAAATAACCAGGAAGAGATATATAGACGCGATTAGCGATGGTTTAAGATTAAGCATGATCAAGTATCCGAACCTGGTTATAATGGGGCAGGATATTGCCGAATACGGCGGAGCATTTAAAATAACACAGGGCTTTGTACAGGAATTTGGCAGGGGAAGGGTGAGAAACACGCCTATTTGCGAATCAGCGATTGTTGGCGCGGCGATGGGGTATGCATTAAATGGCGGCAAAGCAGTGGTTGAAATGCAGTTTGCCGATTTTGTGAGCAATGGCTTTAACCAGGTGGTTAATAATTTGGCTAAAACCTATTATCGCTGGGAACAAAATGTTGATGTGGTGATTCGTATGCCTGCCGGCGCAGGAACAGGTGCCGGGCCGTTCCATTCGCAAAGTAACGAGGCGTGGTTTACCAAAACGCCGGGGCTAAAAGTTGTTTACCCGGCATTTCCGGCTGATGCAAAGGGCTTGCTGATGGCTGCTATTGACGACCCTAACCCGGTAATGTTTTTTGAGCATAAATACTTATACCGCAGCATAACAGGTGATGTACCCGAAGGCGACTATACCATTGAAATAGGTAAGGCCAAAACAATAAAAGAAGGAACAACGGCAAGCATCATCACCTATGGATTAGGGGTACATTGGGCTATTGAATACGCGGAAAATCACCCAGAGCAATCCATTGAAATAATTGACTTAATAAGTTTGCAGCCATGGGATAAAGCAGCAGTTGAAGCCAGCGTTAAAAAAACAGGCCGGGTATTGATATTGCATGAAGATACCCTAACCAGCGGTTTTGGCGGCGAAATCGCTGCTCACCTTGCAGAGCACTGCTTTAACTACCTTGATGCACCTATCATCCGTTGCGCCAGCATGGATACAGCCATCCCCATGAATAAAGAACTGGAAGACCAGTTTTTAGCCAAAAGTAGATTGGAGGAAAAAATGGGAGTGTTGTTGGGGTATTAAATACTCCAGGTGTTTAAAAACTAAAAAGATCAAAGAATGCCGGGCTTGCATCAAATACATAAAAATAGTATGTTAGATGCATGAACGATTGGTTAATAATTGCCGTTGTATACTTTGCACTTTTTATATCTAGCCCTCTTATTGCTTTACTTCATGAATTAGGGCATGCTTTTGCCTATTTGATATTAACCAAGCCTGATGAGATCGATATTTATATAGGTTCTTATACTCAGCCCACTAATGGCTTACAATTTAAAGCTGGTAAAATCAATTTTTACATTAAGAGATCTTTTCCGTTTGTAAAAGGAATAGGCTTATGCAAAAGCAGCAAACCTGAAACCAATTATTCCAACTATATAATTATTTTATTTTCGGGTGCTTTATTTACATTCTTTGCAGCTATTATTCTTGGTGTTATTGTATACAATGCCAATGCTAATTTGCTGGTACAAATAGGGTGTTATATATTTTTAGGTTTGTCGGTAGCAAGCTTGATGGTAAACCTAATACCAAGAGAGGTTGATAAATTCAATAATAAATTAACTTTAAATAGTGATGGTAAACAGATAGCCTTTGTTCTAAAAATAAAAAATGCTTTGCCAGATTATATTGAAGCGAGGCAGTTTTATTTTCAAAAGGATTTTGAGCAAGCTATAGCAAAACTAAAAGATGTTTTAAAAGTAGTACCAGATGAAGAACAAATATTGAGAATGTTGTTTACCGCATCGGTTCAATTAAAAGAGTGTGATGATGCGGAGCTATATGTTTCTTTACTGGAAGAAAAAGGAAAGCTAACGGCAGATGATTTGGTGAATAAAGCTTGTTTACAATCATCGGTAAATAAATCCGATGACGCGATTCTAACCTATCAAAAGGCTTTAAAGCTTAATAAAACTCATGTTATAGCATTAAATAATGTTGGGTATGAACTGATAGAAAAAGGAGCGCATCAGGTAGCGCAACGGGCTTTGGATAAAGCGATCAAACTTAATCCTAAGTTTGATCATGCATATGGAAACCTTGGTTATTCAAAAATATTACAGGACGACTTGGACGTTGGAAAAGGGCTCATTGATAAATGCCTGCAATTAAATGCCAACAATGCAGAGGCATTTAGGGCATTGGGTATATATTATCTAAAAAAGAAAGACATAGATCAAGCCAACGCAAATTTTAACAAAGCTACGGAGATCGATAAAGATATAGACGTAAGCAAATATACTAACGAAATCAAGCTATTGGCCGAAGCGAAAAACGCGACTTTAGGTTCTGCCGTTTCAGATGCTTTATAATTAACTGTCATTCTGAGCGATAGCGAAGAAACTTTTCGCTTGTTATCGCCTGAAAGTTTCTTCGCTATCGCTCAGAATGACAAAAAGTAACTATGGTAAATCATACCTCACCACTATTGTTGGCAACAGGGTCGCATCATCCATAGGTATCTGATTGGTTGACAGTATCGGTTTGCGTTCGGTGAAAAACTGGTAAAGGCCATCGGTTACCGACTTGCTGTCAGTTGAAGGCAGGTTAAAATAAACTGTAAACGGTATCACAAAATCATGCATTTTTTCATGATTTGGAATTACCCATTTATGATTTGATTTTTTTAACGCATCTATCAGCGGAGTTGTTAAAACGTAATCATCTGCATAATAAATTATTATTTTTTTGATATCGCCGTTTATATCAGCAGTAAATTTAAAGATTACAACGCCTACGGCCTTTTTCTGAACAATTTCAGGCGATACGGCTACGCTGTCTCTGAAAAACTGAGTCATTGCAGTATTGCCTCCTTGAAATGGGAATGGTATTTCTTCCTGAGCCTTACAGCAAACAGACAGAAATAGGGCCGCTATAATAAATAGTATCTTTTTCATTGTTGTTTTAATTATTCAACCGGCGCCCTTTTGGTGCCTTCATATAATTCATATTCAAATAAACGGCAATCAAGCTTGCCATTGTAAAACTCGATTCTTCGCGCGGCACGTAAACCTATCTTTTTTGCCAGGTCTGGGTTGCCGGTAAAAACATAACCACGGTATCCCAGGCATTTTTGTTTTAAAAAGTCGCCTATACGTTTATAGGTTATTTCAAGCTTGGTATGTACACCCAGGCGTTCGCCATATTCAGGGTTAAACATAATAATACCCGCTTCGGCTGGAACTTCAGTGTCCGCAAAATCACAAACAGCAAAATCAATTAAATGTTCTACGCCCGCTGTTTTTGCATTTTTTTGAGCGATGTCTATCGCATCGTCAGATATATCGGTAGCAATAATTTTAAACCCGGTTTCTTTTTTTGATTTATCCTTCAGCTTCCGGCGTTCCACAAAAAACACCTGCTCATCATAGCCCATTATGTGCATAAAGCCATAATTCATTCTGAATAGTCCCGGGCATTTGTCAGTAGCTAACAAAGCAGCTTCAATTGCTAACGTACCTGAACCGCACATGGGGTTAATGAACGTGCTTTTTCTATCCCATTGCGTAGCCATAATGGTTGATGCTGCCAGTGCCTCAAGCATGGGTGCCTTGCCCGGTATCTTACGATAGCTGTGTTTAGCCAATGTTTCGCCTGATGTATCTAAAAATATTTCGGCCTTATCATCCTGCCAATATAAGTGGATAACAGTTTTATGTCCATCGGCACCAGAATCGGGCCGTAAACCTTTTACTGATTTAATACGGTCAGCAATAGCGTCCTTTACCTTAACATTGGCAAAAAGCGGCGTAAGAATATGCTCGTTATTAACATTGGATGTAACAGAGAAATAGCCTGAAAAATCGATCAGTTTTTCCCATTCTATTTCAACAAGGTTGTCGTACAACTCTTTAGGATCAGCAGCGGTAAAACTCTTTAATGAGTACAATACCTGGCTTGCACAGCGCAAATTAAGATTTAACGCTATACAATCATTAACGGTTCCTGTAAGTTCTATGCCGGTTTGGAAAACACGGTCGGGCTTAAACCCCAATGATTCAACTTCTTGTTGAAGATAGGGAGACAGCCTTTTGTTACAGGTTATTATTATTTTACTTTCGGTGTGGAAAACTTGCATGATAAAAATGCGAATTTATGAATTAAATACGCCCCATTTTAATTTCTTACCATTAACTTTACATTTTAATACTTTTAACGCTATGGAAATCAAAGGCAAGGTACATGAAGTGGCCCCAACCGTACAGGTTACGGACTCACTTAAGAAGAGAGAATTGATACTTGAATATATTGAAAACCCTCAATATCCCGAATATTTAAAATTCGAAGCGATACAGGATCGTTGCAATTTATTGGATAATGTTAAGGCAGGCGATGATGTTGAAGTGTTCTTTAACTTAAAAGGCCGCCCGTGGACTGATAAAACCGGCAAAAAGAGTTATTTTAACTCTATGCAATTATGGAAAATAAACGTATTGGCGGGCGCTAACAGCAATGCGGCCCCTGCATATGCCCCACCGGCCGACATCAGCTCAGTACCTGAGGATGATGATCTGCCGTTTTAGTGAATGGTGAATGGTCAGCAGTGAGTGGTTTGTCTATTCATAAAAATAGCGAGGGGTTTCAAACCCCTCGCTATTTTTATGTCAATGGTTAGCTGAATTATCTCTGTTCTTTAAATATCTTTTTCACTTCAAGCTTGCCGCCTTGTTTTATACGTAAGTAATAAACTCCGTTTAAACCCAATGGAAAACTTTTGTTGAAATTTCCTTTAATAACTTTATCAGTCCATAGTGTTGTGCCTTTGCTGTCTTTCAGCATTACTTCTGCTGCTGCTGGTGATGGCAGTGTAAACATTAACAGTGTTTTGCCGGCCGCAAATTCAGGAACTATATTAAGGTCCATAACATCCAGCTTCTCCATCTGTGTTTTATCAGCGGTACCACCCATATTACTTATAGGTTCGGTAGGTTCAGATACTCGATAGCTAACATTGGTGCTTACACCATTATTATCTACACTTATATAGTTAAATAGCTGCGTGTTTTTATGGCTAAACTCCATCATAGGTGCATCTTCACGCCCTCTGCGGCCTCTGTCCATGTCCCTGTCACCACGTGGCCTTGTATTAAAGCCAGAATCTTTTTTGGTGTTATAGCTGTACCTATAATCCATTCTGGTTTTTTTGGTAGTGGTGTTTATGGTAACAATACTACCAATGTCCCTTAGGGCAATCTGCCGTTCTTTTGGCGACAGGTCTTTAATATTTTTGCCATTAATTGTTGTATCGCCATTAACAATAGTTATTTGTTCGTCTTTGGTGTTTTGTGCTGACACTAAAGGTGGCAGGCCTAATACAGCCAGTATACATAATGAAAAAATGAATTCAAAACCAGGTTTAATTATTAGCCTTTTCATAGTACGTTAAGTTTTTGAGAATCAAAGGTAGTAAACAGTTATATCTCAGGTTGTAACAACAACGTTATAAAGCGGTATATTGTGTTAAATATTGTTAAAAGAAACTGTTGTCTGTTTATTTAAAATATTTTTGTTCTAATACATGAAAAAAAGAAGTATCGGTATCATTATCGGGCTAATGAGTTTTGCACTGTTAGGTGTTATAACTATGCAGCTGTACTTTTTGTGGCAGTCGTACGATATGCAGTCAGAGCTTTTTGACCGCTCCGTTAACGAGGCACTCAATAATGTGGTTGCCAAAATTGATAAACAGGATGCGGTTAACTTTTTGAACAAAAAGGCTCAAAATCATATACAGGAAGCAAGTGTTGGTTATAGTGCGATCAGAACTACTACGATTATTGCAAGCACAATTCCTCCTGAAACTACCAGTAAAACAAAAAAGCACTTAACCAGCCGTGAACGCAGGATAGCCTTATTGCGCGATAGCCTTAAACGCATGATCGCCAATAAAAAGGTTGATGATGAACTGGAGAGCATGTTGCAAAATGGTTCTATCAAATTCCAGATCAGGATTGACGAATACACGGATGAGCTTGGCGAACACGCACGTTTCACTCCTGAAATATTGCGCAATAAAACCAACGAAGTAGTAAAGCAACCGCAAAAACTGCATAAATATGATACCCTGCATTATGTATACAGCGATCCGCAGTTTGGCAGGCAGCTAATATCTGTACCACAAATAAATCCGCTTTGGCAGCAGGAGCATGACCGTAAGCTAAGGGAAAAGCAGTTTAGGCTGGTACAAAGAATGCTTGAAACGGATTCGCTGCAAAATGTAAAGCATGGCCCGGCCCAAACCACCGTTATTGAAAACCTGGCCGAAGAATATCAAAATTTATCGCAACCATTAAAGGGGCGTATCAATCCTATCTGGATAGACTCACTATTATTGTTCGAGTTGCATAATAAAGGCATTAACCAGCCATTCAGTATGGAGATATTAACGGCTAATAATGATTCGTTAATATTTTCAAAGGCAATGGATACTACCGGGGCAAGGCCGGTATTTATTCCGGCTAATACCTATCAAACGTCAATATTCAGTAAAGATGTGATCCGCGACCCAGGCAGGATCAAAATATCGTTCCCGCAAAAAAATACATTGATATTAAACAAGATGACAGCCACCATGGCAACCACCGGCGGATTAATATTTGTGCTGATCGTTTGTTTTGGATACACCATATTTTCCATCATCAGGCAAAAGAAAGTATCGGAGATGAAAACTGATTTCATTAACAACATGACCCACGAATTTAAAACCCCGGTATCAACCATAATGATCGCTAGTGAGGCTTTAAGAGATCGTGAGATAGTTGCAGACGAAGCGCGGGTATCGCGCCTGGCTAATATAATTTATGAAGAGAATGCCCGCTTAGGCAGCCACATTGAAAGAGTATTGAACGTTGCAAGGATAGAAAAGAACGACTTTAAGCTTGATAAAAAGCCGCTTGATGTTAATGAAATGATCTCGATAGTGATCGATAGCATGGCGCTTAAATTGCAAAAGCACGAGGTTGAGCTTACACTGAATCTGGATGCCATAAATGCGGTGGTTTTGGCTGATGAGCTTCACTTTTCAAACCTGATCTATAACCTGATAGATAACGCTATTAAATACAGCACGGGGATTCCCGAAATTACCATCAGCACCAGTAATCATAATGAGCAGATAGTTATAAAAGTTGCTGATAAAGGTATAGGTATGAGTCGCGACCAGCAGACGAAAATATTTGAACAATTTTACCGCATACCTACCGGTAATTTACACGATGTTAAGGGCTTTGGCTTGGGGTTAAGTTATGTAAATACAATTGTAAAAAGGTTAAACGGCGTTATAAGCGTTCGGTCTGAAAAAGATAAGGGTTCGGATTTTGAATTAAAATTTCCACTTGCATAAAATATGAAGAAAATACTACTGGTTGAAGACGATCCGAACCTGGGCTTACTATTGCAGGATTACCTGCAGTTAAAAGGGAAATTTGATGTTGTTTTATGCAAAGATGGCGAGGAGGGATTACGTGCTTTTACCAAACAAAGTTATGACCTGCTGATACTGGATGTAATGATGCCCAAAAAAGATGGCTTTACTTTGGGTAAGGAGATCAGAAAAATAAATAGCCATGTGCCTATGATATTTGCAACCGCAAAAGGCATGATAGAAGATAAGATGCAGGCATTTAACCTTGGCGGCGATGACTATATAACCAAGCCTTTCAGGATAGAGGAATTATTGTTGCGCATAAACGCGCTACTTAAACGCACCGAAAACTCGGACAAAAAAGAAGAAGAAAAGCAATCACATTTCAAAATAGGGAATTACGAATTTGATTATACCAACCAGGTAATAGCCATTGGTGGTGCGCATCAAAAGCTATCAACCAAAGAGGCTGAACTGCTGCGTTTACTGTGCCTGCGCAAAAATGAGGTACTTACCCGCGAAGAAGCCCTATTGAATATATGGCACGATGATAACTATTTTAACGGCCGCAGTATGGACGTTTTTTTAAGCAAGATCCGAAAATATTTAAGGGATGATCCTAATGTGGAAATAATTAACGTACACGGGCGCGGTTATAAGCTGCTCATCAATTAGTCGTTCATTTCTTCGCCGAAATGGATGATATTGCCGTTATTATCCAGGATGCTGAATTGTTTCATTTTCCAGGGCATTTCCTGCAATTTTCCATTAGGATGAATTATGCCTAATGGCTCGTACTCGGTGTATAGTTTATCAACCCCTGTAACATTCACATAGCACCCGGTATTTTTTGCAATTTCAGCATCGGCACAAGGCCATAGGTGCAGGTTAATTTTATCGCGCCCAAATATCAGGTAACCCTCCCAGCTTGAATAAAATGTAAATCCAAGTTTTTTGGTGTAGAAACTAATAGTTTCCTGCTCATTTAATGATGCTAATACGGGAACGGCTGATTTAAGCATGATTGGGGTATTTAAGTATTTGATTTATCTTGTTCTTCTTTGCTCCAAGCTCTAAAAATAGTTCTGTCTAACCTGGGAGGTTTATTTTCAGGATAATTGTAAGCTATGCTATTTAAATAATTAGCAATTCGCATACGCTCCTGTCATGTCAACTTTTTATAATAAGTGGCATGGTTGGCTGCTTCTTCAGCAGTTTGAGCTGTAAAAGCACTTCTATCTAACCGGTATGAACTCATTACTCAAAGATACTTAAAAAACGATATGCTATTAACCCTTGATCAAATCCTCTAAATATTCCGGGCTTAGGTGCAATCCATCGGCTATAAAGGCCGATTGCAGGTAAAAGCTTTCGCGTTCAGCCAGTTTATCGGTAATAAAGGCAATCAGTTCATCGCCGTGTTTGTCATGCAATAGTGGGCGTTTGGCTTTGCCTTTTTCTAACCGGTCGGCTAAGGTTTTGGGTGATAATTTAATGTACACCGTTTTACCATGCTCGTTCATCCATTGCATATGGTCGAAAAAACAAGGCAGTCCGCCTCCGGTTGAGATCACCGCATTTTCGGGATAGTTAGTTTTCTTTAATACCTCAGATTCCAGTTGGCGGAATGATTCTTCGCCAAATGATGAAAAATATTCGGCTATGCTCATACCGGCTTGATCTTCAAGTACCTGGTCAAGGTCAATAAATTCATAGCCTAGCTTTGCCGCCAGTTTGCGACTCCAGGTGGTTTTGCCGCAGCCCATAAATCCTACAAAAAAAAGTAAGCCCATATTATTATTGCTGCTGTAAATATTCTTTTACTATATCATCATATTTTGGCAGCGAATGATAATGCCATTTATTAATGATGGTCCCATTTTTTAATAGTATTACTCCCGGGTTTGCGCGCAGCATCTCTTTAAGCGGCACTTCATCAACATAATACACTTCGCTTACCAAATGATGCTGTTTGCTGAATGCCTGGGCAATCGATACCGGGCTTGAGGTAAACAAAACAGTGCGTATATTATAGTTTTGCGTAAGATTTAAGGCAAGCGCATTAATGCGGTTAATGGCATCAACATCGGTAGTGTTTAAATCCCATGCTACAATAATCAGGCTGTAGTATGGGTTGCCTAATAATTCACTGGTATAATCATTACGCTGTGCATCATTAATAGCAAGGTCCTGAATTTTTGGTGTAAAGCCTTTCTTGATCAGGCGTGATTGTGGCTGACCGATGATCTGCCAGTTATCATCCTTCCAAATATTGCTTTTGATGTATTCCTTATCGGTCATCACCTTGGTTTCATGCGTAGCCTTATTTTGCATATGATAAGTTTCTTCAAATTCATCAGGTTGAGCGCCGGTTGGTGTTTTCATTTCATTCAGGATATTTGCACCTACTTTATAAGGTAAAAAATCAAGTACCGGCAAAAAATTGTAGGTATATAGCCCAACCCCTAATGACAATACAATCGCAACTATCAGTAAACCATCGCTGGTTTTTGAGCTGAATAATGGGTTTATTTTAGCACGATGCTTAAACAATACAATAATGAGCAGCAACAAGAAAAGATCCTTAAAAAAGGATTGCCATGGGGTTAGCACTATCGCATCGCCAAAGCAGCCGCAGGTTTGAACCACTTTAAATACTGCGGAGTAAAAAGTTAAAAAGGCAAAGAAGATTATCAGTAAAAGCAGTCCCCAGGCAACCTGTTTACCACGTACGCCAATAAGCAATGCAAAACCCAGGATCATCTCCAGTGCGCATAAAATAATGGCCATGCTCAACGCCAGGTTATTTAAAAAGGTGATATGAAATACTTCAAAATATTCCTCAAGCTTATAGGAAAAGCCCAGCGGGTCATTAGCCTTTATAAGCCCCGAAAAAATGAAAAGTAAACCTACAAATATCCGTGGTATCCATACCCAAACCGGGGTTGCAGTATTTTTTGATGTTTTTGCCATGTAAATTCAGCCTTTTCAGGCAATAGGGGTTAGTTTTATTAACGCAAATACAGCATAATTCAGCATATCCTGGTAGTTAGCTTTTATACCTTCTGATGCCAGAGTTTGGCCTTTGTTATCTTCAATTTGTTTTACACGCAGTAATTTCATCAATATCAGATCAGTTAATGAGCTGATGCGCATATCGCGCCAGGCCTCGCCATAATCATGGTTTTTGGCAAACATAAGATCTTTGGTTTCCTTTACCTTTTCATCATACAAAATGCCTACTGCATCTGCTGCAAGTTCAACCGGTGTTTCTGGGCCGCATTCCAGCTGCATCATAGCTATAACGCAATAATTTACTATACCAATGTATTCGCTGGTAATATCTTCATCAACTTTTGATACTTTTTTTTCTTCAAGGGTGCGGATGCGCTGCGCCTTAATAAAGATCTGGTCGGTGATCGACTCCGGTCGCAGGATGCGCCAGGCCGTACCGTAGTCGTGGGTCTTTTTAATAAAAAGGCCTTTACAGGTATTAATTACTGCGTCGTATTCGGTTGATGTGTTATTCACAGGCATGAATGTGTATGTTGCGCGTTGCAGGTTTTAATTTCTAAAGATATAAAGTAAATTACGCCCTTAAAACATTTCAACTCTACAACAAAATTTCAGTGGCTAAAGATACATTTTTTCATAAAAAGGCAACCTTGAATGCAGGCGGTAAACTGTTAGATTTATCTACACCACAGGTAATGGGCATAATTAATCTTACGCCTGATTCATTTTTTGCCGATAGCCGCAAGCAAAGTGTCGACTCGGCCCTTCAACAAGCCGGAAAAATGTTGACCGATGGCGCGGCATTTTTAGATATAGGGGCCTACTCATCACGACCCGGCGCTGCTGATATTTCGATACAGGAAGAAATGGACAGGTTGCTGCCTGTTGTAGAGGCTATAACTAATGCTTATCCGGATGCGATCTTATCGGTAGATACCTTTCGCGCGCAAGTGGCCGAAGCTGCAATAAAAGCAGGGGCGCATCTAATTAATGACATTAGCGGTGGAGAATTGGATGCCGATATGTTTGCTACCGTAGCCCGTTTACAAGTGCCTTATATTTTAATGCACATGAAAGGCACACCACAAAACATGAATCAATTGGCCGGGTATGAAAATGTATTTGATGAGGTGTTTGATTATTTTACCTCGAAATATCATCAGTTAAAACAGTTGGGCGTGAAGGATGTGATCATTGATCCTGGTTTTGGTTTTGCTAAAAAAACAGAACATAGCTATGCACTAATGAACAGGTTGCAGGATTTTAATGTATTGCAGCTGCCCATATTGGCAGGGATATCGCGCAAAAATATGATCTATAAAACTTTAGGGATAACGGCTGATGAGGCATTGAATGGTACAACCGTTTTAAACGCTATTGCGCTTACTAAAGGAGCCAATATTTTGCGGGTGCATGATGTTAAAGAAGCAGTTGAGGCGGTAAAGCTTTGGGAGATGTGTGCGTAAGCAGGCCGGAGGCCTGTGGATAGTTGTCACTCGGCTGGGGCCGAGCGACTGCGCTTTTATTTTTTTATTTTATTAAGAAATGCACTCGCCCGGCTCCAGCCGAGTGAGCCATATCAGCAGGCCTCCGGCCTGTAATCAACAATAAATTAACTTTCGTCTACCATAAATGGTGAATCAGGATTGGCACTGCTATACACATAGGCCGTACAATCATTTACCTGCATAGCTTCAACAGGATTATTGTGAATATAATCTACTTTTTGATCGAAAACGGCCGGAGTGAATAACTCGACGGGGTGTGTTGTTTTTTGCCAAAACATATATTCGCTGTTTTGACTGTAGGTGTTAGCAAAGTATTTAAATAGATGCAGCATCCACTCTTTACGACTTTCAACAGGATTATTAATTATCATTTCTATGATCCGCTTTGCGGTATAGCTTTTGAAATCGCGAATAATTGCAGGTAGATTAGCATCATCATGGGCAACTATTAAGTGTATATGGCTGCTCATTATACAATAAGCATAAACTTTTAAGCCCTTGTGTTTACGACAATACTCCAGGTTATTTATAACTTCTTCGCAATAGTCATTTCTGATGAAAACATCTATCCAACCAACTACAGTTAATGTGATAAAAAATGGACGGTCTGTATTGGCTTTGCGTAGTTCCGACATTCGTGGTGATGCGGCCGGAGGCCGCTTGATAGTCGTCACTCGGCTGGAGCCGAGCGACTGCGATTTATGCTTATTTATTTTGCTCGTTTATAATACTATAATCTTAATGCTGCTCATGCAGTCGCTCGGCTCCAGCCGAGTGACGACTATCACCAGGCCTCCGGCCTGAATTAATTATCATCCCACCAATTCCATCATCTTCAAAATGCTATCAGCATATTCCCTGTTGTTAGCCAGGCGCGGCACTTTATGCTGACCGCCTAATTTGCCTCGTTCCTTCAGCCAGTTAAAGAAAGTGCCTTCCGGTGCTTTGCGAACTATGGGGCGACGGAGGGCCATATCCTTAAAGCGTTTGGCATCATAATCTGAGTTGATACGGCGCAGGGTTTCATCCAGCAGATCAACAAAGCGATCGAACTCGGCGGGTTTTTGCTCAAACTCGATGATCCATTCATGCGCACCGCAGTCGTTACCATTAAAGTATACTGGTGCGGCGGTATAATCGCGGATGATGGCTCCCGTTTGGCTACATGCTTCGGCCAGTGCGCGTTCGGCATTGTCAATGATGAGCTCTTCGCCAAAGGCATTAATGAAATGTTTGGTGCGCCCGGTTATTTGTATGCGATAGGGTGAAAGCGAGGTAAATCGAACCGTATCGCCTATCATGTATCGCCATAAACCAGCATTGGTACTGATGATGAGTGCGTAGTTTTTATCAAGCACCACTTCGTCTAATGTTAGTGTGCGCGGGTTGTCATCATGCAAATGTTCGAGCGGTAAAAACTCATAGAAGATGCCATAATCCAGCATCAGCAGCATGTCGCCCGAATCAAAGCTGTCCTGGATGCCAAAGAAGCCCTCTGAGGCATTATAAGTTTCCAGGTAATACATTTCATCGTTGGGAATCAGCTTTTTAAACTGCTCGCGATAAGGGGTAAAGTTAACCGCGCCGTGAAAATACAGCTCAAGATTGGGCCATACTTCGAGCAGGTTATTTTTACCGGTTATTTCCAGTATTCGCTTAAAAAGTAGCAGGTTCCAGGTGGGTACGCCGCTTAAACTGGTAACATTAACATCAATAACGGCATGCGCCATTTTCTCGATCTTTTCCTCAAAGTTCTCGATCAGGGCAATGTCCAGGTGCGGGGTGCGATAAAACTCGGCCCAAAGGGGCAGGTTTTTCATGATAACTGCCGAAAGATCACCAAAAGAAGCATCGGGATGTAACTGATTCACCTGGTTGCTGCCGCCGAGTGTTAGGCTTTTACCGGTAAAAATACGGGCATTGGGACGGTTATTAAAATAGAGCGTGAGCATATCCTTGCCACCTTTTAAGTGGCACTCCTCTAGCGATTCTTCGCTAACGGGAATGAATTTGCTGCGGTCGCTGGTGGTACCTGACGATTTGGCGAACCACCTTATACCCGAATGCCAGAGTACATTCTGCTCGCCTTTGAGCATGCGCTCAATATAAGGTTTAAGCGTGTCGTAATTTTGGATGGGTACCCGCTCCTTAAACTGACTGAGCGTACCAATAGTTTTATACTGATACTTTCTGCCCCATTCGGTTTGCTCGGCACCTGATATCAATTGTTCAAACCATTCCTCCTGTACCTCATTAGGGTATTTCATAAAAAGCTCTATCTGATGGATACGCTTTTTCATGAACCAGGTAAAAACGGTATTAAAAATTGTCATAGGTTTTTAAATGGCGAAGGTTTTTCTTTTCAACACAAAGTTTGCACCCAGGTATACCTTACGTACCATTTCATTGGCAGCCAATACCTCAGGCACGCCTGATTCTAATATTTTGCCTTCAAAAAGCAGGTAAGCACGGTCGGTTATTGATAAAGTTTCCTGTACGTTGTGGTCTGTGATCAAAATGCCGATGTTGCGGTGCTTTAATTTAGCAACCATAGCTTGTATCTCTTCTACCGCTATCGGATCTACCCCGGCAAAGGGTTCATCCAGCAAAATAAAGTTAGGTTCTGCTGCCAGTGCGCGGGCAATTTCAGTACGACGGCGTTCACCACCCGAAAGCAAGTCGCCACGGTTTCGGCGTACTTTATGCAAGCTGAACTCATCTATCAGTTCTTCCAGTTTTTGCTGCTGACGGTCTTTTGGCATAGTGCCCATTTCAAGCACAGCTTTGATGTTATCCTCGACAGACAGTTTACGAAAAACCGATGCTTCCTGTGCCAGGTAACCAATACCTTTTTGCGCACGGCGATACATTGGGTCGCCGGTTATTTCCTGATCATCTAAAAAAATATGGCCTTCATTGGGTTTTATCAACCCCACAATCATATAAAACGAAGTGGTTTTACCGGCACCATTAGGGCCAAGCAAACCCACTATCTCACCCTGCGATACGTTAAATGAAACATCATTTACCACGGTGCGCTGCTTATATTTCTTTAATAAATTATCTGCTCTTAAGTTCATTGCAAATTCGAAAGTTAAAAGTCAATTCAAAAAATCCCGGCAATTGCAAGGTGTATCCGCGCAAAAGTTTTTGACTTTTTAATTTTGACTTTTGATTTACATCCTTATTCCTTTTATATTTAATTGTATAGAACGTTTTTCGCGCCAAATATTTTCTTCAATGCTGTAACAAATATCAAACGGTTTGTCTTTTACCAATTGATGCAGGTATTCGCCGTGGTTAAATGCGATGCAATCAAATGCAGGTGATCCCGGCTGCATAACCGACATTTTAATGTGATTAGCGCCTACCAGGCTCGCATTGCCGCTAACATACACATTTTTGCTGATGAACACAGGCGACATGTTTTCGGGCCCAAACGGGGCAAATTGGTTCAGTATCCTAAAAAATTTAGATTCTATTTGTGCCAGCTCCAGTTCTGCATCAATTAGTATTTGTTGTATGAGTTGCTCGGCCGTGATGCTGGCACTTACCACTTCTTCAAAACGATCAATAAATGCATTCACGTTTTCAGGTGGCATGGTGAGCCCGGCTGCATATTTATGGCCGCCAAACTGGGTAAGCAGATCACTGCAACCGCATAAAGCCTCATAAAGATCATACCCCAAAACGGAGCGCGCCGAACCTGCCACATGCCCGTTTGAACGGGTAAGTACAACGGTTGGGCGGTAATATTTTTCGGTTAGGCGCGATGCTACAATACCTATAACACCTTTATGCCAGTTCTCATTAAAAACCACTGTCGATTTTCGGCCGATAAGGACATCGTCATTATCTATCATGCTCAACGCTTCATCAGTTATAGAAAGATCATGCCCTTTGCGCTCGGTATTTTTTATGTTGATGAGCTCGCCTTTTATTTTTGCGTTGCCCTCATTACAGGCTGTGAGTAGTTCAACTGCGTGTTTGGCATCATCAATACGCCCGGCTGCATTAATGCGCGGTCCGAGCAGAAATACAACGTCTGATATCGTATAATTGCTGCTTTTACCGGCGACTTCCATAAGCGTCTTCACGCCGATGCATGGATTGTTATTCAGCTTTTGCAAACCGTAATAAGCCAGTACACGGTTCTCGCCGGTTATATGCACAATATCACAGGCAATGCTGATGGCCACCAAATCAAAATAACAGCTTACTTCTTCAAATGGGATATTATTTTTTTCGGCAAAGGCCTGGATCAGCTTAAAACCTATTCCACAGCCTGATAACTCTTTATAAGGGTATTCGCAGTCCGCACGTTTGGGATCTAATACGGCAGTAGCTTCGGGAATTTCATCGCCGGGTGTATGGTGATCACAAATTATAAAATCAATACCAAGCTCATTGGCGTAAGCCACCTTTTCCACTGATTTTATGCCGCAATCAAGTGCAATTATAAGCGTAAAGCCATGTTCGGCAGCATAGTCAATACCTTGTGTTGATATGCCATAGCCTTCTTTATAACGATCGGGGATATAATACTCCAGGTGGCGATGATATTTTTTAAAGAAGCCATAAACAGCAGACACCGAAGTAGTGCCATCTACGTCATAATCGCCATAGATCAATACTTTTTCATTTAATTTTATGGCATCCTCTATACGGTCAATAGCTTTTTCCATGTCCTTCATCAGGAATGGGTCATGTAAGTGGCGGTAATCAGGCCTGAAAAAGTAGCGGGCATCGTCATAATTGTCAATCCCTCTTTGTACCAGCAGTTTACTTAAAACGGGGTCGATATTTAATGCGGCGGCTAAATTGCTTGTTGCTTCTGCATTTGTATTTTCCCTTATCGCCCACCGTTTTTGCATATCTTTGTTGCTTAAAACAGTAAATATAAAGTAAAATGTGCGGATATGTAGATGTGCAGATATGCGGATATATGGATTTTTCGATTTAAATGGTTGAGAGCCTGTAATTAAAAAACATTTGCACACCGGCACATTAGCATATTTGCACATCAATAATAACTATGGAAATTTTTGCGTTAGGTGAAGGATCGTATTCGGTAGATGTTTCAAAAAAGTTTGTCCCTTTTGATCCGCAGACGGATAACGCAAAGGATAGACCGGGATCATTGTTCATTCATGTGAATCCGTTTTTACTAAAAACGGGCAATGACCTGATTCTATTTGATACCGGCCTAGGCTATAAAGATACCCGCGATGAATTATTTCTTCATCAGCATATACGTAATGCGGGATTCGACCCGGATGAAGTGAGCTTGGTGCTGATGTCGCATTTGCATTATGATCATTCAGGTGGGTTGGTGGTTGAGCGTAATGGCAAACTGGTGCCGAGTTTTCCGGATGCTACACACGTGATACAAAAAGGAGAATGGGAGTTTGGGCTTTCGGGCAAATCATCATCCTATCACCGGGAGATCTTTGAAGCGCTGCAAGGCATGGTTGATCTAAAGCTGGTGGAAGGTTCGGGCGAATTGAAGAAGGGTATCAGTTATGAACTATCAGGCGGGCATTGCCCTTATCACCAGGTATTTTTAATTGAGGGCGAGGGTGATAAGTGTTTCTTCGGCGGCGATGAATTACCTGAGCCTGAGCAATTGCTGAGAAAATTTGTAGCTAAATATGATTATGATGGGCGTAAAGCAATGCAGCTAAGAGAAGAATACGGTAAGAAAGCTGCGGCGGATGATTGGACCTGTTTATTTTATCATGCAAAATCAATTGCAGTAGGTAAGGTTACCTATGTAGATGAACAATTTGGGGTTATACCAGCCTAAGCCTCGTTTTTAACCTCGAACATTTCTTTTATCTTTTCAACGCTTAACGGTTTTGAGATAAAGCTTTTTACCAGGGGATATGACCGGGCCTTATTAATATCATTACTGAAAACTGATGATGATATAATATAGATCTTGGTTTTTCCGAGCGGATCAATATTAAGGCGCTTATACTCATCCAAAAACTCCCATCCGTTCATAATGGGCATATTAATATCGAGCAATATATAATCGGGAAGTTTCTCGGGGCCTTTACGCTGCATCTCAACAAGTTGCTCAATAGCAAACTTGCCGTTTAAACAGGCAACGATCTCAGTCGAAATCAAGGCTTTTTTTATTAGCTTGATAGAGATGAAATTGTTTATCTCATCATCATCAACCAATAAAATGCTAACTGCCTGGTTATTATCATTCATGTGCTTGCGTGTACGTACCCCTTATACGGAGGTATAATTAAAAGGTTATATTCCCAAAAGGCATCTAACGTAATTTTTGTTTGTCCTTTGTTGTAATATTTGAGTAGTTGTTGTAATAAATGTAGGAATAAATATTGTTAAAATATAATAGCCACTGTTAAAAAATGAAATCGATTTCAATAGAGCATATTCCCGCATTATAATAGTGTTAAATATACGGACCATTGACATTGTTTTAGAGCAAGTTATAAATTATTAATCTATGGTCCGCATTTAGGTATTACTCTATTGCACTTTCTTCAAATTCATAATCTTCCAGTGGCGGGCATGAGCAAATCAACGTTCTGTCGCCATAAGTATCATTAACACGGCCAACTGAAGGCCAGAATTTGTAAGCCGCAACATAAGGCAGCGGGTAAGCTGCTTTTTGGCGGGTATATGGATGTTCCCACTCATTGGCTGTAATTACAGCGGCAGTATGTGGTGCATTTTTTAATGGATTGTTTATTTTGTCTGACAGGCCTTTTTCAACATCATCGATCTCATGGCGAATAGCTATCATGGCATCACAAAAACGGTCGAGCTCATGTTTAGGCTCTGATTCTGTAGGTTCAACCATTACCGTACCTGCAACAGGGAATGAAACCGTTGGCGCATGGAAGCCATAGTCCATCAAGCGTTTAGCTATATCAGTAACTTCAATGCCGAAGTTTTTGAATGAGCGGCAATCCAGTATCATCTCATGCGCGCAGCGGCCATTTGTGCCAGTATATAATACCGGGTAATGGTGATGCAGGCGAGCCTTTATATAGTTAGCGTTTAATATAGCGTAACGGGTAGCGTTGGTTAAACCATCACCGCCCATCATAGCGATGTAGGCGTGTGATATGATTAATATAGATGCTGAACCCCAGGGCGCTGATGATACAGCATGGATAGATTTACCTTTGTCAATATCAACCACAGCGTGACCCGGTAAAAACGGAACCAGGTGTTTAGCTACTCCGATTGGCCCCATGCCCGGGCCACCACCGCCATGCGGAATACAGAATGTTTTATGTAAATTAAGGTGACAAACATCAGCACCTATATTGGCCGGGCTTGTTAAGCCTACCTGTGCATTCATGTTGGCACCATCCATATAAACCTGCCCGCCGTTTTGGTGGATGATCTCACATATCTCGATGATAGATTCCTCAAATACACCATGTGTTGATGGATAGGTAACCATCAAGCATGAAAGCTCATTGCTATATTGCTCTGCTTTAGCTTTCAGGTCGGCTACGTCAATGTTGCCGTTATCATCGCATTTCACTACGATGATCTTCATGCCAGCCATTGCTGCTGATGCCGGGTTGGTACCATGTGCCGATGACGGGATCAAAGCAATATTACGATGGCCTTCGCCCCTGTCGTTATGGTAAGCGCGGATAACCATTAGTCCCGCATATTCACCTTGTGCGCCTGCGTTTGGTTGCAAGCTCATGGCTGCAAAGCCGGTGATCTCGCTTAACCAGTTATTTAGCTCATCAAATAATTGCATGTAGCCGCCTGTTTGGTCAACCGGGGCAAAAGGATGCATTTTGCTGAATTCGGCCCAGGTAACAGGAATCATTTCAGTAGTAGCATTAAGCTTCATGGTACATGAGCCTAAAGCGATCATGGAGTGGCAAAGTGAAAGATCTTTTGCCTCCAATGATTTAATATAACGCAGCATTTCATGCTCTGAATGATGCGAGTTGAATAGCTTGTGCTCTAAATAAGTTGAGGTACGTTGCAGATCAGCCGGGATAACAGTTTGGATGTTTGTTTTCAGCTCATCAAAGCTAACATCGTTCAATGTTTTGCCCTTTACTTTGGCAAAAAAGCGAACCAGCGTTTTGATATCCTCCGGCGAAGTGGTTTCATCAACAGAAATGGTCACAAATGAACCTTTATAGTTCAGGTTCATCTCGTTGTTAAGGGCTTCGGAGTGTATAGGCCCGGCTAAAGCACCCAGATCAAATTTAACGGTATCAAAATAACTGTCGTTCAGTTGCTCATAGCCTAATTGCTTTAACGAGTCGGCCAGTAAAACTGTTAAACCGTGTATCCTTTCAGCAATCAGTTTCAAACCTTCAGGGCCATGATAAACAGCATACATACCAGCCATAATAGCTAGTAATGCCTGTGCGGTACAAATGTTTGAGGTAGCTTTATCGCGGCGGATGTGCTGCTCGCGGGTTTGCAACGCCATGCGTAAAGCATAATCGCCTGCGCTATCAATGGTAACGCCTATAATACGGCCGGGTATCGACCTTTTATATTCTTCTTTAGTTGCGAAAAATGCTGCATGCGGGCCACCAAAGCCCATTGGTACGCCAAAACGCTGGGTGTTACCCACAACAATATCAGCGCCCCACTCACCCGGAGGGGTTAATAGCACCAGGCTCATTAAATCGGCAACTACCGTAAGTTTAATGCCTTTTGCATGTGCTTTTGCTGCGTAATCAGTATAGTTATAAACCTCGCCAGTGCCAGCAGGGTATTGTACTATAGCGCCGAACATATTATCAGTTAGTTCAGCAGTACGGTGATCGCCGATCTGCAATTCAATGCCATAAGGCTGTGAACGGGTTTTTAAAATATCAATAGTTTGCGGGAACAGTTCCTGCGATACAAAGAACACATTGGCCTGTTGGCTTTTGCGCAGGCTGTATTGCATGAACATGGCCTCGGCAGCGGCTGTGCCTTCGTCCAGTAACGAGGCGTTAGCGATCTCCATCCCGGTAAGATCAATTACCATAGTCTGAAAATTCAATAATGCCTGTAATCGGCCCTGTGCAATTTCGGCCTGGTAAGGAGTATATTGAGTGTACCATCCGGGGTTCTCTAATATATTGCGCTGTATTACACCGGGTACAATTACATCATAATAGCCCTGGCCAATAAACGACTTAAATACCTTGTTTTTTGAGGCGGTTTGTTTAAGCGTATTCAAATAATCAAATTCGCTTTTTGCAGCAGGTAAGTTTAGCGGATTCTTTAACCTGATCTTAGCTGGAACAGTTTGATCTATCAATTCATCAAGCGAGCTTACGCCGATGGTTTTTAACATTTGTGCAGTATCAGCCTGATTTGGAGCTATATGCCTTGACTGGAATTTTTCCTGATAATCTATATTCAGCTTCATAAGAATTGCGGGCAATTAAAATTGTGGCAAAGGTACAATTTTAGGCGATGAGTAACAATTGCGTACGCAAGATATTGACAATGGGGTAACATTGAATTTATATTTTGTAAAGCTATAATATGGAGCTTGTTATGTGATGTTACAGGCAGAAAAGCCAAATAAAATAGGTTTGTTATTGGTTGGATTTTCAACTTGAAAAACTGAACAATGCAGTTTACCAATAAAATAGTATTTGGCTGCCAACTGCCGCAAATATAGTTGGATCACATTTTCGAGGCCGTAATATAGTGTATCGGCAATTAAGGCATGGCCAATGCTTACCTCAAGTAAGCCGGGGACATTATCAGCAAAAAATTTAAGGTTATTAAGATCAAGATCGTGCCCGGCATTAATGACCAGGCCAAGCTGTTGTACAATTGTATCGACTTCAATATAAAGGGCTATTGTTTCTTCGCAGCCCCGGTGATAATGAGTAGCATAGGCTTCAGTGCATAACTCAATACAGTACATACAGGTAGTAACTGCAACTTCAATGCCAACAATTACGTAAACAGGGTATTGATAACGGTTAAAATCGAATTTATATTTTGTAAAAATATGATATATGGCTTATTATGTAGTGTTGTGTGTGTAAAAAACAAATAAAATATTGTCAGAGACTATTTTTTTAAATTGTAAACTTAATTAAAGCATTGCCAATAAAATAATACTTGGCATCGCTGGTTGATATGTGCCGTAAGAGACTTTTATTTATTTTTTTGCTGATATTTTTTTGTTCAAGAGCTTTCCCAGCAGCGGTATTTGTTGTAACCAGTAATGCTGACCCGGGCCCGCCGCGCGATGCTTTGACACAGGCGGCTACGAACGGTAGCATTGAAAAGGATCACTTTAATTTACCGGATACAAGCGAAACAATAAACAGTGCAAATGTGGTTGTACAGCAAATGCGGTGTACGGATACCGCTACTATAACCGGCTTGCAAGTGCCTCAGGGTGTTGGTTATTATTGGACCGATTACAACGGAAATGTAATTTCTACTGATTTAAATCTTAAAGTAACCAAACCGGGTAGTTACCGATTGGTTTTGGCTGGAGGAAAAATTACCAGCCAATGGTTTCAAGTAGTTGATGATCGGGTAACTATATATAGTGGTTACCTTATGATAACAGATATAAGTTGTGGGGTGGACAATGGCTCAATCAAAAATTTATTGATTAATGACCCCCTTTCTAAGATCAGTACAGTTATTTGGACCGATCAAAACGGAAAAATTGTAGGTAATACGGCGGATGTGTCTAATTTACCAGTAGGGGCTTATATTTTAACTATTACCACCTCTGATGGCTGCACCACCACCTTTGGCCCGGTTAACCTACAATATGTTACGGGCCCCAGCATCAATCAAACTAATGTTAAGATACGATCCGCAAATTGCGGGCAATCAACCGGCTCTATCACTAATCTGGTGATCACAGGCACGGGCAGTTTAAAATATACTTGGTTAAATGCGCAGCGGCAAACAGTAGGTACCGATACTATACTTGTTAATCAACCGCCCGGCACGTATATATTGCAAGTGACAGATACCCAATGCGGGGTCGCTAATTCCACGCCATTTACTATCTCCGAAACAAACGGTATTAGTGTTGATACTTCAAAAGTGCTGATAACGCCTTCCAGTTGCGGCAAGCCCAATGGCTCGGTAGTTAATTTGCAGGTAACCGGCGCTATAACATATCAATGGACGGATGTGAATGGTAAAACTGTTGCCACATCTGCCGATCTGAACAATGTATCAGCAGGCGAGTATACTTTTACCGCATCAAATACTTACGGATGTAGCCTCACCAAAACTTATCAGGTGGGCCAGAAACCAGCGACTCCACTACCTGTTTATGACGTTACCTATACAGCAGCGTGTTACCTTAAAAATAATGGTGGGGTTACTGTTGCTATCGATACCCTGGTAAAATCGGCCAGATGGGTTGATAGTTTGGGGAAAACTATTGGTACCGGTTCTTCGATTAGTAATGTTGCTCCCGGAACCTACCAGCTTTATTTAACCGACCAGAATGGCTGCGAAAATTACTATAAAAGCTATACCATAAATGGCGCAGCTCAACTCTCAATTTCGCATAACGGACAACCCCATGGCAGCATGTGCGGGTTAAGTAACGGCAGCATTACGGGTGTAATTGTAAATGGTGGCGTGCCACCTTATACCTATACGTGGACAAATGCTAACGGAGCTCAAATTGGTTCAAACAGCAATTCAATTGATAGCCTGGCCATCGGTGATTATAAATTAACCATTGCCGATAGCCAATGCGGTACAATAAGTACAACCTATTCTATAGCTGATGGGACTATTAATATTCCAACCCCTTCAGTTCCGGATATACAATTATGCAGTAGTGGCAGTGCCTTAATATCGGTTAATAATGCTTCAGACTCTGCGGTTTATCGCTTATATGAGAGTTCAATAAGCTCCCAGCCACTTTATGAGCAAAAGGGTGGCAAGTTTAGTATTAACATAACCGGAAATAGTAGTTTTTATGTAAGCGAGATAAATGGTGATTGCGAAAGCAGCCGGGCACAGGTTAATGTAAATGTTTGCATATCATCTGCTAGCATTGCCAATGCTTTTACGCCCAATGGTGATGGTATTAATGATTACTGGGTGATCAACAAAATTGAAAATTATCCCAATGCATTGGTGCAGATTTTCAATCGTTATGGGCAAAAGGTATTTGAGTCGAGAGGATATGCTACACCGTTTGATGGTACTTATAACGGGCAAAGGCTGCCAACAGGTGTTTATTATTACATTATTAACCCTGATACAAAATGTAATATACTTTCGGGCAGCCTAACTATCATCAGATAGCCAGTTGCCGTAAATACATTTGGATCACATTTTCGAGGCCATAATACAGGGCATCGGTAATTAAGGCATGGCCAATACTTACCTCAAGCAAGCCGGGAATATTATCAGCAAAAAACTTAAGGTTATTAAGATCAAGATCGTGCCCGGCGTTGATGCCTAAGCCAAGCTGTTGTGCTACTGTAGCGGCTTCAACATAAGGGGCTATGGCTTGCTCCCGATCCTGGTGATAATGGGTAGCATAAGCTTCAGTATATAGCTCAATGCGGTCAGTGCCGGTAGTAGCTGCAGCTTCAACCATGCTAACAATTGGGTCAACAAAGATAGATACCCGGATACCTGCTGATTTAAATATGGATATGATATATTTCAGATAATCCTGATTGGCAATGGTATCCCAGCCGTGGTTTGAGGTGATCTGCCCTAAAACATCGGGTACTAAAGTCACCTGTTCGGGTTTATTGGCCAATACCAGGTCGATGAATTTTTGTTCCTGGCAATTACCTTCAATATTAAATTCAGTAGTAACTATCTTTTTCAGGTCGAACACATCCTGATACCGGATATGCCTTTCATCAGGGCGTGGATGTACGGTTATGCCCTGTGCGCCAAAAAGCTCGCAGTCTTTAGCAACCTGTAACAGATCGGGATTATTGCCACCGCGCGAATTACGCAGCGTAGCAATTTTATTGATGTTGACGGATAAACGGGTCATTCGGTAAAGGTAAACATCATTTGTCTGAAAATTTGCCTGAACCGGAATTTTTAGAATTTAAGAATTAATGGAAATAAATCTCTCGCAGAGTTAACTCACCCTGTCTGCGCTTCGCTGGACATCGCTCTCTTCGCTAAAGTGGAAAGGGGGAATAAAAAGAAAAACAAAGAACTTCCTCACCCTCTTTACGCAGTAGAGAGGGTCGACGAGCGAAGCGTAGTCGGGGTGAGTTGAAAAAATGATGTAATCTCTCGCAGAGTTAACTCACCCTGTCTGCGCTTTCGCTGGACATCCCTCTCTTCGCTAAAGCGGAAAGAGGGAATAAAAAGAAAAACAAAGAACTTCCTCACCCTCTTTACGCAGTAGAGAGGGTCGACGAGCGAAAGCGTAGTCGGGGTGAGTTGAATCTGCGAGAGTTAAACTTGCGCTATACAAACCTGCTTTATCTTCTCCAACACATCAGCCAGATTATTTAAAATATCATCATTCTCAAACCGTAATATGGTTAAACCCAACGCAGCTAAAACTTCATCTCGATTCTTATCATATTGCTTTTTAAATTGATGAACCGGACCATCAGCTTCAATAACTAACCGGGCTTCATGGCAGTAAAAATCGGGGATATAATATAGATTTTTGTTAAAAGTGGATTTTATACAAATGGGGTGTTGTCTTAAAAACTTTTGGTTGTAAAAGTGTCTGTTTCGGAGCCGTTGCCACAAAAGGATTTCAGCAGGCGTTTGGCGTTTCCTTAATTCGCGACATAATTCGGTTATAGATGGCATAGGAGGAAGATAGAAATTTTGTTTGAAATTTTCCGCTCGCAGAGTTAACTCACCCTGTCTACGCTTCGCTGGACATCCCTCTCTTCGCTAAAGCGAAAAGAAGGGAATTAAAAAAAAATTAAAAAATTCCCCACCCTCTTTACAAAGTAGAGAGGGTCGACAAGCGAAGCGTAGTCGGGGTGAGTTAAATTGTTAATATTATTCATTATTAAAATCATTTTGACGGTATTATTGGTTATTGTTGC